>Ga0163150_10000816_pt1 | contig 55973 bp, 48 predicted proteins | sample OliLakLV19P2IB_FD_148628 | JGI IMG/M metagenome (GOLD analysis project Ga0163150, IMG submission 148628) | Freshwater microbial mat bacterial communities from Lake Vanda, McMurdo Dry Valleys, Antarctica - Oligotrophic Lake LV.19.P2.IB | ecosystem: Environmental > Aquatic > Freshwater > Lake >...
GGGAGAATCTGGGTGGAATCGACGCCAGGCAGCGGGTCGACATTCTGTTTCACGATACCGGACAGGGTTATAACAGACGAAGAACCTCAGACAGCAGCGATTTGAGGCAGGGTAAAGGCGTACTGCGGATCGCTGGCTGCTGCGTTATCAATCATTACCTGAATGAAGCCGAGGGCAGCTTTGGACAGGCTTTTGTCCTTGCGGTAAATCAGCGCGAGCTGGCGCACCATGGGTTCGGGTCCGAGTGACACGACCGCGAGTTTGCCAGCCTCGACCTCATCCCGGCAGTGCGATGCCGCGAGGAATGAGATACCGAGTCCGGCCATGACGAACCGCTTGATCATTTCCGTGGAGTCGAGCTCCATGGAAACGGACAGGCTGTCGTCGACAGGTTCTATCCAAACGTTCAGGCGGGAGCGTGTGGTTCCGGATTTCGGCAGCAGCAGCGGCTCACCAGCCAGATCCTCACAGGTAACGAAGGGCCGGCTGGCCAGCTTGTGGCGCGCGGGCACGAGGAGCCGAATCTCATCAGTGTGGATCTTAACGATCTGGAGCTTCTTGTCCTGGATGGGAAGCTGGGCGACTCCGAAGTCGGCCAGGTTGTCGAGGACGGCCGCCATTACACGCGCTCCATAGGAGCGGTCGACGTGCAGCTGTACGTTGGGGAACTGTTGCTTGAAGTTCGAGAACACGCGAGGCAGGACGTAGATGCACGTAGCCTCATTGGCGGCGATGACGATTTCGCCCCTCGGTACGCGGTCCAGCTCGTTGATCACTTCCTGTGCGCGACGTCGGAGATGCAGGATTTGTTCGGAGTACTCGGCGAAAATCTTGCCCGCTGTGGTTAGGGCGATTCGTGTGCCAAGCCGTTCAAACAGCGTGGTGTTGAGTTCCTGTTCCAGTTGGCGCACCTGTGCGCTGATGGCTGGCTGAGTTCGGTAGCAGGTTTGAGCCGCTTTCGAAAAGCTTTTCAGCCTGACGATCTCGAGGAACGTGTGGAGCTGATCGAGGTCCATCGGAGACACTCCGCCGTCAAACGCTTGCGGCGGGAACGGTTCCATCATAGCATCGGCATTATGCATTTAACTTCTGTGTTTTTGATTGTCACCCTGGGCGCTGGGATATGCCTCGCGCAATCCCCCGTGGAACGCGGGCGCTATCTGGTGGAGGAAATCGGCCAGTGTCAGACGTGCCACACGCCTCGTCTGGAGAGTGGGGAATACGACAAGACGAAGTGGCTGAAGGGGTCGACGCTGAACATTTCGCCGATTCAGCCCGTGGAAGGGTGGCACAAGTCGGCTCCTGATCTGACGCCGGGGAGCAGGCTGTGGAACGTGTGGAAGGAGGAAGGTCTGGTCAACTACATGCACACTGGTTTGAATCCACGCGGGAAGAAAGCCGACGCGCCGATGCCGACGTACAAGCTGACGAAGGAAGACGCGCAGGCGGTGGTCGCCTACCTCAAGTCGCTGGAAGCAAAATGAAGCTGCTCGCCCTGCTCCTGGTGGCTTCGTTTTGCGGGACTGCCGGGACGGCCGAAAACGTCCTGGTGGTTGTGAATACAACGTCCGCCCTGTCGCGGAGCATCGGCGAGTACTATGCGCGCCGGCGGTCGATACCTCTGGCGCAAATCTGCCGAATTCAGACGAAAGAGCAGGAGACGATTGCGCGGACGGTCTACGAGAAAGAGATCGAGCCAGCGGTAGGGCGCTGTCTCACGCAGTCGAAGCTGACCGAGAAGATCCTGTATATCGTGCTGACGCAGGGCGTTCCGCTGCGCATCTCGGGTACGGATGGGCAGGCGGGAGAAGCGGCGTCGGTGGATTCGGAGCTGACGCTGCTGTATCCGAAGCTGAAGGGCACGAAGTTTCCGGTGAGCGGCGCCATAACGAACCCATTTTTCGGGAAGACGACTGTCGAGTTCCGGCACCCCGATGTGCCGCTGTACCTGGTGACCCGGCTGGCCGCGTTCGACTTCAACGGTGTGAAGGGCATGATCGATCGTTCGCTTTTGGCGAAGAACACAGGTAAATTCGTGCTCGACGGGAATGACGCGGGAGGGGACGGGAACGAATGGCTGAAGGACGCAGCGATTCGGCTGCCGACTGCCCGTACCGTTTTCGACGATGGTAAAGCGGTTCTCAGCGGGCTGGGCGATGTGATCGGGTACGCGTCGTGGGGGTCCAATGACGGGAACCACTCCCGGCGGAGGCCTGGGTTCAGGTGGCTGCCGGGGGCGATTGTGACGGAGTACGTTTCGACCGACGGACGGACATTTGTGAGGCCGCCTGCGTCATGGACGGTGAGCAAAAAGTGGGACAAGCCATCGGAGTGGTACCTGGGCAGCCCACAGTCGCTGACAGCCGATGCCATCGAGGACGGTGCCACGGGAGCATCCGGGCACGTCTGGGAACCATATCTTAAATTCACGCCGAGGCCTGACATCCTTTTGCCGGCTTACTATTCGGGGCGTAACCTGGCGGAGAGCTATTATCTGGCGATTGTCGGACTGAGCTGGCAGAACATAGTCATTGGCGATCCGTTGTGTTCGCTGGGCAAGCCGCGGGACTGAACGGCCCGGATACAATCGGAACCATATGCAACTGCACGCTGTGCGGCTGACGTTTCCGCCGGATTCGAACATCATCGTGGGCAGCAGCCACTTCATCAAGACGGTGGAGGACGTGTACGAAGCGCTGGTGAACACGGTCCCTGGGATCGAGTTCGGGATTGCGTTTAGTGAGGCGTCGGGACCGTGTCTGATCCGTGTCGACGGAAATGACGAGGAACTGCAGGCGGTCGCCACCGGTATGGCGCAGGCAGTGGCCGCGGGGCACACGTTCTACATCGCCATGCGCAAAGGCTATCCGATCAACGTGCTGGGCCGGATCAAGGACGTACCCGAGGTTTGCACGATCCACTGTGCGACGGCGAATCCGGTTGAGGTGATTGTGGCGGAGACCGAGCAGGGCAGGGGAGTGCTGGGTGTGATCGACGGCTCGTCGCCGAAGGGCGTTGAGGATAAAGAGGGCCGGGAGTGGCGCCACAGCTTCCTCCGGAAGATTGGGTACAAGCGGTGATTCGTACAGAAGCGGAACTCGAAGACCTGTTGTCGCGGCCATCGGCGGTGGACGTGGAGGCGATGGCGCAACTGGGCGGCGGCGATTTGCTGCTGCTCGGTGTGGCGGGCAAGATGGGGCCAACGCTGGCCATGCGGGCTCGGCTGGCGATGACCGCGGCCGGGGTGGCGGGGCGGGTAATCGGCGTTTCGCGATTCTCAGACAAGCGGGCCCGGCAGGTGCTGGACGAAGCCGGGGTGGAGACGGTGGAGGCGGACCTGATGGACCGGTCGGCGCTGGCGCGTCTGCCCGAGGCAGCCAACATCATTTATCTGGTTGGGCGCAAGTTTGGATCAAGCGGGGATCCGTCGCTGACCTGGGCGATGAACGTCCATGTCCCGATGGCGGTACTGGAGCGCTGGCGCGATTCGCGGTTTGTCGCCTTGTCGAGTGGGAACATTTATCCGCTGGTGCCTGTGGTGTCTGGCGGAGCGACGGAATCGACGCCCCTGGCCCCGGTGGGCGAGTATGCGCAGTCCGTGCTGGGACGCGAGCGGACGTTTGAGTATGCCGCATCGCAGTGGGGCACGCGGTCTGTGATTCTGCGGCTGAACTATGCAGTGGAGATGCGCTACGGAGTGCTGCTGGATATCGCCCAGACCGTGGCGGAGGGCAGGCCGGTGGACCTTCGGATGGGTGCGGCGAACGTGATCTGGCAGGGCGATGCGAACTCGGTGTGCCTGCGCGCTTTCGAGCTATGCTCGGCGCCACCGGATGTGTTGAATCTAACTGGGCCGGAGACGCTGTCGGTGCGGCATATCGCTGCTGAGTTTGGACGGCATCTGGGGGTGGAGCCGCGGTTTTCCGGGGAGGAAGCGCCGGTCGCACTGCTGAATAATGCGAGCCGCTGTCACCGGCTGTTTGGTTATCCGACGGTGACGCCGCTCGAGTTAATCGAGCAGATCGCGGCGTGGATGAAGGCGGGCGGCGCCACGCACGGCAAGCCTACACATTTCGAAACACGGGATGGTAAGTACTGATGATGGTGATTCCTGCGCATCCGCTTGCGTTGACGGCTGAACGAAAGCTGGATGAGCGGCGGCAGCGCGCGCTGACTCGCTACTACCTGGATGCGGGCGTGGGCGGCATCGCGGTTGGCGTGCACACGACGCAGTTCGCAATTCGCGATGTTGGCCTGTATCAGCCGGTGCTGGAGCTGGCCATGCAGGAGGCTCGCGGGCGTGGGGGACTGCTGACCGTCGCCGGCATTGCGGGTCGGACTCCGCAGGCGGTGGCGGAAGCCGGCATCGCTCGCGCGCTGGGGTATCGAGCCGGGCTGCTGAGCCTGGGGGCGATGCGCGATGCTTCGGTCGATGAGCTGATTGCGCATGCCGGTGCGGTGGCCGCCGTGATTCCGTTGTTCGGATTCTATCTGCAGCCTGCTGTTGGCGGGCGGATGCTGCCGTATACGTTCTGGCGGCGATTCTGCGAGATCGACGGAGTGGTGGCGATCAAGATCGCTCCGTTCAATCGATACGCCACGCTCGATGTCGTACGCGCGGTGATCGATTCGGGCCGCGACATTGCTTTATACACGGGCAATGACGACAGCATCGTCACGGACCTGATCACAGACTGGACGTTCCAGGGTCGCAAGATTCGATTCGCTGGGGGGCTGCTGGGCCACTGGTCGGTGTGGACTCGCAAGGTGGTGGATCTCGCGATTCGGTGCAAAGGTCCCGCTACGCCGTCGCTGCTGACTCTGAACGCGCATGTCACCGATGCCAACGCGGCGCTGTTCGATGTCGCCAACAATTTCCATGGCTGCATCGCGGGTTTGCATGAGATCCTGCGGCGGCAGGGGCTGCTGGAGGGTCGGTGGTGCCTGGATCCGAACGAGGATCTCGGCCCCGGTCAGATGGAAGAGATCGACCGCGTGTGTGCGGCCTATCCCTTCCTGAACGACGACGGATTCGTGCGCGAGAACCTCGACCGCTGGCTGAGCTAGTCGTGCCGGAGGACTCGGGCCATCATATAAAGTCAAAGCTACAATCCACGTCATGCGCAAAGCCCTGCTGTTACTGATGGCACGCTGGAGGCACATGGCGTTGCGAACAACGGTGCCGATAATACGGCGCCCGTCGCGATCTCGCGCGATATGGCGCCACGGATTAACGCGATGGTTGCGCCGGTGTTGAACTACGGTGTTACAGGAAGCCTGGACGCGTACCCGGGATCGATGCGCATCAGCGAAGCGGCGTACCGGCTGTTTGTGACTGACATACTGAACGGGCTGGCCGACCAGGGCTTTCGCAACATTTTGATTATTAATGGTCACGGCGGACCGCAGACGGCGATTTTGAATGACATCGCCGAATCGGTGGGCCGGGCCCGGCGCGTTCGCACGTTGGTGACGAACTGGTGGTCGTACTGCTCGGACGTGACACTGCAGGTGTTTGGCGAAGACGGTGGGCACGCGGGGTGGAATGAGAACGCCTTCATTCAGGCCATCGATTCGAAGCTCATTCAGAAGGAGCGATACAGCGACTCGCTCGCCGAGCCGCGAGCCGCTTCGTCGAGTGTTTCCGCGTATCCTTCCACGGCCTCGATTATTTTGTATCAGCCGAAGCAGGGATACGTGAAGTTCGACGAGGCGAAGGCAAAGGCCTACTACAAAGCCGTGGTCGATAAGATGACGGCGCTGGCGCGCGATACAATCGCGGCCTGGGACAAGGCTGGAGTGTTTCGCCCGAAATGAGAAACTCAGGAGACAGATATGTCTGACAAAAAGATCGACCGCGCGCTCGGTTTCAATACCCGGGCGCTGCATGCAGGCTACACGCCGGACCCCACGACCAACGCGCGTGCGGTGCCGATTTACCAGTCCACCTCGTTTGTATTCGAGAACTCCGACCATGCGGCCGCACTGTTCGGACTGCAGCAGTTTGGCAACATCTACTCACGCATCATGAACCCGACCAACGATGTGCTGGAACAGCGCGTCGCTTCTCTGGAGGGTGGTGTCGCGGCGCTGGCGGTGTCCAGCGGCCAGTCGGCGCAACTGCTGGCGCTCACGAGCCTGATGCAGAACGGCGATGAGTTTGTTTCGTCGAGCACGTTGTATGGCGGAACCTACACGCAGTTCGACGTCACCTTCCGCCGCATGGGGATCTCGGCGACCTTTGTAGAGCCGGACGATCCGGAGAACTTCGCCAGGGCAATTACGCCGAAAACGAAGTGCATTTACGCCGAGACGATCAGCAATCCGCGCGGTAATGTGCTGGATATCGAAGCGGTGGCGAAGGTGGCTCACGCGCACAATATCCCGCTGGTTATCGACAACACGTTCGCCACTCCATACCTCTGCAAGCCGATCGATTACGGGGCCGACATAGTGGTGCACAGTCTGACGAAGTTCATGGGCGGTCATGGGACCAGCATCGGCGGAATTATCGTTGACGCAGGTAAATTCGACTGGAAGTCCGGGAATTTCCCACTGATTAACTCGCCGTCCCCGGCATATCACGGGATGGTATTCAGCGACGTGTTCGGTCCAATCGCGATGATTATCAAGGCGCGTGTGGACGGTCTGCGCGACATGGGGCCGTGCCTGAGCCCGTTTAATGCGTTTCTGTTCCTGCAGGGCATTGAAACACTGGGAATGCGCATGGACCGGCATGTGTCGAATGCGCTGGCCGCGGCGCAGTACCTGGAGGCTTCGCCGCTTGTGGAGTGGGTGAAGTATCCGACGCTGGCGTCGAGCCCGTACCACGCGATGGCACAGAAGTATGTGCCGAAGGGCGCGGGTGCGGTGTTCTCGTTCGGCATCAAGGGCGGATATGAGGCTGGACGCCGCTTCATCGACAACCTGAAGCTGCTCTCGCATCTGGCCAATGTCGGCGATGCCCGGAGTCTGGTGATCCATCCGGCTTCGACTACGCACCAGCAGCTTTCGTCCGATCAGCAGACGGCTGCCGGCGTAATGCCGGAGATGGTCCGCGTGTCGATTGGCATTGAGGACATCGACGATATTCTGTGGGATCTCGGCCAGGCGCTGGAAGCTTCTCAGGTTTCATTGGCTTCTGCCTGACCCTTTTCCGCCCGTCTTCACGCGTTCTGTGTCAGGCGGGCGGAAAATGCAAAACATTGTTCTGATCCTGGCCGGCGCTCTCGCACTGGCCTTTTCATATGCTGCTGACCCACGAACTGATGCCGGCACGCAGCTGGCCCGGTTTGCGCCCGTGTTGATAGCAGTTCCGGCTCCTCGCCAGAGGCTCAGACGCCGGACGCGTGTCAGACGCGTTGTGCATTAAAGGCGACGAAACACTCGGTCCCAGCGCACCTTGCCGAGCGCGGTCTCCACATCATCCGGCCGAAGCCGCTTCTCCACAGACCAATAGACCAGAACCGGTGCGCCGACGACGTCGGACGGCTCAATGAAACCCCAGAAGCGGCTGTCGAGCGAGCTGTCGCGGTTGTCGCCGAGCACGAACAGCTTGCCTGCAGGCACTGTGACGTCCTTGCCTTCCTGAGCGCGCATCACCTCTTCCCATTCTTTGGAGGGCAGTGGGAAGTCGGCCGTCTCCGGGAAGTTGTCGCGAAGGGCGATGGTGTAGGGGGTGTTTCGCAGGGCGTAGGGTTCGTCGACTGGGGTGCCGTTGAGGATCAGCTTCTTGTCGCGAATCTGCACGCGGTCGCCCCCGATTGCGACTACGCGCTTCATGAAGACCTGGCGGCGCTCCAGCGGGTAATGAAAAAGAACCACGTCGCCGCGCTTCGGTGCTCGGCCGAACTGCCTGAGAGCGAGCGAGTAGTCGCCCTGCAGGACCGTGTTTTCCATGCCACCCGAGTTGGTGTAGTACGGCTGGAATACGAGCGGGAATGCAACCAGCACCAGGGCGAAGGCGATCCATGGGATTCCGCGAGTCCAGGGACGTGCGGGTCCCATGGCATGTCCGGCTCGCCAGTACATGAGTGCCAAAAATAACGAGGCGAGCGCGAGCCCGGCGACAGGCCTGGGCAACTGCCCCTCGCGGCCCCAGAGCGAGAAGGCGTTCACAACCGTAGACAACATTACAAATGATGCGCCGTAGCCCGACCACGGGTCGCGCCACCACATTCTGACCACTACGGCTGTCAAAAACAGAATCTGGGGCACGGAGGCGACTCCGGTTTGTGCTCCCGCGAACAAGGTCAGGGCGAACAGAACCATGGTTACACCGACCGCAAAGCGGACTGTGTTAGATGGATTGCTGCCGTTTCGCTCTTTATTCTCCAAGTAACTGTACCTCAGGAACATAGGTGGACAAAGCCCTTGCATTCCGAAGCAGGGGCAAGTAAGATCAACTCTGTTGGTGGCCGATTTCTGGTGAGCGAGTGGTGTGAATCTGGTAAATGAGGATCAGCCCGGGGGTGTGGGTGGCGAATCTGTGATTCGCAAACCGCTGGGTACGTATGCCTCCAGGGTCGACGATAAGGGGCGCCTGAAATTACCAGTGGATTTCGAGCGGTATCTCCGTTCCATTAGCACCGATGTTGCAGATGTATTGTTCATTACAAGCTTCGACGGGAAGTACGCTCGCATCTATAGCAGTTCTGTGTGGGAAGCGCAACTGCCGGTGTTAGAGACGGCCGATCCGGATGCGGAAACGGGAAGTCAGTTGGTGCTGGAAGCGTACCACTACGGAGCCAGTTCCAGCATCGACAACCAGGGCAGGCTGTTGATTCCGCCCGATCTCCGCAAGGAGATGGAAGTCGAGAACCAGCCAGTCCGGTTGATGTGTATCCGCAAGCATGTGGCGGTGATGAGTGAAGCGGAGTACCAGAAGCGTCGTCTCGACGCTGCGGCGCGCCAGAAGGCTGTCGCGCGGTACGAGCAAAAGGGTTTGCAGTAGATGTATGCATTACCCCGTCATGTTGGCCGAGACGCTCGAGTATCTCGCGATTCGGCCCGGCGGGACTTTCGTTGACGCCACGGCTGGCCTGGGGGGCCACACAGGGGCGATCGCGGAACGGCTGACCACGGGCATGGTCATTTCGTCGGACCGCGATGCAGAGTCCCTGGAGAGAGCGAGGGAGAACACCCTGGCTCATGGAGACCGGATCCGGTTTGTTCACTCCCGATTCTCGGGTCTGGCCGCGGCGGTAGCGAGTGTGGGTGTGGGGCAGGTGGATGGCCTGGTGGCTGATCTGGGTGTCAGCCGGATGCAGTTGACGACTCCTGAACGGGGATTCTCCTTCATGGCACAAGGGCCTGTTGATATGCGGATGGACCGAAGTGAAGGGCAGACTGCTTCGGACATTGTCAACTACACCTCCGAGCGCGAGCTTGCCGATTTGTTGTTCCAGTTAGGGGACGAAAGGAGGAGCCGGAGAATCGCCAGAGCAATTGTTCGCGCGCGGCCCGTTCGGGACACGCTGCATCTTGCAGAGGTCATTGAGCGGGCCGTACCGCGGACAGGTCCAACTCACCCGGCGACGCTGAGCTTTATGGCGTTGCGAATCGCAGTAAACCGGGAGCGTGAAGAGTTGGAAGCGCTGTTGGCCGATGCACCGAAACTGGTGCGATCCGGTGGCCGCTTCGTGGTCCTTACTTTTATGTCATCTGAAGACCGGATAGTCAAGCAGGCGTTTCAGTCGCTGGCCCGGGAGAAGAAGGCAGTGCTGTTAAACAAGCACGTGATTGTGCCTTCTGAGAATGAAGTCCGTGAGAATCCACCGTCGCGCTCGGCGAAATTGCGCGCTTTGGAGATGAGGTAGGGAGAGTATGGCCACGCTGGCGAATATTTTTAATTCTTTTGCGGGTGCAAAGGCTACAGCCGACGCAAGTCCCGCTGCCGTGGAACGCTCCGACGCTTACAAGCTGCGGTCGATCCCCAACGAAGACGTATATCTGCATTTAAAGCGCATTGATAATTCGCGAGTGGTTCGGCAGCCCGATCCCGGTGCCTGCGCACGGGACTGGAAGCTGCTGGGTGGGGCCAGTATGGCCGCTGCCGCGGTGGTTGCCATTCTTCTGCCCAGCGCATGGGGCCTCATGGCAGGATATCAGCTCAGTAGTCTCCAGCAGGAACACCAGCGGCTTATGGGCGACCGAGCCCGGCTGGAGCTGGAAGAAGCGCGCCTCGTCAGCCCGGAACGTCTGCAGCAGCTTGCGGATGTGCAGAACTTCGTTGACCCGGCTCGCGAACGTACGGTGTATCTCCCCAAAGCAACAGACAACTCTCTGGCCCGTTTGAACGGCCGTTAGGAGCAATGCCTTGAAGGCGCGCGAAGAAGATCTGGCTCTCCCGAGACTCAGGCTCTTTACGCGCCTTTGTCTTGTCTGGGGAGGACTGATTGTCCTCCGTCTCATACACCTGCAGATCATCGGGCATGACGAGTACGCCCGGCAGGCGCAACAGCAGCAGGAACGTCAGATTGAGTTAAGAGCTCCCCGCGGTGTCATTCTCGACCGCAACGGGCAGCCGCTGGCGATGAGTGTGGCTGTTGACTCCGTGTGTGTGAATCCGCTGCGTGTGCCGGACGTGGCTTTCGCCTCAGAAATTCTGGCGCGCGTGCTGGATCTGGATGCTACCGATCTCAATCTGAAGATGACGGCTGCACAGGACGCAAAGAAAGGGTTCCTGTGGATCAAGCGAAAGATCTCGCTTGCCGAATCCGACCGTCTGCGCACGTATAACTTCGACTGGGTGGAGTTACGGCAGGAGAGCAGCCGCTATTATCCGAAGGGCGCGCTCGCAGCGCACGTGCTGGGCGGTGTGGACCACGAAGAGAAGGGCAACGGCGGTGTCGAGCGTTTCTTCGACAAGGACCTGACGGGCAAGCCTGGTCTGATGCGCACCACTTCCGATGTCCGGCAAAACGTCTTTGCCTCAAAGGTATTCTCCGACGCTCAGCCGGGCGCAACGTACACGCTGGCAATCGACGAACGTATTCAACTGGTAGCCGAGCGCGAACTGGCGAAGGCCGCGAAGGAACATGGCGCAAGCACGGGCAGCCTGGTCGCGATGGATCCGCGCACGGGCGATGTCGTGGCACTCGCCAACTATCCCAGCTACGATCCCAACATTCCACCTCAGGACGAGACGGGGGCGAAGGCTCGCATGAACCTTGCGGTGATGGCGCCTTTCGAACCGGGCTCGGTGTTCAAGGTCATCACGTTGTCTACGGCTCTTGAGACTACGAAGCTCACGCCGGAGACGCCGTTCTTTTGCGGCAACGGAGTGTTCACACTGTTCCGGCGCGTGATTCACGACGCGCACCCGCATGGCACGCTGCCGATGTACGAAGTACTGGCGCGGTCGAGCAATATTGGAGCGATCAAGATCGGCCTGGTAGCCGGCAACCAGAACCTCTATGACTACGTGAAGAAGTTCGGCTTCGGCGACCGCAGCGGCATCAGTCTTCCGGGTGAAGCGAAGGGCGTTGTACGCAAGCTGGAGCGCTGGATTCCGAGTTCTATCGGTTCCGTTGCCATGGGCCATGAGATCAGCACTACGGCAGTGCAGCTGGCGCGTGCCTGTTCGGTGATTGCCAACGGCGGCATGCTGATGAAGCCCCGCATGGTGGTGAAGGTATCGCGCAATGGCGAGCCTGCCCAGGAAGTCAAGCCTGAAGCGGAGCGCATCCTGCGTGCGGAAACGGCCAAGGAAATGCGCGTGATGATGCAGGGTGTTGTCGACCTTCCGCATGGCACGGGCAAGGCGGCGCGGCTGAAGGGCTACACGTCGGCTGGTAAGACGGGCTCGGCTCAGATCTACGACTTTGCCACCCGCAAGTACACGCATCGGTACAACGGATCGTGGATGGGCTTCGCTCCGGTCAACAATCCGGCGCTGGTGATCGCGGTGACGCTGAACAACACGTCGAAGTACGGTGGTGTGGTTGCGGCGCCGGTGTTCCATAACGTGATGACGGCCGCTCTGCGGCTGATGGATGTGCCCCGGGACAGGCTCGACGATGTGGGCGTGGGTGGAGTCGACGCAGAGCCGCTGAGCGATGCTTCGGATCCCGATCCGGATCAGCCACCCGTGCTGGATGAAGAAGAAGAGGCGGCGATGCTGATGGCGCGCAACAGCACCGCGAAGCCTGTTGGGCCGGAGCTTCCGCCGTCACTCGCCGCGCTGGCCGCGGCCGCTCCCAGGGGACCCAAAGCGCCGGACTTCCGGGGCAAGACCAAACGCGATGTGATCGCGGCATCAATGGAGACTGGTGTGCGCGTCGAGATGAAGGGGCTGGGCGTGGCAAGGCGTCAGGCGCCTGCTCCCGGCGTCGTTATGCAACCAGGAGAGCGCGTCAGAGTGGTGTTCTCCCGATGATGCCGCCGATTCCCACAACGCATGTCATTCAAACAGTTCAGCTTCGTCCTGTTTTAAACAAGTTTTCCTCAGGGTGGGCGGCTATTCCACTCGCCGCCTGCCCATTTCTTATTTCCACCGCGCATGCCGTTGAAACAAAACGCCGTTGTGATGTTTTAAACATTTTTTCCACAGGCCGTGGATTCTGCAAAGTGCATCCGGCAGCATGGGGCAACTCGCTATGACTCTGGGCCAGCTTCTCGAAGGCTCGGGCGTAACGTCGTCTGTTCCTGCTGGAGCCGCACTCGAAGAGGTCCGCGGCATTGCGTACGACTCGAGGAAGGCCGGCCCAGGGTTCGTCTTTTTTGCGTTTCCGGGCGCCCGTACCGATGGACGGCAGTTCGCCGAATCCGCTGTGGAGAAGGGCGCACTGGCTGTGATCAGTGAATCGGCCGCACCGGACGGTTTCCCCGGTCTGTGGCTCACTGCAACGCAGGCACGGCAGACGCTTGCTACAGTGTCCGGACGCTTCTATAATCATCCGGATCGACACATTCACCTCTTCGGCATCACAGGTACCAACGGAAAGACAACCACCGGGTACCTGCTGGATTCCATATTCCGGCAGGCGGGCAAGACCACCGCGCTGGTCGGTACCATCGAGTACCGCCTCGCGGGCCGCACGTTGCCCGCGGTCAACACCACGCCCGAGTCCACCGACCTGTTCGCGCTCTTTGCCGAGTTGCGCGAACACGGTGGGACGCACGCGACGATGGAGGTTTCCTCCCACGCGCTGGCGCTCGGACGTGTCCATGCCATGGAGTTCCACACGGCGGTGTTCACGAATCTGACGAGGGATCACCTCGACTTCCACCGCACGATGGAGGAGTACTTCGCAGCCAAGCAACGTCTGTTCCTGATGGAAGGCGCTGCCGGGCCGCGATTCGCTGTCATCAACCATGACGGCGAGTGGGGCCGTTCGATACGAACAAAACCTGGTACGGAGGTTCTCTCATATGGTCTGGAAGCAGGCGCAGCGGCGCGTGCGGTTCGAATCGGTTCCGGATTTCAGGGGCTGCGTTTTGAAATTCAGTACGACAGCCACAGTTATCCGGTGGAATCGACTCTTGCCGGCAGGATCAATGTCTACAACATCCTGGCGGCGTGGTGCGGGGCCATCTCCGATGGGCTCTCGCCGGAGATAGCGGCCGAAGGGATCCGCGCTCTGCAAGCAGTTCCGGGCCGATTTGAGCGCGTTGACGAAGGCCAGCCTTTTCTGGTGGCCGTCGATTACGCACACACGGATGACGCGCTTCGCAACACCATTGCAACGGCCCGAGCCCTCACTTCGAAAGGCCGGGTGATTACGTTGTTCGGCTGTGGCGGCGACCGTGATCGCGCCAAGCGTCCGATGATGGGCGCTGCCGCTGCCGAGGCAAGTGACTTTGTGGTTCTGACGTCTGACAACCCGCGCTCTGAGAACCCGCTCGATATCATCAACGACGCGATGGTTGGGCTGCGGCGCTTCGACACGCCGCACATTGTTGAGCCTGACCGCGCCGCGGCCATCGACGCCGCGCTGCGCGAGGCTCGTGCCGGCGACGTGGTGATCCTGGCGGGCAAAGGCCACGAGAACTACCAGGTGCTGAAAGACCGCACCATCCACTTTGACGACCGCGAGACCGCCGTTGCTGTGCTTCGCCGTCTCGGCTACGGAAAGGCTGCTTGAAACTCTCGCTCCAGTTCGTTGCGCAGGCGATGGGAGCCTCGGCTTCCGGACTTACGGGAGAGGTGTCGAGGTACAGCATTGATTCGCGGACGGTGAAGCCTGGCGACCTCTTCATCGCCATCGTCGGCGACACGCACGATGGCCACACGTTTGTGGAAGAAGTGCTGGCGAAGGGTGCGGCTGCAGCGGTTGTGTCGCGAGATCTCGGGGAAGATCCCCGTCTGATCCGAGTCGACGAGACACTGCGCGCACTGCAGGCACTGGCGGCTGTAGCGCGGCGGCAGTGGGATGGACGCGTGGTTGGCGTCACGGGCAGCGCCGGTAAGACCAGCACTAAGGACATCATCGCTTCCATGCTGGAGCTCGATGGACCCGTTGGACGCACGCGCGGCAATTTCAATAATCACATTGGACTGCCGCTGTCAGTCCTCGGTATCCCGGACGAAGCACGCGTGGCGGTGCTGGAACTGGGAATGAACCACGCCGGCGAAATTCGACAGCTGGCTGAGATTGCGCGGCCCGATATTGCGGTGGTCACCAACGTGGGTCATGCACACATTGAGAACTTCGAAGACGGCATCGAAGGGATCGCGCTGGCCAAGCGGGAACTGGTGGAAGCGTTGCCGCAAGGTGGCGTCGCGGTTCTGAATTATGAGGATCCGCGAGTTCGCGCATTCGGTTCCATCCCTCGCGCGGAAACGGTATACTATGGGTTCTCCCCCGAAGCTGAAGTCCGCGCCGGGAATGTGGAACTGAACGAGAACGGTGTCCGTTTTCACGCTGGAAGCGCTCTGTTTGAGAGCGATCTGATCGGCAGGCACGCGGTTCTGAACATTCTGGCTGGTATTGCTGTAGCCAGAGTACTGGGTATTGATGAAGATCGACTTCCGGCAGTAGTGCGGTCCCTGCGCCCAGGTAAGATGCGCGGTGAGCTTCGAACCCACAACGGAATTCGTATCATCGACGATTGCTATAACTCCAATCCGGATGCACTTCGGACAATGGTCGAAGTGCTCCGCGATTTTCCGGCGCAGCGACATATCGCAGTGCTGGGGGAGATGCTCGAGCTCGGACACTGGTCTGAGTCCCTGCATCGCGAAGCAGGTTTTTTTGTCGCGCGATGCGGGATTTCTGTGCTTGTAGGGATACGCGGCGTGGCGGAGGCCCTCGTCAAGGGGGCAATAGAAGCCGGCCTGCAGAAGGACGCCGCGTACTTTTTCCCCGAACCCTGCGAAGCAGGTGAGTGGCTGCGAACCTTCGCCCTTCCCGGCGATACCATCTTGTTCAAAGGTTCGCGCGGAACCCATGTTGAAAAAGCCCTGGAGAAGTTCCTCGTCTGAGGAGGTCGCATTATGCTCTACTGGCTTCTCTACCAGGTCCTCTACGTCGTGTATGCGAAACAGTATCCGTTTCTCAGCCCGCTTCGTGTGTTCCAGTACGTCACGTTCCGCACAGCACTCGCCAGCCTGAGCGCGCTCTTCCTCAGCATCCTGATTGGGCCGTGGATGATTCGCAAGCTGCGCGAATTCAGCTTCGGCCAGTACATTCGCGAAGAAGGTCCGAAGTCGCACCAGAAAAAGGCAGGCACGCCGACCATGGGTGGCCTGCTGATTGTGGTGTCGATTATGGTGCCCACGCTGTTGTGGGCAGATCTGCGCAACCCCTATGTGTGGATCGCGCTGTTTGCGTTGCTGTCGTTCGGGGCCGTGGGCTTCTGGGACGACTACACCAAGATTGCGAAGAAGCAGAATCTGGGACTGACTTCGCGACAGAAATTCGGTGCGCAGGTGGGCTTCTGTCTCGCCATCGGCATGATGCTGCTGCGGCTGCACGCGTCGGGCTCTTATGACACGGCGATGAACGTGCCGTTCGTCAAGACGTTTCGTCCGGATCTGCTCATCACGAGTCTGCTGGGGAGTCCGTGGACGTACCCGCTTGCGTTTGTGTTTTTCTTCGCTTTCATGGTGCTTGTGATTGCGGGTTCGTCGAACGCGGTAAACCTGACGGATGGCCTCGACGGGCTTGCCATTGGTCTGATGATCATCGCCGCCGGTGCGATGACCGTACTGTCGTATGTCAGCAGCCACCGTGCGTTCGCTGAGTACCTTGAGGTTGGCCGGCTCTCCGGTGCGGCGGATCTCACGATTTTTTGCGGTGCCATGACCGGCGCGTCGATTGGGTTCCTTTGGTACAACGCGCACCCCGCGGAAGTGTTCATGGGCGACGTTGGTGCGTTGGCTTTGGGCGGCGCGCTGGGCGTGGTAGCGGTGCTGATCAAGCAGGAAATTCTGCTGTTGTTCATCGGCGGTGTCTATGTGCTGGAAGCGCTGTCGGTAATTCTGCAGGTGGGCAGCTACAAGCTTCGCGGCAAGCGCATTTTCAAGATGGCTCCGCTGCACCATCACTTTGAAGCGCTTGGCTGGCAGGAATCGAAAGTGATCACGCGATTCTGGATCGCTGGTCTTGTATTGGCGCTGTTCGCGCTGACCACACTGAAACTGCGATGAAGTACGAAGTTGCGGGCAAAATAGTTCTCGTCGCCGGCATGGGCAAGTCGGGCACCGGTGCCGCGGAACTCCTGCGAAAGCGCGGGGCTGAGGTGCGTTTAACGGATTCGAAGCCTGGTGAAGGCGTGCTGCCGCAGAGCGTGGAGACGTTCACCGCGGTCGATCTCATCGTGCTCAGCCCCGGTGTGCCAACCGACATTCCGGAAGTTCTCGCGGCCCGTGAGCGCAGCATCCCCGTTATCGGCGAAGTGGAGTTGGCGAGCTACTGGCTGAAGGGGCCTGTGATCGGCATCACTGGCTCCAACGGCAAGACCACAACCACTGCGATGACGGGTCATATTCTGCACGAAGCCGGGGTCGCGTGTCAGGTGGGCGGCAACATAGGCACTGCGCCGACCGCGATGATCGACAGTTCGCGTGACGGTCAATGGAACGTGCTGGAACTCTCCAGCTTTCAGCTTGAGACGATTGACGAATTTCACGCCAACATCGCCGCGGGACTGAATCTGACGCCGGATCATCTGGACCGTCATGGCTCCTTGGAGAACTACGCGAATGCGAAAGCGCGTTTGTTCGACACGCAACGTCCGGGTTCGTTCGCGGTGTTGAACGCCGACGATGAGACCACCACGTCATGGGCGAAGCGCACGCCGGCCGAGGTTCACTGGTTCAGCCGTCTGCGGCAAGTGGAGCCAGGGATGTGGGTGGAGGACGGTGCACTGGTGTTGAATGGCGATCCGCTGATGCCTGTGTCCGGTATCCCGCTGATGGGCGCGCACAACGTGGAGAACGCGATGGCGGCCGCAGTCGCGGCACGGCTGGCGGGGGCGAGTCTCGAAGGAATTGTACGCGGCGTCCGTTCGTTCCCCGGAGTGGAACATCGCATTGAGTTCGTGCTGGAGCGCAACGGCGTGCGGTTCTACAACGATTCGAAAGCAACGAATGTCGACGCGACGGAGAAAGCAATCGATGCATTCGCCGGCGACCTGTGGATCATACTCGGCGGAAAGGACAAGGGCAGCGATTACACAACGCTGCGTGACAAGCTCGCGGACAAGGCGAAGTGCATTCTGCTGATTGGAGCGGCTGCTCCGAAGATTGCTGCGCAACTACGCGGGCTGCCGCTGCTTCCTGTCGAGACCATAGAGAACGCGGTCAGCCATGCGTCGGCGTACGCGACGGCTGGTGACACGGTGCTGCTGGCACCGGCATGTGCCAGCTTCGATCAGTTCCAGAGCTACGAGCATCGCGGGCGGGTCTTCAAACAACTGGTGAGGAATTTGTAGTATGGCCCAACAGGAAAGAACGGACTGGATTCTGCTGTTCACCACGGTGGCGATGGTTGTGTTCGGCCTCGCCGTGGTAACCAGCGCGTCGTCCGTGATGGCCGAGCTGAAGTTCAAGTCGTCGTATTACTTCGTGAGCCGGCAGGCCATCTGGGCTGTGCTTTCTTTCATTATGCTGATGTGGTTCAAGCACACTGACTACCGTCGACTAAACAAGCCGGTGTTTGCGTTTGCTCCGCTCGGCATTATTACGTCGATGATTGTGATCGCGTGGTTCGCCGACCCGATGCGGCATCGCTGGTTATCGCTTGGTGCGCTGGGACGGTTGCAGCCATCGGAGTTCGCCAAACCAGCGCTGATTGTGTTCCTGGCCTGGTTTATCGCCCTGCGCCTTCGGGCGATTAATCATCACAAGACGCTGGCTCCGGCACTGCTGGCGTCGGGCGCGCTCGGGGCCGCGGTGATTGTCGCCGACCTTGGCACCGCACTGGTGCTGATCTGCACGGTGTTTGTGTTGTTCTTCATTGCCGGTCTGGAGAAGAAGCTGTTGTTTGGTGCCGCCGCTCTCGGGCTGCTGCTGCTCTTTGTGGCGATTGCCGCGAAGCCGTACCGACTGGCGCGTGTGGCGGGCAAGTTCGATCCTGAGTTTCGGCTCGTCGACAAGATCAGTCCGGACGGCTGGCTGCGCGAGTACATCCGCAGCTCGCTGGCGACGCGCGATCCGGGCTATCAGGCGCGGCAGTCGCGCATTGCGGTTGGTGCGGGAGGCGTGCTCGGAGTGGGCCTGGCGCAGGGCCGGCAAAAACTGCTGTACCTCCCGGAAGCGCACACTGACTTCATCTATGCGGTGGTCGGTGAAGAGCTTGGAATGTGGGGCTGCACGGGTGTGCTGGGGGCGTTCTTCGTTTTGCTCTGGCGAGGGCTTCGTCTGTTCTTTATTGCGCCGGATGATTTCGGACGTTATCTCGCTCTGGGCGTTACGGTCTGCATCGTGATCCAGGCGCTGATGAACATGAGTGTGGTGCTGGATATGGGGCCGACCAAGGGCATTCCACTTCCGATGATTAGTTATGGCGGGAGTTCGCTGATGAGCACTCTCATCCTGCTTGGCATGCTGCTGAGCGTTAGTGAGAACTCTCGATGCAATTCGTGATGGCGGGTGGCGGCACAGGCGGGCACGTGATTCCCGCCCTCGCCGTTGCCGGTGAGTTGAAACGCCGTGGGCACACGCCCGTCTTCTTCGGTACACGAACTGGATATGAAGCGCGGTTGGTTCCGGCGGCTGGTTTCGCGATTGAGTTTATCGATATAGGCGGGCTGAACCGGGTCGGCCTGGCACAGATTTTACGCACGATGTGGCTGCTGCCCGCCAGCACTCTTCGTTGCTGGATGTGGATGGGAAAGCACCGGCCGGGAGCGGTTTTCAGCATGGGTGGTTACGTGGCAGGACCTGTCGTTATCGCGGCGTTGCTTCGGGGCATACCTTTGGTTGCCATGGAGCCGAATGCTGTTCCGGGCCTGACCAATCGCAAAGCGGCTCGGTGGACGGCTGCCGCTCTGATCAATTTCGAAGAGACTTCTCGTTACTTTCCGGAGGGACGCTCGGTGCTCGCCGGTGTGCCGGTGCGGCAGGCGTTTTTCGATCGGGCGCCGGCGCGGCAGGAAGCGGGCAGGCCTTTCACTGTGTTGATCACCGGTGGGAGTCAGGGCTCGCGAACGTTGAACCATGCGGGACGCGACAGCTGGCCGTTGTTTGAGAAGGCGGGAGTGCCGGTTAGCATTCTGCATCAGGCGGGACGAAACAATGTGAGTTCGCTGGGCAGCGCTCCGCGTTTTGTGCAACTCACCGAGTTCATTCAGGACATGCCATCGGCGTTCGCCGAAGCGGACCTGATTGTGTCGCGAGCCGGTGCTTCCACTGTTTCGGAACTGGCGGCCGCGGGCAAACCCGCCGTGCTGGTGCCGTTCCCGTTTGCCGCGGACGACCACCAGCGGCGCAACGCAGAAGCCATGGTTCGAGCCGGCGCGGCTCGCATGGTGGACGACAAAGAGATGAATGGAAAGCGTTTGTTCGACGAAGTGTGGAGGCTGATGCAGTCGCCTGCCGAACTTGGCGGCATGGCCGAAGCGGCGCGTCGAATGGCGAAGCCCGGAGCCGCGGCGCGCGCAGCCGATGTTCTCGAAAAAGTGGCCACGAAATCGCATTGACACAGACCACGAAAGCCGAAACAATATTCTAAGCAAATGTTTTTTAAGCCTCAGCAGCTTCACTTCACCGGAATCGGTGGCATCGGGATGAGCGGGATCGCCGAAATCCTGCTGAACCTCGGCTACCAGATTTCCGGCTCGGATTTGAAGCTCAGCCCCATCACCGAACGCCTCGCCTCCCTCGGCGCTCAGGTGTATGAAGGGCACGCGGCTTCAAACGTCGGCGGCGCGAAGGCGCTGGTGGTCAGTTCCGCTGTCGATGAATCGAATCCGGAGGTGCAGGAGGCGCGACGCATTGGCATTCCCGTGATTCCTCGAGGCGAACTGCTGGCCGAGCTGATGCGCCTGAAGTTCGGTATTGCGGTCGCGGGCAGCCATGGCAAAACGTCGACCACATCCATGGTCGCGACGATTCTGAATCACGCAGGCCTCGATCCCACGGTGGTTGTCGGCGGACGCGTCAGCACGATGGGCGGGTCGAACGCGCGGCTGGGAGCGAGCCAGTTTCTTGTGGTGGAGTCCGATGAGAGCGACGGATCGTTCCTCAAGCTGTCGCCAATTCTCGCTGTCGTCACCAACATTGACCGCGAGCATCTGGACCACTATACCGGCGGCATCGACGAAATCGAAACCGCGTTTACGGACTTCGTCAACAAGGTGCCATTCTACGGCGCGGTGATTGTGTGTCTGGATGACCAGCATGTGCAGCAGATACTGCCGCGTATTCGGCGGCGTGTGATCACATACGGGCTCGGCGCGCAGACCATGCTCACCATTACGGGCACCACGTGCGGTCACCTTTCCAGCGACTTTACGCTGCGGTTCCGCGGTGAGGATTTGGGTTCGTTTCGTATTCAGGTCCCAGGCGCGCATAACGTGCTGAATGCCGCCGCAGCCGTTGCCGTCGCGATGGAGCTCGGCGTCGACATCGAGAAGATTCGGGCGGGGCTGGCGGAGTACCGCGGCGTCGACAGGCGTTTCCAGCAGCGTGGCACAGAAAAGGGAGTGACCGTCATTGACGATTACGGCCATCACCCGACTGAGGTTCGTGCGACGTTGTCAGCCGCGCGGGACTGCAAGTTCGGCCGCATCCTTGCCATCTTCCAGCCGCACCGATACACGCGCACCATGCATCTGATGGACGATTTTGCGCGCGCATTCCATGACGCTGACATGGTGTTTGTGCTCGACATCTATGCTGCTTCGGAGAAGCCGATTGAGGGTGTCACGGCGCAGGCTCTGGTGGATCGGATGAAAGCGTTCGGCCACCGCGGCGCGGAGTATTGCGGGTCGATTGATAACGCTGTGGACGCGGTGATTGCCAATGCGCGGGAAGGCGACGTGATCCTCACGCTGGGCGCCGGCAATGTGTGGCAGGCTGGCGACCGCATTCTCAGCCGTCTGCGAGAGGGGATCAGCTAATGGCTCGCCGTTCCGCGTCCTCCACATCCGCCACCGCGGTCGCGCTGCCTGTTCCGAACACGGGCGCATTCGCGCGGGTCCTGCAGTTCATGCAGACCGCGTTCACGTGGGCTTTCGGCATCACTGCCATAGTCTGCGGGATCTGGGGTGTGGTCGCGCTGGAGCAGTTGATCATCAACGACAAGCGTTTTGAACTGGCTGGTCCGCCCGAGCCCGGCGTCGAGAGTGAGCACTTCACTATCGCCGGAGCCAGGCACGCCTCGGAGCAACAGATCACGGATTTGTTTCTGCGTGATTTCGGCCGCAGCATCTATCTCTGTCCCATCGCGGAACGCCGCCGGCGACTGCTGAGCATCGACTGGGTGCAGGACGCCACGGTAAGCCGCATCTGGCCGAATCGACTGGTGGTGCGGATCAGAGAGCGTCAGCCTGTTGCGGTGGTTCAGGTGCCCGGGCCCGACGGTACCACGCTCTACAATCTGGTGGACGCCGATGCGGTGATGCTGGATCCGCGCCGTGCGTCGCGACTGGCGCTGCCGGTGCTCAACGGCATTTTGCCGACCGATAAAGAATCTGTGCGGCGTGATCGCGTGAAGCGTTTTCTGCGTCTGCAAACCGAGCTCGGCTCCGTAATGGAGCACATCTCTGAGGTCGACGTGACGGAGCCTGATAATCTGCGCGTCGTCTATGCCATTGAAGGAAGAGCCCTGACGCTGATGCTGGGGAACCAGAAGTTTCTCGAGCGCTTCCAGAACTTCACCGACAACTACAGCGAAATCAAGAAGCGTCTCGGCAACGCGACCGTACTTGATCTGCGCCTCAAAGACCGCATTACGGCGGTTGCATCCGAGGAGTCAGAGTAATGAACAGCGCTCGTCTGGCAGTGGGACTGGACGTTGGCAGCTCACGCACGCGTTGTGCGGTGGGCATATTGGAAGACGATCAGTTCCGCTACATCGGCCACGCCGAACAACCATCCGCGGGTTGGGTAAAGGGACGCCTGTCGGACGCCGGAGCGGTCTCCGAGGTGATTCGCAAGACGATCGCCGAGGTTGAGAAGCGCGCCGGTATTTCCATCGACTCTGCCACAGTGGGTATGGGCGGCGCCACGATTGAAGGCTCGAACACCCGGGGTCTGTATGAGTTTGGGCGTCGCCGCGATATCGATTCCAGCGACCTGACGTATGCTGTCGAGCTTGCGTCGAAGATCCGGCTGCAGGAGGATCGCGAAGTACTTCAGGTTGCGCCGCAGGACTTCACTGTCGATGGCCGCGCCGGCTTCCGTAATCCACGGGGCGTGCCCTGCGCACGGCTCGAAGCGAACGTGCATGTGATCACCGCATCGCGTACGGAGCACCAGACGCTGATCAATGCGGTGCACCATGCGTGGATCGCGGTGGAAGACACGATGTTTGAACCCGCGGCTGCCGCGTATGCGGCGGTGCTCCCTGAAGACCGTGCGCGCGGCGTGGCGGTCATCGACATCGGCGCGCACTCGACGGACCTTGTGGTGTACGACGGCGATGCCATGCTGCGCGCAAGCAGCGTGCAGGTCTGCGGCGATTTCTTCACGGGCGACGTTGCGTTCGGCATGACGGTTTCGTTCGAGGATGCGGAAGCGTTGAAGCGCGAGTATGGCTGTGCGATTCTCGGGCTCACGGCCGACAGCAGTCTGATCGAGATTCCGTCGCAGGAAGGGCGCGCTCCGCGGGAAGCGCCACGCCGTGTGCTCAACGACATTCTGGAAGCGCGTGCCGAGGAACTATTCCTGTATGTGCGCAACGAACTTGCGCGCGTCGGCATGGACCAGCATTTGATGGAAGGCATCATCCTGACCGGCGGTGGCGCAATGTTGAACGGCATGTGCGACATGGCGGAGAAGGTTGTCAACTGTCCTGCGCGCAATGGCCTGCCGGTCGGCATAGCCGGCTGGCCGGATGAGATTAACGACGCCGCGTGGTGCGTGGCGGCCGGCCTTGCCATGTATTCGGCGAAGCTGAAAACGCGCCGGGAATTTAAAAGGATCGTACCCGGGCTGGTAGGCCTGGTTCTGCGTTAGGAGGCTCTCATGGCAGACGCGAAGAAAGACACACTGCGTTTTGAGGTTCAGGAAGAAGACCTCATACCAGGCACCCGCATCAAGGTAATTGGCGTCGGCGGCGGCGGCGGAAACGCTGTTGCCCGCATGATGAGCGAAGGGCTCACCGGCGTCGAGTTTCACGTTCTCAACACGGACATCCAGGCGCTCAATGCGTCGCCTGTCCCGAACAAACTCGCGATTGGCCGCAAGGTGACCAATGGACTTGGCGCTGGCGCCGATGCGTCCATCGGACGGCTTGCCGCGCTGGAAGACACCGAGAAGATTATTGAACTGCTGGACGGCGCCGATATGGTGTTCGTCACGGCGGGGCTTGGCGGCGGTACGGGCACGGGTGCTGCGCCCGTAATCGCGGCGCTTGCGAAGGAACTCAACGCGCTCACCATTGCGGTGGTGACGAAGCCGTTCGCCTTCGAAGGTCCGCGTCGCATGAAGGCTGCTGAGAAGGGTCTCGCCGACCTTGCGGCCAGTGTCGATACGGTGATCACAATTCCTAATGAGAAGCTGCTGCATCTGGTTCCCAAAGGCACCAGCTTTGTGCACGCCTTCCGCACCGCCGACGACATCCTGCGTCAGGCAGTGCAGGGCATCGCCGACATCATCGTCACGCCCGGCCTGATCAACCGCGACTTCTCCGACATCAGGTCGATCATGCTCGGCATGGGCCACGCGATGATGGGCTCGGCCAGCGCGCGTGGTGAGAATGCACTGGTGGAGGCGGCTAAGGCCGCTATCGCGAGTCCGCTGCTGGATGAGGGTGGAGTTCGTGGCGCCCGCGCCATGCTGATCAATATCACCGGCTCGAGCGAGATGAGTCTCCACGATGTGAACGATGCGTGCGAAGTGATTCGCCAGGCTGCCGAGTACGACGATGTGCAGATCAACTTCGGCATCGTGGTGAACGAATCCCTCGCCGATGAAGTTCGACTGTCTGTAATTGCGACTGGCTTCCCACGGCCGGGCAGTACTGCCGACCGCCGTGTGGATCCGGTGGTGGTCGCAGAGCCCGAGCCAGTACACGCAGCAGCGCCGGAACCGGAACCCGTGAATGTTACCAACGGCGCGCCGGCTCCCCCGGACGGTCGCGACGACATCGAAATGCCTGCGTTCCTGCGCCGCGAACGTCGCCTGTTTCAGTAGTGTTTCCCCGCAAAGGGACAGCCTGATATGCTGTCCCTTTACTCCGCGCCTCCCGCAACATGCTCCTCGAGCTTAAAGAAATTCAAAAGCGCTTCGGTGGCGTCACCGCGCTGCGCAACGCCAACCTGACTGTGAATGCGGGTGAAGTGCATCTGCTCATGGGCGAGAACGGAGCGGGCAAGTCGACGCTGATGAAGTGCGTGGCGGGCATGCAGTCGCCGGATGGAGGCCAGATCGTCTGGCGCGGTCAACCGGTCACATTAGGGTCGCCCGCGGAGGCGTCGCGACACGGAATCGCGATGGTGCATCAGGAATGCCTGCTCGCGCAGCACCTGTCTGTCGCTGAAAACATCTACCTCGGCCGCGAGCCTCACAATGCTTTCGGGCTCGTCAGCCGTCGGCGGATGGAAGTGGAAACGCAGCGCATCATCGACGAACACAAGTTCCCGCTGAACCCCGCGTGGATTGTGCGCAACCTGAGTCCTGCGCAGAAGCAACTCGTCGAAATCTGCCGGGCAGTGACGCATGGCTCCAGTCTGCTTATTTTCGACGAGCCAACTTCGTCACTCTCTGAGAGCGAGACGCACGAGGTCTTCCGCATTGTTCAGGAGTTGAAGCAGAAGGGCATGGGCGTGATTTACATCACCCACCGGCTGGACGAATTGCGGTCGGTGGGCGATCGTGTGACTGTGCTGCGCGATGGTGAGACGGTGCACTCCGGACCGCTCTCCGAACTCACGCGGGAAGGTCTCATTCGTCATATGGTGGGCCGCGAAATTGCAGCGTTGTACCAGCGGGATATTGTGCCTCCAGGGCAGGAATTGCTTCGTGTGCACAACCTGTCGCGCAAGGGCGTGCTCAAGGACATTTCCTTCTCGATTCGGTCCGGTGAGATTGTGGGGATGGCAGGGCTGATCGGCGCGGGCCGCACGGAACTATGCCGCGCGATCTTCGGCCTCGATCCCATCGACAGCGGGCAGATCTGGGTGGGCGACAGGCCGGCCCGTATTCACTCACCGCGTGACGCCGTGCAGGCAGGCATCGCGCTGATCCCTGAGGATCGCGGACGAGACGGACTGGCACGCGAACTCCCGGTGAATTACAACGTCAATATGGCGAGCCTCGGTCATGTGTCGAACTACGGCTTTCTCCGGCACGCCGCCGCGGGAGCCGTGACTAACGACTACATCGGCCGACTGCGCATCAAGTGCTCCGGACCCGACCAGAAAGCAGGACGGCTCAGCGGTGGGAATCAGCAGAAAGTTGTCATTGCAAAGTGGTTGGCTCGCGGCGCCAAAGTGTTCCTGTTTGACGAGCCAACGCGTGGGATCGATATCGGTGCAAAGAAGGAAGTGTTTGAGGTGATGGACTCTCTCGCGCGCTCCGGCGCTGCCATCCTGATGGTGAGCTCGGAACTCCCCGAGTTGCTTCAGGTTCCCGATCGAGTGCTGGTGATGCGGCAGGGCCACATCGCCGGCGAACTCTCGCACAACCCGAGCCAGGAAGACATCATGCGACTAGCGGCGCACGAGGAGAAGGTGCAGTGATCCAGCGCCTCCTGCCGTTTCTGACGTTGATTGTTCTCTTTGTTGGACTGTCAATCGCCTCGCCGCACTTTCTGACGAACACCAATCTGTCGAGCGTGGTGCGCCAGACCGCGGTCATCAACATCATGGCGCTCGGCATGACGATGATCATCGTGTCCGGTGGCATCGACCTTTCCGTCGGCGCGATTCTTGCGCTCTCAGGACTGATCGGCACGATGGCGATGGAAGCGGGTCAGCCAATTCCAGTTGCAATCGTGATCGGCCTGCTTACCGGCGGCGCCTGCGGCCTGGTGAACGGCTTCCTGATCACCAGGTTGAGGATCAACCCGTTCATCGTGACGCTCGGCACTCTGGGCATTATCAGAGGCGTCACGCTGATCATCTCTAACGGGCTTCCGGTGCACAACATTCCGAAGGCGTATTCGTTCCTGGGCGAGGGCAATTTGCTTGGCGTGCCATTCGTGTTGTGGATACTCCTGTTGTGCGCTCTTGCTGTGCATGTGATTATGGAGCACACCAAACTCGGCCGCTATGCGTTTGCGATCGGCAGCAATCCGGATGCGGCCTGGTATGCGGGTATCCCGGTGGGCTTCCACACCACAGCTGTTTACGCGATCGGTGGGCTGCTCACTGGTCTTTCCGGAATGATCGAAGCGTCTCGTCTGATGACTGGTCAGCCGACCGCGGGTCAGGGCTATGAACTGCAGGCCATCGCTGCCGTCGTGATCGGCGGAGGCAGTCTGCGCGGCGGTGAAGGCAGCGTGGTTGGGACACTGGTTGGCGCGTTCATTATGGGGCTGTTGTCGAACGGCAGCGACCTGCTCGGCATCACCCGTACCTGCAGCAGGGCCATCATCGGCGGCGTCATTATCCTTGCGGTCACGTTCGACGAACTGCGCAAGCGCAAGATCGCCACATAGGAGCGAAACTGCCACCTAAGGATAGGGAGGCGTAGAATCGGATCAGATGCTCAGACAGGTATACATCGACAATTACAGGTGCTTTGTCAACTTTACGATAGATCTCGAGCGGGAGCAGTTAATCCTCGGTGGCAACGGAACCGGTAAGTCCAGCTTTGTTGACTGTCTGAGCGATTTGAAGTCGCTGTTGGATGGCAAAGACATTCAAGTTCTTTTTCCGGCAACCACGCGCACGCGATGGCAAAATCTAAATCAACAGATATTTGAGCTTCATGCAACATTGGCTGGCAGCGACTATACGTTTCGGCTCGAACTGGACAGTTGGGGGGCGCGACCACCAAAAACCCGAATCAAGCGAGAGTTGGTGATGTGTGATGGCCAGATTCTGTTTGAGTTCTCCGTAGGCGAAGTGCATCTTTACAACGACCGAGCGGAGCACAAAGTCACGTATGAATTCGATTGGTTTCGTTCCGCACTTGCCACAATACAGCAAAGGCACGACAACACACGCTTGTGGGCCTTCCGAGTGTGGCTGGACAATCTGCACTGCTTGCGATTGAACCCGGCAAACTTCTCGGACGAGGCCGACACGGAAGATCCCTTCCCATCGATAGACTTCTCGAACTTTACGGCCTGGTATCGCTACGTTGCGCAGGAACGCGGGGACGCTCAGGGACGCCTTCAGCAACTTATACGAGCAGCGATTCCAGGTCTGGAGTCGTTGGATTTGCGTTCGAAAGGAACTCAACGAAAGTTGTCTGCTCGTTTCCGCTCTTCTGAAGCCAGTTCCTCCTTCGAGATTAGCTTCGAAGACCTTTCTGATGGACAGCGAGTTCTCATTTGCCTGTATGCTGTGCTGGCATTCCTTGTTGCTCGCGATTCAATCATTCTCCTGGATGAACCGGACAACTTTTTGGCAATCTCAGAGATCCAGCCCTGGGTATCTGCACTTCGAGAGGAATCATCAGACACTGATTGCCAGGTTCTCTTCATTTCGCACAATTCCGAAATTATCAATTACATGGCGACCGATGCGGGAGTGGTGTTTCGACGTGAGGGCATTGGGCCTGTCCGGGTTGCTCGCTGGCGCAGCGGGGTGGACTCCTTGTCACCAGCGGAGGCAATGGCGCGTGGATGGGTCCTGGATGAGTAGTCGAATCGCGAAGATCATCCTGCTGGTGGAAGACCGGCGACACGATAGCCTCCTCAGAAAGTTCCTTCGACGAGCGGGGTACGACTTAACAGGGCTTCGTACGCAAATGGTAAACGGAAAAGGATCAGGCGAGATGTATGTTCGCGAGCGATATGCTGCCGAGGTGCGTGCAATACGCGACCAACTCACTCGAACCAGAGCTTCATTAATCGTCATGATCGATGCCGATACACACACTACTGCAGACAGGCGAGGACAGTTGGAGCGGGCTCTGCGTGATGCTGACATGGAGCCGAGAAAGGAAAGCGAGCCGATCCTCGGCATAGTACCTCGCCGCCACGTAGAAACGTGGATCCTGAATCTTTGCGGCGACCCTACCGACGAACAAACGAACTATCGCTATGACCACAGAGTCAATGAAGAGAGGATCAAGCAGGCGGCGAAGAGTCTCTGGGACTGGTCAAGGCCCAACTCCGTTCCACCCTCCATCTGCGTAGCCTCGTTAGCCGAGTCTATTCAGGAATTGTCGCGGCTGCCGCCGCCCTAACGTTCCGCTTCGATCTCGTACCACGGAGTGTCGGATGCCAGCGAGAATCGGAAGCCTCCATCGACGCGCTCCGCATCCACTGTCGACACGCGTTCCCCTTTGCCATTGAGCACGTGGACGCGCAGTGACGATGCGAGTGTACGAAGGGTCAGAGTGCCGTCGACGCGCTCCATGTACGTTGGGCGCGAGCCGCCGTTCAGGTCGCCGGACGGTTTCGCCTGCCGGGTGTCAGGCTCCAGCGTGAACCAGTCCGTTGTGCCGGGGTATTTCACGATCGCCTGCGGCCGGCTGGTGGAAACACCGGGCTGTGTTCGCAGTGAGAACCCGGGGTTGGTGAGGAGCATGCGCGTGCTCTCTTCCAGCGGCTTGCCGTCGAGCGCGTTCAGCAGCAGCGATACGAACCCGCGCGCCGAAGCTCCCAATTCAAAGTCGATGGCGCCCGCTGTAATCCTGCGACGGCCGACGAACCCGTACACACCGGCTGCGTGCGCCGCATGAATGGTCCACACACGCCCTTCCATATCGTAGGTGAACTCGCCGGTATCGGAAGCGTATGGTCCTTTGCCTGCGGATCGCGGCTCGAACGTTTCCGACTCCCTGACCGCAGCTATTCGAACCGGATGCTGGAAGGCAACCGCGGGATCGAGTCCGTAGACCCCGCTGAGAAATCCCGCCACAGCGCCATTGCGTCGCTCGCGACCCGCACGCAGGCGCGCTTCCTGCGACAAGGGCACCTCGACCGGCATCAGACCTTCGCGAATTACACCCGAGCGGAACAGCCATGCCGACTGCCCGAAGTTCACCCACTTGGTCCAGTCGCCATTGAGGTTGAAGCCGTTGGGCACGCCGTCATCCCAGCCACGGCCGTGGGAGTACGCGAAGTGCATCAAAGCGTCCCAGCCTTGAAAGGCCGCAAACACGGCAAGGGGCACATCTGTTTCGGCGGCGTAGGTGTTTGGCCATGGCTGATTCAACTCGCTGACTGTAAATGGCCGGCCGGCCTGACGTGTCGCCGCCATGTTCAGGAAGGCTGTCGCTCCACCGCCGATATTCGATGTATCGCGGAAGCGCCAGTCTCGCCCATCCCACGCGACGTTCGGGAAATTGTAGTGGTCGACGTAGTAGTGGTTGTCCTGGTAGTCGAGCCCGCCGTGCGAATCGTAGTTCAGCACGCCGCCAAACCCGACCTGCGATCCAGTGACGGGAACCAGGTGATCGGTCGATTCGCGCACCGCGCGAAGCATGGTGTTCAGATACGCGCGGTCGCGGTCCACCATGTAGAGCAGATAGTCGTTCGTGCGCCCTGTGGTCGACACCTCGGTGCTGGATGGCAGAGACAGGTTTCGTGCTTCCAGGGACTCCGATGTATCGAGCCCACGTTTGCCTCCGGTGGACAAACGCCAGCCGCGGACATACAGGGGCGCACCTACGCGCTCAATGGAAATGGCGAAGCGTCCGATTTTGTCCATGGCAAACTGCGGCGTCACCACCATGCGGAATTTCTGCCAGTTCGATGTTACGGACACGGTTTGTCCGGTGGCTGTGCGCCACGGAGAAACGTCCTGCTTCACGTCCCAGAGGACTGGCCTCGAAACACCCTCGGGCACGTCGGCACGCATTTCAATCTCAGCGATATAAGAGCGCCCTTCGTCGACGGAGAAGCCGACCTGCTTAATGATGACCGTCGTCGACGAGGCGGGGGCTTCCAGCCGCATGGAACTGCCATCCACGTTCATGCTGAGCGGAACACGCCCGCCGTTCTCCACGCGCCAGTCGTAGAGCAGCATGTCGCTGCCATCGGGTTCGGTCGCGCCCCATGCCTCCCGCAACGCGTCCGACGAGTCGTACTTCGCGACAAGAAAATCGTTCCACTTCTGATGGAAGATATCGCGATACTCGCCCTTCAAATACGGCTCCAGCTGACTGGTCTGCCAGTGGTAAATGATGGAGCTTTCATTGTTGATCTCCACCATTGCGAGCGCCGGATCGTCCTTCAGCGCTAACGCGTCTATGACCTTGCGTGTGTACTCGGTCTGCAACTCGATGAGCCTTGGGTGGATCATGTGGACGGGCTTGCTCTGCGTCGGAAATGGAGACAGTTCCGGTACGCCATCCACCGAGGGGCGGAACACATAGCCGACCTTCAGATTCAGATTGACGTAGATGCCTTCCTGCCTCATCGCGTCGATGAAGCGGCGCAGGCGCTCCACTGCGATGGGGTTGAGCGTGGGGTACGGACCTGTGGTCAGCAGACTCCCTGCGTTGGCCGGGTTGTTGTCGGGAGACGAGTCCATGTGATGCAGACGAACCAGATTCACGCCGAGCCTTCGCAGCCGCTTTGCAACGCGGGGCGCATCCGCCTCGGCAGGGAAATTAGCACCGAATGCCAGATTCACACCCCAGAAACGCACGCGCGCATCGTCGCTGGTGTTTGGCGTCAGGTCGGGGCCGACCACATGAAACGCACCGTCGCGAACAAACACGCGGTCCACGGCGGTAATCGGATGGTTCAGGAAGCTGAAATCGGGCGCCCCGCGGAGAGCGTCCTGGTCTACCGCAAACGGGTAGAGCTGCTGGGCGACCGCTGCCGTGGCGACCAACGTAAGAAGCAGGATGTATCGCACAAAAGTTCCTTGCTTCGATTCTATCCGCACCCGCCGGCTCTGATATGATCCACACAGATCCCGAAGGAGTTTCACATGAAGATGGAAGTCAGCCGCCGGCACCTGATCGGCGGATCTCTCGCCGCGGTCGCGGGCCTCAGCGCCGCCTCCGCCGCGTCGAAAGCCGAGGACGAAAGCGGCTTCAAACTGGGCGTAGCCAGCTACTCTTTCCGCAAACTTTCGCGCGCCGACGCAATCAAAGCGATGGAAGCGCTGAAATGCAGCTATATCAACATCAAGGATTTCCATGCGTCGATGAAGTCGACGCCGGCGGAACTGGAGCAGGCCCGTAAGGACTTTGAGAATGCCGGGATCAAGATTCTCGGCGTCGGCAACATCACGCTGAACAAGCCGGACGAGGGCGAGATCCGCAAGGCGTTCGATTACGCGAAAGCACTGAACGCGCCGGTGATGGTGATGGCTCCCACCGCTCAGACCGTGCCGATGATTGAGAAGTTCGTCAAGGAATACAACATCAAGGCTGCAATCCACAACCACGGTCCCGAGGACAAGAATTTCCCCGCGCCAGCCGATGTGTTGAAGGCCGTCAAGGGCATGGATGAGCGGATGGGCCTGTGCGTCGACATCGGCCACACCTCGCGCGCCAAAACGAATCCGCTGGAAGGCATCAGGCAGGCGGGCAGGCGCCTGCATGACATCCACATGAAGGACCTTGCGGATGGCATGAATAAGGACTCGCAGGTGGAGGTCGGCGACGGTGTGATGCCGGTCGCCGAGATCTTCCGTTATCTGCAGAAAGTCGGCTACAAGGGTGGCGCGATGCTGGAGTACGAGATCAAGGCCGATGCTCCGATACCCGGCATGATCAAGAGCTTCGCTTACATGCGCGGCGTGCTTGCAGGTCTGAAAGCTTAGTCAGTTTCTCTTCACCGCATTGCGGCCCGCCATCAAAACGGGCCGCAATCGCCTCTTGCAATTCCCTCCAAATCCAGGCATAATCTTCCAGAGAGCAGTTGTGCTCCTGGATCTCCAATGAAGATGAATACAACCACCACGGTCCCTGTCACGAACGCGCTGTTCGTCGACGTCGATCCGTCCGCCGTATTCAGTTTCACGGCTCCGGTCAACGTAGTCATTATCAGCTAACGTTCCTTTCTGACCGGGCCGCATAAGCCCACAAGCAACGTAGTTTAAAACCTGATCCCTAACCGGATTTGTGTCTCCTTTTCCAAACTTTATCAAGGAGTGCTGTATGGCTAACCTCGCCATTACACAGGAAAAACACAGCGTCTTCGAATCGCTTAAAGAAGCGATTCGTGGATCGCACCAGGACTTTACGGAAGGCTCCGTCAGTCGAGCCATCTTTTTATTAGCGACGCCGATGGTGCTGGAGATGTTGATGGAATCTCTGTTCTCCATCGTCAATGTCTTCTGGGTGACCAGGCTCGGCTCCGATGCGGTTGCTACGGTCGGACTCACAGAATCCATGCTTTCCATGGTGTTTGCGGTTGCGGTGGGTGTCAGTATGTCGGCCACTGCGATGGTGGCAAGGCGCATCGGAGAAAAGGACCCGCGCGGTGCGGCAGTGGCAGGCGGACAGGCTATTCTGCTGGGTGTGGGATGCGCACTGCTGATGGGCCTGCCGGGATTCTTGCTTGCGCCGAAACTCCTCGAGTGGATGGGCGGCAGCCCGCAACTGATCGCGGCTGGCTGGAAATACACCGCAATTACGTTTGGCGCGAATATTGTTGTGCTGCTGTTATTCCTGAATAACGCGATATTTCGTGGAGTCGGCGACGCCTCCGTTGCAATGCGCGTGCTCTGGATGTCGAACCTCATCAATTTGGTGATAGACCCCTGTCTGATTTTCGGTCTCGGACCGTTCCCCGAACTCGGAATCACAGGGGCTGCCGTCTCAACGCTGGTCGGTCGATCATTTGGTGTCGCATATCAGTTCTGGATGTTGACGTCAGGCAAGGCGCGCGTCACGTTGCGCGCGTCCGACTTCCGCATCGTACCGGACGTGATCGTCGCGCTGATTCGCGTGTCTGTGACGGGCGTGTTGCAGTTCGCTATCGCTCACAGCAGCTGGATCGCGCTGGTGCGAATGATAAGTACATTCGGCAGCGTCGCGGTGGCGGGCTACACGATTGGCATTCGCATTTTCATCTTCGTGATCCTGCCGTGCTGGGGATTGAGTGGGGCAGCAGCGACCATGGTGGGTCAGAATCTGGGTGCTAAAAAACCGGAGCGGGCCGAGAAGGCTGTCTGGCTGACCGCGCTCTACAACGCTCTGTTCCTTGCGCTCATCGCCGTGTCCTTTATCTTCTGGCCCGAAGCGCTTGTCGGCTTCTTCACCTCTGAGCCAGCTGAGATGGCCTATGCCGTCGACTGTCTGCGCATCGTTGGCTACGGCAACGTCGCCTATGCGTTCGGCATGGTGATGGTGCAGGCATTCAACGGGGCAGGAGACACCGTCACGCCGACGCTGATCAACCTGATCGGCTTCTGGGTGCTGGAAATACCGATCGCATACGTGCTCGCGTTTCAACTCAACTGGGGCGTGCGTGGCGTATTCGCTTCGATCCCGATTGCCGAGGTGTTCATCACGCTAATGGGGCTGTTCATGTTCCTGCGGGGAACGTGGAAGACCCGCACTATTTAACTACTTGCGGACGGCTTTGGTCTCGCGGCCATTCTGGTACATGATGGCCGCAACGACCTTACCGTCGGCATCCTTTTGAAATTCGAGCTGCGCTTCGACTACCCTGAGGAAGAACTTCGTCGTGGACTCCGCATAAACCGGAAACTTCGGCTGACCCGTGAGCTGGGTCATCAACTGATCGCCATCGAGCGTCATGGTCATCGTTACTTTGGGATTCAGCGCGTACTCGCCCACGTATAACGCGAGAGTGTCGCGAGGAACCTTCACCTCCACACGCTCTGTCGGAAGCACAATCTTGTATCCCAGCGCCAGCTTGCCGACCATGTCGGCGATACGGTCTGGCGAGTTGCCGTTCAGGTTGCCGAGCACCACCACCGTCAATTCCTCCTTCGGGTAGTACGCAAGCATGGTGTTGAAGCCTTCGATCCCACCTCCGTGACTGATTCGCCGGTGCCCGTTGCTCTCATTCACTCCAACGCCGAGTGCGTAGTCGTTCTTCTCGACGGTGGTCATTTTTGCAAGGGACTCGGGTTTCAACAGCCTCCCGCCGTACAGACTGCGCTGCCAGCGCAGCAGATCCTCGGTGGTAGAGTACAGTGCGCCCGCGCCATGCGGAACCGACATATGGATGTACCCCGAGTTCTCAATGCCGATGCCGCTCGGGGTGTAACCGGACGCGCGTCGCGGAATCACAGTGCTGTTCGAATCCATCCCCGAGTCATTCATGTCGAGCTTGTTGAACACGTTCTGTTTCACGAACTCGGCGTAGGACTGACCGCTGATCTTCTCCACCAGATGACCCAGCAGCAGGTATCCCGAGTTGCTGTAGTTCCACTTTTCACCCGGCTGGAACTCGAGCGGCTTGTCTCGGAACACCGCAACAAGTTCCAGGGCTGTGTGCGCCTTCTTCTCCAGTTCGCGATAGTTCGGAAAGCCGGTGAAACTGGGGATGCCCGACGTGTGAGTCAGCAGGTGCTTCACGGTAATGCCCTTCCACGCTTCTGGCGCATCGGGGATATATTTGCTGACCAGGTCGTCGATGCTCAGCTTGCCGCGCTCCTCCAGCAGCAGGATGCACGCGGCGGTGAACTGCTTTGTAACCGAGCCGAGGCGGAACTTCGTGGTCGGTGTATTGGGGATGTCCCACTCCAGATTCGCCGAGCCGTAACCCTTGCTGAACAGCACCTGGTCGCCTTTTGCCACCAGTACTGTGCCCATGAATTGCTTCTTGTCAGAAAAGGACCGAACCACCTGGTCCATACGCGCCGTGTCCTGCGCGGCACAGAAAACCAGGCTGAGGAGAAGAGCAGAAACCAGCCGCATGGTTTGAGTATGCCAAAGTTCGAGCCAAACCTCTGCTAAACTAATAATTTCCGCAGGGTTCCCCAACACAGATCAGGAGAAACGTTAGTTAGTTATGCAGGCATCATCGCTCAGGCAGGGAATGGTCATTAAATGGAATAACAATGACTTGTACTCCATTCTAAGAATGGAGCACCGTACGCCCGGTAACCTCCGTGCCTTCGTTCAGGTCAAGATGCGCAACCTGCGCACTGGCGCAATGTTTGACAACCGCTTCTCATCCACCGAACAGGTGGACCGCGCCATCCTCGATGAGCAGTCGATGGAGTTCCTTTACGACAGCAACGGCGAATCGTACACGTTCATGAACACCGAAACGTACGAGCAGGCGGAGTTGACGAACGAGCTGCTTGGCGACGCGGTCAACTACCTTACTGCGAACATCAAGGTGAAGGTGGAGTTCTACGAGGGCAAGCCGATCAGCATCGAACTGCCGGCTACGGTAGACCTCAAGGTTATCGAAACAGAGCCCGGCATCAAGAGCGCCACGGCGTCGAACGTGAATAAGCCGGCGAAGATGGAGACCGGCCTTGTGGTTCCCGTGCCGCCATTCATCACCGAAGGTGAAATTATTCGCGTATCGACGTTGGACGGGAGCTATCTCGAACGCGCGACATCGCCCCGATAAGCTCTTCCTCTTCGTTTTCGAACACAGTCCTCAAATCGAGTACAAGGCGGTCGTCCTCCACGCGAGCCACGACCGCCGGATCTCCTGCCCGAAGTCCCCTCTCCATCGCACTTATCCCCTCGTCGTAAATGGCGACCACGAATGTCGGCAGCGCCTGATTGGGCGTGGATCCTCCGCCTATTACAGACAATCCTGGTATCACCTTCGCACTCAACCCCGATCGCGTGAGCCTGCCGCACAATGCTTCGGCGCGGCCTCGGATTTCTTCGGCGCTTAGCGAGATCATACGCAACGCGGGAATTTCTTCCCAGCGACAGAACAGCAGATGCCGCAACGTGTGTTCCAGCGCCGCGTACATCAGCTTGTCGAGACGCAGCGCGCGGAACATCGGATTGCGTCGCAGGCGCTGCACCAGTTCCGGATCGCCTGCCAGCAGCCCGGCCTGAGGGCCGCCGAGCAGCTTGTCGCCGCTGAAGGAGATGAGGTTCACTCCGGCCGCGAGGCTGTCGGCCGCGACAGGCTCGTCAATGCCCCAGGGCTTCAGGTCGACCAGGCATCCGCTGCCGAGATCTTCATACACCGGGATCCCGCGCTCCCGTCCAAGGTCCGCCACATCGCCGCGATCCGGGCGCGCCGTGAATCCGCTGATGTGAAAATTGCTGGGATGCACCAGCATGATCAGGCGAGTGCGTTCGTTGATTGCATCGCGGTAGTCGTCAATGTTGGTGCGGTTGGTGGTGCCGACTTCACGGAGGATCGCGCCGGAACGCGCCATGATATCCGGGATGCGGAAGCCATCGCCGATCTCGATCAGCTCGCCGCGCGACACGATCGCTTCATAGCCCGCCGCGAGTTCGTTAAGTGCGAGGTATACAGCCGCAGCGCCGTTGTTGACCGCGATGCCAGGGCGCCCCAGCAGCCTTTCCAGCACTGGCCCCACGTGCACATCCCGATTGCCTCGCTTACCCGTTGAGAGGTCATACTCCAGATTCGAGTAGCCGCTCATGGGCGCGAAGTTCGCGAGAGGCGCTCGCCCCAGATTGGTGTGAAGCACTACGCCAGTGGCATTGATCACCCGGCGCAGCGAATGTCGCTCCAGCATTTGTAATTCACGAACAACACGCGTAGGAATGCTGGAGATATCCACGCGCTCTCCGGACTTCAGCCTCTCGCGGGCATGGTCGATCACCCGGCGAGTCTCGGCCACCAGCAGTTCGCGAGGACACCGGGAATCCAGCCGCTGCATCACCTCGTCGACCGAAGGCAATTCCCGCAGCCTGCTGTTCAACTCCTCGCTCACAGGGGGCACCTCCTCACTGGCGTTCACGTTCGTCTGGAACTCGTAAAACTGCGATTCCGGGCGTCCACCCCGTCGTTCTCCAGTGCGGTAATTGCTACGGCTTCGCGTGCGGTTTCGTGTCGCCTTCCACCAAACCCAGAGCCCACTTGATGCCTTCCACGTACATCTGCTTAATCATCGGATTGTCGTACACCTCTTCCAGGTGACCGAGAGTGGAGTAGAAGACGCGACCCTTGCCGTGCATCTTGACCCATGTCACAGCGAAATCCTGATCCTGCCGGTGCACGCGCGGGTTCTTCAGATCCAGCTTGCTCGCGTCGAGGCGCATCAGTACGCGGGTATTGTCGCGCGAGTAATTCTTAAACTGGTAAATCTCATCCTTCATCACGAACGAATCCGGCATGTGCTTTGTCGCCGGATGGCCCTTGTCCTCCACGAGGATGGGTGCATCGAAAGTGTTCCAGGGATGCTGGTCGAACCAGCCGCCAATCATCTCACCGTATTCAGGCCACTTGTAGAACGTGTCGGTTGCCGAGTGGACGCCGATAAAACCTTTGCCATCTTCCTTAACGAATGACATCAAAGCGGCCTTCTGCTCATCGTTCAGGGGCAACTCACCGGTGGTATAAAACACCACGGCGTCAAAGTAAGCCAGATTTTTGGCATTGCCCGTCAGCTTTTCTTTGGTGATGAGCTGTGTGTCGGTCTTGATGTAGGTGTCCCACAGACCGGTTTCCTTGCCCCATTTTTCGATGCTTGCCAGGGCGTGGCTCACCGAGTCGTGCTGGAAACCCTTCACCTCGCCAATAGCGAGGATCTTCTTGCGTTTGGGGGCCTGCTGCTGAGCCGCAACGGGCATCAGAAAGAGCACGGCCATGAGGAGAGCACCAGAGATTCTCATAACTTCGTCCTCATCATATACCGCCACGCTACACTGGTGAAAACGCCCGAAACTATGGCTTTGCGCTTCTACAACACACTCTCGCAAGAGCTCGAAGAATTTCATCCGCAGGACGGCAAAACCGTCCGCATGTATACCTGCGGACCCACCGTCTACAACTACGTCCATATCGGCAACCTTCGGACGTTCACGTTCCAGGACATCCTGCGCCGCTGGCTCCGGTACCGCGGCTACACTCTCGACCACGTGATGAACATCACCGACGTTGAGGACAAGATCATTCGGAACGCGATGGAGCAGGGCAAGGGGCTGCGCGAGTACACCGAGACCTACGAAGTTGCATTCTTCGAAGACACGGCAGCTCTGCGGCTGGAACGGCCGGAACGCATGGTCCGTGCCACCGAACACATCAACGAAATGGTGTCCGCCATTGAGACGCTGACTGACAAGGGCTTCACCTACGTCAGCGACGGCTCCATCTACTACCGAATCTCAAAGTTCCCGGACTACGGCAAGCTGTCTCACCTCGATTTCGACGGCATGCGCTCCGGCGCGCGCGTCGATGTGGATGAGTACGACAAGGCCGATGCCCGCGATTTCGTGCTCTGGAAATCCCGCAAGGACGACGAGTTCTTCTGGGACACCCCGATTGGCGCGGGTCGGCCGGGCTGGCACATTGAGTGCTCGGCCATGGCGATGAAGTATCTGGGCGACACGCTCGATATTCATACCGGCGGCATCGACCTTTCGTTTCCGCACCATGAAAACGAGATTGCGCAGTCGGAGGCGATCTCCGGCAAGCAGTTCGTCAAGTACTGGCTGCATGCCGAGCATCTGATCGTGGAAGGGCAGAAGATGTCGAAGTCCCTCGGCAACTTCTACACTTTGCGCGATCTGTTTGAGCAGGGCTACGCGCCTGAGGTGATTCGCTATCTGCTGACAGCGGTGCCGTATCGCAAGAAGCTTAACTTCACGTTCGACGGGCTGAAGGCTGCGGCAACCGCCATCGACCGCCTGCGCAATTTTCAGCTGCGACTCAACACGGAAAAGTTCGCCGAGGGTCACAGCGACGCGGTGGCTGAGCGGTCGGCAAAAGCTCGCACCGATTTTGAGGCCAGTCTCGACGACGATCTGAACACCGCCGAAGCGCTCGGCGCAATCTTCGAGTACATCCGCGATCTGAACTCGGCGATGGATTCTGGCGAGTTCCGCTCCGGCAACGCGCCGGAAGCGGCCGGCATTCTTAGCTTCTTCGACAGCATCTTCGATGTGCTGAAGCCCACTGTGTCGGAGAGTGGGATGACCGATGCCGACGTGGAGCGCCTGATTGCAGAGCGGCAGGATGCGCGCAAGGCCAAAAATTTCAAACGGTCGGATGAGATCCGCGCCGAATTGCTTGAAAGCGGTGTGATTCTCGAGGACACCAAAGAAGGAGTTCGCTGGAAAAGAAAATGAATATCCAGACGAAAGCGGTTCACGCTGGTGACCGCAAAAAGCCAGGGCCGCAGACTCCGTCGACCACGCCCATTCATCTCGCGTCCACGTACTTCTACGACACCACCGAGCATCTGGACAAAGTCTTCGGACAAGAGATTGAGGGCGAGTCGTACTCGCGCTACAGCAACCCGACCAACACCGCGCTTGAGGAACTGGTCGCCTCGCTGGAGAACGCGCCGGGTGCGCTGGCCTGCTCGTCTGGCATGATGGCGCTGCAGGTGGCCCTGATGGCCGCGCTGCTGGACCGTCGCAAATCGGTGCTCGCTGCAAACGCGTTGTACGGCGCCAGCATCAAGCTGCTGACTCAGGTGTTCGGTGCCTTCGGCGTCGAGGTGCGCTTCGTCGACATATGCGATTTGAATGCAGTGCGTTCCGCGGCGGAAGAAGAGAAGCCGGGCTGCATCTTCATGGAGACCATCTCCAATCCGCTGCTGCGCGTCGGCAACATCGAAGAGGTCGCTAAGATTGCTCGCGCGCATGGCGCGGCGCTGGTGGTGGACAACACCTTCGCGACTCCACTGATGGTGCACCCGATTGCCCTCGGCGCTCACATCTCGGTGCACAGCCTGACGAAGTATCTGGCAGGCCATGGCGACGTGCTCGGTGGCGCGGTGATCTGCGATGAAGAACATCTGCCGGTTGTGAGGCAGTTGTGCAAGACACTCGGTCCAAACCTGGGACCTGTGGAAGCATATCTGGCGATGCGTGGCATCAAGACATTCCCGATGCGTATGGAACGGCAGTGCCGGAACGCAAGTCGCCTCGCATCCTGGCTCGTCACACATCCGAAGGTGGACCGCGTGTACTTCCCGGGCGATCCTGCGCACCCCGATTCGGCCACCGTTTCACGCATGTTCCCGAAGGATCTGTTCGGCGCGATTGTCAGCTTCGAACTGAAGGGACTCACGGAACAGCAGCAGGTGTTCGAGTTCATGGACCGGCTGAAGCTGATCGTGCGCGGCACCTCGCTGGGCGATGTGCATTCCCTGCTTCTTTATCCTGCGATGGCCTCTCACCGCGACCTCGGTTTCAAACAGCGGCTGCGGCTCGGGATCAAAGAAAACCTGGTGCGTGTGTCCGTCGGCATTGAGGCCGTCGAGGACATCATCGCCGACCTCGAACAAGCGCTATAGTTTTCTCGCGATACCGCAGTAATCCAGCCCGCCGAAGAACGCATCGCGGAACCCGGCGGGCAACTCGTTTACGGTCGGCATGGATTCGCCTGCCGGCGACAACTTGTGCACCTCAATGTTGCCGAGTCCGAACTCCTCAAAGTAGAAGACGAGCAGTGGCGCGGGGACGGGGCGCTGGTGCGTTGGGTCGATATAGAAGTGCGTCGCAAAAATGGCAAGGCACTCCGGGTTCGGTGTCTCCAGCGCGATGACGCCACCGTGCCTTAGTTTTTCAGCGCAGAGCTTCACGAACCGTGGCACTTGCGACGGTGTGAGGTGCTCAATCACTTGCGACGCGAAGATCCCGTCGAACGATCCGTCAGGTTCACTGGCGAGCCACACGAATACGTCGCCAGTCTCGGCCTGCAGGCCCTTCGTGCGACATATCGCCACGGATTCATCGTCCAGGTCGAGGCCGCGTGCGGGCACGCTGGCGTCGCGCAACAACTCCAGAAACTCACCGCGGCCACATCCAATGTCGAGTACGTTTTGGCACTCGCGGAAGTAGGGGATGTAGAACTGCTGCCGTTCCCGCACGTAGGTTTCGTCGCCGCGGAAGCGATCGGAGAAACGGTTGTAGTCGATGTCCAGCGGCGCGTCTGATGAAACGGCCGCGGCTGGCAATGCGACCACCGGCGTCGCCGACGCGAATGCTTTTTGCCGCATCACCCGGAGTTCGTTGTGGATCAGCGTTTCGTACTCGCGTCGAACCTTCTCCATGTCCGACCAGAACCGCTTATGGATCTCATCAATGGAGCCGCGCAGCGCGCCCTCGTACTCGTTGTGCTGCAGATGGAGCGAATCGCGGTAGCCGTCGTCGATCTTTGCCACCCGTACATCGAGCGAGGACTGCAGGTCGGCGAGCCCGCGCAGGTAATGCACCTCATTCTGGAACAGCTTCTGCTGCCACTCTTCACGCCAGTGCACCCAGTGCGCGCGAATGTCCTTCAACTCCCCCGCCTCTGACTGCAACGCAGCGGCAGCATCGGTGGCCCCTCGCAGATCGTGCCGAAAGCCGCGCTCCATGTCGTCGATGCGGCTACTCAGCGTGGCGAAGGTGCGGTTCACCTCGTTGAGCGATTCGAGCGTCGCTTCCACTGCGCCGAGTACTGCGCGGTTGAAGTCTACCTGATCCCTCACGAACCAGCCGAGCGCGCGGGCAACGTTGTGCTTCACCCACTGGATGGCATCGTTGACCAGACCGGGCGCACGCGGGTTAACGGAGCCGATCGCCGCCACCTTGGCTTCGGCTCGATCGCGGGCATGCAGCACGGGCAGCAGGTCCACCAGTGCGTGATGCTGAGACCTCACGCGGTCGCGGATCCCGTGGATGATGGCCGCCAGTTCCTCCCCCTGCAGATCAGACGGCGTAGCCCTTCTCCTTGCTGTAGCTGACTGTGACCTTTGAAAAGATGCCGCCGCGCGGAGTGAACTCGCCGATCAGTGTGGCGCGTTCAGGATCGCAGGCCTTCACAATATCGCGCAGGAATCGATTCACCACGTTTTCGTAAAAGATGCCGAGGTTGCGATACGCGAGCATGTACATCTTCAGCGACTTCAACTCCACGGCGCGTTCGCCAGGCACATAGCGCAGCGTCAGCTTACCGAAGTCCGGCTGCCCCGTCTTTGGACAAACGGACGTGAACTCCGGGATCGCAATTTCGATCTCGTAGCTCGGGTATGAGTTCGGCCACGTCTCGATTTCCGGCAACTCTGCGTCAATGCCGGCCCTTGCCTGGTCGTCTGTATATTCGCGGATCATACGAGTGCCTTGCTGAGATGGTCGAGGAACAGGCCGACGTCGGTCACAATGCCGATCGCCTGGCCGGTGCCGCGGTCGCTCACCTTGGTAGCGACCGCGGGGTTGATATCGACGCATACGATCTTTACCCAGCTCGGCGACATGTTGCCGATGGCGATGGAATGCAGCATCGAACCGAGGCACAGCACCAAACCGGCGCCCTTCAGATGCTGCGCGCACATGTCCTGCGCCACGTTCATGTCGGTGACCGTGTCGGGCAGCGGCCCGTCGTCGCGGAGGCTGCCCGCGAGTACGAAGGGCACGTTGTTCTTCACGCACTCATACATGATGCCGGTGGTGAGTCGGCCCTGCTCCACAGCGCCTTTAATGCTGCCGCAATTGTTGATGGCGTTGATGGCGCGCATGTGATTCCGGTGACCGTGTTCTTCCTGCCGGCCGTCGGCCATGCGTACACCCAGAGACGTGCCGAGCAGTGCCGCTTCAATGTCGTGTACGCCGAGCGCGTTGCCGCTCAGCAGTCCCTGCACATAGCCCTCGCGGATCAGCTTTGAGAGATGCACGCTGCCGCCCGTGTGGACTACCACCGGGCCAGCGACAACCAGCACCTTCTGTCCCGCCGCGCGAACGGTGCGAATCAGGTTCGCCGTCTGCTGCACGGCCGTTTCCACCTGCCGTTCGGATGAGACGCCGTTACTCATGAAGGCAAACGAGAGTCGGTCGCGTTCCTTCGATTCGGGCACCACGCGGATGCCGCGCATGCCGACGACCACCGCGTCGCCCGCTTTGATGTCGCGCAGCTTGCGGCACCATGCTTCGTTACCCTTCACCACGACGAGCGCGTCCATGCGCTGGTCCTGCACTTCAATCCACTCGCCCCCGGTGCGAACCAGGGTTTTATGGTTCGTGGTCGAGTAGAAATCTTCCGGGGCACACTTGTCCTTTTCGATGCCGCGCAATTCCGCATCGCCGCTGTCGACCGGTGAGCAGCCCAGACTGACCAGCGCCTCCAGCAGCTGTTGCATGCTTCGCGGCTCCTGCGTCTCTACCTTCAAACGCAAATGCGAGGCATCACCGTTGGTGCGGCCGATTTCAAATTGTTCTACTTCGAACTTGCCGTTGAATTCCACAACGGTGTCGAAGATGCGTTCCATTATGTGCGAGTCAATCAGGTGACCCTGCGCTTCCACGACTTCTGTGACGGACATCTCCTTACAGGATAACTGCCGTCACCGCGTCGCCTTCCATGCAAGGAATAAACCGTCTGGCGGTACGTCTTCCCAGTAAGAAATATAGTCACTGGAGACTGCAGCGCAGTCGCGGCGGAGCAGCTTTTCCAGCTCGGCGCGATGGAACCATTTCTCCCAGGCGGGAGTCTTGAGCTTGCCCCAGTGCTCAGCATTCTTGTCGATGACGACAATTCGGCCACCCGGCTTGACAATGCGGCAGAGCTCGTGGACCGCCGTCTGGATATCGACGGCATGTTCCAGAGATTCGGTGGCATAGGCCGCGTCGAAGGACGCGTCGGAGAAGGGAAGCGCGGTCATGGAACCGCAGCAGGTGCGGATGTCGGACGGGATGACGCGGAGCATCGCTTCGGCCAGGTCGAAGGCGACGAACTCCCCGGCGGGGTTCTGATCCTTCAGCACTCGCGCAAAACGGCCTTTGCCGCTCCCGATGTCGGCAACACGCTTTCCGTTCAGATCGCCGAAAAACTGCGCAATGAGACGGACGTGCCAGATGCGTGGGTCGATGGTGGAGGGGAAGTGCTCCTCGTCCGCCGCGGCCTGGTTGAAACTGCGCCGGATCTCGTCAAGCGAGACCTCGGCGGGTTTCGGGCCACGGCGGAACAGGTCGAGGAGCCCCATTACGGAGTGAGAACTAAGCGCGGGTCAGGAAGATCGGCAGACCTTCCTTGCTGGCGTAGTTCGGACGATAACGGTCGGTGTTGTACATGGTGGCGACGTCGACATGGCGTGGCCCCAGGGCGGGATCGGGAATTTGCACCATGGCGTACTTGCCGTCGGAAATAGCCGCCATCAGGCCGCTCTTGCCCTGCAGAATCGCGTCGAACGCCATGGTGCCGAAGGTGCTGGCAACCATCTTGTCGACGAAATCGGGATCGCCGGAGCGGAGCTCGTAGGTCAGGTCGCTGACCACGGTTTCTTCCTTGCCGAGCCGCTTCACTTCTTCACTGAAGCTCTCAGCCACGCTCATCTTTTTGCGGTGGCCGAAGGCGTCGGGCTCACCGTATTCCTGCAGCGTGAAGCCTTGCCATTCGGTGCCTTCCGACATCACGACCATGCTGTAGTTGCTGGGATTATTGCGCTTGTCCTGCACCAGCAACTCGACCATTTTCTCGACATTGAATTTGTATTCGGGAATGCCGCAGCGCATGGAGGTGACGTATGCGGTGTACAGCGACGTATAGCCCGCGTCGCGGCCAAATACGCGGAATACACCGATTCGTTCGTGAGAGCCGACGGTGGTTCGCTGGCGGTTGATGGCGTCGGACGCACGGGAAATTGCCGTCGAAAAACCGATGCAATACTCCGTGTTCTGCACGTCGTTATCCATCGTCTTCGGCACGGCGACCACTTTGAAACCGAGCTTGTCGAGGGTTGCCGCGTAGCTGAGCGTGTCGTCTCCGCCGATGGCAACCAGATAGTCCAGGGCGAGCGATTCCAGGTTCTTCAGAACCTGCGGGCTCATGTCGAACACCGTCGACGTGACGCCCTTTTTGGTGAATTCCGATTTAGGAAATTCCATATTCCCCAGAAATTCGGGAATCTTCTTCATCTTCGAGGGATTGGTGCGGCTCGAGTGAAGGAAAGTGCCGCCGGTGCGATCGACCGTGCGGGTGTTTTCGCGTGACAGCGGCATGATGTATCTGGTCTTGCTGGCCGCGTCTTCCAGGTTGACGTGGGTCAAGCCTTCCCAGCCACGCCGAATGCCGATCACCTCGATATTGTGCTCGCTCGAACGGTACACAACATTCTTGATGACCGAGTTCAGACCTGGGACGTCGCCGCCGCCGGTTAAGATACCTATGCGCTTCGTTGCCATGAAGTCTCCTGTGAAAGGTGGGTTGCCCCCATTGTATCGTCCGTTGCCTCTCTTACCGTGGTGGACCCTTCAGGAGATGCGCGCGCGCCTCCCGGAAGGCACTGTTTTGGGCCACTGGAGCGGGCCGGACCGGGAAAAGCCGGCGGCTTCGTTCCTGGCCGTGACTCCGGACCGAAAGGTGGTCTTGTCGGCGGTCTCGCTCGGTTCGGAGGTGCTGGTCCGGTGGGACGGCGCGAAGGTGACGGTCGACGGCAAGGCACCCGCGCTTGCCGTGAGCAGCCTCGATCTCGAGGGCGCACTGGTGGCGTCGGGCGGGTGGGTGGTGCTGTTTCACACCGAACCGGTTCTGGCGCGATCCGTTCTGTCCTTCGAGGTAAAAGGTACGTTCGAGTCGCTTCGCTTCGTAGTCACCGGGTTGGCGGCTGGCGACTGGGAAGTTTGGCGCAATGGGTGGTCGGCCGGGCCGGTGGAAGTTAAGGCGAGGGAGGGTGTTCTGTATTTCGAGGGACGGCCCGGCAGCTACTTCCTGCGACCCCAGGCTTAGGCTCGCGAAAGGAAGGGGCCCCGATTCGCAGTACAGCGTGTGATCTCGTCTTCCCGGCGGAAGAGAATTTCAGTCCAGGGCGCTACCCCGACGTCCTGGGACCGCTGGCTGACAGACGCTTGTTCCCTTTCGACGTCCCTGGCAGGGTCGGGGAACGGCATGGTGACCAGTTCTGACGGAAACTCTCTTACGGGTTCGAAGCCGTGGCGCCGGGCGATCCGGGTCAGGGTGCTGACTCCATATCCGTGCAGGTAGGGGAAGCCCAGCAGATTGTTCCAGGCGAGAATTTGTCTCGCGGCCAGGTCGGGTTGCCGGCGCAGGGTTAGCCACGCGCTTGCGTTCGGCACCCGGAGGACCAGCAGACCGTGGTGTCTCAGCAGGTTTCGGGCAGCTTTTAAGGTGGATGACGGGTCGGCGAGCTGCTCAAAGCAGTTCCAGATGAACACGCCGTTGGCCGAACCCGCCCGGATGTGCGTGTCCTCCACAGTCTCGCGGCGGACTGTCAGGCCCTGCCGGCGAGCGAACTCCGACGTGTCGACCCCGACATCGAGGCCCACAGGGCGCCAGTCCCATTCCTCCGCCGCCTGCAGGAAGCCACCCAGGTGCGGGCCGATCTCGACTACTGACGCATGGGGCGGCAGGCGATCTCGAAAGGCTGCGGCTTTGTTTCGAAACGCCTCGACGTAGCGCGGATAGAGGTGTTGCATCACACCGGGGTCGTTGGGGTCTTCCGAGTAGGAGTCGGCCGCGCGGGTGTACGCTTCCAGGCGAACCAGCAGACCACAGGCGCTGCAGGCAGACATCGCGGCGTCCCCGCCGTGCATGAAGTCCGTCAGGTCTTTCAGCTCCGAACGTGGCGCGCGCCGGCGCAGCCTCGACGAAACGAACCGATTTCTTTCCTCGACTTCCTGACGAAGCGCGCCGGCCGGAACCGCAGCCACGAAGTTCCGGCCATCGCACACAGGACAAGACGAGAATGGCATGTGCAAGCTCCCGAACGTATGACGCCGGGGAGCTTAAGGTGCTACACCACGCCCACGGTTAGTCCCCTGGCCCGTGATACAACGGGAGGCGATGAATCAAGAACTTGCAGGCAAGACGGTGCTCATTACCGGAGCGTCCCGCGGCATCGGCGCTGCCACCGCGTTGACGCTGGCTTCGGCCGGCGCGTCCCATGTTGTCCTCCATTACAACTCGTTCCAGGAAGGGGCCGAGAAGACCGCTGCGGAGCTTCGAGGCAAGGGTGTGGAGGCGACGCTGATCCAGGCCGATTTGTCTCAGAGCGCTGGAATCGAATCCCTCGCCGAGCACGTTCGTTCGATGCAGCGGCTCGACATCCTGATCAACAACGCGGGCCATCTGGTGCAGCGCGCCAAGCTTGCCGAGTTCACCGAAGACCTGTTCGACCGTGTCAACAACCTCAATGTGAAGAGCGTGTACTTCATTACGCAGGCAGCGGCTCCGGGGATGATTGAACGGGGCAGCGGCGTTGTGATCAACGTCAGCTCGATTGCTGCGCGCAACGGCGGCGGGCCGGGCGCGACGATTTACGCTGCCGCGAAGGCGTCAGTGGCGGCAATCACGAAGGGCCTCGCGAAGGAGCTCGCTCCGAAGGGGATCCGGGTGAATGCGGTCAGTCCAGGCACGGTGGACAACTACTTCCATGAGAAGTACTCGAACCGGGACATTCTGAACGCGATGCTCGCGCAGACTCCTGCCGGGACGCTGGGGACCAACGAAGAAGTAGCCGACACCATCCTGTTCCTGTGCACCTCGCCGAGCCGGTACATCCATGGCCAAACCATTGAGATCAATGGCGGCATGTACATGGTCTAGCGGCTGAAGATGGTGACTCCCGGCTGGGTTCGAACTCCGTCAAAGGCCAGTGTTACGCTCACGGCGCCGGACGGAGCGAACCCGCCCGGCGTCTGAACGTTCACCTGGGTGATGCCGATCAGGGTCGGGGCGGGGCCGAACCAAACCACGTTGGCTGCGTAACCGGCGACGTCGGCAATTTCGCCTGGTGAGGCTCCTCCGTCTCCAGTTATAAACAGGCTGACGACCGAACCGCGCTCTGCCGGGTTGTCCGGTCCGTTGCGTTGGCCGTCGGCGTTAAGGGCGAGGGCGAGGCCTTTTCCGTTGCCTTCAGTCAGTATTCCCGGGTTCGTTCCTGCGATTTTGATGGCGAGGCGTCCGTAGATCTGTCCGTCGTTCCGGACGGCAAGCTCGACGAAGCCTGGTTTGGCGGACTGTGGGATCTGGACGGTGAGGCGTGTCGGCGATACCTCAAGCAGCGGCAATGGCTCTCCGCTCAGGGTCACTTCGGGGTTGTTGAAGGCCGTTCCGGTCACGTAGGCGAGTTGGCCAGGCGCGAGGTCGCTTTCCAGCAGCGTCGCTGCGTGCAGGACGTTGACTGGGGAGAGCGTGATGCTGCCCGCGCCCGCAGGTGGAGTTGTGGGAGGCGTTACAGGGGGCGGCTCGGGTTCGTTCCCCTGTTTTTCGATCCTGCGGATGCGGTCGTTGGCCGTGTCGACGATGAGGGCGGATCCGTCGCGATCAAGGAATATGTCCGACGGGGTGTTGAGCATCGACGCAAGGGCGAGACCTCCATCGCCAGAAAATCCACGGTCTCCGGAGCCAGCCACTGCGTACCAGTTCCCACTGGGCTCGAGCACCACGATGCGGTGCGCACCTGCATCGGCGATCCACAGGTTACCCAGCCGGTCGAACTTGAGTCCACGGGGCTCGATCAGCTCGATACCTGTAACTGTGGTCACTCGCCCGCCGACAATCTTCCGAAGTTTTCCCGTGCCTGACTCCGAGAACCAGATGGTGCCAGCGGGATCCACTGCGATTCCGGCCGGGCCGAGCAGCTTGAGCTGAAGTCCCTGTCCGTCACCAGTTTCGCGGCCACCGCCGGCGATGACGACCATGCTGGCGTCAGGCGCCACGCGGCGGATCAGATGGTTGGCGGAATCGGCGATGTACAGGAAGTCGCTGGTGTCGAACGCCATCGCCGTTGGGACGAGGGGGCGATTCTGACCCTGCACCAGCGCTCGGGGGGAGCCATTGTCGACTCGGTACACGCCACCTCCTCCAGCCCGGTCGCCTGCCCAGATGCGTCCGGCCGAGTCAACAGCCATGGACAGCGGATTTTCGAGGGCGGTTGTGACAGTGGTGAGGTCGCCGCCCGTGGTCAGGCGGCGAATGCGGCCGAGTCCGGTGTCGGCGATCCAGACGGAACCAGAGTTGTCGCGTACGGCTGAGGAAGGCGAACTGAAACGCCACTCCGTGCGTACCCTTCCGTCACCTGCACCCTGTCCGGCAATCACTTCCACGCGAGAGGTTCCGGCGGCCAGCCTGCGAACGCGACGTTCCGAGACGGTGAAGACGTCGAAATAAGGTGCGACGGCAACGCTGGTCCCGCCGATGGGCACTGAGGTGAGTTCGAGCGCTGGCGTGATAACGGCGATCCTGCTGGTGCTGCCGTCGGCGACGTAGATCCGTCCAGACGAGTCGGTCGCGATACCGGTAGGTGTTCCGAACTCGATTTCACGGCTGTTTTTGTCAGTGACGGTCCACAAGTATCCCGCGCCGAGCCGGCGGACCCGGCGATTGCCGCTGTCGGCGATGAGAACGTAGCCGTTGGCATCGATTGCAAGGGCGGAGGGGTATGAGAGCGGCGCCAGGAGAGCCTGTGTCTGCCGGACGATGGAGCCGATTTCCCCATTTCCGGCAATTACGCTAATTGCGCCTCCAGGTGTGACGCTGTAGACGCGGTGTGCTCCGAAATCGGCGATAAGCAGGTTGCCGGTTCTGTCGAGGACCACGTCGCGGGGCTGCAACATGGCGACGTTGCGCGCGGGAGCCGTTCCCACAGTCGGGACTGGGTCTTTGCCACCTCCGGCCCAAACCTGAATGGACCCGTCGGAAGCCGAGACACGCCGGATGACGGCGTTGCCGAGATCGGCGATGAAGACGTTGCCGGCGGAGTCGACCGCCATGCCGTACGGCGCGTTGAGCTGCGCCTGAGGACCTGGGCCGCCGTCGCCTTTCATGCCGGGAGTCCCGGTTCCGGCGATTGTCCTGACGTTACCTTCTATACTGATGCGGCGAACGCGATGCTCGCCGGTGTCCGATATGTAGGTGTTTCCGGCAGTGTCGAGTGCGACGCACTGCGGCTGGACGAAGACTGCCCGGGACGCGACCTGTCCGTCCCCGGTATAGGCGCTTCCTGCGAGGGTGTCGACTTTGTATAGCGGCTGCGCTCCACCTGCGCAAAGGGTGGACAGAAGCGTCGCCCAAAGAATTTGCCCGCGGCTAATCATCACATAGAGAGAGTGGGAGAAGAGGCCGAAAACTCTCAATTTCCGGCTACATTAGCTGACGATAGTTTTGCGGTGCCACCCGACACGGGCGGGTAGCGCGTGGCGTGCCAGGGCTGGGGACGAATCGCACCGCCGTCGCCTTATTTTGGGGCGTCGAGGGCGAAAGCCACGATGCTGTCATCGGTGACAGGGTTATTGAAGAACCCGCCTCCGGTAGACGCGATCACGACGTACTGCCTGCCGTCCCGTCCCTCGTAGGTCATGGGAGTTGCCTCGGCTGCACCGCGGAGCTTCACAGTCCACAGCTCCTTGCCGGTTTTCGCGTCGAAGGCGCGGAAACGGGAGTCGTCGGTGGCGCCGACGAAGACCAGTCCACCTCCTGTCACGATGGTTCCTCCGTTTCCGGGGCGGCCGGTGGTGTGTTTCCCCTCGGGTAGACCGTCGGTCACACCGAGGGGGACTTTCCATGCGATGTTGCCGGTGTTCACGTCGATTGCCGCGAGTTCGCCCCACGGCGGCTGCTGACACGGCAGCTGCTGCGGTCCGACACCCCGGATGCTGAAGCGACCGCCGCCGGGAAAGCCTTCGTAAGGGCCGTCGGGGTCTACGCGATTGCCCTGTCCTGCTGCCATCGCCTGCCCCTTCTTCTCATCGTGGTCCCGTAACCCGGAGACTTGTCCGAGCTCATTCACATTGGCGAACAGGTATCCCAGTTGCGGGCTGAATGATGTGCCGCCCCAGTTCACGCCTCCGTGATTACCGGGGAACTGCACGCGCAGCCGGTTGTAACTGACGGGCAGGAAGGGCCCACCAGTTTCCATGCCTTCCACCAGCTTCCGGCAGGCGGCTTCGAGTTCCGGGGTGACGGTTGCGATATCGTCCCTGCTGAACGTCATGCGAGCGAGTGGCGGCGGTTTGACAGGGAAAGGCTGCGTCTTCGAGGTTCGTTCGAGCGGCACTTTGCTTTGAGGAACCGGGCGCTCCTCGGCGCCATAGACCGGCTTGCCCGTGACGCGGTTCAGCAGGAACACAGTGCCGACCTTATTTACCGCAGCGACGGCGGGAATGATCCTGCCGTCCTGTTTAATTTCGAATAATGCGGGCGCGCCGGTCATGTCGGCGTCCCAGATATCGTGATGGACTACCTGGAAATGCCAGAGATATTTCCCGGTATTTGCGTCTGCCGCGACAAGACTGGAGCCGAATAAATTGTCGCCGGCGCGGTCGCCACCGTACTGGTCTACCGACGGAGCGCCGAAGGGCATGTAGACGATTCCGCGTTTCTCGTCCACGGTCAGGAATCCCCATACGTTGACGCCGGAGCGATTCTTCCAGCTGTCACCGGCCCATGTGTCGTTGAATTTTTCACCGGACCGGGGAATGGAACGGAATGTCCAGACGAGCTTGCCTGTTCGCATGTCCCAGGCCCGGACGTCGCCAGCCGGGCCACGGGGCGGGTTCTCCTGCGTCGTGCCGCCGGTTATGACCAGATGCTTGTAGACGATGGGTGGGGAGGTGAGACCGTTACGGCCTGGCATCCCATTCATGATGGATTCGGTGTTGAGGTTGATCACGCCGTTGTCGCCGAACGCCGGGTTTGGTTTGCCAGTTTTCGCGTCGACGGAATAGAGCTTGCCGTCGCTGGAGCCGAATACGACCTGGGCCGGTGTTTTGCCATCGCCGGCCCAGTATTCGAGGCCGCGGGCAGAGGGGCTGCCGGAGGGCAATGCGAAGGACCAGAGGTCTTCACCAGTGACTGGGTCGATGGCTGAGACACGCGAGTACGGTGTGGTGACGTACATGATGCCCTGGATGACAAGGGGCGTCACGGAACTGGGACGGAAACCTGAGCCGCCGAACTGGACGCGGCCTCGTCCTCCGCTGCCGGCGGGTTCGGGTTCATCTCCAACGGGGGCTGCAGGGCCGGCCCTGCGTGTTGGTGTGGCGCCAGGTGAAAACCCGGCGGGCTTCATGTGGTGGACCCATGCCACCTTAAGCTGACCAACGTTGTCCGGAGTAAGCTGCTTCAGTGGCGAGAAGCGCATTCCGCCAGCATCGTGCCCGTAAGTGCGCCATTCCTTCGCTGGCTCGACCGCCGCCGTGGAGGCCGGTGGGAGACGCGCTGGCTCCCCGGCGCCTCGAGAAGTGTGTTCGAGGCGCGGGACCAGCGGCCCACTCGCTGACATGATGGCGGCAGGCGGCCGAGGTCCTGCGACACCAGCGGGTGTCGCCCCACTTCCGCCGGGGCCGCCGGCCACCGCACCATAGTGCTTCACCAGGTAGTTGAGGATGGAGTTCAGGTCTTCCTCACTGCCCTGAGTGCCGAGGTTCACCATTTTGGTGATGGTCTCAGTCCAGCCGGTCTGACCCTGCCGCAAGGAGGTGGTCTGGTCCAGAGAGTGACATCTGCCGCAGAGCCTTGTGGTCTCCGCTTTGCCCGGTCCGTCCGGAAGGACTGCGGCCTGCGCCAGGCTGGCTGCAGCACACAAGAGGGCAGGCAGGTGGCTGGTGAATCGATGAATCCGAACGGCGCACATAAATGGGTTCACACCATCTTATACAGTGGCGCCCGTTACCCGTGCAGGCCGGGATTAGCGGAGGCCGCCAACGACGCGCACGAGTTCGCCCGTGATCCAGGCGGAGTCGGACGAAGCGAGGAACGTAGCGACCGAGGCGATGTCACTAGCCTGGCCTACGCGGCCCAGTGGGGTCTGCGCCACTGCGCCTGCCTCGAAATCAAAGCCGATCATGCCGACTGAGTGCGTGCCTTCAGTTTCCACCATGCCGGGATTGATGGAGTTGACGCGAATCTACCGTGGGCCGAGCTCCTTTGCGAGAACGCCGGTTATGGAGTCAACTGCGCCCCTGGTGGCAGTGTAGGCGGCACTGTTCGGCGGCGTCAAACTGCTGACCAAGGAACCGATGTTGATGATGCTGCCGCCTTCGCCAAGGTGCCTGACGGCGGCCTGCGTGGTGAGCAGTAGGCCGAGCAAGTTGACATCGAACAGCTTGTAATAATGTTCCGGTGTAACGGCATCAATGGGAGAGAACCTCACGCGGGCTTCCACCTTATCCCTCATTCAGGACTGACCACCCCGCCCAAGTGGCTTCAATCCAACCTGGACAAGAGTGGTTGAGAAAAACGGCACTGGGCCTTTTGCTCTGGTAGGCAGGTAAACGAGCAACTCCAGCGCGCACGGGGAGTGGTTCACCAGGAAGGCGGGGTTCATCTTCGCACACGGGCACGCGAACGCCGGGTCACCCATCCTGCTCGCCAGCTACCATCCCAGCCAGCAGAACATCTCCACCGGCAAGCTGACTGAGGCGATGCTGACCAGCGTCTTCCTGAAGGCACGCGATCTCGCCGGTCTGCCCGGCTGAGGTTCACCTCAAAAAAAGGGCAGGCAGGCTTCACCGGGGTGGTTCGCCCTGCCTGCCACAGGCTTACTTCGTGGGCGGTGTCTTCCACCAGGCCCCGTCAGGCCCGTAGTACTTCATCAGCCACTCCGCGACCGCGATGTCCGACGCCTCGTTCCAGGTCGTCAACGAAGTGTCCGCGGGAGCACCGATTGACTGGGCCGTCTGGCGATGGCAAGTCGCGCAGGAATTGGGTGTTCCCCCCGTCGCGGCACGGAACTTAATCGTCCGCTCCGGAGGAACCACCTCAAACGTATGGGAGTGCATGTCGTAGGGAGCGCCGCTGGAAGCCATCGTCGCCATGTGGCAGGTGGTGCAGCGGCTGACGCCGAAGGTGCCCTCGGGGTTGTAGGGATGGCGCGTGTGCGCACTCACCACTTGCCCGATGACGGTCCGGTTACCGGCCATGTCGCCGATCTGGTCCCGGGTGAGGGTCTCGAATGGTCCAAATCCCGCGTGGCAGCCGAGGCACAGCGAGTTGTCATTCACCTTGACGGCCAGCGTCAGCTTCTTCGCGCCGCTGTCTACCACCAGCGTCTCGCGGATCTGAGCCTTCGTGGGCTTGTGAGGATCGTGACAATCAATGCAGGTCACCTTGTGATAGGGATACTCCCACTTGCTGGACTTCATCAGGTCCTGTAACTGCTGGTGATGCTGGCGGGAGGTCTTGCCGTCAGGATGCACGCCTGGCTTGTCCGCAAGGTAGCGAGTAAACAGGTCCGGCGTCGGAGCCCATGCGGGATACGCCTCGCCGGTCTTCTCGTCGTAGGGAAACTCATGCGTTCCCGATGGCATGCTGGCTCCCCGCGAGTGGCAGGAGCCACATTGGAAGTTCTGTTGCATCGGAGTGAATTCTTTCCCCGGATTGACGATTCTGCCCTTGTCCCAGGTGGCCATGATGTGCCTGGCGCCCGGTCCGTGGCAGCGCTCGCAGCCAATGTTGTACATCTCCGGCTCGCCCTTGCCGCTCACGTCCAGATAGTGAACCGAGCCAGGTGGGACATAAACCGGAGTCGGCGTGGTCGCGACAAACTCGCCGTTTTTGTCCTTACCCACCGTGGTCAGCGTGGTGGCGTGGCAGCCCGAACAGCCTTTGACAAACGACTTGCCGGCAGCCGCGTCCTTCGCCGCCATAGGGCCGGTGATTTTGGGCGTGTTGTCGGCGTTGTACCAGTATGTTGGCTCATACACCACGTAGGCATTGTTCGCCTCGTTGTACTGCACCGGGCTGTAATACAGGCCTGCGCTTAACCCGGTGGCGGTGTCCGTCACCGGAATCCGGACCAGGAAGCGTTGCTTGTACAGTCCGCTACCGCCATGAACGGTCGCGACCGGATACTCCACCCGGCCGATCCGAATCGAGTACCCCTTCGATCCATAGGCCAGTACCGGCGCATTTGGCTTGAACTGATCAAAAGCGCTCGATATCTTGTTGAAGTCCAGACCCTGCGTGAAGTCGTCTACCTTGTTGCGGTCGTAGTCGGCGATGATGCCGTACTTCGTCTTCATCGAGTTGACGTCGGTCTCGGCCGACTTCAAACCCGTGGCATGCAGCGTTTCGCGGTATTCCCCATAACGGGAGTGACAGGCCAGGCACGCCTCCGAACCCACCCAGGCGTTGTACCCAGCCTCCGCCGCCCCCGCCGCCTTCCGGACAGCCTCCACCACCTGGCCAGCCGGCGTTGCTGCGGTTTCAGCTGAAAAACCCGCAATGCTGGCCAACAGCAGACATCCTGCGGTCATTACAAAGTGTCGTTTCATCTCTTTGAGAACCTCCCAAAGCTGAGTCCACACA
>Ga0163150_10000818_pt1 | contig 55936 bp, 39 predicted proteins | sample OliLakLV19P2IB_FD_148628 | JGI IMG/M metagenome (GOLD analysis project Ga0163150, IMG submission 148628) | Freshwater microbial mat bacterial communities from Lake Vanda, McMurdo Dry Valleys, Antarctica - Oligotrophic Lake LV.19.P2.IB | ecosystem: Environmental > Aquatic > Freshwater > Lake >...
GACCAGCACCGCTTCAAGACGCCCTCACTCCGCGGCGTTGCGCTGACGGCTCCCTACATGCACGATGGCAGCATGGCGACGCTGGAGGAAGTTGTCGAGTTCTACTCCAAAGGGGGATCGCGCGAGGATCCAGGACTGGACCCGATTATGAAACCCATCGACCTGACCGCCGAAGAAAAGAATGCCCTCGTCGAGTTCCTGAAGGCGTTATCACGACACGACTTTGTCGTTCCGGGTACTGCCGGATCCGGTGGCGGATAATTCCGGCCAGGCTCACGTCTGATCCGGCCGGTTCGCAAGCGGATTACTGGCCGAAGAATTGCCTCCCATCCCGTTCGTTGGGCTGGCCGGAGAGATTCTGCGTCGAAACCAACGCGATGTTTTGAAAAACAGGACAAATCCCGACAGGACAGTCACGACACCGAATGCTGATACTCCTTTCAACAGCCAGTGATTGAAATTGTCCCGCCCCTGGTAATCCATCGTGTGCAGCATCCAGAAAAAATCAAACATTCGCCAGCGATCGTTTCGGCGGGCCGTGACCACGCCCCGGTTGGCTGAGACGTAGATGATCGTCGAGTCCGGGTCATCGAGTTCGACCCGCCACGCCGGAAGTTCCTTGCCGCGATACTCGGAATGCGAGCTGGTCGATTCGACCAGTTGCACATTTTTTGCTGTCGCCGGTCCGGAAAAATCCGCCACGGCAATTCGCCCGGCGGTTTCCTGGTCAATGGGTGATATTCTGTCGCCGGTCAATGCATCCAGCAAAAAAAAATCCGGGACCATTCTGTTTTTCAGGGTCACTTCGTAAACCGGCCGGTCAAGCATCGACCTCAGAGCAACCGAAACAGGGACCTGTCCGCCAAACTCCTCCGCAGTGCTTGCTGCCGCCAACATGGAATTTAGATCCGCGAACTGGCAGGTTCGCAAATCAACGTGGTCCGGAGTACGAATCATGGTTTCGCCCCGCACGGCCGCGATCGAATTCCAGCTGAAAATCAGCCCGCTCACCGTCCATAACAGCAATTGAATCCCGATCACCAGACCCAGCCACCGGTGTATTTTTCGCCAGGTTCCCGCTTTCATAAGGCCCTTTCCGTTATTCGGCCGAACAGTCTTCCAAGGGCCCGGCAATCCAACCGAATAACCAGGCAACACCGCCACCGAACCAGGAGAAGCCACAACGACCCTGTTACTCCTGGTGATTGTGCTGTTTTTCCGTGCCGGTACCGGATGCATCGCCTGTCGTTGGCGAATTCTGCTTGGCGGGATCCGCACCTGGCTTTTTTTCCTGTGGCAGCAACTCGAACGAGGTGGCCAAAAACCGTCCGCCTTTGATCTCGCCACTGACCTTGGCCTGGCGAATGCAATTGCACATTCCGTCATCGCTATGGGCATCGCCGTGGTCGTCCATTTTGGCCCCATCGACATAGTACGAATTGCCATCGACCCGGATTGCCAGGTCACAGCCGGTCCCTTCCATCTCGAATTTGCATTCACCGCAGGAGGCCTCAACAACCCGGGACGTCAGGGTGACGGGCTGTATTCCGGACGGTTTTTCGGCGGTCCCGGTACTCTGCTGGCAACCAGCCAGTGATATCAACGCGCAAGACAGCAACGCAAAAACGGTTTGGGCTTTCATGGGAATCGACTCCGAAATTTGTAATTGACTGGAACGAAATCCGATTGTCTTTGGCAGCGACGTCCAAAGCAACAACCGGCAAGGTGCAAACCTGATCACCTATTTCCGGCCCGAACTGCAAAAGCTGTCAAAAAATGGCCGGACTTGGGCAACCCGGGACAACCTTACCTGAAAGTGAAAGATGCCCACCTGACCACGAAGTTTCCCGAACAGGCAGGATTTGCGGGTTATTCCGGATGGTGCAATCATGTCAGCCTGGCCCACCAGGATGGTCCATTGGGACGATAACAGAAATACGGAAAAGTCTGATTCTGATCATCGCAAGGAAGTGTCCATGGTTCCCGGAAAGACCGTTTGCACCAGTTTGGCGATTGGGGGCCTGGCCGCCGCGATGGTATTGTCGGGTTCTGTCCCGGCATCTTGCCAGATGCTTGGCACTCGCAAACCTGCCGTTGTCGAAGTCAATTCCCGTCAGGCGACCGTTGTACGTGTCGAAGCACAGGCACCCGTACAGGAACAGTTTCAAAGCCAAACACTTCAGGCCGGCCAATTCATGACTTTGGCCGAGTGTGTTGCAATTGGACGAAGCAGGAACCCGCGAATCCTGGCGGCCCGTATGGAAATTGCGTCTTTGGCTGAAAGGGTTCCCCAGGCCCGGGCACTTCCGGATCCGATGGCCGACATCATGTATATGGTTTTCGACACGCCAGTCCAGACTGCGGCGGGTCCCCAGGACTATGGCCTCGCGATGAGCCAGCAGATTCCGGTCCGTGCAAAGCGGGAAACCCGGGCGGCGATGGCGGAACAGGAAGTCTGTGCGGCCCGCGCGCGGTTGAACGGCATTGAGATCGACGTCATTACCAAAATCCGGGAAACATATTTCGAACTGGATTACCTCCAGGAAGCTCTTCGCATAACTGTAGAAGACCGTGACCGGCTGGAGCAAATCGCCGAAGTCGTCTTGCAAATGTACGAAGTCAAACGGTCAATCAAACAGTCAGACGTTTTGCAAATCGAAATCGTCCGCTCGCAGCTGGATACAACGCTGGCCGGCCTGCGCCAGCAGCTGCGCTCGACCCAGGCCAAACTGGCCCGGCTGATGCAGTTACCGCCTGAATCGACCATCTCCGTCATGGTTTCCGGCGACAGCCCACAACTGTTGCCGGATACCGAAACACTCTTTCAGATGGCCATTCAACAGCGGCCGGAACTCCAGGAGCAGCTGTTCCGGGTCCGCCGGGACAAACAGGCCGTGACGCTGGCCACTCTGGAGCGCATTCCCGATCCGACCTTTGGCTTCAACTGGATCGGCGTTGGCTCGAACGGGGTCAGCCCGGTATCCAATGGCAACGATTCGCTGATGTTCAACATCGGATTTAACCTCCCGGTTTACCGTCGCCGCATCGATGCCGGCATCCGGGAAGCCAGGAACATGGCCCAGGCCAACACGCATTCCTGGGAAGCAATGCGTGACGAAGCGACCGAAGAAGTGGTCGATATCATGGCGCAAATCTCCTCACTGCAGGAAACACTCCAGCTGTTGAGTAACGAGATCCTGCCGGCAGCGACCCGAACACTGGACCAGCTGATCGGGCAATACCAGGTCAACGAAGTCGATTTCCCGCAAATGATTGATGGCTGGCGAATGGTGCTTCAGTACCAGATCAGCGAGCAGCGGGTGAAAACCGATTTGCAACAGACAATTGCCCGGCTCGCTCGCGCTGTTGGGGCGCTCGAATTGTCGGCGCTGAATCCGGCAGCAAGTGTCGATGGCCAATAGCCGGTCATTGATCAATCCCATTGTTTAACCGCGCAGCGCGTCCGCATGCTGCGCGCCCGGCGGCTAAACCACTCACTGTTCAGCGCTGGCCCGGAGTCCTGTGCACATCGTCAACCGGTTGAATCCCGCTTGCTTTCATTGCAAGAACTGCTGCAGGCGAGTAACTGGCCATTTCGACCGTGTCGATGAAATGGCCGTTCCAGAAATAATGCTGCCGGAACAACGCTTCCCGCACGAACCCGTTCTTCTCCAGCAGCAAAATCGAAGCATCGTTGTTCGCATGGACTGACGCCGTGATCTTGTGAAACTCCATCCGGGCAAACCCGAATTCGACGACGCAGTTCAGCGCTTCGCTCATGTATCCCAGCCGATGGTAATTTGGGTCGAGCAAATAACCGACCTCGGTCCGCCCGTGTTCCGTTTGCGTGCGAAAATATCCGATGCATCCGATCATCGCGGGATCGTCCCCAAGCGAAATCGCCCACATGATCGCTTCGCCCAGGCTCTGTTTTTCCAGGATCGTTCCGACCAGCTGTTGGGCGTCCTCCAGAGACTGGCACAACGGCCGGTCGATCAGCCGCATGACTTCCCGGCTGGAGCGCAGCCGGTACATCGGCCCGGCATCATCGGGAGTCAATTCCCGAAGGTTCAATCGTGCCGTTTCGAGGGTCGGGAACGGATCAAGTGACAAGTTCTTCATCATTCAACTGTTGGAAACGGTTCAGAATTGCGGTTATTTCGGCAGGACGGTCCCGGATTTTCCGGCAATTTTATGCAAAACTGTAATATAACCCGCAAAATTTCGCCTGTTCATTTGACCCGATTGCGTTCTATAATTGGATTGTGCCAGGGCGACATGTAACACCGGTTGCAAAATGTACAGATACGTAAAAATAGCGAAAACACTCACTTGCCGAAGCCTTGCCTGGCTGGCGGCTATCGCTGTTTGCGCCAGCCCGGTAATGGCCGCAGACCCGACCTGTGGCTGTGGCCACAAGGATTCGCAGCCTCAGGCCGCTGCATCAGTTCCTGCAGGACACAGCTGTTGCGGCAAAAAGACGGACGTAACGAAAGAGACGGTTTCCTGCTGCAGTTCACCCAGGAACGAACCGGTCGCGAGCCAATCGACGGCCTGCCATTGCGGTGACAAGTGCCGCTGCAGCAGCGACGACTCACGACAAACCTTGCCGGCTGTTCCGGCAAATTCGCAATCCCCGACAGATCATTTGTCGGTCGCTCTGCCGGTTGAAGCATTGTTTGCCGGTTCGCTGACCTGGTCAGGTGATGCCCCGCGTTACGGACGCTGGTTGAGTCATCCACCTGAGCACACGGCGCTGGAAACCTGCGCCCTTCTCTCGCGTTTCATCTGTTAGATCAAATCTGACAGAGTCTTTGCGCGCCCAAATTTCGTTTGCAGTACCGGTCCCGGCCGAAATTGCCGCTTGAATGCGGAACTGCGAACGTCATCCCATGAACGCGAAACTGTGCATTTTTGTTGTCGATCGATTCCCTGGTGAAATCATGAACCATCCATCTCCCAACAGCAGGCAAGTTGAATTTCTTCCGGCCCGTGCTGCCAGACCCAGTCTTTTTGCGTCGATCCTGGCGCTCGCTCGCATCCTGGTTGCACCGGTTTTGTTATTGACCGTGATTGTGGGGGGAATATTTTTGATCGGCCTGGCGCAGAAGACCGGATGGATCCAGACTGCCGGGAGCGGCCCGGCAGAAACCGGAACTGGCGTGGCGACCAGCAATGTCTCCTACATTTGCCCAATGATGTGCGTCCCGCCACAGCCCGTACCAGGACGATGCCCGGTTTGCGGAATGGAACTTGTCCAGGCAGCCAGCGGCGGTTCAGGTGGACCATCTTCGAACATCTCGATTGATCCCCGCTCCCGCCGGATCGCCAATATCCAGACCGTGGCCGCCACCTCACGGGTACTCCATCGCGAAATCCATAGTGTCGGTGAAATCGGTTCCGACGAATCTTCATTGAAAACATTGTCGGCCTACATCGACGGGCGAATCGAAAAGTTGCACGTGGACTATACCGGCATGGTCGTCAACAAAAACGATCAGCTGGCGCTGCTTTACTCGCCAGAAATTTACTCCAGCCAGATCGAATTCGTCCAGGCCGTGGAGGCCGCAGAATCGTCTGCAGGCCAGTCCACACGCCTAGCAGAGACTTCCCGACGTTTGCAATCCAGTTCGCGCCAAAGGCTGGTCGAACTGGGAATGACCGAGTCGCAAATTGAATCACTGGCAACGACCAAAACGCCCAGCAGCAGACTCGAATTGCACGCACCGATCAGCGGAACAGTTATCGAAAAACTGGCGGTTGTCGGTCAATACATTCAGGCCGGTGAGCCGATCTATCGCCTGGCCGATCTGTCGAGCGTGTGGCTGGTGTTGCGACTGTTTCCCGAAGATGCCGCACTGATCAGGCCCGGTCAACGGGTCGAGGCCGCAATCCAGTCACGTCCGGGGGAAGTTGTCGAAGGTGTTGTCGATTTTGTCGAACCGGTAGTGGATACCAAAACCCGGACCGTGGGTGTACGCGTCATTATTGAAAATGAAGGCGGACGGCTGAAACCAGGGGAATTCGCCAAAGCCACATTGCGAGTACCGATCGGCAGAGATGACGGTATGCCCGGAGAAACTGTGGTTGTCCCGCGCGATGCACTGTTGGCTGTCGGCGAAACCGGTTTGGTTTATGTCGAAAAGGCGCCTGGCGAATTCGAGATGCGACACGTCGTATCCGGTCCGGCAGTTGGCAGCGAGATTGCAATCCTGTCGGGACTGGAAAAGGGAGAAATGGTCGTAGCACGCTCGACGTTTCTGCTGGACGCTCAAATGCAATTGGCGGGCAATCCGTCGCTGATCGATCCGTTCAAAGCTGTAACGCCCGCAATCGATCCGGCGATGATGGAAGAGATCCGTCTCGCCATGGCCAGTCTGGATGAGCCCGACCGGATCCTGGCTGAACAACAGGTGATTTGCCCGGTTACCGAAGTCCACCTGGGTTCGATGGGAATGGGGACGCCGATCAAAGTCGACGTGGCCGGGAAACCGGTTTTCATTTGCTGCGAAGGCTGCCGGGAAAACCTGCTCAAGGATCCGGAGAAACATTTCACAGTCATCGCCGACCACAAGGCGGGAGGCATCAATAACGCCGCGCCAAAGACGACCCATGAGATGCCGCAAATGAGTCTGCCGCAAATGAATCCGCCACAAACGGAATTGCCAAAAATGAAATTGCCGCAAATGAAACCACCTGGAGCATAAACACACCCACACGCTTGTTCCAGGGCTCCGCCCTGGAACGCACTGCAACTGAGGCTCCGCCTCACGTCCGCGCACGGCAGGCAGAGCCTGCAAGACATTGGGTTCCAGGGCAGAGCCCTGGAACCAGTAACCGGGAAACATCCATGATTCGATCCATCATCCATTTTTGCATCCGGGAACGACTGGTAGTAATCCTCCTGTCGGTGCTGGTGATTGCCTTTGGCTGGTTCGCCATTAACTCGGTGCCGCTCGACGCGATACCCAACGTCGGTGAGAACCAGGTGATCGTGCTGGCCGATTGGCCCGGCCGTTCGCCCAAAGATGTCGAGGACCAGGTAACGTATCCGCTCTCAGTTTCGCTGCAGGCCGTACCGGGCGCGAAGAACGTGCGAGGCAAAAGCATGTTCGGTTTCAGCTTTGTTCAGGTCACTTTTTCCGATGGTACCGACTTTTACTGGGCCAGGTCCCGCGTCGCGGAACAGCTCACCACAATCTCCGGAAAACTGCCGGAAGGGGTTACCCCGGTTCTGGGACCCGACGCCACTGCCCTCGGGCAGATTTACTACTACGTCCTTGAGCCCCCGATGGGGATGGACTTGGCGGAACTGCGGTCCAAACAGGACTTCTTTGTCAAATACGCACTGCAATCGGTGGACGGCGTGGCCGAGGTCGCTTCGATCGGCGGGCATGTGCGGCAATACCAGATCGAAGTCGATCCCGACAAACTGCGCTATCACAACATTCCGCTGGGAATGCTGATGCAGTCGGTGCGCGACTCGAATATTGATGTCGGAGCCAAGACTGCCGAAACGTCCGGGATGGAGTTCATTGTTCGCGGTCGGGGCTTTATCGGTTCCGGAAAAACCGAACTGGAAACGATCCAGCAAATCGAAGACACGGTGGTCGATACACGGGACGGAATTCCGATTCGCGTTCGCGATCTGGCCAGTGTTCAAACCGGACCGGCATTCCGCCAGGGAGCCCTGGATTTCAACGGCTCCGAAGCTGTCGGTGGCGTGGTCGTGATGCGTTATCGCGAAAACCCCCGCGACGTGATCATGCGAGTCAAGGAAAAGATCCAGTCCCTCGAACCTGAGTTGGGGGGGATCAAAATCCATGGCGTCTACGACCGGACGCTGCTGATCGACGAGACAGTCCACACGCTGAGCGAAGCCCTGATGCAGGAAACACTGGTCACCATCGCGGTCGTGGTGCTGTTTCTGTTGCACTTCCGGGCCAGCCTGATTATTGCGATCACTCTGCCCATGGCGGTACTGATTTCATTTATCTCGATGAAGGTGCTGAGCGTCGACGCAAACATCATGTCGCTGGCAGGAATTGCCATCGCGATCGGAACGATGGTCGATATGGGGATCATCATTCTGGAGAATATTTACGATCATCTGTCGGAATGGGAACGCAACCAGGAGGTCGAAGCTCCCGCTGAGACGATTGCCCGGGAGGTCGAAGCTCCCGCTGAGACGTTTCGCCAGGAGCCTCAACCTCCCGCTGAAACGCGCCTGCAGGTGATCCAGCGGGCGGCGACCGAAGTGGCTCCAGCCGTCGTGACGGCGGTCAGCACGACGGTGGTCAGTTTTCTGCCGGTCTTTTTTCTGACTGGTCGGGACCAGAAACTGTTCACGCCGCTGGCGTGGACCAAGACGTTTGCCATCGTCGCCAGTCTGATCGTGGCGATTACGGTGATTCCGATGTTGTGCAGGATGTTTCTCCGGACGTCGCGGGCATCGAACGGCATGGCTGTGGCATCTGGAATCGCAGTGGCGGCGATGGCCGGATCGCTGTGTCATTTCGTTTGGGGCTTGCGGCTGAATGAATGGACGGGCGTGCCGGTACTTTGGTTGACTGTCGCCAGCACCTTTGCGGGACTGGGTGTCGGCTGGTGGATCATGAAAGAACGAATCCGACCGATTGACGAAAACCCGGTCAGCGCGTTTGTCCGGTTTCTGTACGCAGCCCGGTTGCGGTTTGCCCTCCGTCGAAAATTGCTGATGCTCTCGTTCCCGACGGCTCTGGTTGTGATTGGCCTCGGAGCCTGGTTGGGGATGCCGTATGTGCTGAAGCCCCTGGAGGGTTTTGCCAACAAACTGGGAGCCAACCTGAACGACGTCCCCGGTTACGTTGCGGCCAAGCATTTTTTCATGGGCCTCGAATCGGATGACTGGATTGCGCTGGACGAAGGAAGCTGGTTTTACATGCCCAGCCTCTATCCGGCTGCCAGTTTTTCCCAGTCGATGGAAGTGCTGCAAACACAGGACGCCATGATCCGGCAGATCCCGGAGGTCGCCAACGTGCTCGGCAAGATCGGCCGGGTCGAATCGGCGCTCGATCCCGCGCCGGTCACGATGATCGAGACCTATGTGATGCTGAAACCGCGCAGTGAGTGGACGCGGGAACGGACAGATCGCCAGGTCTGGGATGAAATCAATGCTGTCGCCACCTTGCCAGGGGTCACACCGGCGTCGCCGCTTCAGCCGATCGAAGGCCGGGTCGTGATGTTGCAAAGTGGCATCAAGGCTCCGATGGCGATCCGGATATACGGCGAGACACTGGAGGGACTGGGGCAAGCTTCAACGCGGGTCGCGGCCGAATTGAAAAAGAATCCGATGGTCAACGCATTGACCGTGAATCCCGATATCGTGCTTGGCAAGCCGTATTTCGAGTTTGATGTCGATCGCCAGGAGTCGGCCCGATACGGAATGACCACGATGATGGTCAATGAAATTGTCGCGGCCGGACTGGGCGGAATCGATGTCACGACCACAGTCGAAGGTCGCGAACGATATCCGGTTCAGGTTCGTTTTCGCCGCGATGTCCGCGAACAGGTGGACCAGCTCGGTGATGTCCCGGTTGTCACAGCGACTGGAGATGTGGTGCCGCTGAAACGTCTGGCCAGGATCTCGACCTCCTGGGGGCCGGGCATGATCAGCAGCGAGGATTCGCGGTTGATTGCCCACGTGATGTTTGCACCGTCAGGAATGGCAGGGGACATCGAAACGGTCGAGTCGGTGATGGAGGGCCTGCTCAAGGCGCGCACCAGTGGTGAACTGGAGTTTCCCGAAGGCAATTTTGAGATGGTCCCGGTCGGTTCATTCGAGAATCAGGTCAAGTCCAACCTGAGGCTGTTCTGGCTCGGGCCACTGCTGGATTTGGACGATCCGAAGATGATCCATACCGTTCAGGATCGGGTGGCGTGGTTTTTGAACCGTGTCCCGTTGGGGCTGGTTCCGCTTTCGATGCTGATCAATTTCTTTTTGCTCTACCTCAGTTTCCGCAATGTGGCGATTTCGCTGACGATTTTTTCCGGCATTCCGGTTTCGTTTGCTGGCGGCATGATTGCCATTGCGATTATGGGGGTGGAAATGAATACTGCCGTCTGGATCGGATTCATTGCCCTGTTTGGCATCGCGGTCGACGATGGCGTGGTTATGGCGACGTATATCCAGCAATTGCTGCAGCGTCGTCCGCCGAAGTCGATCGAAGAATTGCGGGAGACCGTTTATGAAGCTGGTCTGAAACGGATTCGACCCTGCATGATGACAACGGTAACGACCCTGGTCGCGCTGATTCCGGTTCTGATTTCTACCGGACGGGGGGCGGATGTCGCTGTAGCGATGGCGCTCCCTGTATTTGGCGGGATGCTGGTCGAGCCGTTTTCGTCGTTCGTCGTCCCTACAGTTTATTGTGGCCTGTCCGAGATGAAGATGCGACTGGGATTGCCCGTAGCACCGGCCCTGGAGCAGGACTAACTCCCGAAGCCGGAGGCTGGTGCCTTCGGTTCATTTTTTTGAAAGGATTGTGACAATGTCAAGGAAAGTTATCACGTCAGTTTTCGCGGTAGCGGCAATGCTGGTTTGTACATTAACTGTGCAAGCCCAGGAGAAGGCCGCTGAACAGACCGGGCAGCAGCAAGTCCAACAGGACCCGGGTGATGAGTGGAAGAGCCAGGTATCGGCTGCCGAACGGTTGCAAATGATGGTCCAGCAGATTTGCCCGGTCAGTGGTGAAAAGCTGGGTTCGATGGGTGCGCCGGTCAAGATTCAGGTTGGCGACGAGACGGCGTATTTGTGTTGCGAGGGATGCAAGACTGGTGAGATTTCGGCCGCACACTGGCAAACGATTCAGGCCAACATCGCCACCGCCCAGGGGACTTGCCCGGTGATGGGCAAACCGGTCGATGCCAAATCTGAATCGCTGGTAGTCGACGGCCGGCGCGTTTTCATTTGTTGCCCTCCCTGCGGACCGAAGATTCAGGCTGACCCGGCGACCTGGTTTGCAAAAATTGATGCCAACCGGATGAGTTCGGTCGCTGACCAGTTGCAGATTGCTGCGCAGAAAATTTGCCCGGTGACCGGAGAAGAACTCGGCTCGATGGGCCAGCCGGTCAAAGTCATGGTCGGTGACGAAATGGCATTTTTGTGCTGTGCCGGATGTACCAAAAAACAGATCGATGGCACACACTGGAAAACCGTTCAGGCCAACCTGGCCGCAGCCCAGGGAATCTGCCCGGTCATGGAAAAACCACTTCCCGAAAACCCTGAATCCGTTGTCGTCAACGGTCGACGGATTTTCGTTTGCTGTCCTCCTTGCATCAAAAAGATCCAGGACAACTCCGCGATCTTTACCGCGAAATCGAATGAATATCTTTTGAAACGGTAATCGGGGTTTTGCATGGCATCTGATTGACAGAGCTGTTCCATCGCAGTTTCCGCCTGATTGCAAAGCAAGGGTTTAGTTCGGCAAATGTCAGCGGGCGAGTCAGGCGGTTACGTCTTTTTTCGGCGCTGGTACAAGTCCTCTGCGGCTGACGGCCAGTCCGGGAACTGAAATGTAAATCCGGAATCGATCAGCCGCCGGGGGATGACCCGGCGGCTTTTCAGAATCAGCTCCGATTCCGTGCGCAAAAGGAATGTGCCGATCTCGAGCATCCACCGGGTGGCGGGCAAACCGAGACGGGTCCCCGACGCCCATCGTAATGCGCGCATGAATTCGGACTGGGGCAACGGATTGGGGCTGCTGATGTTGACGGCGCCCGACAGTTCTTCGTGTTCAACCAGCCACAGGATCGCCCGCACAAAATCGTCGCCGTGTATCCATGACATAAACTGGCGACCGTCGCCGACGCGGCCTCCCAGTCCCCACCTGACCAGTCGCAACAGCGTGTCGAAAACGCCGCCGGCATCGGGACCCATCACCATCGCAGACCGCATCAGTACTTGCCGTGTATTGGGCAGACCCACTTCAGTGGCTGCCGCCTCCCAGGCCCGGGCAACTTCTATACTGAACGTCCATGTCGAAGGCGCGTTGGGTTCGCCGCCACCCAGGATGCCTGTCACCTCGTCGTTCGGCGCATCGTAGCGATGGGCGTAGATGGTTGCAGTACTGGATTGAAGCCATACCCTGGGAGGTTCCTTGCAGGCTGCAACGGCCCGTCCCAAAACCCGCGTCGAGAGAACCCGCGAGTCCATGATCTCCTGGCGATTGCGGCGATTGTAACGACAGTCGACGCTGCGACCAGCGAGATTGATCAACACATCGGCGGATTCCAGCGACGCCGCCCAGTTACCGGACGATTCACCATCCCAGTGAATCCATTGGGGACCACCGGTTTTTGACCCGCCAGAAACCGGGCGTGTCGTCAAAATCGAGACGTCGTGGCCGGATCTTCTCAAATTTCGGGTCAGTAGCGATCCAAGCTGGCCAGACCCTCCGGCGATCACAAATTTCATTGATTGGTGCCACCGAGGTGAATTGGCGGGCTGTTTCTGATCCTGAGACCGCGAAACGAAAATGTTTCCAACAGGTTAAAACGTCGCAATCGGGCTCATCGCAGGTCCGGTGCTGGCAAAGGGTGCAGTTGACTCCCATTCGGTTATTTACCTATTTTCACGCGCCCAAAATGCCGGGCCAGGAATCACGCCAGCTTCATTGTCCGTTCGCATGCACCGACTCAAATCCGGAAGTCTCCTTATTCGAAACTCTGCTTCCAAGCCAGGCGGCAGTTTGGCGGTCATCATGATGATCGCCCTGGTTTGCGTGTCGGCCAGTTGTTCCGCCTGGCGCAATAACGACGGGGAGCACTCCGCTGGAAAAACATTGAGGGGATCGGGCGCGTACAACCTGCCGCGTGACCAGTTGGTGATGGCTGTAATCATAATGGAGTATCGCGACCAGGAAACGGACCTGGTCGAGCAGATTTGGCAAGAGTCTGACCGGCAGGCAATTGATATTGATACCCGGCGGGTTCTGGATTCGAACGGCATCCGGGTTTCGGTACTTTCATCGCATTTGTCCGGCAGCATGGGCCGGTTGCTGGACCGGGAACTGCCGATGGTGATCGACGCGATGCCAGGTCTGGTCGAGGCCTTTGACGACACCAGTCTTCCTGTACGAAGCCGGTTGACCGGAGTGCGAATGAACGTCCGGCCAGGGGGGATGCGCGAAGTCCCGATCTCGGGGATTTATGCCAATGTGCAATGGGAAATGATTGGCGGAGACCGGGTCACACCGGGGGCAGCCGCCAATTCCCAGGCAGCATTTCAAATTACGGCAACGCCCCAAGGCGACACCGTCGCATCCATGCATCTTGTTCCGGTTTTCCGGGAGCAGCTGGAGCAACCCGTGTTTCATCCGGGCAAGGCTGATTTCGAGCTGACCAGCCGACAGAATATTCAGTCCCTGGATTCGCTGGCGATTGATGTCCAGCTTCGTCCGGGTCAAACGCTGGTTGTTGGCCCCAATCACCAGTTTGCAATTGACCAGCCCGAATCGTCCCGGCTGGGGAATATCTTTTTTGGCGACGACCGCGAGCAGGGCTATACCGGCCTGCGGCGATTGATCATGGTCCGTTTGATCAGCTTGCCATCCCGCTGAGCGGATATCCGCGAAATGGGTCAGGCCCCAATTTGGCGACGCCCTGGCGATTATCGTAGCGGAAGGGCGCAAGCTGTCCAGTGATTCACGCAGGTTCGCAAACCGGAAGTGTCGCGCCGTTCCGCTCAAACGTATTAACTAACCAGTGGCGAAAATCAGTCTCGTTGAGAATACGGCGAAATACGTCATAATCCAGAGCCTGTGAGGGTCACAATCCATGTGGTGGCACCTCCTGCAAATCAATGTTACCACCTGTCCCAAAAGGGGTCAGACCCCAACGAGAGAGGGTCGGCTCCCTTTGGGGACAGGCACTAAACTCGGGAGAGCTTCGATGGGACTGGTTCCATTACGGGTCGTACTGGATCACGCCGCAGAAAATGGATATGGCGTCGCGGCATTCAACGTCAACAACATGGAGCAAATCCAGGCGATCATGGAGGCCGCCCACGATTCCGACGCGCCGGTGATCGTCCAGGCATCCCGCGGTGCCCGCAAGTATTCCCAGGATACCTACCTGAAACATTTGATGCTGGCGGCTGCGGAACTTTATCCGCATATTCCCGTAGTCATGCACCAGGACCATGGCAACAGTCCGGAAACCTGTCTGAGCGCGATCGAAAACGGGTTTACCAGCGTAATGATGGACGGGTCGCTAATGGAGGACGGCAAAACTCCGGCCAGCTACGAATACAACGTTGATGTTACCCGGAAAGTTGTCGGACTGGCCCACTCCCGGGGAGTTTCGGTCGAAGGGGAACTGGGTTGCCTCGGTTCATTGGAATCGGGGGAAGGGGAGAAGGAAGACGGCCACGGGGCAGAAGGGGTTTTGTCACATGACCAGCTGCTGACTGATCCGGATGAGGCGGAACAGTTCGTCGCCGCGACCGGAGTCGATGCCCTGGCTGTCGCAATTGGCACCAGCCATGGGGCCTACAAATTTTCCCGAAAGCCCGACGGCGAAGTCCTTGCGATGAACCGGATCGAAGAAATTCACCGGCGTTTGCCCAACTGTCACCTGGTGATGCATGGCAGCAGCAGCGTACCCCAGGACTTGCAGGACATTATTAACCGGTATGGCGGGCAGCTGAAACAGACTTGGGGCGTCCCGGTTGAGGAAATCCAGCGTGGTATCAAACATGGTGTTCGCAAAATCAATGTCGATACGGATAACCGCCTGGCAATCACCGGGGCGATCCGGAAAGTATTTGCCGAGTCGCCGGAAAAATTTGACCCGAGGGATTACCTGAAACCTGCCCGCGATGCAATGAAGAAAGTATGCCTGGAGCGGATGCAGCAATTCGGCCAGTCCGGACAGGCCCCTGCACTGCGCAAGAAACTTGGTGGCTGATTCGGCCCGGTCGTTTCGCCATTGCCATGACACGATTCACCCGGTGCATGGAACGCTGCCAACCCAAATGACAAACCCCGGCAACAGAATGAATGTCGATCAGCGTGAGCGGTTGATTTTGGCACCGTATGCCATGTTCAGTCGCGATTCGGCTGGACGCAAACATCCGGACCGCGAGCATCCTTTTCGCGGTCCCTTCCAGCGGGACCGGGACCGAATTTTGCACAGTTCGGCCTATCGGCGGTTGAGCGGAAAAATGCAGGTGTTTACCGGCGAGATGGGTGACTATCACCGGACCCGCCTGACGCATACCCAGGAGGTGGCCACCATAGCCCGGACCGTTGCAAGGGTATTGAGACTGAACGAAGACCTGGTCGAGGCGCTGGCACTGATGCACGACATCGGCCATCCGCCATACGGTCACGCCGGTGAAGATGCATTGAACGAATGTGCCGAGGATATTGGCGGTTTTTCGCATAACCGTTTTGCCCTGACCATCGTAGAAGAACTGGAGATCCGTTACGACGGCTTTGCCGGGCTGAATCTGACTCGCGAAGTTTTGGCTGGCCAGATGGCTCGGGCTGACAAGAAAAACCCCGGGCTGCACCGGCTGCTCGAGGTCCAGCTGGTGGATGCAGCTGACAGCGTCACCTATGATGCTCACGATACCGACGATGCGATCAAGCTGGGCCTGGTGGACTTGCGGGAAATGGAGCGTCTGGAACTGGTCCGGCTGTGCCTGGAAACCGTCCGGAACCGTTTCGCAAACCTCGATCCAAAACTGCTCCGCAAGGCAATGGTTCACGAACTGGTCAACACCCAGGTAAACCGGATGGTGGAATGGTGTGCGTCGGAGCTGGACCGGTACGGATTTGAATCTGCAGCAGAGGCGATGAACAGCGATTTTGTGGTGCAGCCCGGTCCGGAACTTCGCGAACAAAAACAGGAACTGGAGGAATTTTTATACAAAAAGGTTTATCGTCATCACCGGCTGGTGGAAGTCCGGCTGCAGGCCCAGGACCGCGTCCGGCAAATGGTGGCAAAATACATTCAGTTTCCCGATTTGTTTCCCGGACATTATCAGGGGCGGCTGCAAGGGGTTGGACCCATGAGAATGGCCATCGAATACGTGGCTGGCATGACTGATCATTTTTGTGAACAAACGTGGCAGGAAATGTGTGGCGGTGACGTTGCGGCCACCAGGAGTTGAGCGAAACTGCAATAACCCGGCTGACGGCAGGCGGGTCAGTGACACTGGAATTATCGGACAGCCTGTTTGGCAATCGGCGGAAAAATGCAACTGATCCTGTGGGTTTTAAGAGCCGTTTTTGTGATCGTGGCCGTCGGCGTATCCACGACGCTGGTCTCCGGACCCGGTATGGAAGACGCAAAGTGGCTGACTGTCGGCGCCTTCACGCTGGGTGCGATCCTGCTGATCGTCGGCGACTTGATGATCGGGCGAAAAAGAATCGACCTGATTTCCAGCGTCTACTTCGGACTGTTGATCGGCCTGATGCTGACCTACATTCTGAAACTGGCGCTTGACCCGCTATTTTTGCAGTTGAAGTCGGGCAAGGACGCCGATCTGGTCATCCTCAGTGCCTTCGAGTCGTCACTGACCACCTTCATTGCCCTTTCGATCAGCTACATCTGCATCAGCGTGTTGTGGCAAACCAAGGATGATTTCCGGTTTGTCATTCCTTACGTCGAATTCCGAAGGGAACTCAAAGGGCTCAAGCCGCTGATTCTGGATACCAGCGCTGTAATTGATGGCCGGATCGCCGATCTGGTCGAAACAGGCATTATTGACCAGCGACTGGTGATTCCCCGCTTTGCACTCAGCGAGTTGCAAAACATCGCGGACAGCTCCGACAAACTCCGGCGGGCCAAAGGACGTCGGGGTCTGGATATTCTGAACCGGTTGCGGGGAGACGAATCGGTGGAGCTCGACATTTTTGAGCAGGATTTGCCGGAAGCCGAAGGATTGCCTGTTGATCTGAAACTGGTTTCTGTCGCAAAACTGCTGGGCGGAAAAATTGTGACCGGCGATTTCAACCTGAACAAGGTCGCCAAACTTCACAACGTTGCCGTGATCAATCTCAACGATATTGCCAATTCCCTGAAACCCGTGTTCCTGCCTGGTGAGCGAATCCGCATCAAACTGGTCCGCGCGGGAGAAAACCCGAACCAGGGCATCGGCTACCTGGATGACGGCACCATGATCGTAGTCGAGGATGGCCGCGGCCATATCGGGCAAAATGTCGAAGTCACGGTTTCCAGCATGCTGCAAACCAGTGCCGGCCGGATGGTCTTTGCCAAATTTGAAAACATCGTTGAACGGGGCTAGCAGCTCGTTGAGTTAGTAACGCGACGCGTAAGCGAGGAATTTATCTCGCCCCTCGTTTACACTTCGGGTTACCATTTGTCCGCTATTTGCCAGATCTGGACTACTCCAACAAGCCGCAGGCAGCAAACGGTTTCCGGGTGCCTCCATTTGCGGGCCGGACAGGGCTACTCAGGCGGACATCCAAAGGCAACTGAACATGCCAGCCAGGGTCGTTAGGACCAGAAAAACCAGGGTCAGGGTTTGTTGTAGGGACTGGCTCATCAAAAGACTCCGTTCAAGTTCGCTGCGGGCGGCATCCATGCCTTCAAATCCGGATTTCCCTGTCTTCGTGCAGTCTTCCGTTTTCCGGCAACCCGCACTGGAGAAACCTGTAATGCAAAGACCGTGCCAGTCATTGCGGAACAGTTGTCATCCGATGGAACAACGAATAATCTGCGGATAACATGTGATTCATCCGGGTCGGAAATGACAGCATGGACCTGGCGAGCATCGCCAGATCGTCGTGCGGATGACAACAGCGGATTCAAATTGACAACGACTCAATACCCACCGAATACCAGCAGGCCTGAAATGGCATCGACCAGGACAACCCGGGAGGGCCAGTCTTATTGACATTCCGCCAAAAATGACCCGGATTGCCCTAATCCAGCAAAAGGCTTCTGCCGACATCCCCGCAAATATCAGGCGGGCGATGGAAGCGGTCCGGGCGGCGGCCAAACAGGGAGCCCGGATTGCCGCGTTTGCCGAACTGGCCTTCGAGCCGTTTTATCCCCAGCGACCGGCAGACGAAAATCCGGCCAGGCTTGCCCAGCCAATTCCGGGACCGGTCACAGAAGCGTTTTCTGCCCTGGCCCGCGAACTGGAAATCGTTATCGTACTGAACCTGTACGAATCTGCGGGCACGCTCACCTTCGACAGCTCACCGGTAATCGATGCGGACGGGACGTTGCTGGGTGTGACCCGCATGATTCATATCACGGAATATGAATGTTTTCACGAGCAGGGGTATTACAGCCCAGGTGACACAGGTGCCCCGGTTTATGAAACCCGCTTCGGAAAAATAGGCGTAGCAATTTGCTATGACCGCCACTTTCCGGAATTCATGCGGGCCATGGCGATCGGTGGAGCGGACATTGTTTTTGTTCCCCAGGCCGGTTCAGTCGGCGAATGGCCCGAGGGGCTCTATGAAGCGGAAATGCGGGTTGCCTCATTCCAAAACGGCTATTTCACAGCCCTGGTGAACCGGGTTGGCCGGGAAGAATGCCTGGAGTTTGCCGGAGAGTCGTTTGTCTGCGATCCGAATGGCGTTGTCATGGCCCGGGCGGGAACCGGAACCGAAGAAGTCCTGATGGCCGATCTGGAATTGTCGCTTTGCGACCAGTCTCACGCCCGAAAACTTTTTCTCCGCCATCGCCGACCTGGTATCTACGGACCTTGGGGAATTTCCTGAATGGGTAAACGGGAAAAGGATCGAAACACCGGACGCAATTATGACCGAGTGGCGTGGTTTTACGAACCCGTTGCCGATTTCTTTTCCAGCGGCAAAATCCATTCATCAAAAAAATATGCAATTACGCAGTTGGAGCCAGGGGACAAGGTGGTTTTCCTGGGGGTTGGCAGCGGCGAAGACGCAGTGCTGGCTGCCGAAAAAGGAGCCGAAGTTACCTGCATCGATATCAGCCAGGGCATGCTGGACCGGCTGGACCGAAAGCTCAAGTCGCGCGACCTGACCGCTGAAATCATTTGCGGAAACGTTTTCGATCATGTCCGCCCGGGTCACTATGACGCCGTTTGCTGCAACTACTTCCTGAACACGTTTGTGCTGTCCGATATGGTTCGCATGCTGAACCACGCAGCGTCACTGGTCCGGCCCGGTGGAAAATTCCTGATTGCCGACGTAGCGAGGCCCCGCGGAAACCCGCTCTCCAAACTGTTCAATATCGTCTATCTGAAACTCGCGATGCTTTCGTTCTGGATTGTTGGACTGGTTCCACTCCATCGCAACTACGACTACACCATCCATTTCAACCAGGCAGGACTGGTGGTGGACCACACCCGATATTTCCGGTTGCTCAGATTCGGCCCGGTGCTGTTCCAGACCATCGTGGCATACCGCAAATAGAAGTCCGGATGTTCGCCTGTTGAACCGCCGGAATCCCGTCTATGGTTTTCCTGGCCTGGAAATCTGTACCAGGGGTTTTTGCTGGGCAGCGGAATCCGTAATTCCAGCTGCGCGACTGGACGGACAGCTGCCACAGCCCCGGCTGCAGCCCCCTGCCGCGCCCGACCATTTCTTCCCCAGCAACAGCAGTTGCGAACCGCAATAAACTGCGGCTGCACCAACAATCAGGTAGGTCGCGATGTCATGCCAGAAAATCATGGGTGTCAGGCCGTTCCAGGAAAAAAACTTGCGGGATCAATAACCAATTCTACATCCCCGGCCAGATCCAGCCAGTGATTTTTACCGTCAGGAACGCCCCGATCCACGCCAAAACGGTCATGTAGGTAAACGAGACAATTGGCCATCGCCACGACGCGGTCTCCCGCCGGATCGTGGCCAACGTCGATACGCACTGGGCGCACAAGGCAAAAAACACCATCAATCCAAGGGCAACCGGCAGGGTAAAAAGCGGGCGGCCAGTCCCGTTGTGTTTTGCATGAATCAACTGGTCACGCAGCGATACCGATCCTTCATCGACATCCCCTCCCAGTCCAAAAATCACGCCAAATGTCGATACCACGACTTCGCGGGCAGGAAACGCCGCGACCACTCCACTGGTGATCCGCCAATCCCAGCCCAGGGGACTGGTAACCGGAGTCAGCATCCGGCCGCCGCTGGCCAGAAAACTGTTTTCCAGATAAAGCGCGTCGATCTCACCAGACAGTTGTCTCTGCCGGACTTCCAGCTGGGCCAGTTCATCACCGGCTCCTTCAGCAAGCGTCCCGATTCGGCTCTCAACGACCGCCAGCTCGCTCCTCAGGGTTGCCGGAATGACCGAATCATTGCGGGGGAAATAAGCCGCAGCCCAAACCAGAATCGTCACAGCGACAATCAGCGTCCCCGCTCCCTGCACAAAATCCCAGCCGGCCTCCATCATTCGCCGGACAACTGTCCGCGCCTGGGGCAGTTTGTAGGGGGGCAACTCCATCAGAAAATCGTCCCCGCCATGCCCCGACATCCAGCGCCGCAGAATCCACGCCACCACAATCGCGACCACGGAACCGACCAGATACATCGCCAGCATAACCAGGCCATGCAGTCCAAACAGTCCACCCAAAAACGAATGCCGGGGAACAAACGCACTTATCAACAAAATGTAAACCGGCAGCCGGGCGCTGCAACTCATCAACGGTGCAATCAGGATCGTGATCAGCCGTTCCCGCCTGCTGGCAATCGTCCGGGTTGCCATAATCCCGGGAATCGCACAGGCAAACGAACTGAGTAGCGGGATCAGCGCCATTCCGCTCAGGCCGATTCGGGAAAGGTAGCGGTCCATCAGAAAACTTGCACGGGCCAGGTATCCGGAATCTTCCAGTAGTCCGATGAACAAAAACAACAGCATGATTTGTGGCAGGAATACGAGTACCCCTCCGACACCAGCGACCACTCCATCGATCAGCAGCGACCGGAGCGACCCGGCGGGAACCACCGATTCGATGCCTACAGAAATTGCGGACTGGGTCCGGTCAATCAGCCAGGAAGCCGGATCGGCTACCCGGAACACGGCCTGAAACAGAACCAACAACACGATTACCGCAAACAGCAGGCCAGTGAATGGATGCGTCAGAAACCGGTCCGCACGCGCCGACCAGGTCGAGCGAATCATGTCACTGCGGCTGACAAATTTGGGGAGCTGCAGGTTGATCCAGTCAAACCGGGATGCCGATTCATTTTCCGCCAGGCTGCGACCGGTACTGGCCGTCAATTCCGAACGGGAATTGCCCATCGCCGATACAAAATCGTCGCCAACCATCCCGCGCAACCGGTCGGTCATGAATCCGTCCACGTCAAACAGCATGCGGGTGACAACAAACCGCTTCAGCGAGCAGTCATCCGGGCAATCCTGTTCCAGCCGGTTCAATGTTTCGTCAATCTGCGTCGAAAACGGCCGGTGAGTCGCGGGATTTTTCCGGGCCGCACTGACCAGCACATTCTTCAGCTGGTTCAGCCCGGTCAGCCGGTTCGCCTGGATCGGCACAACAGGCACTCCCAGCGTCTCACTCATTGCGATGGGGTTGACCAGGATCCCCCGCCGCTTGGCCACATCGGTCATGTTGAGCGCGATCACAATCGGCAATTGCAAGTCGAGCAGCTGACTTACCAAAAACAGGTTGCGCCGGAGATTGCTCGCATCCAGCACACACAAAATCACGTCCGGCGGACGGTTCACCGGGCCCTGTCCCATCAGCACCTGGACAGTAAGCATTTCATCCGGCGAGCGGGGTGCCAGCGAATAGGCACCGGGCAAATCGGTAAGTTCAAACCGCATGCCCCCATGCGCAAACTTGCCGGTCCGGCGTTCGACGGTAACCCCCGGATAATTGCCGGTCCGCTGGCTGAGATTGGTCAGCGCACTGAACAGGGTCGATTTGCCCGTGTTGGGATTCCCCAGGACCGCGACAGAAATGGTCGCCAGGGAATTCGTCAGTTCGGGAACACGGGACATGTTTGGAAAGTTTCAATCGGACTGCACGGAACCAGCCTGGCTGACAGTCAGGGGTGTCAAGGCGAAAGGATGCAGCCGAAAATCAGGCGGGCTGAACGAGAATTTGCGTGTCTTTGCCGGTCCTCAAACAGATTCTTGATTCGTCGAGCTCGACGATGCAAGTCGATCCGGCCCGCAACATCCGGATCCGTGCGCCTCCGCGCAACCCGAGCGAAGAAAGGCGGCTCAAGTCGTACTCCGAGCCTGTCAACGACATGATTTTGCCAAGATCGCCGACTTTCAATTCCTGAATTCTGACTGCTGCAACCAAGGCAGGAGTCCTCCAATTATCGTCCCGCAAACCGGTGAGCGGCCAAAATGGGACCGCCTTCCGACCTGGGGGACGTAGTTATTTATCGGAAAATTGAGTTTGTCACTCATACAAAATTATAGCTCCTCAGGGGAGCGAGCGGCAAGAGCGTCGCCTTTTGGGCCATTCCGCACAGCAAACGGGGGTTGCTGGCCACCACAACCGGTCCGGCTCCGGATTTTCCTGTCACATCCTGGCCATCCTTCCCGACCAGCACCTTGAACAAGTACCGTGCGAATTGGTACGCTTGGGAAATTTTGTTTTTTGGCCGGCTGGACACGAATTTGACACAGCCCTGTCCGGCAACGGTCCCAACGCCCAACCGAAGGCTCCAAAGTGCCACGCCGCAACGACATCAAACGGATTTTGCTGATTGGTTCCGGGCCGATCGTAATCGGACAGGCTTGCGAGTTTGACTACTCCGGTACCCAGGCCTGCAAGGCCCTGCGCGAGGAGGGCTATGTAGTCATCCTCGTCAATTCCAATCCGGCCACGATCATGACCGACCCGGAGACTGCTGACCGGACCTACATCGAACCGCTTACCTGGCAGTTCATTGAAAAAGTCATCGCCATCGAGCGGCCCGATGCGCTTCTTCCTACACTCGGCGGCCAGACCGGATTGAACCTGGCGATGGAACTGGAACGGTATGGTGTGTTGGAAAAATACGGTGTCGAAATGATCGGAGCGAGGGCCGACGTAATCGACAAGGCAGAGGATCGTGCCAAATTCCAGAAGGCCATGACCAAAATCGGACTGGAGACCTGTCGCGGCCGGACCGTAACCAACATCCTGGACGCACGCGAAACGATGGAAGATGTAGGGCTCCCCTGTATCGTCCGACCCAGCTTCACTCTCGGCGGCAGCGGTTCCGCTATCGCCTACAACCGGGAGGAATTCGATTCGCTCGTCCAGCGCGGACTGGACCAGTCTCCCGTCACCCAGGTCCTGATCGAGGAATCCATCATCGGCTGGAAAGAGTACGAGATGGAAGTCATGCGGGACCTCGATGACAACGTCGTCATCATCTGCTCCATCGAGAACTTTGATCCGATGGGAGTCCACACCGGCGACTCGATTACGGTCGCCCCGGCCCAGACGCTGACCGACAAGGAATACCAGCTGATGCGCGATGCCAGCCTGGCGGTGATCCGGGAGATCGGCGTTGAAACAGGCGGTTCCAATATCCAGTTCGCCTTCGATCCCAAATCGAAACGGATGATTGTGATCGAGATGAACCCCCGGGTCAGCCGCAGCAGCGCGCTGGCCAGCAAGGCGACCGGTTTCCCGATTGCAAAAATCGCGGCCAAACTCGCGGTAGGGTACCGCCTGTGGGAACTGCCCAACGACATCACACAAAAGACCCGGGCCTGTTTTGAACCAACCATCGACTATGTGGTCACGAAAATACCCCGTTTTGCCTTCGAGAAATTTCCCGAAGCCGACGCAACCCTGATGACGCAGATGAAGAGTGTCGGGGAAACAATGGCCATCGGCCGCAGCTTCCGCGAATCCTTCCAGAAGGCACTTCGCGGACTGGAAGTTGGCAGCTTCGGATTCGGCTGCGACAGCAAGGACCTCTGGGGGACCGAAGAACAACCCGATCTGGAGACCATTCGCCCCAAGCTGTCCGTTCCCAATTCCGAACGCGCGTGGTACCTGCGCTACGCCATCAAAATCGGAATGTCCCTGGCAGATATCCATGAAATCACCGGCATCGACCCCTGGTTCCTGCGCCAACTGGAAATCCTGGTCGAGATTGAAAACGATTTGCGGGGAATCCGCAGTCTGGACCTCTGCCCCGTTGATTTGATGCGACGGGCCAAACGAAACGGATTCTCGGACCGGCAAATGGCCCATATCTGGAATGCCAGCGAAATGGCCGTACGCGAATTCCGGAAATCGCTCGGGATTGTCGCCACTTTCAAATCGGTCGACACCTGTGCCGCTGAGTTCGAGGCAGTCACCCCTTATTACTACAGCACCTACGAAGACGAAGACGAAACGCCTCCGAAATCGGACAAACGGCGAATTATGATTCTCGGTGGTGGGCCCAACCGGATCGGTCAGGGAATCGAATTCGACTACTGCTGCTGCCACGCCAGCTTTGCAATGGCAGAATTGGGCCACGAGTCGATCATGGTCAACTCCAATCCGGAGACCGTCAGCACCGACTACGACACCAGCGACATCCTGTTTTTCGAACCGCTGACCGTGGAAGACGTGCTGAACATCTGCGACCGGATGCAACCCGACGGCGTGATCGTGCAATTTGGCGGGCAAACTCCGCTAAACCTCGCCAGCGCGCTGCAGGCAGCTGGCGTCCCCATCATTGGCACCAGTGTCGATACGATCAATGCAACCGAAGACCGGGAACAGTTCCAGCAGTTGCTGTACCGCCTGAAACTTCAACAACCAGCCAACGGAATCGCCCGCACGTTGAGCCAGGCCCGGTTGGTCGTCGAGCAGGTGGGTTATCCGGTTCTGGTTCGCCCAAGCTATGTTCTTGGCGGACGGGCGATGGAAATCTGCTACGACAAAATCCAGTTTGAACGGTACGTGGCCGAAGCGTTTCTGGTCTCGGCCGGCCAGCCGGTACTGATCGACAAATTCCTCGAAGACGCAATCGAGGTGGACGTCGATTGCCTGGCCGACCGGCACCGCGCCGTGATTGCCGGCGTGATGGAACATATCGAAGAGGCTGGCGTGCATTCGGGCGATTCGGCCTGTTGCATCCCGACCCATTCCCTGCCCACCGAAACAGTCGACGAGATCCGCCAGGCCACAATCGCCATGGCCATGGAACTGCAGGTTTGCGGATTGATGAACGTCCAGTTCGCCGTCAAGAAGGAAAACGGCCGCAACCGCGTCTATGTCCTGGAAGTAAACCCCCGGGCCAGCCGAACCGTTCCATTTGTCGCCAAGGCAACCGGCATGCCCCTGGCCGCAATTGCCGCCAAGATCATGGCGGGGAAAACACTGGACGAACTGGGCATCTTTGACGAACCGGTCCCTCACAGCGTCTCGATCAAGGAAAGCGTTTTTCCATTCCGGAAATTCGTTGGAGTCGATATTGTGCTCGGTCCGGAAATGCGCAGCACCGGCGAAGTTATGGGGATCAGCCACAATTTTCCGCTCGCGTTTGCCAAAAGCCAACTCGCCGCCGGAACCGTTTTCCCCACGTCGGGACGGGTTTTCGTCAGTGTTGCAGACCGTCACAAGGAAGCGGCAGTCGACATCGCCCGGCAATTGCACCAGATGGGCTTTGAGGTCCTCGCGACTGAAGGGACAGCCAAACGCCTGGATGAAAACGGAATCCCCTGCGAACGGGTCAAAAAGGTCAAAGAAGGGCACCCCAACCTGATTGACCACATGAAGAACAATTCGGTGCAGCTGATTCTGAACACACCCAACGGCAAGGGGGCCCGTACCGATGAAGGCCGCATTCGTGCCGCCGCCGTCCAGCACGGAATTCCCTGCATCACGACCCTGCCAGCCGCCGAGGCTGCGGTCGAAGCCATGGCCGCCCTCCGTGATTCCGAACTGAATGTTCAGGCGCTGCAAGACCGCTTCAGCACCAAACGCCTGGAACCCAGTAACACCTGACCAGAAATTTTGGGAGTTCCAAACATGAACAGTTCCAGAAACATCGCACTGTTTTCTTTTCTGGGTTTGCTGGTAACCGCCTGCCTGGCAGGGTCACAATTCCGGCAAGACGACCAGCAACCGGTGCAGGAATCCGATCGGGTCGAGGGGCTGGAGCGGCGGGTCGAACTCCTCGAACAGATTCTTTTTGCCACAGCCCAACTCGATGCCCGCGAGGCAACCCGACGACTGGAACGGGCCCGACAGCAGCTGGATGGAACCCGTGAACTGTTTCAGCGGGGAATGATCGCCGACGCGCAGCTCGAGCAGGACCGCTTCGCCGTGCTGATCGCCGAACAGGAACTGGAACTTGCCCTGACTCCGACCCGTCACCGGCAGCTGGTTTGTGGGCTGGAACTTCTGGACGCCCAACGGCAGCTGGAAATGGCGCGACTGAATCTGCGCCACACGACCAACATGAACAATCGCGGATTCGCCAGTCTGTCGCAAATCGAAGACGCGAAAAAGGATCTCGCCACAGCCGAATCCGCTGTCGCCACCGCCCAGGAAAAAGCGGAAGCTGCATCCAAACTTGACTCAATCAAAATTCCGGATCAGGATGCCGGATCCGGTGATGGCGGCCAGCCGGACAAATAGAGCCCCGGTCATTTTGGCCGCAACATTGACCGTGCAGGCAAGTCCCAAAACACATACAATGTCCAGCTCATCGGCCGGGTGGCGGAATTGGCAGACGCGCCAGATTTAGGATCTGGTACCGCAAGGTGTGCAGGTTCAACTCCTGTCCCGGCTACTCGCCCACGCAAGTCGTGGGCTTTCTTTTGCGCTCTGTAGGGCCGGTTCCCATCGGTCAGCGCGCGTAACGCCGGTTCCCACTGGCCAAAACCTACGCACACGACCAGAACCGAACCAACGGGGAAAATGCGTACCGCAAAATGGCCGGTAGGAACCGGCCCTACACCCAATTCATGGCGCGTGGCCGGTCGGAACCGGCCCTACGCGCGCTTTCTCGCGAAAATCACAATCGGTGCATGCCAAACTGGAGACGAGCAATTGTTCCGGGCGGAACGTTTTTCTTCACGGTCGTTGCAGATCAACGTCGCCCAATATTTCAATCGGCTGTCGCGCGAACCGTGATCGGCAACGTCATGCGGGAGTGTCAAGCCACCCACCCGTTTGAAATCGTCGCCACCGTCCTTCTCCACGATCACCTTCATGCGATCTGGAATATGCCACACGGAGATGCAGATTACTCTGCTCGATGGCAATGGATCAAAACCCAGTTCACTCAACGCTGGCTGGCGGATGGCGGAACTGAATGCGTTGTCTCGCAAGGGCGAAAAAACGATGGACGCCGGGGGGTTTGGCAACCGAAATATTGGGAGCACACGATTGAAGACGACGACGATTTCGATCACCACTTCGATTACATTCATTACAATCCGGTGAAGCACGGATATTGTGAATGCCCCAAAGACTGGCCGTGGTCAAGCTTCCATCGCTGGGTTCGACGAGGAGTGTATCCCGAAAACTGGGCCTGTGGCCATCGCAGCCCCAAACCGGATTTCAAAATGATCGAAAACACAGTCGGCGAGTAGGGCCGGTTCCCACCGGCCAAAACCCGCGCGCACGACGGAGCAAAACCAAATAGATGACGTAAATTGGCCGGTGGGAACCGGCCCTACTAATCTCTGGTACATAAATTTGCAGGCTAGCCAATTCGACCCTGATTACACGTTTCCGGACGTCTATTTTCAGACGCTATTTGCCGCTGAAGAACCGGTCGACGACTGGCCGCGTGAGTTTGCGATCATTACCGTCTGGGCGACGACGGGAGAGTCATGGTCCGTGGACAGGAATCGCCAGGCGGACCAACAGTTGCACGCAGACCTGGCCGCCAGGGTCGCCTGGCTGAAACGGATTACCGGCCAGTCACCGGACGGAAGACACGCCGAACCGGGCTGGGCGGTTGCCATCGATTTTGATTCCGCCTGTGATACCGGCAGCCGGTACCGGCAGCCGGTACCGGCAACTGGCAATCTATTTTGTCTCGCAGGACAGCCTGTACGTCAGTTTTTGTGACGGGCAACGTCAAAAGATTTTCGTCGATTCATTTCGGCGACGCATCGTCCAGGCGGGTCCCTGACACACCAACGGTCACAGAAACCTACTGCTCGTCTTCCGCCGTCGCTTCGCGTTGATGGTCGCTCTCGCGGTGCGCGTGTTTGCCTTGCGAGACCTGCACCACCCGGCGGCTGAGCAGATCCTTGGACGTCTCCATCAGTGTTTTGATGCCCAGCACGTTATCCAGCACGATCGGCCGGGGACTGGCCGGAATGTTCATGATCACCCGCCCTGCCCCGGCAAGGCAATATTCGAACACGTCCCGGATTTCCGTATTCAGCTTCAAGCCGGCGGTCGAAAACCGCTCGACATCACCCAGCAGTCCCGTTCGATGAATCAACTCGTTGGACGTCAGCTCCCAATAGTCAAACCGGGTCACAAAAGCCATGGCGGCAAACAACGAACCCATCAGTACGGCAATCGTCAGGTAAAAGTCCCGCGAAGCATTCAGTTTCAGGCTTCCCAGCCAGTGCTTCAGTGGCGCAATGACCGCAAATTGCTGGTTCAGCAGAATCAGTCCCAACACAACGACAACCACAGCGATAAAAACGGTCAGCGAGGTCGACCTTGGAAAATCAAACGTCAGCACGATCAGATTCAGGGCCATGCAAATCAGAAAGGCCGCGCCGTAAACATTCTCCCAGCCCTCGGAGAACAACATCAATAGTCCAAGAACCAGCGACAATACCGCCGTTGGCCACATAAAGATCAGTTTGGGCCAGGTGCGGATGATGATCGTTTCGACCGGTGCTTTGTCAGCCATTTTGGGAAATCCTGCTTCAATTGTTACTTTTTCCAACTCTACTTTTCGTGACCCGGCGGTTTTTCCTGGCAGAAAAATACTCCGCCCGGTGCAAGTATCCGAAAAGGGGCAAACCCGCCGGGGGCAAGGTACTAACCCACAAACATCTCATGCATCGAGGGTGATGGCATTGTAAACCATTCTGGCCCGGAATCGGTCATGTGGAAATGGTCTTCCAGCCTCACACCGAATTTGCCGGGGACAATCAGCGTAGGTTCGCAGCTGAACACCATCCCGGTCTCCAGCAACTGGCTGTTTCCCCGCACAACGTAGGGCGCCTCATGGATGTCCAGGCCACAGCCGTGACCGGTCCGGTGAGGCAATCCCGGCAGTTTATAGTCCGGCCCGTATCCATTGGATTCCAGAGACTTTCTCGCGGCGTCATCAACAACAGAACAGGGCAAACCGTTTTTCGCAGCGGCAAAGCCGGCAACCTGGGCCGCCTTCTCCACGTCCCAGGCCTTTTGCTGGTCGGCCGTCGGCTTGCCAAACACAAACGTGCGGGTGATGTCAGAATGGTACCCGTGCAACCGGCACCCGGTGTCGATCAGCACCCAATCCCCTTCCTTCAGGGTCTGGGGGTCTTTCACGCCGTGCGGAAACGATGTCGCGACGCCAAACAGCACGATCACAAAAAACGAATCGACCCCAGCCGTTTTTCGATGGGCCTGGTTGATGAAGCGGCCAACTTCCGTGGTCGTAATCCCCGGCTTCAGAATCGACGCCGCAGCCTTGATCACCTCGGCCGTAATCTCGTGCGAACGTTTGATCAGTGCAAGCTCACTGGCCGTTTTGCGACCGCGAGTCATATCCACCAGCGGCGTGGCGATTTCGATCCGGTATCCGTCGCCGAGATTCCGGCGCATTCCATCCAGAATAAAAAATGGTGTCGTTGGGTCAACCCGCAAACCGCCCCCGGCAATCCCCCGGTCGACCAACGAACGATGAAGAATCTGCCCGGGGACTTCGTGTTCTTCCCACGTCACCACGTCGCCGGGCAACTGCCAATAATCCTTCAGCGTGTCGATTTCAAAACGGGGGCAAACGTAGTACGGCTCGCCGCTGGCCGGAACAACACCAGCCACCATCCGCTCGCTGGGATTCCACTCCAAACCGGTGAAATAATACAGATTGGTCCCGGCATGCAGGTACAGGGCGGCACAGTCGTTCTGTTTCATCCAGGACTGGGCCCTGGCCAGCCGCTGGCGAAACTCTTCGACGGCAACCGGCTTGGCCCCGCCCGTCATGTCACTCAACGCGCCAAGTGCCTGTTCCTGTGTCTGCGTACCTATCGTGCTCATCGTGGCTCCACTGCAAATGCAACTGTTCAACAATAATGGTGAACGGCATTTTACACGACATTCCGGGTCGGGTCAGTCGGGGACGGGGCAAGCGGCAACACCCGGCGATTTGGTCAGCCCGACACAATTTCCCGACGGGAGAAAAGCATCACGTCCCCCTCGCTTTTCTTGCGGCGATAGCCAAGCAAGTGGAACAGCTCTTTGGCCAGGAATCTCGCGATCTGCCGGTTCACCACCAATGTATCCGGCCTTTCGGGACTTCGCGAAACTCCCGGCAGCAGCACCAGCATATTTTCAAAATTGATTTTGCGGAGCACCGCAGACAGCGACAGTGCCCACCCGGGAATTCTTCGGACAAGGAAAAACCCGTCGCTTCCGGCACTTTGGTACAGCGGCATAAAAATCCGGCACCGCCGGTCAACGTGAATCGGTCCGTTCCGGTCACTGGCGACAGCCTCCTGCCTGGCGACCCTGGCAAAGTTGGCATAGCCGGCATTCATTGCAAACCGGTCGTCGGCCTGAACGTCGTGGCGATGAATCACTTCATACATCCCGTCGATGTCATTTGCCGATTCGGCCAGCCGCGTTGCATGACGATCAAATTCCGGCACGTCCGCCTTGTCCAGCAAACCTGCAACCACCAGCGCCATCCAGGCAAACGACTCATGGATCTCCACCGACCGGATATCTTCATGCTGCCCCGCTTCAAACGCCAGGGCAACGTGACCGGTCTCGTTCAGATAACTCAACATCGGGCCTTCGAGATACTCTTCCAGCCCCAACACTCCGGGTACTGGGAACTGCAAGGCAAACCGGCGGTTGTCCAGCTGGTCATTGATCGCAATGAAAGGAACCGATGCGGATGACGTCGTGTGCATGTCGACAAAAAACAGCGGCCCAGGCGGTGAGGCAAGGAGCGGATCGATGACTTGCAGCAGTTCCCGCTGCTCATTCAGCTCCGGAGTTGCAGGGTCCAGCGCGATTGCATGGTCCCTGGCCTGCAGAACATTGTTGCGAGTCCAGAGCCGGTTCAAATCTCGCGACAGAAACCGTTTACCCATCGCAAGCGCCGGAAGGTTTCCCGCCAGGCAGATCACCTCACCCGCCAGCTTGTCCCGGACCTGCTCCAGACCGGTCATCAATCGCCGCAAGGCCGTAATCCCCGCCGGCTCGTTTCCATGCAATCCGGCAAAAAACACAACGGCCCCGCGACCTGGATTCCGCCCGGCGATTCGCCCAAGTATTCGTTGCGATGATTCTACGTCTTGCTCAGCAGCCAAATGAATCATTCCCGCCCGTTTTCCTGTTAAGTACGCCCGGAATCACTTGACTCCCCTAATTCTGGTTTCGACGAACCGGACAATATACCATCAGAGGCAATTTCCGGGACGTTACGTTTGCGGAAATTACCGGTTGAAGGGGCGCTCGTTGACCCAGCGGAATCCGCGATTCATCAACAGGTGTTCGCTTGAGGCGCGCTTCAACAAAACCTTGAGCTCTTTGCCTTCGACCTGTCCGGTCAGTTCCAGGGTCCCATCAGCCGACTTCAACATCGACTCCCCTGGGAAAAAACCAGCCAAATCACCTCCGGTCACAACCAGCTTGTCCGCATGAATCAACGCCGTGCCGGTTTTTGCAGCTTCCCCTTCGGACCACAACAAAACGCTGGCCGCAATTTGCGACCGGTCGCTTGCCGGCGGAAAAGTGCGGGCGAGCGTCAGCGTGTGTCCGGCAATCGCCCCGGCAAGCTCACCCGTACCCGGCTGGCCATCCACATTTACACTTTCCACGTTCCATTCACCCAATACCCGAAACGGTCCAGCCGATTTCCACTCACCCAATACGTGCATATATACCGGCAATCCAATCGCAACCACAATCAGATAGAACTTGATCGCGCGCTGGAACCAAATCGAGACCCGTCCCGCATAGGGAGGCAACAGCGACACCGTTTCTGTGGCCCGGTGCCATAACAACACATTGGCCAGGCGGGAAAAATCCGGAAGGCAGATAAACAATGCCATCACCACCAGGTGAAACGAATAGAGCTTGACCGGCACGTCATAACAAAAGTTTGCCTGGACATACGAAAACGTCGTGTCACCACTGCCGTTCTGAAATGCAGACACCAGGGGACTCCCGATCCCCAGTACATTTGCCGCGGTCCAGCGAACGAAAGGGTCCACGACCACGTTTTGGTACCAGGTGGTCGATTGCATCACCCGAACCGGAAAGAAAACCGACAGGGCCGTTTGAAGCACGGTTGGGAAACAGTACAGCACCCAGTAAGCGACCGAAAACCTGAACGCAAACCGGTTGATCCACCTCTCTCCGGCATACCCCAACCAGAACAAAACCAGTGCCACGACAGGCAGGACCAGCCACCACACAAAAAATGGCTGCGGCGGATCGCTGGCACTCACTCCGATGGACGAACCGGTCACTGGGACACTCTTTTCCACCACTTCCAGGGACGCATCGTCGATCCAGGCAATGCACTTCCCCAGAACCAGCATCCCCAAAATTATCCGCTCGGCTTCTTCGTCGATATCGCCGACGATTTCATAGTGCTGCCACGCATCAGCGACGACCGGGCGATTGTCCATATTGTCAAAGAAACCCATTTTGGGTTGGGCACCGGACGATTTTCGATCGACGCGAAACCACAACTGGGCCCGTCCATTGGCCGTCCGCTCCGCAGTCTTTACCGCCGCGCGAAACCGTACCCGCTTGCCCCTCCAGGGAGTCGCATCAAACGTTTGGGAAAGATTTCCAAACTGGCTAGCCGCCTCGTCTACTCCAGTCGAATCGACTCTCGCCGATACCAGACCTTCGAACGGATTCGCTTCATCCAGACTCAACCGATATCCAGCATCGACCTGTTGTTTGCCGAACATCCACCCATCCGGAAGATCATCGTCCGTACGATCCTCCATCCCACCGTTTGCAATCAGAGTCGAGGCATTGTCTTTTTCTGGTTGCGACAAAGAAACATTTACAAACGCCAACGCCAATGCAAGGAACATCGTGACCTTCAACGGTCGCATTGTTCTTGCCAGGTTGTCAGTCGAACAAGTGACTCCTCTGGTCGTCAGTTTGAGGGCTTGCCCAAACAATTCAATGTTCATCCTGTATCCCAATCTATTCTGCATCGACGAAACTATTGATCTTCCAAGACAACCGCTTCCTGCCTGCCAACTCCCATTGGTTCTACTTGGCAATTATCTTCTGGCAACGCCTCACAATTTGCGGATTCTTCGCTCGAACTGAATTCAATTGTTTCCACCAGCCAGCCAGTTTGTGCGTCGAACTGATTCTTTGTCGGACTTCAGTCCGTTTTTTTGCTCAAAAAACTTGAAAAATCGCCGATTTAACTCCCGATCGGGATTTTTCGTTTGCTTTTCGCCAAATACACGGCATATTATTCCCGTTCGGGAATAATGCTGTGGCAATAAGCGGATACTTGGCAGAATACGCCCGTTCGGGAATAGAACTATGCACAAAATCGATGACGTCAGGCAGATTGGCAGCCTCGTGCGAGAGCGCCGAAAACAAAACCGGATGACGCTCAAGGACGCAGCCGCGCTGGCCGGAGTAGGGGTTCGATTCCTGTCCGAACTCGAACGGGGCAAAGCCACCAGCCAACTTGGGCTGACGTTGCAAGTCCTGCAACTCTTTGGACTGGAGCTTTACGTCCAGCCCCGTCGTTAACAGCCGCGATTCAAAAACTTCCCGCAACCCGGTTGACAATAATAATCATGTCAAAAAAACAAACACCTCTGCATGTCTGGTATCGCGAACGTCTTGTCGGACGTCTGATTGAAAATTCCGACGGTCGCCTGGAATTCACCTATGAAGACAGCTGGAGCGGTTCCAGTAGCGCATTTCCAATCAGTGTGTCCTTGCCCCTGGACGGCACGTTTCAGGTTGAGTCGGCTGATGCATTCTTCGTGAATCTGTTGCCAGAAGCATCCGTTCGCCAACGTATTTGCGCGGCACTAAAAATTTCACCGGGCAATGACTTCCAGTTACTCAAGGACATTGGTGGCGATTGCGCAGGAGCGCTCGCAATAACAGAATCAGAAACTCCTCCTGCTGCAGAACAGGACTACAGACCCATCAGCGACGAACAACTCGCAGCATGGTCGGCTGGCACGCCCGATGCATTCTCCGCAGTGACGGGTCAAAACGAAGTACGACTGTCGCTGGCTGGAGCCCAGGACAAACTGCCGGTTCATCTGATTGGAAAACAATTCTATATTCCGCACGGAAACTCGCCCAGCACGCACATCATCAAATTTGCATCTCCATTCTACAGCCATCTGCCGGAAAACGAAACCTTCGTGTGTTTGCTCGCAACGCATTTGAATCTTCCCGCCGTCGAAGTTCAACCGAATCGGACGGCGCGAAAAGCGATTGCGGTAATTGGTCGCTACGACCGCTACCTTGCCGGCAAGGAATACTTGCGCCTTCATCAGGAAGACTTTTGCCAGGCGCTTGGTATCGACCCACGACGAAAATACGAAAAGGAAGGGGGCCCAGGACTTGTTCAGTGCGCCACCATCATTCGCAAGAACTGTTCACTGCCAATAGTCGAACTTAAAAAACTGCTGGACTGGACGCTTTTCAATTTGTATGTCGGCAACTCCGATGCCCACGGCAAGAACTTGTCGCTGCTTTATCATGCCGACGGACAACGATCGCTCGCACCGTTCTACGACCTGGTATGCACACGCAACTACCCAAGAATCGATCGGCACACGGCAATGAAGATCGGCGACCGAACTGATCCGGGTCTGATCGGTGCCGACCAGCTCAAGGGTCTGGCAAACGATCTCAACATTGGCTGGAAACTGGTTCAGGACCGGGCCAACGAGCTGGGTACAAAGCTGGTTGAAGAATTGCCAACGACATCCGAAATGTTCGAAGAATCTTTCGGACCATCCCCGGTTCTCGCGCGAATTGCCACCATTGCCAGAAAACAAGTCAAACGAGTCCTGCGTGAACTGAAACAATAGACGCGGAGCAGCAAATCGCCCGTGTTACATGATTCGATGTCCAAAGACGATCGCGCGGGTCAATGAACACTGAAATAACAAAATGACCAGTTATTTCCCGCATACACCATTCGACATTGCTGTCTACGAACGGATTCAGGGCGTGGCAAATGTTCTGCGGGCAGCCTTGGGATACCAATTCTTTGAAAAACAGGTTCTTTGGATCGCGGACCAGTCTCGGAATCCAAACGGAAGAACTCTCTGTGAAAACCATTCGAATTGATCGCAGACAAAACAAATTCGGCAGCGTTTTTGGCCGCAAGTTGCTGTCGTTCCAGTTTTTTCTCTATCTTGTTTCCGTCCGCCCAGTCGCAGATGGCCTTTACGATCATCCAATCCGTATTCTACTCGTTACATGCCAGATAGACCCCGTACCCTTCCATTTCACCGCCCAAAGCCTCCGGAAAATCACCAAGCACTTCATTACGATAAGCCAAGTTGTCGATTAGTTCGCTTCCGGAAAGCAAAAGTCCAAATTGAACTGAAGATTTTTTCCAACGATGTGCCTGTAGTCTTTCCAAAATGAAACTTGAGCCAGGAACAATGAGGCCACGACGAATAGTTCGAGCTTCACCTTTTTCGTCCGTCCAAACCTTTCTGGACCCGTAATCGGCAAGCTGTTTTGAAACGAGAATGTCGCCGATTTCCTGATCTCCGGGACTCGTATTCGTCCAATCGTGTTTCGCACCCCAAGCGATCCCAACCATAATTACACACGATGGGGACCGGTCTTGAATCGCGCTGGTGACAGTCTGAAACGAACCGCCACTTGAATTTGAGCCCATTTCCGACTGAACTACACAGACGAACGCGCCGCCAATTTCCCCGAGTTCAAAATATGTTTTATCCTTCGAGTGTTCAACTGAACATTGAACGCCGTTAGCAACATGAAGAATCGCTTCTCGCTCAATTTCAGTTGCAACGACCAGCAGAACGTCACCATCTCGCATCGTCAATCAGTTGTTTGTTGATGAATGATCCAAGGCCGCGATTATACGACAATTTGGCCCACTTTGTGTCCAGAGATGTCGTACAATTAACGCAAAAAGGGTCTCCCTCAATTGGCAAGTCAGCTGGGGCGCTAATTGAGAATTTCGGTCAGCGTTTTTCGGCAAGGCCGAGTGAGCCTCGCCGGGCGTTGGATTCTCATGGCCCCAGTTTCCTTACTGTTCCATGGCGGCGATAGCCGCGACAGCAACTACGCCAACAACTCGGCGATCGGTTCGGCTCCTTCGACCCCCACCAGTTTCTGGTCCAGTCCGCCATAGAAATAAGTCAACCGGTTGGGATCCAGCCCCAGCAAATGCAGCGTGGTGGCGTGCAGCCGTCTGACGTGCAGTTTGTTCTCGACCGCCGCCGCGCCCAACTCGTCAGTTTGACCGTAACTGATACCACCTTTGATTCCGCCCCCTGCCATCCACATCGTAAAACCATAGGCATTGTGATCGCGGCCGGTTCCTTCGGCGTACTCGGCCGTCGGCTGGCGACCAAATTCGCCACCCCAAACGATCAGGGTCTCGTCCAGCATTCCCCGCTGCTTCAAATCCCGGATCAGTCCGGCGATCGGCAAATCGGTTTCACCGGCATGCAGATTGTGATTGAGGACCAGGTCGCCGTGCGCATCCCAGTTGGCATCATTGTGATTGCCGCCAGAATAAATCTGCACGAACCGGACGCCCCGCTCGACCAGTCGCCGGGCCATCAGGCATTGTTTGCCAAAGTATTCGGTTTTGGGACTGTCCAGTCCGTACAGCTTCAGGGTCGCCTCGGTTTCCTGGGTAAGATCGACCGCTTCCGGCGCCGTACTCTGCATTTTGTAAGCCAGTTCGTAACTCGCGATTCGCGCGGCAAGTTCCGAGTTGCCCCCCCGCAACGCTTCGTGCTGTTCGTTCATGTCACGCAGCGTGTCCAGCATCTTTCGCTGAACCGAATCGCTCATGTCCGCCGGCCGGTTCAAATCCAGAATCGGGGTCCCCTTGCTCCTGACAACCGTCCCCTGATAGGTGGCCGGCATATAGCCGCTGCTCCAGTTCTTGGGGCCGCTGATCGGTCCGCCACTGTGGTCCAGCATCACCACAAAACCTGGCAGGTTTTCGTTTTCGCTTCCCAACCCGTAATTGACCCACGAACCGAGCGCTGGCGAACCGCTGGTAATCTTGCCCGAATTCATCTGCAGCATCGCCGATCCGTGAATCGGCGAATCGGCTGTCATGCTGTGAACAAATGCGATGTCATCGACACAGCCCCCGAGATTGGGAAACAGATCGGAGACCCATTTGCCACACTCGCCATACTGTTTGAATTTCCAGCGCGGTTCGACAATCCGCCCTTTGTTCTTGTGTCCACCCCGGCCAAACGTTTTTACATCGATCGTTTTGTTGTCCATGCCGTACATCGTCGGCTTGTAATCGAACGTATCGATCTGGCTGGGGCCGCCGTACATATACAGAAAGATGACGCTTTTGGCCTTCGCGGCGTAATGAGGAAGCTTGGCTGCCAGCGGGTTTTTCCACGGAGTCTGGCCATCGGCCTGCACGTCCTGTGCCGCCAGGAACCGGTTGTCCAGCATTCCCGCCAGGGCCAGGCCGGTAAACCCGGCCCCGGTTTGCCAGAAAAATTCCCGCCGCGTGCGTCCACAAAAGTCGCGACACGGACGGCCTGTTTCGTTGGTTTGGTTCATGTCAATGCTCGTGATTGAAAATACTGTTAATACCGGCCCCCTCACCCCAACCCTCTCCCCCGCTCAAAGCAGCGGGGGAGAGGGGGCAAGAGGATCTTTGAAAGGCACCCAGCCCCAAAAAACTGAAAACTTCTCTTCTAATCCAAATAAACAAACTCGTTCAAATTCAACATCAGCAAACAAAGCTGGTGCATGGCCTGCTCTTCGCTTAGCGCGTCGGCATGGATCCAGTCATCCACCAGTTTTACCAGTCGCTGTCGGTCCTGTTCCCGAATCTCCCGTTGGGTTACCCGCCGGAAGGCCTCGGCAATCTGCCCGGCCCGATCATCCGGATAAAGTGCTTTTGCCCGGGCAGCCATTTCCGTCGCGGCCCTGGCGGAAAATACGCTGTTCATCATGTTCAGCGACTGGGTCGGCTGGGTCGTCACAAACCGGACCGGACAGGTGAAATCGGTATCGGCCATGTCGTGGCTGGCCAGCAGCGGAACCTGCAACGACCGTTTGACATGAACGTAAACGCTGCGACGGTTCTCCTGGTCGATCGGCGAGCCCGGCCATCCATCGCCGGGCATGCTCTGGCCCTTGAGCACTTCCTGCGGCAACGTCGGATAGATGCTGGGACCAAACATGTCCTCCAGATTCAACTGGCCGGAAGCCATCAAAATCGAATCCCGCAATTCCTCGGCCGTCAGTCGCCGCAAACTGTATCGCCACAACATTTTGTTTTCCGGATCCCGGGCATAGGCCGCTTCGTTGAACTGGCCCGACATCTGCCACGCTGCCGACAACATGATCTGCCGGTGCATATGCTTGATGCTCCAGCCGTTTTCAACAAATTCGCTGGCCAGCCAGTCCAGCAACTCCGGGTGCGTCGGCGCATTTCCCTGGTATCCGTAATCGCTGCTCGTCCGGACAATGCCGTCGCCAAAATGGTACTGCCAGATCCGGTTGACCATCACCCGCGCCGTCATCGGATTGTCAGGCGAAGCAATCCAGCGGGCCAGTGCCAGTCGGGCACCCGCAGAATTTCGCCCGGGCAACGGTGCATACTCCGGATCGGCGGCATCAAACACTTCGGGGAAACCTGGAGTGACTTCCACTCCCTGCACATGCGGATTACCCCGGACCATGATGTGCATCTTCGCAAGTTTCGGACCCGATTCCTTGACCGACAGAATGCTGACCTTTTGGCCTCCGATAATGTCCTGCACTTCCTTCTTCCGGCGCAGCAGTCTCCTGTACTGGCTGAACTGGTCCTGGGTAATCACCGTACCGACCCGTTTTTCGATCAGCTCCAGTCGCCGCATCTCGTACTGGAAATCCTCGTGTTCGACCGGCTGGAAATCGGCTTTTACCAGGTCTTCGATACCCGCAATCTGCTTTTCGATTTCCTTCAGCCGCTGAACGTCCTGGCGATTCTCCGTTATGTCCACAACAGCCGGATTTTCTCCAGCATCCATCACGGTCACCGATGCATCCAGTACAGTCTCTTCTGCCCGCACGCCGTAATGCCGGACGTTACCGAAAAATGAAAGCAGTTTGTAATAGTCCGCTTGCGGAATCGGATCGATCTTGTGATCGTGACAGCGGGCGCAGTTGACCGTCAGCCCCAGCATCGTCTGGGCTGTCGTCGCCAGGATGTCGTCCAGTTCATCGTATTTGGCCTGCAGCGGATCCGCCGGCTCGTCGTCCCACTGTCCCAGCCGGTAATACCCGGTCGCCGCCATCGTTTCCGGTGTGACCTCGGGCAGTTCATCGCCGGCCAGTTGCTCGGTCAAAAACCGGTCGTACGGTTTGTCATCGTTGAAGGAACGGATGACGTAATCGCGATAGCGCCAGACGTAAGGCTTCGTACCGTCCCGTTCAAAACTGTTCGACTCGGCATAGCGAACCAGATCGAGCCAGTGCCGTCCCCATTTCTCTCCGTAGTGCGGCGACTCCAGCAACCGGTCGACCAGTTTCTCAAACGCTGCCGGATCGGGATCATTGACAAATTCGGCGACCTGTTCTGCGGTCGGAGGCAATCCGGTCAGGTCATAACAGGCGCGGCGAATCAGGGCCAGCCGGTCCGCCGCCGGGGCTGGCTGATAACCATTCGCTTCCAGTTTTCCCAAAATGAACCGGTCAATTTCGTTCCGGCACCAGGCATCATTCTGCACGGCCGGCGGTTCCGGCCGGGTTACGGGCTGGAAAGCCCACCACTTGCGGGCCGCTTCATCCACAATCGACTTCTTTTCCGGTGCCCCGTGATCGACCTCTTCGCCCGGAGTCCACGGCATTCCCAATTGCAGCCAAAGTTTGATGTCATCGATGGTTTCCTTGGGCAACTTGCCGTCCGGCGGCATCTCGAACGATTCGTAGTTGATGGCCGACAACAACAGGCTCTTCTCCGGCGACTGCATGTCGACAGCCGGTCCGGAATCTCCTCCGCGCAGTAAACTTGTCCGGCTGGTGATCGCGAGGTTGCCACTGAACTCTTCCGGATCGTCGGCATGGCATCCGGCGCAATTGTCGGCAAACACCGGCTTGATCTTCTTTTCGTAAAAGGCGATCGCCTCTGCCTCGGTCATCACCGGAATCGACGATTCCAGTTCCTGCAGTTCCACATCATCGAACCAGACGGTGCCAGTCGATTGACCCCATCCACCAAACAGCAGATTCAACAAAAGAGTCGACCGGGGCCCCGATTCAAATTCGGTAACGACCTGCTTCCAGTCAGAAGTACCGTCGATCGCCCCGCTTTTGTCTTCTATTTGCAGTTCGTGAACGTTCAGCAGGGCACCCTGCCCCGTTTTGCGGTCGAGAGCTTCGGTCCGGATCCATGCCGAAAAGCGGTACCTGGTCTTCGGACGGACTTCGACCCGATAACTCCAGCTGGCATCGGCCCCGGCCGTCGATGAAATGCGAACGCTGGGAGCAGCTCCATGACCAACCGATTCGTCCACTGCAAACTCAGGCTGGCCACCCCAGATATTGGACTGCCATCCGTCGGGCTTCCCGTCAGTCACCGCAGAAAAATCCGCATTGGCCAGCAGATTGTCAGCCGCAACGATTGCCGGACCGACCAGGACCAGGCAGCCGATCGCAGCCAAAACTGTGCCGGGTCCCCATCCAGAAAAAGTTTTGATCGTTTGTACCATCGACGCGGAGCTCTTTCATGACAACTGTATTGGGGAGGCACATCGGGCGTCCAGTATATCATGCTCCGGCACCACCAACCGTTATCCACCCGAGCTCCGTTGAACAGTGATGCTCACCTGTCTCCACCCGTGATTTGCGTCAAAAGCCCCCCGATCTATTGCTTTCGGTCCCGCACCTGCTGGCTGTACCGGTTCAATATTTTTCGCTCCCGGCCCGTCAGGCTTGATTCCCCCTCGCGGCTGATCTTGTCCAGAATGGCATCAGCCTGTTGCTGCAACCTGTCCCCGCCATCTTTGCCGGAATCCGGATCATGGACCCGCAGTTTTGCCCGGCCGGAAAACAGTCCCGAAATCGCTGCCGCCGGCCACGACCAGTCCAGCCAGTGCAGTTGCCAGTTCCAGTGGATACAGGCAGCTCCCCATGCCAGACCAAACAGGTGAGCTTCTCCCGCAATCCTGGACTCTGCAGAAAAACTGCTCATCAAATCCATCGCAATGATCACCACTCCCAGGATCCACGCACGAATCGGAATCACACCAAACAGCAACAGCGTCTCGCGCGGAAAACGCATGATGAACATCGCAACCACTGCCGATACTGCGCCGCTGGCGCCGTAAACATTGGCCGGCGTTCCCTTGATCTGGCTAACCAGGGCCCAACCCAAACCGGAGATCACAATGGCCGACAGATAGGTTCGCAAAAACCGTTTCGAGCCAAGCACCATCTCGACGGAGCGACCCAGAAAAAACAGCGTCAGCATGTTTCCGCCGACATGCATCAGCCCCGAGCGACTGTCCAGTGGCGAATGGGCGAATCCGTAAGTCAAAAACTTCCACCAGTTCCAGGGCTGGCGCCACGTCTCCGATGACAACGACATCGCGTTGCTTAACATATGGCCGGTTTCGCGGTTGCCTGGCGAAAACGCATCCAGCAGAAATATCGCCACGTTGATCACGATCAGCGGTACAACATACGTTCGCGTCGTGGCCGTGTCCCAGCTGCTGCTCCGCTGCTGGTCTTCGCGATAGTAACCCCGATCGTACAATCCCATCGATTCCAGTTCCCTTCGGACAATCCATTTGGTGCCAGTTTCCGCTACCTGAATATACGCATCGGACCCGCCAGATGCCCATGCCGAGTTCCGGCCAGGGCCTCCCTGGGGGGAAGATCCGCCACCAGATTTTCCGCTTCTCCCTGGGAATCTGAAACGATTGTGCGACCAGACGCTCCACCCCGACCCGTTACACCTGCTCTTATCGGGCCCCCTTTCAAAAGCAACTGTCCCGCCAGCCGATGCTTCCCAAAGGCAACACCTGGGCAAAATTCCCCCATCGGAGCCGTATCGGACCGGTGTTTTCGGCTGAAACCCCCGGTTTCCCGCGGCCAGGACTGTCATCGGCGCGTATGATTGATTTTGCTGCCAGTCAAAAGGGGCCTGATTCCGTTGGAGTCGGGTTCCTGGCGGATTCGCCTCCATGTAATCGACCGGAGATTTTCCCGTGCGTAACCAACACCAATTGCTCGTCACCTGCATCGCAATATTTGTTGCGACACTCTTCCTGGTGCCAGATGCCCATGCACAAAAGGGCGGAAAAGGGGGTGGAGGAAACAACCACAATCACAACCACAATCATGGTGGTGGAGGAGGAGGAAGGAGCTTTATTGACATCTCTCCCTGGGGTATCGGTTACGGCTACCAAAACAATAACTTCGGCATTTCTGTCGGACCCGTTGGTGGCGGCCTGATCAACGGCGGCTTTGGGGGTCCGGTCTATAATGCAGCTCCTGTCTACGATCCGTACATGGATCCCTGGTACGGGCAACCAGTCATGCCCATGGCAAATCCAGGTTATGTCGTTCCGTCCCAACCTGTTTACTACGGTTCCCAACCCGTCAACGGAAATCCGGTTGTAAACCCGCCTCGCACCAATCCCCAACCGGCAAGATCAACTTCCCCAACGTCAGCGAACATTCCTGGACGTCCGGTCGGCAACACCTGGTTTGACCAGTCCCAGACCGCCTTTCGCGATGGTGACTATGCCAACGCAAACCGCCTGGCGATGCACGCCCTGCTCGACGCACCGGAAAGCGGCTGGTTGAAACTCTACGCCTCGCAATGCCAACTGGCGATCGGCGAATATGTCGCTTCCGCTGAACTGCTCGCCTCGGGGCTGGAATCCGCTCCGGACGAACAGTGGAATTCGGTGGTCGCCAACTTCCGCGAGTTCTACCATCGCAACGATTATGTGTCCCACGTCAAACAGCTGGAAGAGAAAGTGCAAAAGGGGGATACCAGCTCCTGGGGCAAAGCCCTGCTGGGTTACCATTATCTGTTCCTCGGACACCCGACATCGGCAAAAAAGGTCTTTGACGCTTCGCTGCAGATCAACCCGAATGACCCCATTGCAAAACGCCTGCTGCCGCTGGCCGAACCGGTTCAGACTTCGAAACCTGGCGTTGAGTCTCCTACCCCGGCTCTGGACGCGGGCAAACTTCCCCCCCTTCAGCCGGAAGAAATCCGCTCCGACAATTCGGTGCTTAACCGGAAGTAACGACACCACAACGGCTGGAACGATTCCCAATAGATTATTCCGCATTCACTCGCGGAATGAATTGTTTAACCGCGCAGCGCGCCTACATACAGCGCGCACCGCGGTTAAGGACCAGATCAAGAACAACATCCGCTTTTGTTTGCCAATTCGGGAGGTCGAGGCTCCTGCCGAGACACACTCTCGAGCGAACCTGTTTCGGCGGGAGCCTCAACCTCCCCGGATCCGGGAAGTTATTTTTGACCAATTCCTAAACATTTGAACTTCCTGTTTCCGCCAGCGAACCTGTTTCGGCGGGAGCCTCAACCTCCCCGGATCCGGGAAGTTATTTTTGACCAATTCCTAAACATTTGAACTTCCTGTTTCCGCCAGCGGAACGGTCAATCGTGATCTGCTCTAGCCCTTAACCGCCGGACTGCGCCACATGCGGCGGGGAATCAGACCCGCCAGCGAAACAAACGTCAGCGTTCCCATCGCCCATAAAACGAGGCTCAACTTCGACGCGCTAACCCCGTAGGAATGCAATCCCACTCCCAACTGGTTCACGCATTCCCACGACCAGATCGTCACCACGATACCGATAATGCTGAGTGCCGCAATCCCGCGATCACGGATAATCCCGGCCCACCGGGCGTGCAACGGAACCGCATTCCAGAGCACAATCATCAGCGCGCCGTTTTCTTTCGGGTCCCAGCCCCAGAATCGCCCCCACGAATCGTCTCCCCAAAGCCCGCCCAGAACCGTCCCGAAAAAGCTCAGCAGCAACGCAAACGCCGTGATGCCATAAACCAGCTTGACCAATACCTGGCTGAACTCCCGGTCCATCCGGGAATCGACCAGCGACCAGATCATCCACAACAGCCCCAACAGTCCGGCCGCCGCCGTCGCCGCATAACCCATCGAAATACAGATAACGTGGGTGCTCAACCAGAACTGCGTGTCCAGCACCGCCCGCAGAACGATCATCGTGTCACCGTCGGAAACACTGATGCTGTAAGCCCACAGCATCGTCAATACACCGAACACCGAACCAAGCAGCGAACCGATTCCGACACGGGTCATCCGCTCGACAACCTGCAACAGCACCACCGTCGCAAGGCTGACAAACACAAACGACGAATACAGGTTGGTTACCGGTGGCCGGCCAGTAATGACGACCCGCATCACCAATCCGGTCGCGTGCATCGCCACGGCCATCCAGACAATCCACGATGCCGCCTGGGCAAACGATCGCCGCTGGCCGATCCAGCCCAGCACACAACACAGTCCAGCCATCAGGTACAACACGGTGGCAGAGTAAAACGGCGACAGCCGATCCATCATCACTTCGGTTTTCAAACCCAATACCGTCCGGCCATCGACGGCGTTCGCTCCGATGGCGACAAGATGGTCCTTTGCCAGACTGTCAAAACGGACCGGATCCCGGTCGCGCCAGGCCTGACCAAGTCCCAGCAGATTCCTGTAATTATCTTCGAACTCCGGATTCACAACGACGTCGGCCTTGCCATAAATTCCCCGCACCAGATCGCGAACATCCGAACGCCACTGGGGCAATTGTTCCGCAATCACCGCATCCACCTGTGGCTCGATCGCGGGCAACAACAACTCCCTGATCTGGGCCGGAAACTTGTCGAACGACTCGACAAACCGCTGGCGGATTGCTCCCACATCCTGAAGTCCGGTTTCCTGCTTCAGCATCTGTACAATGGCGTCATCCTGCAAAACGGTTTCGATAATCTGGTACTTGATCATCTCGTCCCGCTTGAAACCGGTCAGTTCTTTCTGGACGATGAAATCGGCAACTTCATTGACATCCCCGGAACCTGCCAATTCGCCATACTCGCGGATTTTTTCCATCCAGTGAGCCGCTCCCAGAGTCAGCCACAACTTTTCTTCGTTGCCAGTCGGCACAACCAGCGGCAAGCCGGCCGATTCAACAACCTGTTTGATGGCCGAAGTCCTGTCCAGGAACCCGCCAGGCATCAATGACGGGTCTCCCATCGCGGCCTTGAGCCCGTACAGCCGCCCAATTCTTGTACTCAGCGCGAGCATCCGCTTCTGGGTGTTGTTCCAGCGCTCTTCGGGCAACTTGCGCGCCGAGGCCAGCCCCTGCTCCATCTTGCCCCGTGACCGCTCCAGCTCCTTCAGCGAATAGCGAAATCCCGACCGGGGGTGCAAACCCAACTCGGCCAGCAGATTCAGGTCCTCGATCCGGAACGCGAGATACTCGTCATAACCGTTGACCGCAAAGATCGAATCCGCCAGCCAGCGCAGGGCTGGAACCCGTGTCTTGCCGTCCTTGCTCAGCACTGTTTCGCGGTGCCCCAGCATTCGGGCTGTGTTGCGGGCAAGACTCTCCATCGGCTGGACCCGGCCATCCAGCGTCAGCGGAATCCGCGCAAAATTGTCGAGCGGCATCGACTCCGTCCCGACAGCGACCTTTGGCGGACGCATCGCTTTGGAAAACTCACCACCCAGGAACACCACTGCAACCAGCAGCGGAATGCCCATCGCCAACCGTGAAGCCCATCCGGTTCGGCCCGAAACTCCATGCATGGCCAGCATCTCGCCCGGGCGCGACGAAGTCGACAGAAACCTGACCAGCATCGAGAAAAAATGGGCGAACAAACCGATCACCACATACATGCAGGCAACATAGGGAATCATCCAGCCCTTGTTCTGCACGATCTGCAACACCGTGTATTCCCGTCCGTCCGGCATCCGGTCGTAACCGGTCTGATAAAAAGTCTCGTTGCCATACCGCAACGGATTGTTCATCCAGATCTCCCGTCGCGCGTCGGTCACACCCTGGTCCGAATGATTCAGCCGGATGGTCGACTCAAAGGTCTTCGGAATATCGGTCCCCACATAGTTTTCGCTGCTGACGTCATCCAGACTGATCGAATACGGTTTGTAAATGTGCTTCAACCGCAAACCAATCTGCCACGGGACGCCATCAACCGTAACCGTGTCCCGCACGTCATTCGCTTCGGCCAACTGGCTGACCAGATGAACCCCGATCAGCTTTCCCGACTTCCGGTCCAGCAGCTCAACCACGCCGACCGCCCAGTTTCGCTGCTTCGACTCGCCACTCACTCCGTCGATGACCGGTACAGGTTCAATCCGGTAGTCGTGACCATAGCCGTCAGTAGCGGCCGGCATTTCTCCGGGCGCAACACGGACCAGATTCGAATTGGCATGCCAGTCAATGCACTTTACATCGAATGGCAACGCGGCATCCTGGATGACCGATCCGCCAGCCAGTTTCCCTGCCGGAATCTGCATCAGCGTCACCGCGTCCCGGTCCCGCATGTCCGCAATAAACATTTCGGCCGAGCGGATATCGATCGCATAGGACGAAGTCTGTCCTTCGTACAAATGCATCTGCTGTTCCTGGTTAGTCAGCGTCACATAGATTTCGTTGGCCAACAGCATCGTGATGCCAATGTGAACCAGCACCACTCCTCCCTTGCGGCGAAAGACCATGTAACAGCCGACCAGCGTAATCGCGGCAACAACCGCCCCCTGGATCAACTGCCACAAAATTCGCATGGCGGAATCACCGATGAAAGTGCTTTGACCGCTGGACAACATCGCAACCGCTGCACCAAAAATCGCTGCCGCTCCAAACCAGCCGGCAATCCGCGCCGCAGTCCGCCCCATCGGCAATCGCCAGGCAAAAACCGCAATCACCTGGGCCAGCACCAGCATCAACAGCTGGACACCAATCCACAAACTGTAATAAAAGGCCGTGTCGTAGCTGGCCTGAAAACCGCTTGGGTTCTGGCCGCCAAGCACCACAAACCAGGTTGCAACGCCCCCGGCCAACATCACCAGCAATCCGCCCAAAAGCGCGCCGCCACTGGCCTGGATTCTCATCCGCAACATATGGGCCGCCGTCAGATTGACCAGCATCAATACAATCAGCAGAAAACCGCTGGGGACATAAAACCGTCCCGGAATCGGCGAACCGGCGTCCGGTGTACTGGTCGCGACAACATCAGTTTCGTCCGTCAGTCCATTCAACCCCGGAAACCAGGCTGGCGGAAACAGCACCTCAAAATCGACCGGAGTCAGCAGGGCCGGAAAGTGGGCACGCTTGACGTCCCAGATATCCATCCGCGTCTGCTGCATCGTGGCAATCCAGATCACGAACACGCTCATGATCAACAGCCCGACGGTCAGCCGCAGCGACGCCAGCGGCATCAGCAGCGCCCGAATAACGCTCCAGGCCTCGCCGCTGAACAGCAATCCCGACTGGTCACCGGATTGCAGTACATCCAGGTTCCCGGAAACGTCTTCGCTGGTGGATTCTGTGCTCATTGGTCTTTCTTGTCCGATGATCCGTTGTCGTTCGCCTGAACTTCCCGATTCGAAAGGCCCTGCAGTTTCAAACTTTCGCAAACCAGTTCGACTGCAGCAGCGTTCGCCTGGACTGCCTTCCGGTCTCCCGACAGCTTGACATAAACCGCCTGGTCTCCGCAAACAATCCGGACACCGATGACCGCTTTCGCCGATTCGCTGTCTTCAACCAGCAGGTCCAGTTTTTGGGCCGGAAATCCACCAACTTTCATGTCGGATGCCCGCTTTTCAACTGCCGTCTGGTCCAGCCCCGTAATCTCCGATTCGCTAACCCAGCTGGCGACCGATGTCTCCCAGGAATTCAATTCCGCAGGGAGTTCGGAAACCGACAACCGCACTTTTCCGTCACTCGTCTCGCGACGAAAGCTGGCCACCACGAACGCACTGTCCGGGTCACGCGTAAAATCTTTCGGGGTCGGGACCGCTCCGGCAATGGCCGGTTGGGTTTCGATTTCCGGTTTTCCCGCCGGCGGCCCGGTTGCGCCTGCGGCCGGCCCGGCTCCCCCCATCGGTGCTTCCGGATTCCAAAGCCCGACCTGATCAAACAGTTTCCATTCACCGGCCGGAGATTTTACCGGTTCCAGCTGACCCTCCAGACTTTCGGCAGGTGCCAGCGAAATCTGGCGCCGCCAGCGATTGACATTCATCAGCAAATCCTGGCTCCCCGACAATCGGGAAATCGCGACCTGGGCCGGGTCACCCGACTGCATCGGAATCATCACCGTCATAAAGCGGTCGGGATGGGTCCGGCTGGTCCACCAGTTTTCCGGCAGTACCAACTTCGGCTCATCCGCCTGGTCAAATTCGATCGTTTCGATCAGCTCTTTCACCGGCCCGGCAACCTCATTGACGATGCCAACCGGAGCAGCAATTTTCACAAACCAGGTCGAACTGCCCGACTCGATCAGCGCCGCCATCGAGCGAAACTCAGGCAGCGGTTCCACCAGTCCGGTCTGATCCAACGGCATGGTCAACCACTGAGCCGGTTCATCCCGGCTGCATCCGGTGGAGAAAGCTCCCCAGACGGCGAGGATCACGAACAGGCAGCATCGAACGTGCCGCATTTCATTTCTCATATTGTCCGTAACCGTGTCTCTGTGTGATGGCCGTACAGCTTGGATGCTCCAAATTCCGCAGATGTTATTGTAATGCTCACATCCGCCTGTGCCCCAACCCGACAGTCAAATCGTCGCACTGGCCACTAAAATCGCACTCCGGTCCCTCTTCTGGTCACACATTGGACGATGCCTCCCTGGTTCGCGCGCCAGAACCTGCCAGGGGCACAGCGTTCGTGCCGGTGCTGGGCTGGTGAGTTGTCCCGTATTCCCCCCCCGGTCGGCCAAACCCTCGCGACCTTGTGCCAACGGTGTAGAACTGTTGCATTGATGGTCTTGATCCCCCAGTTGCCAGACTCCCATGCTTGCATTCGAAATCCCGGCGATACCAGTGATCCTGTCCCCGAAACGTCAGCCGTCGTGACGGTTCATTGACGAATTCCCCTGAATCGTCCACTCAATGCGCACAGTTTCACGTTCTTCCGGAAACTGTTTCGGAAAAGTTCGGTCGAAATGTCTGCAACGGGCATTTTTCGGGTTACGTTTCAGGTACTGCGGCAGATAACCAATCAGGCCTGCCAATTGCGGCCAAACCTGGAGCCGAAAAATGAACAAACAACGAAACCCTTTGGACGGATCCACCTCGACCGATCGCTTCGCAGAACTGCATATCGGCCCCGCAATCTGCCCACACCCGGAGGATCAGACACTCCGCCAGGCCTTCAACGACTGGATGGATCGCGAACTGGAACTCCTGCTGGATCGGTTCAGCGACGACGTGACCCCCAATTCACTCCGCAATTCGCTTCTTCGTGACCGGTAAGCGAACTGTGACTGCCCAAAAACCGTGCGGAATGAAAACAACTTCGCAACTTTTTGAATCTCCCGGCTATTCAACAGATTCGGCCGTCGCGATTTCCTCCGGAACGCCCACCAGGTGTTCGCGATGCCAAACAGCCACGCGCTGCCATCTTGTCCGGCGGAATGCCGTATCATGAATTGCGGCATTTGAATTCCGTCTGGTTCCTTCTGCAGCCATGAACGATCCTGCAGAAAGCGAACTCGACGAAGTCATCGAACAATCGATAGCCATGTTTGAACGGGCCAAAGTCGGGCCTGTTGCAAGGCTCCTGCCCCTGCGACCCAAACAGATCCTGCTGGCCCCCGACGGTTCGTCCGGTGAACAGCAGGTCGTGACCCTGGCAACGCGACTCCGGGAAAACACGGGTGGCGAATTCGTCCTGATCGACGTCGCCGAACAGTCACCCCCGTGGGGTCTCTCCCTATTCAGCCCAGATCGGTGAAGACCATTCTGCGGAAGTCTTGCCGACCGGCGAAGGAAACAACTTCGAGCAGATTCTCGCTGCGGTTGACCAGACGGATGCGGATCTGCTGGAGCATGGGTTTGGCACAATCCGGTGCACAGCTGACACTTTCCCTGCAGGTCAAACAGGAGTTTTTCGAACAAGCCCGGGATACCGTCGAAGCGATCCATCCGGAAACGCATGTCGAAATCGAGTCATTGGAAAATGTTCTGGCCCGAAAGTACTCGCGGCTTCACGCCCAACTGCAACATGCAACCGATGACATCGAACTGGAATACTCATTGAGCGTCCATCACGAGTCCGGCGACGGGGAATTCGGCATGGCCGATCCGGCCTCCCATCCGCCGTTGCTGGTCCTGCCCCTGGCTGACCGAAGCGAAACAGGCCTCATCGCCGACATCATCCGCCACACCTTATATCCAGTCCCGGTGGTTGGCCATGAAATCCCGGAGGACGAATAATCAACCGGCCCCGCTCGCCGGTTCGACAATGCCCGCGCATTGCCCCAGCCCGATGCGGCGGTAACCTTTCCGCTCGCACCAGCCACGAATGATGATCTCGTCACCGTCCTGAAGAAACGTCCGCTCTTCGCCCGTCGGCATTTTCAGCGGTGTCCGCTGCGAACCTGGGACCGGCTTTCCGTACTCGCCATCCCAGGTCAGTTCCAACAGACAACCGCGGGAGTTTCGTTCCGGGCCACTGACGGTTCCACTGGCCAGCAAATCGCCGGTTCGCATGTTGCATCCGTTACTGGAGTGGTGCGTCAACATCTGCCCCAGCGTCCAGTACATATTGCCGAACGATCCCAAACTCAACTGCTGCGCTGCCGTTCCGGCTTTTCGCATCGCGGCCGTCGCGATCAGCACTTCCAAAGTCAAATCGATTCCGCCCGACGAACTGTTTTCACTCCCCGTCAAATAAGGGAGCGGTAGCGGATCACCCGCGTCGCGCTGGAACGCCAAACCCCGAAACGGCGAGAGTGCCTCCATCGTTACGATCCAAGGCGAAACGCTGGTCGCAAACGACTTGGCCAAAAACGGACCCAGCGGCTGGTACTCCCAACGCTGCATGTCCCGGGCCGACCAGTCGTTGACCAGCGCGATCCCGAACATGTGCTGCTCGACCTGGGCAATCGGGATCGGGTTCCCCATCGCATTCCCCCGACCGACGAACACACCGACTTCCAGCTCGTAATCGAGCATTTTGCAGGGCCCGAAACCTGGCTGTCCCCCATCCGTTTTCGGCTCCGTCTGACCAACCGGTCGTTGCACCGGTGCGCCCCCCGGTACCAGACTGCTTGCCCGCCCGTGATAACCGATCGGAATGTGTTTCCAGTTGGGAAGCAGCGGATTGTCCGGCCGGAACATGCTGCCAACATTCGTGGCATGAAACAGGCTGGCATAAAAATCGGTGTAGTCCGGGACATCGACTGGCATCAGCAATTCCACCGATGAGATCCTCAACAGCGCCGTCTGCTGTAACGACTGGTCTCTCGCCAAATCGGAATCGCCGACCGTAACCAGTTCGCTCAACCGCTGTCGCAGTCTCAGCCGGGCCGCTGCATCGAGAGCCATCACTCCCGACAGGTCATCGCAACCCGACACCGCCTGACCGACTCCGTCATCAACCATCCCTGCGTGGACCAGTTCGTTCAGGCTGAGAACGCGGTCGCCGATTCCCACACCGACACCCGTTTTCCCTCCGTGACGAAACCGGCAAAAGGGAAGATTTTGTGGCGAAAAATCAGTCGCCGGATCGTTGGCGCTGTCGATCCAGCTGGTTAGTTTCGCGTCGTGGGTCTGGTCGATTCTGTACATGGTCTGCCTTCAGGAATCTGAAAATTCGCCCGAAACCGCTATCGTAGACTTTGCCACCAAAGTCTCCAACCGGCACGAAACAGGCCCGCATAAGCAGATTACAGGTCCGAAATCCGCGATTTTTCAAACTGGGCAAAATATTACGGCAACCGCGAAAAACACCGTTTTATTCTCCAATTCCAGCTCTTTTTTGCTTGCAGCTATTCTATAAATCCGCGCCGACCGATATCCTGCATCCATTCCATCCGGAACATAACGATGGCTTTCTGGTCCTGCATCGCAGTGAAGCCTGCCCTGCTGAAATTCACTGCCTTACTCCTGACTTGCATCCTGCTTTATTCAATCGGCAGCCAACTCCGTTTCAATTCCGCGCCATTAATCAGCTGATGCGACCTGCTCCGCATCTCCCAGAGAACTTTTCATGAATCATTTGCCTGTCGCAACCCGTGCGCCTGCGCGCAACGAATCGACCGAATCACAAGGTCGGCGCAAACATTCCAGTCCAGGTGGACGCGACGTAACCTCCCTGCCACTTCCTGCCGGTGTCAACGGAAAACGGATCTACATCAGTTATGTCATTTCGTTCATTTTTTTCCATCTACTGGCACTGTTGATCTTCGTTCCGTGGTTCTTCAGCTGGTCGGGAATGATCTCCCTGGTCCTGTTCACCTATCTGTTTGGAGCGGTTGGCATCCCAATTTGCTACCACCGCCTGCTGACCCATCGAAGCTTCCGGACTCCCAAATGGTTTGAGCGGACGCTGGTCACCATATCGCTCTGCAACGGCCAGGAGACGCCAGCCCGCTGGGTCGCGTGGCACCGCATGCACCATCACGAATCGGATCATCAGGAAGACCCCCACAGCCCGCTCGTCAATTTCTTCTGGTCGCATTTCCAGTGGCTGATTTACGAGAACAGCGGCACCAACAAACTGCCGATCTACAACAAGTACGCCCGGGACATCCTGGAAGACCCGTATTACATGTGGCTCGAGAAGAACACCTATGCCAGCGTGGCGATTTTCATTCTGCACGGTCTGCTGATTTATCTGCTGGCCTGGCTGGGTGCCGCGATGTTCTACGGATTTGGCCCCGAAGCGTTCCAGTTGGCGACCAGTATTTTCGTATGGGGCGTGATCGCCCGGGTGGTCTGGGTCTGGCACATTACCTGGTCCGTCAATTCCCTCTCGCACATGTTCGGCTATCGGACCTACGATACCGACGACCACAGCCGCAACAACTGGTTCGTAGCCCTGATTGCCTCGGGCGAAGGCTGGCACAATAACCATCATGCCGACCAGTCGGCGGCGACCGTCCAGCACAAGTGGTGGGAAATCGATACCAACTACTACATCATCAAGATCTTCTCCTGGTTTGGACTGGCCACCAATATCGTGCCACCAGCCCACAAACGCCGCGCCGCAAAAAACGACTCCGCTGCGACCTAACGGGACTGCTGATCCTCCGTATCCAGAGCACCGCATTCGTATAACGGCAAGCCAACGGCGACCCCACCCAATAGTCAGCACTTGCTCTGCCGGCGCAACGATTTCGTTTAACGGCGAGCCACCGGCGACCCCACCCTATAGACAGCGATTGCTCTGCCCGCACCGTTTGCTGGGCGTTAGACGAATTGGCAGGAGTGTTCCTGGTTCTTGATGCGTCAATCTTCAATCTCAAATCTTCATTATGGCTGGGCGTTAAACGAAAAAGACCCTGACGCTGCCGGATTACGATCGTGCCGAAACCGGCAACCAATCCATATTCTGCAAATCGTCCACCGGCTCTGCGAACGAACACGACCCGAATGATACGGCAAATTCCCGGCGCGAGCGGGCCAGCTCCTCACCCGTAAATTCAAACTCGCCAACGCCCAGCTCGCTGCTCTTCAGCACAAACGATTCCTGGTGGCCGGCCAGCAGAATGGCTTCGATATCCGCAATCCCCGCCTTTCGGCCCCACGCGGCGGTGGCCGCCAAGAATACGTTCAGGAATCCATGCAGCACCGCCCGCGGCGAATCGGGCGTATACGTCAACGCCTGTTCCGAACGGACCGGATGATGCAGACCAGCCGTTGCTTTGAAGGCCACCCGATGAGTCGCACACAAATGAATAAAGCGGGCCACCTGGTCCATCGACGGAATCATTTCGGGCTGAATCCCACCCGTCCGGATTTTCGCACAATGCTGTCCCGGACCACTCGCCGACGGAGATCCATTGGCACCCTTCTTCAAACTGGCCAGGACCTTGATCAACGGCTCCAGCTGGTCGTTCAACGGCAATTCCCAGAACACACGGATTCCCATCGGCATGGCATCCAGGGATTTGCCAAGGGATTCGACCGAGTCGGCCTTGCATTCAATCGCATCGACAACGCCCGGACCATGGGATTCCGCATTGAATTTCACAATCGACTGGACCGCCTGCGACTGGGCTGCCGGGTCCGGTTCATGCCCCGGAACCAGCGCACTGATTTGCCACAGCTTCGACGAGTTGCTGGATGCGGCCAATGCGGCCGGGATTTCGCCCAGCTTCGCAGCCGGCACGACCAACCGCCCCAACATCCACGACTCGGGCCACCGTTTGTATTCGGCAAAGTTGCCTACCGCCTTGTCCATCGCCAGCCCAGCCGGCGGAAACAGTCCGGCATAGTCGATGATTTCCGTCAGAAGGATCCGCAAGGGATCGTCTTTGCCCAGTCCTGCCATTTTTTTTGCCTGTAGCTGGCCTTTGAGATTCGCGATTCTGCATTCGTGGATAACCGAATCATTCCACTCTGGCAAGGGACTGCAGGTTATTTTATGCGATCGCTCTCGTCTGGCTTCACTGGCTGGACAAGCTGCGCCTTGCTTGCTGCCGGTTTGGGACAGGGAAAGACCATGGTTCGTCGGGCCCAGCCTTCCCACATCCCTGCCATTTTCTCCACCTGTTCCGGCCAGTCGTTCGACAGGTCGAGCATTTCATTCCGGTCATCCGCGATATTGTAGAGTTCCCACTTCACCGGCAACTCACGGTCATTCATCTTCCCTTTGGCAACCAGTTTCCAGTCCCCCATCCGTACGGCCCGATTCCCTTCGTGCTCCCAGTAAACCGCCTCGCGACCCAGCGGTTCGTTGGCGAATGCCCGAACCAGGCTGACTCCCTCGACTGGCGTGATCTTATTGCCGTCGAATTCGGCCGGGCATTCCACCTCGGCAACGTCCAGACAGGTTGCCATCAGATCAATCAAGTGGGCCGGTTCATGCCGCAATTCGTTCCGCGCCACAATTCCTTTCGGCCAGTGCACCACCAGCGGAGTGGCGATTCCCCCTTCATGAACAAAGTGTTTGTATTCCCGCAACGGCGTATTGGAAACGTTTGCCCAGTTCTTGCCATAAGCGATATACGTGTCGTCCGGTCCGGGCATCACATGTCCGGTTCGCACTGGCCACCCCCCGCGAGTTTGTTTGGGTGCGCTGGAAAAATAATGCAGGACATCATCCGGAACCGGTGGCATTGACGGAGCATCGGCCCGTGGATTGACTTTGGCCGGGTCCGGGTCGCGGCCCTGTGTCTCGGCACACCCGCCATTGTCTTGCAGGAAGAATACCAGCGTATTGTCCAGTTCACCTTTCTCCTCCAGGGCCATCAACATCCGCCCGATTCCCTGATCCATCTGGTCGATCATCGCCGCATAGACTTCCATGCAGTTTGCCTCCCATTCCCGATCCGGCACCTTTTGCCAGTCTCCGGCGCGTAACGTGATCTGGGCGTCCGTTGCGATCACGCCCAGCTGTTTCATGCGGGCCAGTCGCGACTGGCCCGCATGAAAC
>Ga0163150_10000819_pt1 | contig 55931 bp, 45 predicted proteins | sample OliLakLV19P2IB_FD_148628 | JGI IMG/M metagenome (GOLD analysis project Ga0163150, IMG submission 148628) | Freshwater microbial mat bacterial communities from Lake Vanda, McMurdo Dry Valleys, Antarctica - Oligotrophic Lake LV.19.P2.IB | ecosystem: Environmental > Aquatic > Freshwater > Lake >...
CCATTCCCGCCTTTCTATCGCTCTCGAAGAGAGCGCCACGGGCGGCCGAACCGTGTCCGGTCAAGACTATGAACAATCTCAAGACACTAGCAAAACTGATCCGGCAGGAGCGCGATCCCCTGCTTTCCCGCTGGCGCGAACGGGTCAGGCAGCTCCCCTCCGCCCGGGACCTCGATACGCCGACCCTGACCGACCACATCCCGCAACTCCTCGAAGAGATTGCCGCGGCATTGGAGGAGGGGTCCGACGAGACTATTGCGGAGGCGGTCGCCGCTGTCACGCCCCCAGCCCATGGGGTGCAACGTGCCGAGGACGGCTTCGACATCGTCGAAGTGGTGGCGGAGTACAACATCCTGCGCGGCTGCATCCACGATCTGGCGGACCAGAACGATGTCAGCCTGCGTGGGCAGGCGTCTCACATCCTCAACCGGGTCCTGGACGGAGCGATCGGGTTGGCCGTCCAGACCTTTGCCACCCAGCGGGCGCTCGATGTGCAGCGGCGCCGGGAGGAACATCTCGCATTCGTTGCGCACGATCTGAAGACGCCGTTGAACGCCATCTCGGTGGCTGCAAAGGTTCTGGAGCATGAGCTTGCCGAAGGCGTCAGCGATGGCAACAGCAGGATGCTCAGGATCCTGAGCCGCAATGCCGATAATCTTGGCAAGCTGATTACCGAAGTGCTCAAGGAGAACGCCAATCTCGAGACCGGAGAACGCCAATCTCGAGACCGACGCCGGCATTAAACTCGAGCGGCGCCGGTTCGAATTGTGGCCGTTCGTCGAGCGCCTTATCCACGACATGAGTCCGATCGCCGGCACCGGCAGCGTCCGTCTCGCCAACGAAGTGCCCGACGACCTGGTTGTGAATGCCGACGCCAGCCTGTTGATGCGCATATTTCAGAACCTGATTTCCAACGCCCTCGTGCATGCTCCGCAGGGGGAGATCATCATCGGCGCGCGCCAGACGGGCGGGGATGGAACGGTGGAATGCCGGATCGACGACAACGGTTCCGGCATACCGCCGGAGCAGCTCGGGTCCATCTTCGAGAAGGGCGAGACCGACCAGAAAGCCCAAGGCGCATCCGGACTGGGTCTCCCCATCGTCAAAACCTTTGTCGAAGCCCATGGCGGGACCATCAGCGTCGAAAGCGAGCCCGGTGCCGGCGCGACGTTCCGGTTTACTTTGCCGGAGCCGTAAAGGCCTTTGTAATCCTTTCCCTCCCCGCGTAATTCTTACTGCTTCCACGTGGCGCCGCCTGTTCCAGGCCATTCAATTCGCGCGGCTTTTGCTACCGGCACGGTCGTTGCTGCAACAGGCAGCGGGTACCGGTGGACACAGAGCCGGCGCCTTCGCTTGGTCGTTTTCCGCAAGTCATTTTCGGCGGTTCGTTTTCGGCGGCGCGCATCGCGACGCCCATTCACAAGGAGGTTGCATGCAACTCAGGGACATCATGACCAAGTCCGTAGAGACCATTGGCTACGATGCGTCGCTGCGCTACGCGGCTACGCTGATGGAAAACGAGAACGTCGGTTTCCTGCCCGTCATGCGCGACGGGCAGATGGTCGGCGTGATCACCGATCGCGATATCACGGTGCGTGCGGTCTCCAAAGGCCTCAGCCCGGAAGAGACGATAGTCGAGCAGGCGATGACGGAACACGTCGTTGCGCTGCCGGAGAACACCGAAGTCGAGGACGCTGCGGACCTCATGGATTCGCGCAAGGTCCGCCGTCTGGTGGTGACCGATGCGCACGAGTTTCTGGTCGGTGTCGTATCGCTGGACACGCTCTCGCTGTACATAGGGCGGTACGGCATGCCGGGGGACCGGTTCGAGGGCGAGGCCAATGCCGACACGCGGGAATTTCCCGCCGGGTTCGATCCGGCCGCACAGACCGGCGATGCAGGGACGCAAACGGCCATTGGCAACGACCGCGGGATGCCGGTCACGGATGCCGATCCCGCTGTCGTGGGCAACGATCCTTCGGTGACGGCGGAAGCCGAAATCGTAATGCGGGATGCCCGGGATCAGGCAGATCCGCGCAAGGGGCCGAGGAGCCTCATGAAACCCGGCTGAGGAACGAACCAGCGCTGCAGGACCGCTCTGGCAGGTGCGCGCGAGGGGCGCCAGCCACCGGATGAGAAGCAACCAGACCGACCCGCTGGTTCCGGTACCCGCTGGTTCTGGTACCCACCGGAGCGAATGCGGACGAATGGATCGATGGACTATCTACAGCAACTGCAATGGCCCGCGATGATCGCCACGGTGGTCGCCGCGTGGCTGATCGGCTCGCAATCCAGGCGCAAGCGCAAGGTTGGCTTCTGGTGCTTCCTGTTGAGCAATGCGCTGTGGATCGTGTGGGGCTGGCATGACGATGCCTATGCCCTGATCGTGCTGCAGATCGCGCTGGTGGCCCTGAACATCCGGGGGGCCCGCAAGAATGAGCCGGCAACGGCGGCCAGTTGACGCCGCCAGTTGACATCACCCGTTGACGTCACGGGCGAAACAAACCGAACCCACAAACCGAACCCACAAACCGAACCCTAAGCGGCGATCGCCAGCGCAAACAGGCGATCGGACTCCCGTTTTACCTTTGCATAACAATCGCAGACCCGCGCTTCCAGTTCCGAGCGGTCCAGCACGGTGATCTTGTCCTGGACGTAGTGAATCGATCCCGAAGCCTTCAGGCCGAACGCGGCGGCGGTCACGCCGTCGCGGCGCTCGAGCAGCATGTTGGAAGTGAGCTCGTGCGACAGGCTCAATTCATTCCGGGGCAACCGGTCCATGCTCAGGAGCAGCCAGCGGCAGAGTTGCTGTTCGACGGTATGCTTCTGGGTGCAAATCGCGGTCTGTGCCATCTGCATCACCAGTGACTGCGTGTGACGCAGCAGCAAGGTTTGCAGCGATCCGCCGCGCTCGAATTTCTGCTTCAGCAGGCTGGCTTTGACCCGGTAAGCGTGCCCCGCGCACTGCACGACGCCCTTGGCCGGCGTCGACCTGCCGCCTACGAAGAGGGCGATGCCGACCACCCCCTCATTACCCACTACGGCGATCTCGGACAAGACTCCGCCATCTGCCGAGTGCAACAGGGACATGATGCTGGTGGTGGGGAAATAGACATACCCCTGCTCTGCGCCGGCTTCGTAGACGGTGTGGCTGAGTTTCAGGGAAATGCTTTCCAGGTGGGGAAGCAGGTGTTCGTAATCGTCTATCGGGAGGGCAGAAAGGATATGGTTCTGCCAGGGAGCGTGCGGTGCGGGCATGCTGGCCTCGTCCTTTTTCAAGTATCGAAGATGACCTTGTTGCCGCAATGGCCGGTAGCCCCGCGGCGACAGCATCCTAGGATGCCAACGCCTGAACGGTATGTGCGCTAGCGCACATAAGGCGGTTGCCCGGTTCCCTAGGAGGTTACACCGGCATCGCCGCAGATCCGTTTTCGGCCTCGCCGGGCGAATGCGCTTCGGGGGCCGCAAGTCGAACGGTCGATTCCCCAAGGTCGGCACGCAAACGGGGCAGGTATTGCGGATAGTTGGCCGCGACGAATGAAACAAGCTGCTCGCGCACGCGGCAACGCAAATCCCAGTTGAGCGAGGCATCGGCTGCGCTGACGAGCAGCCGCAACTGGATGGCGTGCTCGCTGGCTTCGGTCACCTGAAGGCTGCACACATTCCGGTCCCACTCCGGGCTGCTCCCGCAGATCCGCGCCAGTTCGGCGCGCAGCGGTCCGAGGGGCATGGAATAGTCCACCCACAGGAAAGCCGTGCCGAGGACCTCGGAAGATTTTCGCGTCCAGTTCTCGAACGGATTTTCAATGAACCATTGCAACGGCACGATCAACCGCCGTTCGTTCCACAGGTGGATCGCCACGTACGAACCGGTTATCTCCTCGATGCGTCCGAACTCGCCGTTTATTACCACCACATCGTCGAGACGGATCGGCTGCGTCAGGGCGATCTGCAGCCCCGCCAGCACATTGCCCAGCACCGGCTTTGCGGCGAAACCCACCACCAGCCCGGCCAGGCCCGCGGAGGCGAGCAGGCCGGTGCCGATCAGGCGCACGCTCGGAAAAGTAACCAGCGCGGCGGCCACGCCAAAAAGGACGATGAGCAACACCGCGGTGCTGGTTAGAACGCGGGTCTGGGTCTGGATCCGCCGGGCGTAGAGGTTGTCGGCAATGTCGGAAGGGTGCGAAAGGATGATGCCCTTGCCGATCGCGGACACCAGACGCACGCCCAGCCAGGTAGCCGCGCCGATGGTGAGCACCAGGGTCAGATGGCGCACGGCCTCCATCCACGCGAGCCCCGGCGGCGCGGCCTGCAGGACGGCCTGCACCGCCAGCACGTAGACCAGCAACCGCAAAGGCTCCTCGGAACGTTTCACCAGCGTCTCCGGAATCGGGCGGGAACGGGCAAAGCGACGCGCGGCCGCGAAGAATCGGGCGGGAACGGGCAAAGCGACGCGCGGCCGCGAAGGCGGGCAGGCAGGCCACGGTGGCGACAACGAGTGCCGCAGCGGCCCAGATTGCCGTTACGGCCCAGGGATGAAGGTGCTGCAGGATCTCCATGGCGTATGGCCCTAGATGTTGGTGAACAGTGAGCAGCGATCAGTGACCAGTGACCAGTGACCAGTGACCAGCGATCAGTGAGCAGCGATCAGTGACCAGTAAAAAAGTGAGCCGCGAATGCGGGGCGACTCTGCCTGTCTGACCGGCGCACGCTGAACAGGTTCGGCGTGCGTTTGTTGTGTGCCGGTCTCGCCTTGAGGCGATACCGTCATCTCGAAACGCATGCGTTTCGGGACCGCGGCTCTGCTTTAGGCAGATCCGCGTCCCAAGCAATCAGTGAGTGCTTGGTCGAACCAGAGGGTTCGAATGAGCCCTCCCGTCGCCGCCAATAAAAATGGACCCACAAGGGTCCTTTTTTCGAGAGGGATGTGGTGGCCGCCGTAACCTTGATCGGCTGCGCCGCTAAAGGTTAGTCGCCACCTCAACAAGCTCATGCCCAACGGGTCGGAAGCGGCGAAAACGCCGCGCAGATTTGGCCTAGGCATGAGCGTGTTGTCGAACCAGAGGGTTCGAATGAGCCCTCCCGTCGCCGCCAATAAAAATGGACCCACAAGGGTCCTTTTTTATTGGCGGAGAGAGAGGGATTCGAACCCTCGATACGGGTTTAAGCCCATATAACGCCTTAGCAGGGCGCCACCTTCGGCCACTCGGTCATCTCTCCGCAGGTGCTGAGGCCGAAGAATACCACAGGAAGCCCTTGTTTCCGTGAAGGCATTTTCGGCCGGTTTGGTGGTATTTGCCTTTGCACGTCGCGAGTTACGAGTTACCAGTCCCCGGGTTTTTGCTATAATTCACGCTGTTTCATGCGCCCGTAGCTCAGTTGGATAGAGTACTTGGCTACGAACCAAGGGGTCGTGGGTTCAAATCCTGCCGGGCGCGCCAGTTTCTCCAAACGGCCAGATGCGAAAGTGTCTGGCCGTTTTTAATTTTCATGGGGACTTTATTGATTGGGACTTTTGAGTCTGCGCCCCACTATAAATCCGCTGAGTGACGTCGCACCATCGTCGATCTCGCATAGATCATCCTGGTGGCGGATGCTGCGGCACCGAATCAGGGTCCTTGTGCGCCGAGCTTCGTATCGTGTTCCGACGTGTTTTCTTTCGCCAGCGATTCGTAACCGGAGATGACGTCGAAGAGTTCTTCGTCTATCGAACTCTGGCGCAGGCGGTGGAATGAACCATGGAGACTCTCCAGCAAGTCGTCGATGTTCTTGTCGGCGCGCTGCATGGCTGCGAGGCGGCTCGCGTTTTCGCTCGCGAGGGATTCGGCGCACGCACGGAACAGCGAGACGAAAAGATATTCGCGGATGAGAGCGCGCAGGGTCGCGGCGCGGTCGCCTACGACCTCGGGCAGATTTGCCGTCGGCCAGGGAAGTTCGGCTAGCTTGCTGCGCCAGGTTTCGTCGAGCGGCAGCAACCGCAGGTTTGCGGGCGCATAAACCGCTCCGCCCCCAGGATGGTTGTAAAAAAGATGGAGTTCGGTCATTGCGCCCTGATCATGGTGCGCTTCGCTCTCGACGAGAATCTGCCCGATGAGCGGGGTAATGGCCTTGACGGAATTCGGCACCGCGAAGAGTCCGGCCATCGGCAAGCCCGCGTCGGACAGGCGGGCGTGCGCGCGTTCACCGACCGCCCAGACCCGATGCTTTCCGGGGAGAGCGGCCAGAGTCTTCACGGCAAAATCCGCCACTACGTCATTGAACTGTCCCACCAGTCCCTGATCGGAACCGAATACGATCGCACTGATCGAGGCCACTTGCGCAAGTTTTCCGACTTCCGTCAGCGGCGTTGACGGCGTGCTGCCGCGGAAACAAGTGCTCAACCCCAGTTCGACCGCCCGATAATAGTCGGCCAGGGCGCGTACCGATTGCTCGTATTGCCCGATACTCGAGGCGGCCAGGGCTTTCATCGTGCGGACGACGGACTGGAGATCGCCGGCGCTGCTGATCTTTCGGCGCAGGCTCGCCGTGGTATCGCTCATGGCTTCTCCTTGGCTGGCGCCTTGAGATTCGACGGAGTCCTGGTTTCGGGCTTAGCCTCGGCCTCGGCTTTGGCTTCAGCCCTGGCCTCGGCTTGAGGGCCGGATTCGACTGTGGGCCCGGGCTTTGATTGCGGCTTTGGCTGGAAGGGCATGAGCGCGAGGTGGGCAATTTCGACAATGGCCGTACGATCTTTATCGCTCAAGTTGTCGGCGGCATCCAGTCGTCCGTTCACCTCCGCAGGAATTTCCGTCGCCGCCTTGCGCACGGCTTGCTCGGCGTTCGTCATCTGGTCAACCGACACGTCGTCGAAAAGTCCGGCGGTCAACGCCAGTAGCACGGCGATCTGCTCGGGCATGGAAACCGGAGAAAATTCCGCTTGCTTCAGGCAGGCACGGATGCGTCGTCCATGTTCGATGGTCTTGCGAGTGTCGTCATCCACGCGGGCACCAAACCGGGCAAAGGTTTCGAGTTCCTCGAACTGCGCGTAAGCGAGCTTGAGGTCCCCCGCCACAGCGCGATAGGCCGCCCGCTGCGCCTTGCCGCCGACGCGCGAAACGGACTTGCCGACATCGACCGCAGGCAATACGCCCAACTCGAACAGTGACGGCGAGAGGTAGATCTGTCCGTCGGTGATGGAAATCAGGTTGGTCGGAATGTAGGCGGAAATGTTCTGCGCTTCGGTCTCGATGATGGGAAGCGCGGTCAACGAGCCGCCGCCGAGCCCCTTGCGCAGGTGCGTCGCGCGTTCGAGCAGGCGCGCATGGATGTAGAAGATGTCGCCGGGAAACGCCTCGCGCCCCGGCGGGCGGCGCAGCAGCAGGGACAGTTCGCGATAGGCGCGCGCGTGATGCGTAAGATCGTCGTAAACCACCAGCACGTCGCGGCCTTGATTCATGAAATGCTCCGCGATGCTGGTCGCGGCGTAAGGGGCGATGTAGGCAAGGCCCGGCGGGTCGTTGCCCTCGGTCACGACCAGGACGGTGTAATCCATTGCGCCCTTCTCGCGTAGCGTCGCTACGGTCTTCGCCACGGCGGAGGCCCGCTGGCCGATGGCGCAATAAACGCACAGGACGTCCTTGCCGTGCTGGTTGAGAATGGTGTCGATCGCAATCGCGGTCTTGCCCGTCTGGCGATCCCCGAGGATCAACTCGCGCTGGCCGCGCCCGATGGGAATGAGCGCGTCGATGACCTTGAGCCCGGTCTGCAGTGGCGCCGTGACCGGCGCGCGATCCATGATCGGCGGGGCGGGTCGTTCGATCGGCAGGCGCTCGCTTTCGGCTACCTGCCCTTTGCCGTCGAGCGGCCGGCCGAGCGGGTCGATGACGCGCCCGAGCAATCCGTCGCCCACGGCAACATCCATGACCCGGCCTGTGCGCCGAACTTCATCACCGGCATGAAGTTGCCAGTATTCGCCGAGCAGCACGACGCCGACTTCGTCGACGTCGACATTGAACGCGATGCCGGGCACGTCGCCGGGAAACATCACCAATTCGTCATAGCCCACGCCGGGGAGCCCCGACACCTTGGCGATGCCCGTGGCAATGCTGGTGAGGGTGCCCACCTCCCGTGGCGTCAGTCGCGGCGTGAAGGTTTCCCGCACCTGGCCCATTGCGGCAAACGCGCCGTCGAAAACAGCCTGCAGGCTTTCGGGTTCCATACTCATTGGTTCTTTGTTTCCGGCTTGAGTCGTTCCGGTTCGGGCCCGGTTTTGGTTTGCGCCTTGCGGATCTCTTGCTCCGCCTGATCCCAGTTCTGATTTGCGGATGCGCTCTTGCGGCCTTGTTGCTCGTACAGTTCAAAGGCGCGTTTGGCGATCTGCGGCCTCAGATCGGTCGGTGTCCCGGCCTGCACCATTTCCTTTTCCTTCAGCAATTCGTCGACGCCTTGTTCCAGCGAAAAGAGATAGTCCGCGATGCTCCAGGCCACTTTCTGTCCATTCGCGCTGAGTTCGATGCCGCCGACGAGATCCGGCGCGGTTTCGAACCGGATTTGTATTTGCGCAGAGAAGGTTTCGCTGAGCGCATTTTGTATCGCCACGCGTTGCACTGCGGGCAGTTCGGACACACTGCGCACGACGGCAGGGCCGGACGCCGATTTCAGGGCCTGCGCGAGGCTCGCTTTCGCCTGGCCGTCCATTTCGCGCAGGCGGCGGGTGAACACCTCGCCCAGGCGTTCTTCCAGACTGGTCGTAGCGAGATCCGCCAGCGCCTTGCGCGCGATGGCAAATACTTCCTGTTGGGTCCGGCGACTGATGGCTTTGCCCAGGCTGCGCGCGTCGTTTCTGAGCGTTTCCTGTCGCTTGGCACTCAGGGCGTCGGCCGCCTTCCGTGCTTCGTCGAGGAGCCGCTCGCGCTCGCCTTTGGCCGCGTCTTTTGCCTGACTCAGGAGCGCGTCACGCTGCCGGTCAAATTCTTCGTTCTTGTGCTGAAATTCGTCGCTCTGCTTCTGGGCTTCGGCCTTTCTCGCGTCTGCGTCCGCGAGGGCCGATGCGATACGCTTCTCGCGCTCGTCGATGGCACGAAGGATGGGCTTGTAAAGGAAACGTTTCAGCAGCCACACCAGGATGAGGAAGTTGAGCGCCTGCGCGGCGACCGTGAACCAATCGATGAGCATGGGTTATTTTCCGGCGGCCTGGGCGATGACGTGATTCCAGAACGGATTGGCGAAAATCAGAATCATCGAAACCACGAAGCAGTAGATCGCCGTGGACTCGATCATCGCCAGACCCACGAACAGGGTCCGGGTGATCGTGGCGGAAGCGTCGGGTTGCTGCGCCAGCGAAGTCAGCGCCGTTGCAACCGCCCGGCCTTCCGCAAGCGCTGGTCCCATGGTGCCGAAACCGGTGGTGATGCCGGCGATGACGATGGATGCCACCGCGATAATGGTCATGCTGTCCATAGCGTGTCCTTTGCAGGGTTCGTTGTCGTATCAGGGTTCGGGGGCCGGCTCGGGTCTGGATTTACGGGTGCGCGTCGCGGCCGCGATGTAAACCGCGGCCAGGATGCTGAAGATGTAGGCCTGCACCATGCCGGTGAGCAGGCCCAGCGCAGTCATGACGATGGGAAACAGGAAAGGCGTGATAGTGAGCAGGATGGCGATGATCATCGCCCCGCTCATCATGTTGCCGAACAAACGCACGGCGAGCGCCAGCGTGCGCGAAAGCTCGCTGATGATGTTGAACGGCAGCATGATGAACGTCGGCTTCACATAGGAAGTGAGGTAGCCGCGTATGCCTTGTTCTTCGATGCCGAAAAACGGCACGGCGACGAAGACGCACAGCGCAAGCGCCGCGGTGGTCGACAGCGAGCCAGTCGGCGGCTCGTAGCCGGGGATGACGGTGGCGAGGCTGGCCGTTGCGACGAACAGGAACAGCGTGCCCAGAAAGCCGAGATACTTTTCCGGATGGCGCAGGCCGACTTCGCCGATCTGTTTCGCGATGCCGGTGACAACGATCTCCAGAAAATTCTGCCAGCGGGATCGCTCCATATCCATGGACAGTCTTCGCGTGACCAGTTGTGAGCCGACGGCCAGCGCGAGCATCAGCCCCCAGGTGTACACGATGGTGGCGTTGAGCTTGAGAAACCCGTGCTGCCAGAAAATTATCTCGTCGGGACTAAGGCGCATGGCTGGCCTCGCTTGCCGGACGGGGCGAAGTGCCTGCCGACGGCCGGGTCAGCCTCAGCACGACTATGCGTGCCATGACGAATCCAAGCAGACACGCGAGCAGCCGCTGCCAATGACCGCCGGACGCAAAATAAAATCCAACCAGGGTAAGGCTCATGCGCGCCAGTCCGCTGCCGAAGAACCAGAGCGCGGGCCTTGGGGACGAGGCACCCTTGCGAACGGTCCACCAAAGGCCGCCAAAAAAGACGGCGCCGAGAAGTCCACCCTCCAGCCACGCGAGCAGCAGCGTTGGCGCTTCACTCATCGTTGTCCTCACGGTCCTCTCTTATTGCCTTGTCTTCCCTGGCGACCCAGTGCCACGCATTCAGACAGCCGATCACGAGCCCGGCTATCAACAGCGCCAGCGTCCAGGAACGCGTACCCGGGTGGTGCTTGTCGAGCCAGAGCCCAAGTGCGGCGCCGAGCAGCGTCGGAACGACCACTGACCAGCCGATCAGCCCCATCATGCCCAGTCCGGACCACACACCCGGCACGGGGTTGCGCCGTGCCTTGAGTTTGCGTACCGCCTTCGCGCCCACCTGCCGGGCCAGCGTCGGTTCGCTGTTCGTGGTTTTCCCGGATCCCACGTCATTCTCGTCATTCATGTCGAATGGCCGCGAAACGGCGCACAAATCCCGCTTCCAGTTTCGCCATGACCGAACGCACGCTTTGCTCCTGCTCGTCCAGAGCCAGAAATTCCCGCTCGACGGCGGCGCGCAATTGGCCGAGATCGGTCCCGCTGATGGCACGACGCACCGAGACCATCACGTGCGCTCCGCTTTTGATCAGTACGCCTTCATCGACCGCCACGCAGACTTCGCCCTGCGTGTCGGCCTCGTAGATCAGAATCCCGGGCGAGAGCGCCGCGACGCAATCGAGCCGATGCGGCAAGAGCCCGAACGAGCCCTCGCGCGTCTCCGCCACGATGCGCGACACGCCGGTTATCTCCGCGAATACCTGGAATGGCAGCAGGACCTTAAGATTCATCCATGGCGGCGGCATGTGCGACCTCCTGCTGAGGTTTCGGATGCGGCTCGGGCGTAGCTTTGGCCGCCGTCCCGGTGGTGCGCTTCGGGTCGGTCTTGGCGGCAATTGTCGACTCGGGTCCGGCTGGAGTTGCCGAGCCGCCCGGTTTCGTTTTTGCCTTGGCCTCGTCGATTGAGCCGATCATGTAAAGCGCGCTCTCCGGGTGGTCCTTGAATTCGTCGCGCAGGATCCGCTCACAGCCGTCCAGCGCGTCCTCGAGGCTGACGAGTTTGCCTTTGAGCCCGGTAAATTGCCCGGTGGTGAAAAAAGGCTGGGTGAGGAAACGCTCCAGCCGGCGGGCGCGCGCGACCACGCCGCGGTCCTCCGCAGAGAGCTGTTCCAATCCGAGCATGGCAATGATGTCCTTGAGTTCCGCGTATTGCGCGAGTGTGCGCCGGATTTCCTGGGCGAGAAGGTAATGGCGTTCGCCGACGATGCCCGGCGTGGCCATCTTGGAACTGGATTGCAGCGGGTCGATGGCCGGATACAGGCCTTCGCTTGCCCGCTTGCGCGAAAGCACGATGGAAGCGGACAGATGCGAGAACGTATGTACCGCCGCCGGATCGGTGAAATCGTCTGCCGGCACGTACACGGCCTGGATCGACGTGATCGCACCCGTGTCGGTATTGGCGATGCGCTCCTCCAGGCCCGACAGCTCGGTGCCCATCGTGGGCTGATAGCCCAGGCGCGAGGGCATCTGCCCCATCAGCCCGGACACCTCCATGCCGGCCTGGATGAAGCGAAAAATATTGTCGACCAGCAACAGCACATCTCGATGCTCGTCGTCGCGGAAATACTCGGCCATGGTCAGCGCCGCATGGCCTACGCGGAACCGGGCGCCGGGGGGCTCGTTCATCTGTCCGAATACCATCACCATGTTCGGCAATACGCCGGCATCCTTCATGTCGCGATAAAGCTCTTCGCCTTCGCGGCAGCGCTCACCGATGCCGCAGAATATGCTCACACCGTCGTGGTGCCCGAGCATGTTGTGGATCATTTCCGTGAGCAACACGGTCTTGCCTACGCCCGCGCCGCCGAACAGGCCCGCTTTGCCGCCTCGCTCGAGTGGCACCAGCACATCGATGAGCTTGATGCCGGTCTCGAAGACTTCCGACTTGGTCGAGCGTCGCGCCAGCGGCGGCGGCGCCCGGTGCACCGAGCGCCATTGCACACCGGTCAACGCCGCTTCGCGGTCGATGGTGTTGCCGAACACGTCGAACATCCGCGACAGCAGCCCTTTGCCCACCGGCGCCTGCAACGGCCCGCCCGTATCCTCGACCGCCATGCCGCGGGCAAGCCCCTGCGTTGGCGTCAACGCGATCCCGCGTATGTGACGCGCATCGCGCTGAGCCAGCACTTCGATGACGATCTGGCCGTGCTCTCCGGTGCGCAGCACCGAATAGATCGGCGGCAGGCGCGCGTCGAAGCGGACGTCGACGACGCTGCCGCGTACCGCGACGACGACGCCGACATTCTCGGTGACGGCCTCACCGCTCATGATTGATTGTCACAAATCGAGTCAATGATCATGCCGACCCCTTATCTCCTGGATAATGATCCGCTTCGACTATTTCTTGGACTGGTTGATTATCACGACAACCAGCAAGACCACCACCAGCGTGCCGATGAGGGTCCAGATCCACATTCCCCCGCCCATCCAGCCACCCATCCAGCCGTCGGTATGATTCATCGTCTAGCTCCTTTTTCGTTGTGCTGCGACCGCCCGCCATCCGGAAATCCAGATCATTCCCGCCTTTACCGGCTTGTCATCGTTTTATATTCAGCAACCGCGCGTTGATGGCCACAATTACCGTGCTCGCCGACATCAAGACCGCGCCCAGCGCGGGCGTGAGCAGCACGCCCCAGGCGTATAGCGCGCCGGCGGCCAGCGGAATGGCAAAGGTGTTGTAGCCCGTGGCCCAGAGCAGGTTCTGGATCATCTTCCGGTACGTGGCCCTGGATAACTCGACGATGGCGACGACATCCAGCGGATTGCTGCGCACCAGGATCACGTCTGCGGTTTCGACCGCCACATCTGAGCCCGCCCCGATGGCGATGCCCACATCCGCCTGCGCCAGTGCGGGGGCATCGTTCACGCCATCGCCGGTCATGGCCACCAATATGTTCCGGGTTTGCACTTCTTTTACTTTGGCGGCTTTGTCCTGGGGCAGGACTTCGGCGAAGTACTCATCCAGCCCGACCTGGTCCGAGACCCATTTGGCTGTTGCCTTGTTGTCGCCGGTCAGCATCATGCAGCGGATGTTCAATGCCTTTAGGGCATCGATGGCCTGCTTCGCTTCAGGCCGGACGATGTCGGCCAGGGCAATCGCGCCTTTCAACTTGCCGTCGACGAGGACAAACACGACCGTCTTGCCCTGCGCTTGCAGCGGCCCGATGCGCGGGTCGGTGAGGTCGATGTTCTGTTCTTGCAGGAACCCGGGGCTAACCACTTTGACCTCTTTACCTTCGACCGTGCCTTCGGCGCCTTTTCCGGGAATGCTTTTGAAGTTTTCTACAGGTAGCTTTTTCTCGGAAGACGCGACGATCGCCCGGGCGATGGGATGCTCGGAATTGGCATCCACTGAAGCCGCATACTTGCGCAGGGTTTCTTCGTCGATGTCCTGCCCAAGCACCAGCGTATCGGTCACCCCGAAGCGGCCCTCGGTCAGTGTGCCGGTCTTGTCGAAAATAATGGCCTGCAGTTTGCGGGCGCCTTCAAAAGCACCGCGATTGCGGATGAGCAGGCCGTTCTTTGCGGCCAGTGCCGTGGAGACGGCGACCACCAGAGGCACGGCCAGGCCGAGCGCGTGCGGACAAGTGATGACCATGACCGTCACGGCGCGTTCGATTGCAAAGGCCAGTCCCTTGCCCATGACGAGCAGCCAGATAAGGAAGGTGATGGTGCCGCTGCCAAGCCCGATAAGGGTGAGCCACAGCGCGGCGGTGTCGGCGAGATTTTGCGTCTTCGATTTGCTTTCCTGGGCCTGTTTGACCAGATCGATGACCTGCGACAGAAACGAATCTTTGCCGGTGCCTTTGACGGCGATGGTCAGCGCGCCTTCGCCGTTGATGGCCCCGCCAATGACCTTGCCGCCGCTCGCCTTGGTCACCGGGGTCGATTCCCCGGTGAGCATCGCCTCGTTGACCGAGCTCTCGCCGTCGACAATGACGCCGTCCGCGGGAATTTTCTCGCCGGGTTTGATGAGAACCTTGTCATCCACCGCCAGTTCGCCGAGCGGGACATCCTTCACGCTGCCGTCTGGCATCAGCTTGTGGGCATCGGATGGCATGAGTTTGGCCAGTTCCTCCAGGGCCTTGGAGGCTCCCATCACCGACTTCATTTCGATCCAGTGCCCCAGCAGCATGATGTCGACCAGGGTGGCCAGCTCCCAGAAGAACATCTTCCCGGTCAGGCCGAATACCACGGCGCTGCTGTAGATATAGGCCGTCGAAATGGCGACGGCGACCAGCGTCATCATGCCGGGCTGGCGGGATTTGAGTTCTTCGAACAAGCCCTTCAGGAACGGCCAGCCGCCATACCAGAAGACCGCCGAAGAAAAGCCGAACAGCACATACAGGTCGCCGGAAAAACGCAAGGCGTCGCGCAGGCCTGCCAGCGACTGCAACATCGGCGAGAGCAGCAGAATCGGCAGGGTCAGTACCAGCGCGATCCAGAACCGCTTGCGAAAATCCGCCGCCATATGGGCGTGATGGTCGTGATGGCCTGCGTGGTCGGATGCGGGGTGCTGCAGTTGCGCTTCGGCCTGCAACCAGTTCCGTTCGGCATGGCCTTGCGGACGACCTTCTTCCTGATAGATGGCGTATGCCTTCTTCGCTACCTCATCCTGCGCCGGCTTCGCATCGGAAGCGCCGGGCTGGTCGGAATGATGTTTCATGACGGGACCTTCCTCGGCCGTTGCGATGGCCGCGATTCGACGAGTTGCGTGATACCCACTGGCCTTCTCACGCCGCTTCCATGGCGGCGTCGTATTCGCCACGGCGCGCAGCCCGATTGCACGCGGCGCGATGGCGCAGCGCCCGCTGTGCGGCCGGCACGTTGGCCTCCTGACCGCGCCAGATCTCCATTGCCGACTGCTGGATGGCCCGTGCAAATGAAAACGACAGCGCCCAGGGCGCCCGCGACTTGAAGCGGACATTCATGGCATTCAACCGGGCCGATGCCAATTCGCCGGACTGACCACCCGACAGGAACGCGATACCAGCAACGGCGGCGGGGACCGATTGCAGGAAACACTCGACCGTGGCGTCGGCCACCTCGTCCACCGTTTGCTGTTTCGGACAGGCCAATCCCGGCAGCACCATGTTGGGCTTCAGAAGCATGCCTTCCAGCGTCACCCGTTGGATGTAAAGCTGATTGAAAACCGTATGCAGGACGTCCGCGGTGACCTCGCGGGACCGCTCCAGGGTATGCGAGCCGTCCATGAGCACTTCAGGTTCGACTACCGGGACCAGCCCGGCCTCCTGGCACAACGCGGCGTAGCGCGCCAGCGCCTGCGCGTTGGCTTCGATGCAACCGCTGCTGGGGATGCGATCGCCGATGGTGATCACGGCGCGCCACTTTGCAAACCGGGCGCCCATTTGCGCGTACTCGGCCAGGCGCTCGCGCAATCCGTCCAGGCCTTCGGTTACTTTCTCTGCGTCATGTCCTGCCAAATCCTTCGCACCGGCATCCACTTTTATGCCGGGAATGATGCCCACACCGGTGAGGGCTTTGGCGAACGCAGTGCCGTCCTTTTTCTGTTGGCGGATCGTCTCATCGTAGAGGATCGCGCCGCTGATGCTCTCACCGAGGCCGGGCGTGGTAATGATCAGTTCGCGCCAGGCGCGGCGGGCTTCGACCGTCTGGGGAATGCCCAGCTTCGCAAATCGCATGTTGCAGGTGGGATTGCTTTCGTCCATGGCCAGCAGGCCCTTGTCACCGGCGACGAGTTCACTGGCGGTGTCGATCAGCGTCTGCGTATTCATTCTTGAGCGGCCCACTTCCAGTTGCGAATTTCCGGCATGTCCCGGCCGTTCTTGTCGATGTACTGCTTGTGCTCGATCAGCTTGTCCTTGAGCTGCCGCTTCAGGTAAATGCCTTTGTCGCCGGTTTGCGGCAGGCGGTCGATGGTGTCCATCGCCAGATGAAAACGGTCCAGATCGTTCAGCACCGTCATGTCGAAAGGCGTGGTGATGGTGCCTTCTTCTTTATAGCCGCGAACGTGGATATTGGCGTGGTTGGTGCGGCGATAGGTCAGCCGATGGATCAGCCACGGATAAGCGTGGTAGGCGAAGATCACCGGTTTGTTCTTGGTGAAGATTTCGTCGAAATCGGTGTCGCTCAAGCCGTGCGGGTGCTCAGTTTTCGGCTGTAGCTTCATCAGGTCGACGACGTTGACCACGCGGATTTTCAGTTCGGGAAAATGCGCTCTCAGAATGGAGACGGCCGCGAGCGTCTCAAGCGTTGGAACGTCGCCGCAGCAGGCCATGACGACGTCGGGCGCGACAGCCTGATCGTTGCTGGCCCACTGCCAGATGCCGATGCCTTCGGTGCAATGCCTGACGGCGGCGTCCATCGTCAGCCACTGCGGCGCCGGATGCTTGCCCGCGATCACGACATTGACGTAATGGCGGCTGCGCAAGCAATGGTCCATCACCGACAGCAGGCAATTGGCATCCGGGGGCAGGTAAACCCGCACGATATCGGCCTTCTTGTTGACGACATGATCGATGAAGCCGGGATCCTGGTGCGTGAAGCCGTTGTGGTCCTGGCGCCAGACGTGCGAGGCGAGCAGGTAATTCAGCGACGCGATCTTGCGCCGCCACGGCAGGTGAGAGGTGACTTTCAACCATTTGGCGTGCTGGTTGAACATCGAATCAATGATATGAATGAAGGCCTCGTAGCAATTGAACAGTCCGTGCCGCCCGGTGAGCAGATAGCCCTCGAGCCAGCCCTCGCATTGGTGTTCGCTCAGCATCGAATCGAGCACGCGTCCGGCGGGTGCAAGGAATTCGTCGTTCGGCAGGGTAGCCGCATCCCATTGTCGATGGGTCACTTCAAAAAGGGACTCGAGGCCATTGGAGAGCGTCTCGTCCGGACCGAATACGCGGAAGTTGCGTTGCTCGGCATTCAGTTTCGCGACGTCGCGCAGGAAAGGCCCGAGCACCTGCGTGTCGCCGATGCCCGGCGTGCCGGGCGTCGGCACCTGCGCCGCATAGTCACGGAAATCCGGCATGCGCAGGTCGCGCAACAGCATGCCGCCGTTGGCGTGCGGATTCGCCCCCATGCGCCGATCGCCCTGGGGTGCAAGCTCGGCCAATTCCGGTTTCAGCCGGCCCTGCTCATCAAAGAGCTCCTGCGGGCGGTAGCTCTTGAGCCAATCTTCCAGAAGCTTGAGGTGTTCCGGATGCGTGTGCGGGTGCAGCGGCACCTGATGCGCACGGAAGGTTCCTTCAATCTGAAGGCCATCGACCACTTTCGGTCCCGTCCAGCCTTTGGGCGACACCAGCACGATCATCGGCCAGCGCGGCCGCGAGGCGCTGCCGCTGGCGCGCGCGTATTGCTGGATCTGCTTGATTTCCTCAACGGCCGTGTCGAGCGCCGCGGCCATTGCCTCGTGCATCGGCCCGGGTTCGTGGCCCTCGACGAAATAGGGCGTCCATCCGTAACCGCGCAGCAACTGCTCCAATTCTTCGCGTTCAATGCGGGCGAGGATGGTCGGGTTGGCAATCTTGTAGCCGTTGAGATGCAGGATCGGCAGCACGGCGCCGTCGGTGACCGGATCGAGAAACTTGTTGGAATGCCAGGCCGTGGCCAGCGGTCCGGTTTCCGCTTCGCCGTCGCCCACGACGCACGCGACGAACAGATCCGGATTGTCGAACACCGCACCGAAGGAATGGCTGAGCGAATAACCCAGCTCGCCGCCCTCGTGAATCGAGCCCGGGCACTCGGGCGATGCGTGGCTCGGAATGCCGCCTGGAAACGAAAACTGGATGAATAGCTTGCGCAGCCCGGTCTCGTCCTGGCTGATGTCCGGATAGATCTCGCTGTATGTACCTTCGAGATAGGTGTTGCCTACGACCGCCGGGCCGCCATGGCCGGGACCGGAAACGTAGATCATGTCGAGGCCGTACTGCTTGATGACGCGGTTCAGGTGCACGTAGATGAAGTTCTGCCCCGGCGTCGTGCCCCAGTGCCCGAGCAGCATGTGTTTGACATCATCGAGCTTCAGCCCCCGCTTCAGCAGCGGGTTGTCGTAGAGAAAAATCTGCCCGACCGAAAGGTAGTTCGCGGCCCGCCAATAGGCGTCCATCTTGCGCATCAGCCCGGTATCGAATGTCTTCGTATCTGCTTTCATGCTTCCAGTTCCCGAGTCGTGCGCGACGAGCCGCCGTTCGAAATCATTGATCTGCGCGTAGCGTTCCGAATAGACTGCTTTTGAACCGAGATCGTGAACCCGGCGTTATCAACACATCCTCGTAGTGCGAGCGTGCTTTCGCCATCAGTGTTTGCGCGAATGACTCAGACAAGGACTTGCCCTATTGAATCAGGCGCAGCGATCGCATCGCAGTAAGGCCCCATATACAATGCGTGGCAAAACGAACTTGTGGGATTGCGCCTAGCAAATCATGATGCCCGCTCACCGGCATGTTGTATGTTCGGTAGCGAACATGCCGTTTAGGCTTCCGTGCACCTGGAAACCACGCTCCGCGGCGCGAGAAAGGCCCGTCACTACGGATGAAGCGTGCCCGGTCCTCGGAGAAAAGCACTTCATGGCTATCGGGGTTCGACGCCGAGCGGCTGATGGGTTGCCGGCCATACGCTGCTGCTCGCGGTATCGCGCAGGAAAAGATAACTTCCTCACTCATCGCACGTCGCGTCTTCGCTTCATCCATAACCAGCGCAAGGCGACGAGGGTGCGCTCGACCGCGTCCGCGCGTGTCATCCAGCCGCGCTCAACGCCCGCCGGATAAACGGATAGCGCGAATCCGACCACAGCGATGCTCGCCGGGGCCTCCTTGCGCGAGGTGTCAGCGACCAGGACGTTGGCCAGATTCACCGTATGCACGAAGTAGTCGAACGCATTACGCTGCAGTTGGTCGAGCAGCGCCTCGTCCGACTGCGCGCGATGTTCAGTCATGATTGTTCATGCGCCGCCGCCCGGTGCAGTTGGCGAACCGCTGCCGATGGGCGCAATCGCCCTATCGACGATCGTCTGTGCTTCCACCAGAATGCTGCGTAGGTGGTCGCCGTCGCGAAAACTCTCAGCATAAATCTTGTAGATGTCCTCGGTGCCGGAAGGGCGCGCGGCAAACCAGCCGGTTTCGGCCACCACTTTCAATCCGCCGATCGGCGCGTCATTGCCCGGCGCGCGGCTGAAGACTTTCTGAATGGCTTCGCCCGCCAGGGTCGTGGATTTCACCTGCTGTGGCGAGAGTTTCGATAATTGTTCTTTCTGCGCCGGGGTCGCGGCTGCTTCGATGCGATCCGCGAAGATCTCCCCGAACTCTTGCGCTAAATCGAGGTAGATTTCACCCGGATCATGACCCATTCGCGCTGTAATTTCCGCTGACAGCAAGGCGGGCACAATGCCGTCCTTGTCGGTTGTCCACACGGTGCCGTCACGGCGCAGGAAAGATGCCCCCGCACTTTCTTCGCAACCGAAGCCGAGTGAACCATCGAGCAAACCTGCGGCAAACCATTTGAAGCCGACCGGCACTTCGTACAGTTGCCGTCCCAGCCTGGTGCTCACGCGATCGATCATCTGGCTGCTCACCACCGTTTTCCCAATGGCAGCATCTTTGCGCCAGGCGGGCCGGTGCTGACACAGGTAGTCGATGGCCACCGACAAATAATGATTCGGCGGCAGCAGGCCCGTGCTGCGCGTGACAATCCCGTGCCGGTCGTGATCGGTATCGCACGCAAAGGCGATGTCGAAGCGGTCCTTCAGTTCAATCAGACTCTGCATCGCGTAGGAGGAAGACGGGTCCATGCGAATCCGGCCGTCCCAATCGACCGTCATGAAACGAAAAGTGGCATCCACCGCCTGATTGACGACCGTGAGGTCGAGCTTGTAGCGATCGCCGATCGAGGACCAGTAATGAACCCCGGCGCCGCCGAGCGGATCGACGCCCATGCGAATGTGTGCGCCGCGAATAGCGTCCATGTCAATCACGTTGCCGAGGTCGTTTACGTAGGCATTGAGAAAATCGTGCTCGTGGGTTGTCGAAGCGTGAAGCGCCTTGTCGAAGGAAATCCGCTGCACGCCCTTGAGGCCGCGCTGAAGCAGTTCATTGGCCTGTTTTTGGATCCAGCCGGTAATGCCAGTGTCCGCCGGCCCGCCATTGGGCGGGTTGTACTTGAAGCCGCCGTTGTCCGGCGGATTGTGCGACGGCGTGATGACAATGCCGTCGGCCAACCCGTTCTCGCGTCCGCGGTTGTAGGCGAGAATTGCATGCGATACGGCGGGGGTCGGCGTGTATTCGCCGCCCGCCGCCATCATCACCTCCACGCCATTGGCCGCCAGCACTTCCAGCGCGCTGGCAAATGCCGGCTCGGAAAGCGCGTGTGTGTCGATGCCGATGAAGAGCGGGCCGCCGATGCCTTGTTTCTTGCGGTACAGGCAAATGGCCTGGCTGATTGCCAGCACATGCGCTTCGTTGAACGTTTTGTCGAATGCCGAACCGCGATGTCCGGAGGTGCCGAATGCCACTCGTTGCAACGGGATCGAGGAATCTGGCGCCTCGCTGTAATAGGCGGTGACGAGTTTGGCGACGTTGACCAACATCGCAGGCGGCGCAGGTTTTCCGGCCAAAGGGCTGATTCTCATTGCGGTCCTGGTTGATTGGCTGAATGTGCGTGCGCTGTGGCGGGTGCCGATTCTGGGGCATGACGCGCTATTGGCGCCTTGGCCGCGGCAACGAAGTGCGCCGGCTCCAACCCGAAATGCTGCGCGACAGCTTTCAGCGGCGCCGACATGCCGAAAGTATGCAGACCGAGGATGGCGCCTGCGAAGCCAGTATAACGCTCCCAGCCGAAGGCCGAGGCTTCCTCGACCGCCACGCGAGCCGTGATCGCCGGCGGCAATACCTGGTCGCGATATTCCTGAGTTTGGCTTTCGAACAATTCCCACGACGGCATGCTGATGACTCGCGAATTGATGCCATCGGCTTTTAACTTTTCATACGCAGTCACGCAGAGCGGAACTTCGCTGCCGGTCCCCAGCAGCAGCACGTCCGGTTTGCCGTCCGGGGCGTCGGCCAGTACGTAGGCCCCCAGCGCCACGCCGCCGGCGCTCGCGTATTTCGAGCGATCGAGAGTAGGTACTGCCTGCTGCGTCAGCACCGAATCAACGCATTAGTCGAACTGTCATGGCGTAACTGAGACTCCTGTGGGCTTTCCAGTTCGGGTAGCAGCTTGTGGGCGGGGCAGCGCCGCGCCGGTCACCTGACTCATTTAGCCGTGACCCCGGCAGGCTGCGCACTTTTTTCCTTGATGCGCGATAGCAATGCGCGCCACGATTTCGAGAAAGCGTCGGCGCCTTCGCGCTGCAGTCGGGCGGCCAGTGCTGCGTCGTCGACGCCTTCGCGCCTGAATTCCTCGAGCACAGCCTCGGCATAGCCGCCGTCATCTGGAATAGCGGTTCCGACCCTGCCATGGTCTGCAAATGCGCGCAGCGTCTTTTCCGGGATGGTGTTGATCGTGTCTGGCGCTGCGAGAGCCTGGACGTAGAGCGTATCTGGTGCCGCAGGATCCTTGGTGCCGGTGCTGGCCCAAAGCAGCCGCTGCGGATGCGCGCCGGTCCGTAGGATCTTTTTCCAGCGCGGCGACGCCAGCAGGTCGCGATACGCCTTGTAGGTGTGCATCGCGATCGCGATACCGAGGCGGTTGCGGTACTGCGGTGAGATCTCCTGTTTGACAGCAACATCCCAGCGGCTGATAAAGAGCGACGCAACGGATTCGACCTTCGGGTCGAGGCCGGCAGCGATGCGGCGTTCGATGCCACGCATATAGGCGCCGGCGGCGGCGAGGTAGTGTTCCCGTGAGAACAGGAGGGTAACGTTGATGGGCACTCCGGCGAAGATGGATTCCTCGATCGCGGGTATGCCGGCTGCCGTTCCCGGAATCTTGATGAAGAGATTCGGGCGTGCGGCTGCCGCCTGCAAGCGCGCGGCAGCGTGTATCGTCTTCGCGGTGTCGTCGGCGAGCAGCGGGGAAACTTCGAGCGAGACCCAACCGTCGACGCCGTCGGTCGCCTCAAAGACCGGACGGAACAGGTCGGCAGCCTGCGTCAGGTCCTGAAGCGCGAGCGCGAAGAACAAGTCCTCGCCCGACTTTTCCTGGCGCACCAGTTCGTCGATCGCCCCGTCATAGGATTTCCCGCTGCCGATCGCGTGTTCAAAAATGGTCGGGTTCGAGGTGAGCCCCGTCACCGACAGATCTGAGATGTAGCGTGCCAGCGTGCCGTTGGTCAATATTTCGCGGGTGATATTGTCGAGCCAAAGACTTTGCCCAATATCATGCAACTGTTGCGTCGCCTTCATGGCGCCTCCTGTTCCGCATGGCCGGTATGGCGTCTCCGATAAGCCGTGCGTAGGGCGATTCCGCTCCCGGCTGTTCTTCAAAAAGGTTGACGCGAGCGGCGAGCGCGACTGCTGATCTGGGGGAGAGCCGAAAGCGCAGATAATTTCCCCGCCCGGTCGCAGTAAAGAGAGTCGGCGAACAATCTTTGCGGCGGCGGCTTCAGTTCCACCAGGACCTCGGCCGCCGTTTCAGCCAGATACTTGCCTCGACGCCGAAATCTTCAGAAAGCGTGATCTGGACGCTGGCCACGCAGTTACGGTTCCAGATCGGCTCCAGAAACGAATTGGCGAATCATCAACTCGACGTCCTTTCTGCAAACGACATCCAGGATCACTTCGACAATGAGTCCGGGCCTCTTTTCTGGCCCGATTTGGCTTACTTCATCTGGGTTGCGCGCCGCTTCAGCGGCAATTGGGAAGTGTCGCCGGGTTTCCTGCCGGCGTTTTCCCCGATCGCCTCGCTGGTCTCGCCCGGATTGTCGCGATGAATCTTTGCTTGCGCCAACGTCTCGGTCCGGACCGCCTTGGTCTCTTTCACACAGGTACGCGCGTCACTGCCCGTGAGTTCTTTGCATTTCGCGATAGAGTCGGCGTAGTCCGTCTGTGCCTGGGCTTTGGCAGCGCGGTATTCTTCGCTGCGCTTTGACGCATCGATCTTGGCAACTTCCGCGGACATGGCGACGCGGTCTGGTTCGGCATTCGGCTGGGTATCGGCCGTAACGTTCTGGGCCATTGCCGACGATCCAACGCCGACGAACAGACCCAGGACCAATAGAGAGAGCGGGGTTCTTTTCATTTTCTGGATTCCTTGGAAAAAACACGCGAGGGTCCGGAGGGCTCCGCCTTCGCCTGTGTTCACGTGGCGTTCCCCGGTGGCGCTTTACTTCTGGCATCCTGGCCATTGCGGCCCGGTCATGGTGCCTGGATCACCAAAGGCCAAGCTAGGCTGTGTCGACTCGCTTGTATGTACGCCAACACACACAGGATTGATCATTTTGCGACGTGGCGCGCGAAATCGACGCAAGAGCGAAGGCATCAATGTCGGCTCGCTTACAAGCTGTCCTTCGAATTCTTCCGCGATGGCATCGCCGGCTGTGGCCGGACGCCGCAAGTGCCGCAGCGACGATCGCCGTGTCCGTGGCCGGAGACGTAGATCGCTTCCGAAACGTCAGTAGCGCCACCACGCCTGCCAGCGCGAAGGCCACCGGCGTGCCGCCGTGCGCCAGTTGCACCGCCAGGCCCAAAACCGCAAAAATCCCGCCGCCGACCATCCCGCCGACGCCGATCGCGATCACCGCCCACAATCCGATCTTATGGGCCGCTCGCCTGGATCGCCTCCGCTCGACACCATCCACCGCCATGGTGGCGGGCCCGGGTCCATCGCTCGCGGTAATCCCCCAGCAGCAGCGGCCGTACCCTTTGAACTTGAGCGGATTGTCGATCGCATATTGCTGCTGCACATAGGTGGCGCGGCGGCTGTTCTCGAAATAGTCAATCCCCTTGTCGCGCATGAAGAGGTCCTGAATGCCGCGAAAATCGATCCAGAGGTGCGAAAGCTGGTGCGTGAAAAGTGATCCAGCGTACAGATAGTCGTATCCATAGCAGTGTTGCCACCGATAAGTCGAGCTCCACGCGGCGTAGCCGCCGTCAGACAGCGGATGCGTGGGAGAGCCGAGCGCAAGGATATAGAGCAAGACTGCTTCATCGTAGCCCTGCCAGCTATACTCGAGGAAGCCGCTTTCGGGCTTCCAGCCGTGCGTCAGCGTTGCACCCTGGTTCTGCGCCCAGTGCCAATTGGCGCGGCGATAGAGCGTCGGCGAGGGTCCGGATCTCGTGCTCGGGGGCCGACTCCGAGTCAAAATAACGTCCTGCCGTCAACATGCCGGCCAGCAGAAATGCGCTGTCAACCGTCGACAGTTCGCATTGCCAGGCGCGCCGCCCGGTCCGCATATCGAGAAAGTGATAGTAAAGGCCCTGGTAGCCGGTGGCATCGGGTTCAGGGCCGTGCGGACTGTTGCAGAAAAAGCGCAGTGTCGCGAGCGTTAGCTCGACAGCGGCGGCACGCGATATGAACCCGCGCTCGATCGCCACCGGGTAAGCCGCCAAGGCGAATCCGGTGGCGGCGATGCTGGCAGGCCAATCCGTAGCGGTCTTGTCGCGCACCAGTCCGTTGGCGCGATTTACCTCATTCAGAAAGTACCTGAATGATTGGAACTGAAGAATTTCCACCTCGGCTTCGATGACCAGCGACTTAGCGTGCAAGCGAGAGGCCACGGAAAAATCGCTATTTCGCCAGTTGCTTGCGGAAGGACTTCAGTTCCCGCTGGCGTTTCGCGCTGGTCTTTGGATAGGCCATCTCGAGTCCTTTGAATGCATCAAGGATGACCTGGGAAACGATCAGCCGGGCGTTCTTTTTGTCATCCGCAGGCACGACGTACCAGGGCGCGTGATCGGTGCTGGTCGCGCCCAGGCAAGCCTCGTAAGCCGTCATGTACTGCTCCCAGTATCCTCTCTCGTAAAGGTCGGCGCGGCTGAACTTCCAGTTCTTGTCCGGCTCGTCGATACGCGCCAGGAATCGCTTTCTCTGCTCTTTCTTCGAAAGGTGGAGGAAAAACTTGATGACGCGCGTGCCGTTGCGGTAGAGATGGTCTTCCAGGTCAACCATGGAGCGATAGCGGTCCTTCCAGACGGAGCCCTCATCGAGCAACGCGTCCGGCAGACCCTGCGCACGCAGGATCTCCGGATGTACCCGGACGATCAGCACTTCCTCGTAATAGGAGCGGTTGAAGATGCCGATGCGGCCGCGTTCCGGCAAGGAGCGCGTAGTGCGCCACAGAAAGTCGTGCTCCAGCTCGGTTGCGCTCGGGTGCTTGAAGCTGAACACCTGGCAGCCTTGCGGGTTGACCCCGGACATGACGTGGCGGATGGCGCCGTCCTTGCCGGCGGCGTCCATCGCCTGGAAAATCAGCAGCAGCGCATAGCGGTTGGACGCGTAGTGAAGGCGCTGCAACGCGCTAAGCTGCTCGACGTGTCGCTGGAGGAACTTGTGGTAATGCTTCTTCGACTTGTACACAGGCGCTACCAGCGTCGGCCGCTTTTTGAGGTCGACATGTTCCCCCGCCAACACCCGGAATTCATTGGCGTCAATCTTCATCTTCAATTCTTTTGTTGTTCAGGCGTCTGAGTCGAACGACCGTCGTCGCGGTAGCGCATTGTCAGCATGCGGCTGGAGCCTTCTGGCGCGGCAGTTATATCGAACGAAAGGGCCTGGTTCGGCAATCGATGGTAGGTGCCGTAGTAGGAGACGAACCCGTTTTCGTGATTGACCTTCATATCGATCGGTAGCTTGCGGCCGGTAAGATCACGAATCTTAACTGTAAGGACGGCGGGTAAGGTCGCGTTGCCGGCGCGGCTTTTTTCCATAACCGTTATATTCAGGATAAAGACGGACGGTCCCTGCTCAAAGCCATGCGCCTTCGCCACGGATGCCGGGATGGTCTCGCTGCTGACGGTGCTGCTGCGCAATGTGTAGTTACCTTCCGTCACCTCATGAGGTTGCGCGCCGGCGAAGAGCGGCGTCCAGGCAGCCAGGCAGATGAGGACGGTCGCGATGTGATTCGATCCGTTCATATTTGCAGTTCTCCCGTGACAAGGTACGCGGCTTCAGGCGATTCCTTTTGACGCCGGCCATCGAAGCGGACAAGTGCGCGTCGCTGATCTCGCCATTTTGTGAACGCGTGATCCGCACGCTTCGGCGCGAGTGCCTCGACTGGCTGATCCCCATTGTCAGAATCCCACACCTGGCCGTTGCGGCCCGGTCATGGTGCCTGGATCACCATAGGCGACGGTACGCTGTGGCGACTTGCTTGTATGTGTACCAACGCACACTAGGCGTTTATTATGTTGCGAGGCGGCGCGCGAAATCGACGCAAGATCGAAGGCATCAAATTCGGCTTGCTCACAAATCTCACGAGTGTGGAAAAGGCAAAGAAAACTCCGGCAATCAGCCCGCAGCCGAGTGCGGACAGGTCCGGAACGTTCCCATTTCAAGCAGGCTCATCTCATTCATGTGGCCCCTGCTAATCAGTCTTGTCTCTCGAATCGGTTTCTGAACTTTCCCAATACCCGGCACTCTCACTGAGCATCGTGCAATCAGTGCCCAGTCCCCTGCATAATAGGGGTGATCCGCACTGACCCGGGACCGCCGTGATGATTTCCTCCTCATTCGATTCGCTGCGCGGCTGGTTTCACCCCGACCGCTGGCAGCAGTCGCCCGCGGCCGGCTACACGCTCGCGATCGCGTTCACCCTCCTGGCGCTCTGGTCCCGCTCCTGGGTCCAGCCCTACATCGGCGACAGTGCTCCCTTTTCCACATTCTTCGCGGCGGTGGCCCTCACAGCCTGGTTCGGCGGCTACGGCCCCTGCATCCTGGCGGTGATTCTGGGGTCTCTGTGCTCGTGGTATTTCGTTCTCGTCCCCGTCACTACCTTCAAGATACCAGAGCAGCACCAGTTGATGGCCCTTGGCGTATTCGTGCTCACCGGCCTCATCATCGCGGCGTTCAGCGGCCGCATGCGCCGTGCCCTGGATGCGATGTACCTGGCCAAACTCGAAAGCGAAGGGCGCTCGATCGAAGCACAGCGCTCGCAACAGATCCTCGACACGCTGCTGGAAAACGTCCCTGAAGGCATCACCATGGCGGGGGGGGCGCCGGACTTCCGCATCGTGGCGCAGAGCCGCTTCGCGCAGAAGGTGATCGGGCCGGCTTCTGAAAAAATCATCGGCATGCCTTCAGGAGAACATTCCGCGCCCACCGGACTTCTCATGGCCGACGGGACTGTCCCCCGCAAGGAGCAGGTGCCGCTCTACCGCGCGACGCACCATGGCGAGAACATCCAGAACGAACCCTGGATCATGCGCCGCCCGGACGGCACGCCCATGCATGTGTTGGTGAACACCGTGCCGGTGCTTGATGCAAAAGGCGTGATCCTCGGCGGCATCGGCTGCTGGCGTGACGTGACCAGCGAGAAGCGAGCGGAAGAGGAGAGCCGGCGCCTGCTGGAAAGCGAGCGGGCTGCGCGCGTGGAAGCCGAGCGCAATGCACGTGTCAAGGATGAATTCCTGGCGACCCTGTCGCATGAACTGCGCACGCCGCTGAATGCCATAGTCGGCTGGATGCACGTCCTCAAGTCGCGCCCGCCGGACGCGGAAGTGCTCATGCAGGCGATTGCCGCCATCGAGCGCAACAGCCGCGCTCAGACGCAATTGATCGAGGACCTGCTCGACATGAGCCGCATCGTCTCGGGCAAGTTTCGCCTCGAGGTGCAGACACTGGACCTGGTGCCGCTGATCCACGCGGCACTGGAATCGGTCCAGCCGGCGGCCGAGGCCAGGGAGATCCGGTTCGAGTCCATGCTGGATCCCGATGCCGGCCCAATCAAGGGCGATGCCAACCGCCTGCAGCAGGTGGTGTGGAACCTCTTGTCGAACGCGGTCAAGTTCACGCCCAAGGGTGGACGCATCCGGATTCATATGCAGCGCGTCAATTCCCACGTCGAGTTGAGCGTGACGGATTCTGGCATCGGCATGAGCCCGGAATTTCTCCCGCACGTCTTCGAGAGGTTCCGCCAGCAGGACGGTTCAATCACCCGTGCTCAGGGTGGGCTGGGTCTGGGCCTTGCGATCGTGAAGGAACTGGTCGAGCAACATGGCGGCTCGGTCGAGGCGAAGAGCGCCGGGAAGGATCAGGGTTCCACGTTCGTGGTCAGACTGCCGGTTGCAATCGCCGATGCCCGCAGTGCCGATACCGCAAACGCCCTTGCTGACGCCAGCGGGATCTCGCTGGAGGGGATGTTGATCCTGGCGGTCGACGACGATCCTGATGCCTGCGCCGTGCTGAGGCGCATCCTGGAAGACAGGAACGCGAAGGTCGAAATCGCGAACTCGGCCGTCGAGGCCCTGGAAAAACTGCAGCACCTTAACCCCGACCTCATCATCAGCGACATCGGCATGCCCGAGCGCGACGGCTACGCTTTCGTGGCGGACTTGCGCGGGTCTTCGGAATCGCGCTTGCGCGAGATGCCTGTCGTGGCCATGACCGCCTTTGCCCGTCCGGAAGACCGCATCCGCGCCTTGCAGTCGGGATACAACATGCATGTCACCAAGCCGGTCAATGCGCTGGAATTGCTGACTGTCATCACGCGCATCCGTCGGTCGGGTTAAGGCTTGAGCGTTGTCGCCACAGAGGCGCCGAGGACGCAGAGAAAACCGGGCAGTGAATCCGCAGACACAGGTATCAACTCAGGCAAGAAAACGGCCTGCCATACCCGACGCGACTCATCTTATTCCGCCAGGCTTTCCCTGCGCGCTGGTTCTTTGCTCTTCCTCTGCGTCCTCTGTGCGTCTGTGGTGAAAAGGTTTTACTAGTGGGTCACGCTTGATTCCCTGGAGTGTGACGGTTGCTGCCCCGGTCGCGGATGCGCGCGTTCCGCGAATTCCTCCACCATCTTGCGGGTGAAGGCAGGCAGGTCGTCCGGCTTGCGGCTGGAAACCAGCCCGTTGTCCACCACGACCTCACGATCCACCCATGTTGCCCCGGCGTTGATCAGGTCATTTTTCAGTGAAGGCCAGGACGTGATGGTGCGGCCGCGCACGGCATCGGCCTCAATCAGCATCCAGGGGCCGTGGCAGATGGTGGCGATCGGTTTGCCGGCATCGACGAAAGCCTTCACGAATGCCACGGCCTGGGGCTGCATGCGCAACTGATCGGGGTTCGCCACACCTCCGGGCAGGACCAGCGCATCGAAATCCTCGCTGTTGGCCGCATCGAGCGAAACGTCGACCTTGAAGCGGTCGCCCTTGTCGAAATGGATCCAGGCCTGGACTTCGCGTTGTCTGGGGGACACGATCATGGACTTGGCGCCGGCCTCATGCAGCGCGCGCCTCGGTTCCACGAGTTCGGATTGCTCGAACCCATCCGTCACCAGGACCGCGACTTTCATCCCTTCAAGCGTGGTCATCGGCTAACTCCTTTGTGCCAAGGATCGGCGGCGATCCGTCCTGGCCTTGCGCTGTTCCGGCTCCTGCATGGTGCTGCCGCTGTTCTGCGGCGGGCCGCCGGGATCGGCAAGGTTCTGGGCGAACTGGTGCGTCGATTTCGGGCGGCTGTTGTCACTGTCGCGCGGGCCGCGCCGGTCGGTGCCGAACTGCGGCGCACGCGACCGCGTTTGCTTGTGGGTGCCTTCGCCCTGCGTTGAATGGTAGGGCCGGGCTTTATCCGGCGTGCTGCCGCCGGCGTTGGGGTTCGAAGAGGGTTCGGTCTTGTTCATGGTGTGTTCCGGTCTGTGAATGGGCACACGCCTGTGTTTGGCTGCGGGCGTGCCTGCGGAGATGGGCGCCGGGAGAATGCATGCCAGGACTGATGCTGTAAGCGGCTGACCGCTGGCAGCGCGAAACTTGCCGCTTCCGGACGTCTTACTGGTTCGACAGGCTTTGAGCGCTTAGTTCAAGGGGATTTGGTCTGCGAACGGCGGGTAGCCCCGTTAGAGGCGTGTGCTCCCGCCCCTAACGGGGGGTGCCGCCCCCTAGATTTCCTGGCCGCTGGCGCTGTGGAGCAGGCAGTCGCGAATGAATGCGGTTTCGTGCTCTTCCGGCTTTTTCGGCTCGTCAAACACCCCGGCCGCGCGCGCGCTCAGGAACGCTTCGTCGGCATCGTCCTGCACGAACCAGCGCAGTTCCGGTGGGAAGGCACGGATGACCAGCAGGTCTTCCTCCAGCTTGCCGAGGAAGAATTCCCGGGTCACGCCGTTTTCCCGGGCAAGCGCGGCATTACGGATGAACTCGCCGCCCTCGCCGCATTCCGCGAGGGAAATGTTGCGGGCCGTGGCCTCGGCGACCCACGTAATGCTCAGGGCAAAAAGGCCGACTGCGTATGCAAGGCTTCGGATCATTTTCTTCTCCTGTAGCCCCGCGCCGCCGCGAGTCTTGGGCAGGTCAAAACCATGTTATTGACTCGCTGGTTCGCGTGGTGCCTGCCTGAGTGGATTGTAAGTCCGAAAATTCGTTCTGTTAAACTGGTTTCGCGTGCTGCATTGCGATTCGCCGCTTTGCGATTCAGCGCTTTGCGATTCGGCGCCGACAAACTGCGAGGGGGAACTGCCATGACAAAAAGATTCCCACTGATCAAATCGATCGCCGGCATGGTTCTGCTAATGCTGGCGCAGGCCGCCGATGCGGATCGCATCTCGCGGATGGAAAAGACCGAGCTCTGCGTGTACGTCTCCAAGCTCGAGGTCGCGGCCTACTACTATTTTGAGCAGGGCCGGCCACGTGAGGAGGTCGTCATCCATTGGCATGGCGACGAAACCGAAAACGAGATCGCCTTCATCAACAAGACCGTCGACGATGCCTATGGGTGGCTGGCGAGCTGGAAGGAAAGCAGCAATGCCATGCTGTCCGCGCAATCCTTCGGCGACATGATTTACCAGGCCTGCATGCGGGGAAATTCGCTCTGATCCGCATCTGCTCCGGCCTGCTGCTCATGACGCTGGCCTGCTCCGCGGCCGCGCAGAAAGACGCCGCCGAGAAAGTGCAGGAAGGCAACGTCAACAACTGGATCGAGTACTACAAGAAGCAGCGCGAGGGGGCGCAGGGCGATGCCGGTGCAGAGCAAAAGCGCAAGGACAAGGCAAATCTTGAAGGGGAGCAGGGAGAGCTTTCACCTGACCGGGCCCCGAATCCGGGAGAACGCCCCAAGTAGAGAATTTCTCTCAGCACTCAGCACCCAGCACCCAGCACCCAGCACTCAGCACCCAGCACCCAACCCAGTCCCTTTTTTTCGCCCGCCAGGCGAAAAAAAAGGGTGCGCATGGCGCACCCGTAAGTCAGTCGCAGCCCCCGAAAGGGAGGAGGAGGGCCGCGGCCTTGGAGAGATCAGCTATTGCAGGTCGCGTCGATGATGCCGGCGACCAGCGGATCCGCCGGATCCTTGTAGAGCGAAGGCTTGGTGACCTGGCCGGTCCAGACGGTGGCGCCGGTTCCGACTTCACCCGACGTCATGGTCCAGGCTTCGAAGCCCAGGCTGCGGTCTTCGCAGTCGACGGCGTAGTGAAGGATCTCGGATTTATGCGGAAAAGCAGCATCTCCGATGGTCTGCACCGTGCTGTAACTGCGCAGGATACGGGCTGTCTTCAGGGCGCCTTCGTCGCGAATGCTGGTGCGGTCGACGAACACGATCTGGTTGCTGACCTGTGCCACCAGGCTCCATTCGCCGGCAAACGAGGTGGCTGCCGTGAGGGCCACGATTCCAGCAACTAACCACTTGGCTGCATTGAGGAAAAGAGTTGCTAATACCAGTTTTATTGGGTTCATTTTCGGGTTCCTTTACGTGAGCTGAAATCGGGTACAACGCTACTTTGTTGCATGGCAGCAAATGTAGGCCTATACAAGCCAAACAGGAAGGGAGGCAGTTCGCATATGATTCATGCCGATAATGCATGTAATGGGGTGGGGGAATGGATCGCCTGACCGCAATGGAAGTGTTCGTGCGCATCGTCGAGACCGGAAGCTTTTCCGCCGTGGCGCGCGAGATGGGGATGACCCAGCCGACGGTGAGCAAGCAGCTCACCGCGCTGGAAAAACAACTCAAGACCCGGCTGCTCAACCGCAGCACCCGCCAGCTCTCGCTGACCGAAGCCGGCTCTTCGTATTACGAAAGCTCCAAGCGCATCATCGATACCGTGCACGAGGCGGAAGGCAACCTCGGCCTGCTGCAGACGCAGCTCACCGGCGTGCTGCGCGTGAACAGCTCGATCGGCCTCGGCCAGGTCTACCTCGGGCCGCTGCTGCTAAAGTTCCAGGAAGCGCATCCCGGCCTTTCGCTCGATCTCTCGTACGCGGATCGTTACGTGGACCTGGTGGAAGAGGGCATCGACGTCGCCATTCGCGTCGGCAAGCTCAACGACTCCACGCTCGCAGCGCGGCGCATCGGCAGTTCGCTTCGTTGCGTGATCGCCACGCCCGAATACCTGCAGCAGCACGGTACGCCGCAGGTACCGCAGGACCTCGTCAATCACAACTGCCTGCTCTATGCGTACCTCTCCACCGGCAACGAATGGACGTTCAACAGCAAGGAAGGCGAGATCCGCGTCAAGGTGTCGGGCAACTTCCGGTCGAACAACGGCGAGGCCATCCGCCAGGCCGTGTTCGCCAATCTCGGCATCGCCGTATCGCCCGACTGGCTGATCCTGCGCGAACTGGACGAGGGACGGCTGATCGCGATCCTGCGGGAATATGCACCGGCGCCAGCGGAAATCAACGCGGTGTATCCGTCGGCGCGCCACGTGTCGGCGAAGGTGCGCGCCTTCACCGAATTCGTCCGCGCGGAGTTTCAGAAGATTCCGGCGTTGAAGATCAGGTAAGGAACGATCGATGAAAGCGGGGCCGCGGTTCGAGGGCCGCGGGCCGAGTGAAAGCGCAATGCTCGAGGGCGGCTATTCCGCCGAAGGATTACCGGCAATCCAAGGCTCTGCTGTCACTCAAACCTCGACCCTCGAACCTCGGCCCTTGTTCTTTCTGATGCAGCCGGCATGTCGCCACAGAGAAATTTTTAGCTCGCTTTGTGTGCGGAAAAATCCAGCAACTCCATGATCCGTAGAGAGAAGCCGTCAAACCTATCACTTTGATAGATTTGACAGCTTTGCCGCTTGGCGAGGAAAGTGTTCACCAAGCGGCGGGCACAGCGCCGTTCATAAAAGAAAAAAGACAAAAAAGGCGATGTTGGAAAAAGGGATTCGCAATTGGCGCCGCAAGCGATGCAGTCGTTTGAACGGAAGCGGCTGTGGGAGCGAAAGGGAGAAGGAGCGCAGCGCGACGCGCTCGACAGCGACGCACTGGTCTGGGTGCTGGCCGCGCTCACCCAGTATTTCCGCATTCCCTTCGACCCGCGGCTGGTGCAGGGACAGTTCCCGCCGCCGCATGGATTCGAAACGATTGTTAGCGCAGCCGCGGCGCTCGGGCTGCGCGCCGGATGGAAGGCACGGCCCGCCTCCACACTGAACAGGATTGGGGCGCCGTTCGTAGCTGTACTGGCGCCCAGGATTTCAGAGCCGCACCCTGGTACCGGTGCCACCCGATATGTAGCCTCCCTGGCCCCGGAGGCATCGGACCAGCGGCTCGTTTTTATACTGCGGATCGAAGACGGGCGCGTCGCCCTCTTCGAGCAAGGCCAGTCCAGCCACTCGATCCTGCCGTTCGCGGAATTCGCGGCGCGATATGCGGGACAGGTGCTGCTGGTCACGCCGCAACGAAAGGCGCCGCAGGATCCCGACGTGGCGTCGGTCCGCGAGCCTTTCGGATTCCGCTGGTTCGTCCCCGAACTCCTGAAGCATCGCAAGGTGTTTCAGGATGTTCTTCTAGCGTCGCTAGCACTCCAACTGATGGCCCTGGCGACGCCTCTTTTTACGCAGGTGGTGATCGACAAGGTCATCGTTCACCACACCCTCAATACGCTCACGGTCATCGGCATCGGGCTGGCCGTGTTCCTGGTCTTTACCGCAGCCATGACCTGGGTGCGGCAATACCTCATCCTGCATACCGGCAACCGGATCGATGCCGTACTTGGGCTGAGGGTGTTCGAGCATCTGTTCCGGCTGCCGCCGCGGTATTTCGAGCATAGACCCACCGGTGTGCTGGTAGCTCGCGTACAGGGAGTCGAAACCATTCGCGAGTTCCTCGCCAGCGCTGCGGTGACGCTGATGCTGGACTTGCCGTTCATGGGCATCTTCCTGGCGGTGATGTTCTGGTACTCGTGGCAACTCTCGCTCATCACACTTGGCATATTGCTGGCCATCGTGGTGCTGAGCCTGATCGTCGCCCCGATGTTCCGCCGCCGGCTCAACCAGCAGTTCCTGCTGGGCGCACGTAACCAGGCCTTCCTCACCGAATACGTGTCGGGCCTGGAAACCGTGAAGTCGTTGCAGATGGAGCCGCAACTCAACGCCCGCTTCGGTGAGTACCTGGCTTCCTATCTGGATGCGGGATTCAGGACCAGAACGCTGGCCAACAGCTACCAGGTCGCCGCCAACACGCTCGAGCAACTTCTGACGTTGTCCATTCTCTGTGCCGGCGCCTGGCTGGTGATGCAGGAAGTCGGGTTCACTATCGGCATGCTGGTCGCCTTCCAGATGTTTTCCAGCCGGCTGTCGCAGCCGATGCTCAAGCTGGTGGGGCTATGGCAGGAATTCCAGCAAGCGGACATTGCGGTCAAGCGCCTTGGCGATCTGATGGATGCGCCGCAGGAGCCGTACTCCACCGTTCCGAGCAGAGAGGGCAAGCGTCAGGGCAAGATCGAAATCGAGAACCTTGCCTTCCGTTACGCCGACAACCTGCCTTACCTGTACCAGAACCTGAACATCACCATCGAACCTGGTCAGTGCATCGCCATCATGGGGCCGTCAGGCTGTGGCAAGAGCACGCTGGCAAAGCTGCTGCAGGGTTTCTATTTGCCCTCCGAAGGCTCGATGAAAATCGACGGACACGACATTCGCCACCTCTCCGCCAACGAACTCAGAAGCAGCTTCGGCGTCGTTCCCCAGGAGACGATGCTGTTCTCCGGCGCGATCTACGACAACATCGTCCTCGGTCATCCGCTTGCCAACTTCGAAGACGTAGTAATGGCCTGCAAGGCAGCGGGGATTCACGAAACCATCGAGGCGCTGCCGCAGGGCTACCAGACCCCGATTGGCGAGCACGGCGCTGGACTCTCCGGTGGGCAGAAGCAGCGCATCGCCATCGCAAGAGCTTTGCTCAAGCGGCCGTCGATCCTGATATTCGATGAGGCGACCAGCAATCTGGATGACGAAACGGCGAATGACTTTGGCGAGACGATCAATCAGCTAAGGGGCAAGGCGACCATTCTGATGATCGCTCACAAGCTTCCGGTTGGCATCAGGGAAATTGAGACGTTGGTCCTGGACGGAGCGGGGCCTCGATGAAAGTTTCAGGACTAAAGGGGTCAGGCCTGCATAATTGCATAAAGATGTTTTCTCAGGGCGTCGGCGATTTCTCCGGGGCTGCGCGAAAGCTTCTCCAAGTTGGCAATCTGATGGCTTAGTGTCGAAGGGGAGCGCGAGAAATGTTCTGCAACTTCAGTAAGTGCACAGGAACGAAGCTGGATGGCAAGCCAGGCCGCGAGTGCGCGGGCCTGGGCGGTCTGGCGGCCGCGGCCCTGGGCGCTGAGCGCGTCCTCGGTGAGACCGTAACCCTCGCACACGTAGGCCACGATCTGTTTGAGCGAAGGGGGCTTGCGTATTGTTTCATGCTTGGGAAGCACCTTCTTCAGGAAGTCTTCCTCCCCGACCACCCGACCATCTGCCTGCCCGCCGTAGAACACCTCCGAGTGTCCATCGCGCGCTCCGGCATCGACAAAGGCCGCAAAGCGCCGCCTTGCGGGATCGAGTTGATTTCCGAATTGACCCAAGATCCAGTTGGTCGTCAACCACGCCAGGACTTCCTGTCCGACATAGGCGCGATGGCTGCTCCAGGCATAGCCCCCGGGGTGGCTGACCATTCGGGACCGAACAGGATTGAGATGGAGATAACGTACCAGCGCCAGCCCATATCGGTCGTGATCCACCAGAAAGGCCTTGAAGCGCCCCTGGAACACATGCCCGATCCTGTCGAGTCTGGCGTTCAAATGGCGGGTGTAGCGGAAGGAAAGATTCTGCATGCCGGCCGACAAGCTCGATTCCCCGGCCTGAAGCGCCAAATGCAGGTGATTGGTCATCAGGCAGAAGGCGTGAACTCTGTAACCGAAACGCTCCACGCCTTCGGCGAGCAGATCATAGAAGTACCGTCGATCTGCCTGAGTCAGGAACACGTCCTCGCGCGCATTGCCGCGCAGGATGACGTGGTACAGACCACCGGGGGCATGAAGTCTGGGTTTGCGAGCCATAAGGGGGAGGATACATGATCAATTACGCACACTGCAGGCCTGACCCCATTCGGGAGGTGTCATGAGGTTTTACTACATCAGCATTTTCAGCGTGGTGTTCCTGGGCTTGATCTACCTGATCGGAACGGGCCTGCTGGCGTGGATCGGGCTGTGGTTGCGCAAGAGATGGAAGAGGGCGTGGACGGTGATGGTTCCGCTTTTTTTGTTGCTTTACATTGCGCCGATTGGAGAGGAGTTCTGGATCGCTTGGAACTTCGGGCAGTTGTGCAAGAAGGATGCGGGGCTCTTCGTTTACAAGACGGTGGAGGTGGAGGGATTCTACGACGACACCACTCATTGGTGGCGGCAACTGGCTGAGTCGAAATATCAATTTATGGAATCGAGGGATAACACGTACGGTGGTTTGTACCGAGTCGAGCGTGATGGCAGTGGAGTGCGTCACTTCAAGATCGACCACCCCACGGCGAGGTATCACTTTAGTAGAGACTCCGGGAAAAGTATTGAGCATAAGTTGGCGAAGCAGGAATCCAGAGTGGTCGATAGCCAGACGGGAGAAGCGCTTGGTGAGTATCGTGTCTATATTCGACAAGCGCCTTGGTTTTTCATCGGGTTGGATCGTCCCAACATGGGATGCGACGGACCAGAAGGCGGGCCACACAGTAAGCATAAGAACAGTTTTCTTATCTATCGGGATATTCTGAATCCAATTACATCTCAGGGCGGAGAGACAAAGTGAACATTCTCGATGCTTTCAGGTATGCCTCGTTGGCTACCGCAGCCTACGTCCGCTTGGGAGGGAGTCCGTGGGAAGGGGCTACCTTCGTCACGTTAGCCTCGTCCGAGGAACAAGACCGCCTCCCCTTGTCGATCGCGACAGAGCTTTTCAATCCGGCCGACCCAAATGCGTCGCGTTGGACCATCGCCCACTACTACAGCGGTGACGTGCCCGGAACGAACGACGACACGGGCTTTGCGGCGACGCTTTTCAAGAGGGAGGACGAAAACGTACTGGCCATTCGCGGGGTGGATCTCGCTGCTGGTTTCAGGGAATGGTTCAAGGACCTGGTGGGCGCAAGCGCGGGAGGCATAGGCTTGCTGGGTGTGGCGGTGACACAGGTGGTGGACATGATCAACCTTATCCAGCGATTGTATGGGGCGGGGATGGTCACCCAGCTCAGCGCCACGCTGACTCTGACGCGTCCCGATGAACCGGGCGCGCACTTTATCGCCTTGCAAGGCAGTCTGCCCAGTCCCCGTCCCATTCCCGGGTTGCCGGGCATCCCGATTCCGATGTACTTGTCGTTGAGCACCTTCCAGGCGCCGGGTGAAAAGCGCCTCGAACCCGGCGACAAAATTACCCTGACCGGACACAGTCTGGGTGGCCACCTGGCGATGGTGGCGGCGCAGTTGTTTGGCGACCGCATCAATCCCGATGTCTATCTGTTCAACAGCGCCGGGTTCGATCCGGTCAGCGTGAACGTGGCCTCGGCGGCGGCGAGCCTCTCGGTCTATCTGGGGCCGGTGGCGCAGGCGCTTATCACAGGCGCGAAAGTCGCCCTGGCCGAATCTCTGGGCTCGAAAGCACTATTTCTTTCCAGCGATTCGCAACAGGCCAGCTCGAGCGTCATTGGGGGAATCCGTTCCGTGCTCGGCACCCCGGCCGGTGCTTTTACGGTACACAACCTCGAGAGCGAAGACAGCAGTCCGGGCAACGATTTCAGCGTCGTGGCCAGTGTATTCACCGGAGCGGGCGGCCTCGGAACCGCGGTGCTGGTGGGCACCGAAGTCAACAGCCATTCGATCGAACAGATCATGGATGCGCTTGCGCTGCATGCGGTGTTCTATCGCCTGGATGACACTCTGACACTGGAAAAGATCAAGAAATTTGTCGATGCGGTCGAGAAAGTCCCTGGAAGGAGCGAGGAGGTTCTGACTGAGGCGCTGCATGCGCTGCTGATAGCAGGCAGCCGCTTTGCCCGGGATGGGTTGCAACTTTCCATTTCAGATGCTTCAGCGGGGGTGGATGTCTGGACGGACAAAGGAGACATCACTGCGCGTGACGCCTACCACACTGCAATTCTGGAATTGAACAGGCAGCTTGATGAAGGTGACCTGGAGAACATTCAAGTCGTGTCATTGATCAACGAGCCGTCACAACCAATGACCAGCCAACAGTTGATCGACCGCGCCACCTACGGGCCCGACGAGCATGCCTATCGCTATGCGCTGAAGAAACTGTTGCCGTTTTCGGTTACGGGCATCGACTACCAGACATTGCACAACTTCAGCGGTGAGCTGGAACTCTACGACCGGCAGCGTCACAGCGGGACGCTTACGACGGACTGGATCAAGGATCGGGCGGAATTTCTTTACTGGAAGAACGTGGCTTTTCGAGGGGATACGGACCTCGCATACGCAGCGGAGACTCCCGATCAGATGTTTGTCGATCTACACACCAGATCTCGCGTCTTTACAACCACCGTCACGGTGGAGGACGGCCTGCAGAAGCCGATCGATCCGCCCCGCTTCGTCTTCGGCGGCGACTACCCGGATTTCGTGACCGGCGGTAAAGAAAGCGACCGCCTCTACGGCGGAGCGGGGACCGATTTTCTTGCCGGCTTCGCGGGCAATGATCGCCTCGAAGGCGGACAAGGTTTCGACGTCTACCAGTACGGGGCATTGCGAACCACGGGCCCAGAGGGAAATGTCAGCGACAGCAACGATGGCCTGGATACCATCCTGGATACGGATGGTCGCGGGGTCCTTCGCTATGTCGTGGACGACCCGACGAATCCGCAGGAGGCCGCAGTCATTGCCGATGCACGCGTCAAGGTATCGGATGCCGAATGGAAGAGTACCGACGGCCGCTTCGCTTTTTTCAAGGCGCCGAACGAAGCAGGCCTGATCGATCTGCGGGTGGAAGTACTGGATGGCCCCGGCGGCAGCATGATTCTCAAAGACTGGCGGGAAGGCGATTTCGGCATCCGGCTCGGTAGCGACCGCGGTGCGACCGAGGCACCGAGTCCGGTTCGCGTCGTTACAGGCGACAGGAAGCCGGAGGTTGCTGAAGCGATTGTTCCCGCTACCGAAGACGGGCGCCCGGCCAACGTACAGCCGGAGTGGCGCATCGTTGCCCAAACGCCAAATGAATTGGAATCCTCTGTGACAGTTGGATTGAGCGAGGTCCCAGAATTGCCGGGCAATACCCGGATAGTGTCCCGAACAACGAATTTTGATTCCGAAGGAAACCCGGTTTCGGACACGCTCGCTCTCCGGGAAGTGGTGACCTTTGCCCTGACCTTCAACCGGGCGGACGACCTCGGGAATCTGGAAGGTACGGATCCGGAGCCCGATCGGCCTGACGTGTTGTACGGCAGCGAGGGATCCGATGTCATCATTTCTCTCGGCGGAAATGACCAGGTTCACGCAAAAGGCGGCGCGGATCTTATTTTCGGCGGGACGGGAAGCGACGTGTTGGACGGTGACGCCGGGGACGACCGGATCTATGGCGAAGCCGGCAAGGACAGGCTTCGTGGCGGCACGGACCACGACGATCTGTTCGGCGGCCTCGATGGCGACATACTCAATGGCATGGAGGGAAAGGACCGTCTCGCGGGAGAGGGCGGCAGGGACCTGCTGTTTGGGGACGACGGCAATGACGAGCTGTACGCCGATGACATGGTCGAGGCTATCGGCCTCGCGGCAGCAATCAGAAATGGCGAGACACAATCCGGAAGCGGCATTCAAGGCGAATGGCTGGACGGGGGTGAAGGCGACGACCTGGCTCTCGGAGGCGCCGGCGACGATCAGCTAATGGGCGGCGGTGGAAACGATGTCCTGATCGGCGGTGGCGGCGACGACAATCTCAATGGCGATCGTTACGGCATCTCCGTCGATCCCGATTTCTGGCGGGTCGAACGCGAAATCGTGTCCACCGACGGATTGAGGCTCTTTCGGGAGCAGTACAACGCATACATCCAGTACGCGGAGAGTGCAAATGGGGGCGACGACCTGATCTATGGCGGGGCGGGTGCAGACTGGATGTTCGGGTGGGTTGGTCAGGATCTGCTCGACGGCGGGGACGGCGACGATATCGGCTTCGGTGGCGCGGGCGATGACATATTGATGGGGGGAGCAGGGGCGGACGAGTTGAGCGGCGACAACGGGGACAACTCGGGACCGGGCGCCGACTTTCTCGATGGAGGAAGCGGAGCGGATATTCTCTGGGGTAACGACGGCAACGATATTCTCATCGGCGGCCACGGCAATGATGAGTTGTACGGTGGCAGCGGCGACGACGTTCTGTTCGGCGGAGCGGGAACGGACGTGCTCAAGGGCGGTGCGGGTCAGGATACTTATGTTTTCGAATCGGTGGAGGGCAAGGAGCAGATCGATGATGTCCCGGACAATGCTCCGGGTTCCGTTTCGGAAAGAAGCATCCTCGTGCTGGGCGACGGTCTTGAGCGTGAGGACTTCAAATTCAGACAAGGCAGCCTGATGCTCGACTTCGGCGAGGGCAACGAGATCCATTTCCTCGGTTTCGACAGGGACGATCCGTGGTCTACCGCGGTCCTCGGCGAAATTCAATTCTCCGACGGCACGTTCATGACATTCCAGGATGTGCTGGACCAGGGATTCGAGCTGGATGGAACCGAAGGCGACGACAACGGCGAAGAAGGCGCCGCTCCGATGCTTGTCGGGACAGCAGTCAACGACCGCATTCACGGACATGCCGGGGATGACATCCTTGCCGGCATGGGCGGCAATGACGTTCTGGATGGCGGGGATGGTGCCGACATGCTGCAGGGCGGTGCCGGGGATGATGCGTATGTCGCCGATGGCACCGATACCATATTTGACATGGAGGGCCGCAATTCCCTGGCTTTCGCGGATTCGACGACGGTGTTCGATGTCGAGATCGGCCGGTTTCTGATCGATGAGGCCGCGCACTGGGCACTGTCGATCGGCGGCCACGGTTTTCTGGCCATTAATGCTGACCAGCCCGCGTTTGATTTGTTCACTTTCTCCGATGACTCCTCATACAGCCTGCTGGATCTCCTCGGGCTGCGATATTTCGAGGGCCAGAGCATTTCTGGTGGCGAGGGCAATGACGCCATCCGGGGTTACGGCGGCAATGACTATCTGGAAGCGGGGAGCGGGAATGACGTGGTTCTTGGTTATGGCGGTGGGGATTTCCTGGCCGGAGGGGATGGCAATGACGAACTGGGCGGCGGCGCCGGTTCCGATATTCTCCAGGGCGACAGCGGCGACGATGTTCTGGACGGTGGGATGGGAGATGACACGCTAGAGGGCGGCGACGGATCCGATGTGTACGTTTTCGGAACCAACTCCGGATACGACTCCATTATTGAAGAGGGATCGATCGGTGACTATGACGTTGTGGTCCTCGACGAAGGTTTGAGCGTCGAAGGGGCAAGCTTTGAGCGACTGTCCAATGGAAACCTGGCGATCTCCCTCGACTACGGCAGTGCCGGATTTGAAGTCGAGGGGTACTACGCCAATCAAAGCCGCAAGATCGAGGCCATTGTCTTTTCTGACGAGACCGTGATCGAGGCCTCGTTTCTTGATTCCCTTGAAGTCCCGCCCATTACCGGGACCGGGGAAGCAGACGAGATCGTTGGCACTGAGTGGAACGATACGATCGAGGCTCTTGAGGGCGATGATGTCCTCGATGGGGCGTCCGGAAGCGACTTGCTGCGTGGAGGTGACGGCGCCGATACCTACCTCTATACCCGAGGTACCGGGCAGGACACGCTGACTGATGGTTCGGGGGTCAACCGGATTCGGCTGGGATTCTCAATCTCGTTCAGCGACGTTGGCGCGCGTCGCATTGGCAATGACCTTTCCCTTGATTTGCGTGGAACGGGCGACAGGTTTCTTGTCCAGGGATATTTCGATGCCCCTCAAAACTGGACCATCGAAACTGCTGACGGAGAGGCGGGACAGTTCGACGCACTGATTGCCGAGACCCAGCGGCTCGATTCTGATGAATTCGCCCGTGTGGCGGCCTTCAGTGAAGCGGTTCATCGGGGCAGTTTCATCTCCGTTTTCCAGGCTCAGGGATATCAGTTGGTTGACGGTACCTCCCTTGCCAGAAGGTACGCTACCCCGGCGTTGGTGACCTATGTCGACGGAGTGCAGACCAATACTACAACCTATACGTTCTTCGTCAATCCGGACAATCCATCGGTTTCGACACAGACCTTTAATCTCGACGCCTGGAACTATGAGGACAGTGGCACGGTGCAGGACAACAGTGTGTCACTGCAGAAGCAGTTGATCATCAGCGATGCGGCGGTTATCAGTGGCACCGTCCAGAACATCCATCAGATCGGGAATGAGTGGGTCTGGGCATCGACAGGCTGGAGCGAAATCGACAATCCGGTTCATCGCTTCTCTACCGATTCGTCGGTCGGGTTCATATCCGGGCAGGAGCTCGATCCGCAGACCGGCCAGTATCTCGCAGTCGGTACCGTCAGAACAGTCCGGGAATTCAATTACAACACCGGATCGGCGCAGAGCTACATCATCGAGCTGCATCCCGGCGAGTCTTTTCCCGCTCCGCACTATTCCGCTCTCTTCCCGGATAAAAGCCTGTACGAGTGGATGCATGAAACCTCTATCAAATACTACTCAGAGGTCCGCGCGGGCAACTCCGACAATCAGATCTCCGGTGCGTTCATCGTCGATGCCGGTGGCGGCAATGACGTTGTGTGGGGCTCGGTGATTGTCAATGGCGGAGAAGGCGATGACATCCTTACCGGAGGCGACTACCTGTTTGGCGGATCCGGCAACGACGAACTGTATTGGGCTTACACGATGAAGGGCGGGCCTGGCGATGACCGGCTGGCGGGCGGTACCGAAATGGATGGCGGGGAAGGCGATGACCGGCTGTTCGACGGCTCGATCCTGAGCGGCGGATTCGGAAACGATCTCCTGGATGGCGGTCAGGGTGCCGATCTTTATTTGATCAATTCAGGCGACCTTGGTGTCGATCTTGTCGCCGATTCCAGTGGTGGTTCGACGGATGACTTCCTGAACGCCTACTACGTTTCCATAGGGTTGCCGGACTGGCGGCATCTGCAACGCATAACGACTACAACCTATCGAATATGGGGCGGCGAAGGGCCCACCTTCGACACCGAGGAGCAGGTTCGTAACTTCTTTCTTGGTCGGGGCATGACTTTTGAAGAGGCGTATGCCCGCGGCGATGTCGAAATTCTCGAACCGCTTCCCCCGGCGCCCCGGCCGGCTTCCAACGACTTTGAAGCGCTCGAACCTTACTATCAGGCGGGAGCTATCGATCTGGACACAGTTGGGTTTGCCGAAGGGGTAGCCATCGGGAACTTGACGTTCTCCTGGGGGCGGCAGCGAATCAACCTGGCTGATCGTGACAATGAACAAGAGGCTTCCGACCACGTCACGCTGGATATCGCCCGGGATTCAAGTAAGACGGTACGGGTTGTCATCCCACGCGCCGATGACCCGATCGGCAGTGGTGTCGAGCAGTTCCGGTTTGCGGACGGTGCTGTGCTGACGCTTGCTGAAATGATGGCGCTGGCGCCTCCCGCCCCCGATTTTGATCCGCCCCCGATCGTCACGGGCACCGAGGGCGCCGACGAAGTGTTCGGCACCGACGCCGACGACATCCTGTACGGGCTGAGTGGCGACGACTCCCTCAGCGGAGGTGAAGGCAACGACGAGTTGATCGGGGGTGTCGGAAACGATCAGCTTTATGGCGGATCGGGAGACGACCTTCTGTCCGGTGGAGAGGGTAACGATATTTACGTCTATGAGTGGGGTGATGGCGTAGACCAGATCTTCGATCATCCTTCGCCTGGAGAATCCAACACTCTTCATTTTGGTGAGGGTATTGCGCCCGACGCGATTTCGCTCGGACAGGGGTCGCTGGTAATCCGTATCGGCAATGATCAGGGGGCGATCCATCTTGGATCATTCGATCCGATCAACCCGCTCGTCTCCCGGGACATCGATCTGTTCGTATTCGCGGATGGAACGGTATGGGACTACCTGGCGTTGCTTTCCCTTGGAATAGAAGTTTCTGGCGGTCCTGGAGCCGACTTTCTGCAGGGGACGGCAGTTGCCGATCGAATCTTCGGATTCGAAGGGGCGGACCGGCTAGATGGCCGCGGAGGCAATGATTTTCTGGCCGGTGGAGAAGGCGGGGATGTCTATCTGTTCGGTGCGGGGAGCGGGCATGACGAGATTCTGGACGAAGGGGGTGCGGGAGGCGTTGACGCCATCGAATTGACGATGGGGATTGTTCCCTCGATGTTAGAGATTTCAAAAATTGAGAATGACCTGCTGCTCGCCATAATCGGGAGTGATGACGCCATTCGAGTCAGACATTGGGAGGATCCGGCGTCTCAAATAGAAGAAGTACGGTTCGCAGATGGCGTGATATGGGGAATGGACGTTCTTCGACAACTTGCCAACGAGGTAAACCGTGCACCGGTACTCAACGCGGCCATTCCCGATCAGACTGTTCAGGAAGACGAGTTGGTGGGTTTTCGATTGCCGGAGAGGGCTTTCCTGGATCCTGATGCGGGCGACGAATTGACGTACAGCGTAAATCTTGCCGATGGATCGACGCTTCCGGTCTGGCTTGAATTCGATTTCCTGACCTTGACGTTCCGTGCGACGGCGTTGAATGCCGATGTCGGAACAATCAGCGTAAATGTAACCGCCACGGATAGCGATGGAATGCAGGCATCAGACCGCTTTGATGTGACGGTTATCAACACCAACGATGCGCCGGTCGCAGCGAATGACGTGTTACTTATGATCGAGGATGAGATCCTTTTATTGAATGCCGGTACCTTGATCTCGAACGATGTCGACGAAGACCCGACTCAGGACGCCTTGGAGATTGTTTCTCTGGGGGACGTGTATCACGGCAGCGCGGTGCTCGGGGCCGATGACGGCGTGGTCTTTGTGCCCGAGAGCAATTACAGCGGGGCTGCAGGGTTCACGTATCTCGTTGGAGACGGGAATGGCGGTTTCTCGATCGCAGCCGTGGAGATCTGGATTGAAGCGCAAAACGATGCGCCCGTTCTGGCGGCTGTTCCCGTCGACCAACGTGCCCTGGAGGATCGGGAAAACTCATTCAGGCTTTCGCCTGGCACATTTGTCGAAGTCGATGCCGGCGATAACCTTGACTATGCGGTGCAATTGTCCGGGGGCGAGGCTATTCCGGCCTGGTTAGTGTTCGATCCGGCGGATCTGTCATTCATGGGCGCGCCGGGCAATGAAGATGTCGGCACGCTGTCGATCCGGGTAACTGCCATTGACGACTCCGGTGCGTCGGCCTATGTGGATTTTCAGATTGATGTAGAGAATGTCAACGATGCTCCGATGCTTGGCACCCCATTGCCCGACGTGTTTTTCCAGGAGGGCATCGAGTTTGCGCTATCGGTTCCAGACGGGGCCTTCGTTGATATCGATCAGGGGGACATTTTTTCCTATGGGGCCACGCTCGTGAATGGTGACCAGTTGCCGGCCTGGTTGACATTTGACCCGGGCACCTTGACCTTGCAGGGCACTCCTGATGCCGCTGCTATCGGCAGTATCGAGGTGCAGGTGGAGGCGACTGATCTGGGGGGCGCATCGATCCGGGATGATTTCATCCTGACTGTGGAACCCGCTCCCGGTTTGCTGCTGAACGGCACAGGGGATGCTGATAATCTCATCGGGCAATCCGGTAATGACGTTATCAACGGATTGGAGGGCGCCGACACCATGACTGGAAAGCTCGGGGATGACCAGTATTACGTCGACAATTCTGGCGATGTCGTATCCGAGTTGCCTGGCCAGGGAATCGATACTGTTTTCAGTTCCGTAGCTTACCGCCTCCCGGAGAACGTCGAGAACCTCACACTCGTCGGGACAAAGAGTACCGGCGCCACCGGCAATTCTCTTGATAATACTCTCGTCGGAAACGATGGCTGGAATGTGCTGGATGGGGGATTCGGCAATGACTTCCTGGACGGCGGAGCCGGTGCCGACATACTGGCTGGTGGAAAAGGGGATGACGCTTACGTTGTGGACAATGGGCGTGACGTTGTTGTCGAGAAGTCTGGTGCTGGGATGGATACGGTTCGCAGTCACATCTCCTATGCGCTCGGACCGAATATTGAAAATCTCGTATTGCTCGGCACTTCGGCGATAAAGGGCACGGGCAACACTTCGGACAATCTTTTGACCGGAAATTCCGCGGCAAATGTGCTGTCGGGTTCCAGGGGCAGCGACATTCTTCAGGGAGAAGGCGGAAACGACACCCTGAGTGATTCGAATGGCAACGCGCTCTTCGATGGCGGTGAGGGGGGCGATTCCCTTTCCGGCGGCGGCGGTGAGGAGATGTATATCGGCGGCCCTGGCGACGACAGGGTTGATACAGGCGGCGGCGCGGACATCATCGCTTTCAACGCCGGAGACGGCCAGGATGTGGTCGTTTCAGGTACGGGCAGGGACGATACGCTGTCCCTGGGCGGCGGCATTCGCTATTCGGATCTTGGCTTGTCGAAGTCAGGCAAGGACCTGATTCTCCATACTGGCGGGATGGACCGGTTGACGTTCAAGGACTGGTACGCGGGTGCGAACCATCGTACCGTGGTCGGGCTTCAGGTCATTGTCGAGGCCATGGCAGAGTTTGATTCTTCCAGTGCGCAAACGCTTTACGACAATAAGGTTGAAACCTTCGACTTCAGGGCACTCGCCTCGGCCTTTGATGCGGCGGGCCGCGTTAACGGCTGGGCACTGACCAACGCGTTGCTGAATGCACATCTGTCCGGGAGCGACACGGCAGCGATGGGAGGAGATCTGGCGTATCAGTACGGCCTGAATGGCAGCCTGTCGGGCATCGGTCTCACTCCCGCGCAGGATGTATTGAAGGCTGCGCAGTTCGGCACATCCCCTCAGGCGCTGCGGCCGCTCCAGGATCTGCAGCAGGGCCAGCTCCGCTTGGCATAACCCGAATGAGAGGGGAGGCAGTCATGACCAGAAAAGTTCCCATTGCAAACACTGGTGCACTGGAATTCGCCCCGGCGATCATGCGGATCGAGCATGAGAGCGCCTCTCCGATGCCGCGTGCCGTACTGTACGTCACGCTGGCATTGTTCGGCGTGATGCTGATGTGGGCATTGTTCGGGCGGCTGGACATCATTGCGGTTGCTCAGGGCAAGCTGATACCCGGCACCTATGTGAAGATCGTTCAACCCGCAGAATCGGGTGTACTGCGGGAGATTCTTGTGCGCGAAGGCGAGGAAGTGCAGTCCGGGCAGGTGCTGATGCGCATGGACACTGACGTATCGGATGCGGAGCAGACCACCGTCGAGACGGACCTTGCCTTGCGCCGTTTGCAACTACGTCGCATCGATGCTGAATTGGCCAACACCCCGTTCAATGCGACGAAACAGGACCGTCTGGATCTCCACGCCCAGGCCGCCGCCCAGTACCGCGCCAACCGGGAGGCCTATCGCAGCCAGATGGACAGCGAGCAGGCCGTCCTGGCCAAGGCGGAACAGGACCTGAACGGCGCGATCGAGATGGAATCGCGCTTGCGGCAGATCGTGCCCATCTACCAGGAACAGGAAGCCGCCCACGGCAAGCTGGTCAGGGACGGCTTTGTCTCCAAGCTCGCCGGCCGGGACAAGACCCGCGAGCGGATCGAGAAGGAGCAAGAGCTTAAGGCGCAGGCGCATCAGGTCGCCAGCCTGCGGGCCACCATCGAGCAATCCAGAAAACGTCTTGCCCAGATCACCTCCAGCTACCGCCAGCAGCTCCAGAACGAGCACGCGGAAGCCAACGCCCAGCGGATGCGGCTCGAACAGGAGGCCGCCAAGCAGGCCTATCGCCGCGGCCTGCTCGAGCTGAAGGCGCCGCAGGACGGTGTCGTCAAAGACCTCGCCACCCATACCTCCGGGACGGTGGTTTCCCCCGGCACCATCCTCATGACCCTGGTCCCGCACAACGACCCGGTCAAAGCCGAGGTCTGGGTGACCAACGAGGACGCCGGGTTCGTCGAAGCCGGCCAGCCGGTCAAGGTCAAGCTGGCGCCTTATCCGTTCAACAAATACGGCATGGTCAAAGGCAGGGTGGAGTACCTCAGCCCCGACGCTGCGGAACTACCCGACGTCCGCGAGCGCGACCGCAAAGACGGCCAGGAGCACGTCATGCCGCCTTCAGGGTTTCGCGCGCTGGTCGCCCTGGACTCGCCTTACCTGGAACGCAACGGCAAGAAGTACGCGCTGAACGCCGGAATGCAGGTCTCCGTCGAGGTCAATCTCGGCAGCCACACGGTGATGGAATATTTGCTGTCGCCGGTTTCAAAAACGGTTCTGGAGGCGGGGCGGGAGCGGTAAAGAAAACGTCTGCAGAACGAGCGAGTTTACCGGGGCCCGGGGAAGTCTCTCTCGATCCTGCCTTTAACAAGTCTGCTTGTCGCAGGATCAAGTTTTGTCGCCGTCAGGCGAGCCAGCAGAACTTCCTTGTTTGTCATTTTGTGTCGCGCCAGTTCCCGGGTGAATTCTAGATCCTTTTCGCGACCGGCTGTGTACTTGGAAATGGCGAGATCGTTTGCTTCCAGGCAAAGACCGGCTGCGCCGCCGGTATTGGGATTCTCGATGCGAACCAGACGTTTCTTCCAGCGGGCAGGAAGGGTGGCGGTGTCGGGGCCTACGCCCTGGGCGTAATAACCGTGGGTTTGGTGAAACTGCGACCCTTCGCCGATTGCGCCGTCTACTTTGTCGGCCAGCTCCGGGTGTTTCAGAGGGTAAAGGTCGGCGTCCATGGACCGTAGCAATGCCGCAGGCGCCTGCGGAAACTGGCCAAGAATGGATTGACTGCCGATGATTACGAGTTCGGGCTCGCCGGCAATCTTGCCCGCGGCACGAATCAGGTGCTCAAGATCCGAACGCCGCATAGATCCGTTCCCGCTCGTCTGTGCTGAGTACGCTGGAGAAAGGCGACGATTGCCGCATGCGTGTGGCGCCTTCGCCTGGATCCGTGATGACCGCGGAAATTTGAGGCCACGGACGTTCCAACATCTGCCGCCACTCCTGCAGGGCTAACGGTACGTCGTCTTCATAGCGTGCCAGCCAACTCGCAAGAATCTTCCTGACCTGCTTCAGAAGCATGCGATTGCGTTCGATCTTTGCGGCTGCTACGCAGTGCATGGCCAGGCTGCGTGCGTCGAGAATACGGTGCTTTAGCGCGCCTGCAGACAATTGCCGCGTTGATGTTTCGAGCCGGGTAACGGTGCGCACGCCTGCTGCGCGCTGGCGGATGCGATAGCGACGCATGCGCTCCGAGGCGGTCTGCGCCTTACCAGTCGGCGGGCGGCCACGTGGAGTTTTGGCGATCTTTGCAGGAGTTGCCACCTATTTATCGTAACAAGCGACAATAAATAGCGCAAGGTTGGGAGCCCGATGACGGGCCCATCTTATTGCGCTTCCAGCCCTGCTTTTTCCGTCCTGCCTCGGCTCGACGGGATTGAGGGGAGCCAGCGCGGAGTTCAATTCCCGGGAACAAGGGCGTCGTGGATCGGCTTCACCCAGTTGTCGGTCTTCATGTCGAAGACGATGAAATCGCCATCGAACTGCCAGTAGGTCCAGGCCCACCCCAGGGCCTCGGCTTCGCGGGCGGCGGCGGCGGTATAGGCGACCCGCGATGCCATGTCGCTCTTGTCATAGGCACCGAACTCTCCCAGCAGGATCGGCCGGTCATGAGCTTTGGCCCAGCGCTGCACCAGTGCGAAATCTTTCTTCATGCTCGAGCGCTCGGCGGGCGTTCCCCAGGTGACGCCGGTCCTTGACCCGCCCGAGAACCACGGCGCGCCCTGATGGGTGAATTCCATCGGCAGGTAGTAGTGGACGGTGGCGATGATGTGGCGGTCGGCTTTGGGGAGGTCGAGTGCGTTCAGGTAATCAATGTTGTTCCAGAAGACCGGACCGATGACTACGTTCCGGGTCGGATTAGTCTGGCGGATTATGGCCAGGGCCTCGACCAGCCACCTGTTCCACACCGCGGCGCTAAGTTGTCCGTTCGGTTCATTAAGGATCTCGAACACGACGCCGTCGTCGGCGTCCTTGTAGTGCCGGCTGATTTGCCGCCAGAACGCCATCAGACGAGGTTTGCAGGCGTCGGCTTTCTCGCCGCAGGTACTGAAATTGTGCTCGTCAAGAATTATGGTCAGCTTCTGTGCGAGGGCGGCGAAGACCACTCGATCCAGCAGGGCCAGCCACGCGGGCTCGATCCGGTTTTTGGCGTCCATGTGCTCGAAGGCATGCAGGTTCACGCGAACGGTGTCAAAGCCGGCCTTCTTGATTCTCGCGAGGTGTTCCAGCCGGAAACGGGCCTGGGCGGGATCGCGCCAGATCGGGTCGTAGCCCAGGATATTGACTCCCCGTCCCATCATCTTTACCTGCGCTTGCGGAGTGACCTGCGCCGTCGCCGGGCCGGCGGTGGCCAGGGCCAGCGTTATCCATGCGATCAGCGTGTACGCGATTCGAACCATTACCTTCTCTCTTTGAACCCACAAATGCGTGCGCATCAGAACTTTCTAATTTACCGGTGGCATGTAAAAAATTCCTCCTGCCGATGCAAGGAATTTTCAGTCCAAAGAAAGATTAGTAATATTTTCAATAACTAAGCACCGGCCACTCGCTCTGGCGAGAAAATTGCAAGGTACTTTCGTCACACACCTGGATGGCGTGCGTACCTATTCCCGGAGGACGCGATGAACGACCCACAGATCACCGAACTGTTACTGCAATCGCTGGAACATGATTATGAAGACATCGAAGAGCAGGAGGATGACCATATTTATCGTTCGCAGGACTGGAAGCGCGACCTCCTGATGGATTCTCTCGGCATGGAAGCGGCGCTGCCGGCACCCGAAGAGGGGCTGCATGTCTGAGCAGTACTGGGCTTGTGCAAGCAGGCGACGAAAGGGATAGAGGACGGCCATGGCTGCAAGGTCCCTCGCGTCGTTGACTATCTCTTTCGGCCTGGTTTCCATACCGGTCAAACTCTTCTCCGCGACGCAAGCCCAGGCCGGGATTTCCTTCAATCTCATCCACGCCAAGTGCGGCTCCCGCCTTCGGCAACAGTACGTCTGCATCAAGGAGGACGTCGTTGTCGAGCGGGACGCGATGGTCAAAGGCTACGAATTCGCCAAGGATCGATATGTCACGTTCACTCCGGAGGAACTCAAGCAACTGGAGGAGGAATCCACCGGCACGGTGGAAATAACCGAGTTCGTGCCGGACGAGAAAATCGACCCCGTCTACTACGACAAAGCCTATTTCCTCGCTCCCGACAAAGGCGGTGCAAAGCCTTACGCGCTGTTATCAGAGGGCATGCGTTCCACGGGCCGGTGCGCGCTTGCGCGTTGGGCCGCCCGCGGCAAGCAATACCTCGTTCAGATACGCCCCGTGGAAGGCGGTCTTGTCATGCAGCAGCTCCTCTACGCCGACGAGGTGCGGGCCATGGAGGAAATCGAGATTACGAAGTCCCCCGTCAAAGATGCGGAACTGAAGCTGGCCGTCCAGTTGATCGAGCAAATCTCCGCGGACGAATTCAATCCCAAGGCCTATGAAGACGATGTCCAGAAGCGCATCGAGGCGGCGGTGGAGAAAAAGATAGCGGGAAAGGAGATCTCTGTCTCCCCCGAAGTGCCAGCAGCCAAATCCGCCGAGATCATCGACCTGATGGGCGCCCTTCGCGCAAGCCTGTCGAAGGGAGCGCCCAAACGAACGGACGCGCAACGCAAGCCGCCAAAACGTGCGGCCGCCACCCCTGTTCCGCTGAAGGCAAAGTCCAGCCGGCGGTGAGCATTGGCGGCTACCTACACGATCGATAACGTCCGCTCCATTCTCGGGCTTACCCGGTCCGCGGTGATGAGTTTGATCCGCCACGGATTCATCGCTCCGTCACGAGGGCCGCGGCGAAGCTACCTGTTCACGTTCCAGGACCTGGTCGTTCTCAGAATGGCAAAAGCGCTACAGGATGCGCGATTGCCGCCGCGACGAATCTCCGCGTCAATGCGGCGCCTTCGGGAGCAACTCCCGCAGGAAGCCCCGCTACAAGGGCTTCGCATCGCCGCCGTCGGCGGTGATATCGTCGTTGTCGAGCCCTCCGGACAATGGCGGGCAGACGATGGACAGCTTCTGCTCGCATTCGACATAGGCCAGAACGGAACCGTGTCCCTCATCGCGCCGGTTGAAAACATTGATTGGTTCTCCCGCGCATTTACCATGGAAGAAACAGCGCCCGATGACGCCATGGAGTCCTACAGAAAGGCCATCGGCGAGGATGCGTGCGCAAGCAGAGCGTACGCAAATCTGGGCCGCTTGCTGCATGAATCGGGGCGGATTGCGGAAGCAGAGGCCATTTATGTGACCGGGGTGGCCGCATGTCCTGCCGATCCATTGCTCTACTTCAATTTTGCCGTCCTGCGGGAAGACCAGGACAGGACCGGCGATGCCATCAATCTCTACATGCAAGCCCTGGAGCAGGATCCGACCATGAGTGACGCGCATTTCAACCTGGGCTTGCTCTACGAGACGCTTCGCCAGCAAAGGGAGGCTGTGCGCCACTTCAGCGCGTATCGAAAATTGACCGCGATTCCGCCGGAGCGTTAGTGTCCGCATGGCTCTCGAAACCTATCGCAAGAAGCGCAATTTCCGGATCACGCCGGAACCGGCAGGGCGAAAACCCAGACAGAAAAGGCGGGGCCTCGAGTTCGTGATCCAGAAGCACGCGGCCAGCCACCTCCATTACGATTTCCGGCTTGAACTCAATGGTGTCCTGCTGAGCTGGGCAGTTCCAAAAGGTCCCAGCCTCGACCCCAACGACAAGCGGCTGGCGATGCATGTCGAGGATCATCCGATGGAGTACGGGGCGTTTGAAGGGATTATTCCGGCGAAGCAGTATGGCGCGGGAACGGTTTTGCTATGGGACAGGGGCATCTGGCTTCCGAAAGAGGATCCCGCGGCCGGATACAGCAAAGGAAAGCTGAAATTTGAACTCAAAGGCGAAAAGCTGGGCGGAGGCTGGACGCTGGTGCGGAGCCACGGCAGCAAGTGGAGCCACGGCAGCAAGTACGGAGGCGATAAAGCCTGGCTCCTGATAAAGGAGGATGACCCTTTCGCCCGGCGCGGCGCGGATGCGGGCATCGTCGACGACAGGCCGGAGAGTGTGGTCACCGGGCGCAGCCTGGAAGACATCGCTGCCGAAGGCGATCGGGTCTGGCACTCCGGTAAATCCGTTAAGGAAAACGTCAGGAGTGGCGCCGTCAGAAAGCGCAAACGCGCTTTCGACGTGTCCGGGATTGAAGGTGCCGTCAGGCGCGCCAATCCACGTTTCGTGGAGCCGCAGCTTGCTACCCTGGTCAAAACCATTCCGCCGGGGGAAAGCTGGATCTCGGAGATCAAGTTTGACGGGTATCGAATGCTTTGCCGTGTGGACAACGGGGAAGCTCGCATCTATTCCAGGAACGACAAGGAATGGACAGCCAACTTCCCCTCGATCGCGCACGTAGCTTCCCGGCTTGCGGTGGACAGCGCATGGCTTGATGGAGAAGTCGTGACGCTGGACGCAAAGGGCCGAACCAGCTTTCAGGCCCTCCAGAAAGTGCTTTCGGAAAATGAAGAGGGCAGCCTTTCCTACTTCGTCTTCGATATTCCCTACCTCAACGGCTACGATCTGCGTCAGGTCCCGCTGCTTGAGAGAAAGAAAGTACTCGGACGAATCCTGGATGCGGTGCCTGCTCCGCTACACCTGAGCTTCCACCAGCGGGGCGGTGGGACCGCCTTCCTTGCCGAAGCGTGCAAGCTCGGGCTGGAAGGCTCCATCCTGAAGCAGGCTGACTCCCGATATTCGGCGGGGCGAAATCGGGCGTGGCTTAAACTCAAGTGCGGTAAACGGCAGGAAATGGTCATCGGCGGTTTTACCGATCCGGCAGGCAGCAGGACGGCTTTCGGAGCGCTGCTCATGGGTGTGTACGAAAACGGCCAGCTTCGCTATTCGGGCAAGGTCGGCACCGGGTTCGATGATGACGCGCTGGAAACGCTGCGTCGGAAATTGGACAAACTTGTGCAAGCAAAGCCCGCGTTCACCAATCCGCCTCGGGGCGCGGAGGCCCGCCGCTGCCATTGGGTGAAGCCGCTACTGGTCGCGGAGATCGCATTTACCGAATGGACCGACGGGGGGGGCCTGCGCCACCCATCCTTTCAGGGACTGCGGATGGACAAGAAGGCGAAGGACGTCGCGAGGGAATTGGAAATCGACGTCGCCCCTGAAACCGTTCCGCAAGAGGACGACCCGGGAGGCCCGCAACGCAAGAGGTCAAAAAGCCGGGAGAGAACAGTCATTCAGATATCCAATCCGGACAAGCTTTTTTACCCGGAGGCGGGCATCACCAAACGCGACCTGGCGACCTATTACCAGGCTGTGGCGCACTGGATGTTGCCTCATCTCCAACAACGCCCGCTCAGCTTGCTAAGGTGCCCGAACGGCTGGAGCCAGCAATGCTTCTATCAGAAAAACGCAGACCGGGGCGCCCACGAGGCGATCGACCGCGTGCAGGTTTCCACCAGCGACGGACCCGCCACGTACATGATGGCGAATACCGAGGATGCGCTGATTGCGCTGGTACAGATGGGCGTACTCGAGATTCATCCATGGGGATCGACGGCAAAGGCGCTTGGCCGCCCGGATCGCATCATTTTCGATTTCGATCCGGACGATGATCTGCCGTGGAAGAATCTGGTCGAAGCTGTCAGATTGATCAGGACGCTGCTCGAAGAAATCGGCTTGCAGGGATTCCTGAAAACCACAGGCGGAAAAGGGTTGCATGTGGTGGTTCCAATCAAACCCACCCGGCCCTGGAGTGAAATAAAGGCTTTCAGCAAAGCCATAGCAGAGCTCCTTGCCGTCACGTTTCCGGACCGGTTTACCGCCAGGATTTCCAAGTCCTCGCGAAAAGGAAAGATCTTTGTCGACTACCTCCGTAATGACGAGGGCTCGACTGCGATTGCGCCCTTTTCGCTGCGCGCACGCGCGAAGGCTCCTGCGGCCACGCCGATCTCCTGGGATGAACTCCCGAAGGACATTCGCTTCGATCACT
>Ga0163150_10000820_pt1 | contig 55912 bp, 63 predicted proteins | sample OliLakLV19P2IB_FD_148628 | JGI IMG/M metagenome (GOLD analysis project Ga0163150, IMG submission 148628) | Freshwater microbial mat bacterial communities from Lake Vanda, McMurdo Dry Valleys, Antarctica - Oligotrophic Lake LV.19.P2.IB | ecosystem: Environmental > Aquatic > Freshwater > Lake >...
CAAACAAAACAAAAAATAAGTCGTTTGTTTGTTGAGTGGCCCGCTGCGCCAGAGCCTCAGCGCGGCGAGCAGGTGTTTTTGAATGAAATCCTTCATTCAAAAAATGCCGGAGCCGAGCATGCCTTCTCTGAAATAAAATGCGGTCAGCTATTTTTCAAAACCAGCTGAAGCGCTTCGGGATAAATTTCATATTCCATATGATGCACGCGTTCTTCCACGGCCTCGAGTGTTTCACCAATATAGATCGGAACTTTTTTCTGGAGAATAATCGGCCCTGAATCCACGCCCGTGTCGACATAATGCACCGTCACTCCCGTCTCTTTAGCCTTGGCAATGTAGGCATCGCGAATCGAATGCGCGCCCGGAAATTGCGGTAAATAGGATGGATGAATGTTAATCAGTTTCTTCGGATAACGATTCACAAATTCAGGGGTTAATAATCGCATAAAACCCGCTAGGCAAATGTAATCCGCACCGGTTGAATCAATCACTTTTGAAAGCTCGAGATCAAAATCATCACGCGCTTTAAATTGCTTGTGATCAATTATGCAGGCCGGAACCCTAAGCAATGCCGCGCGATCTAGGGCGCCTGCTTCGGGACGATTTGAAATCACAAGCACAGGATCCGCCGGAATTTCACCTGATCTCATGCGCTTGATTAGATTTTCCATATTCGTGCCACCGCCGGAAACAAGCAATACGATTTTATTTAAACTCATTTATTCTTCATCCTCATCCGGCAAACCTTCATCCGGAAGACGCGCACCCAATATCTCGGTATCTTCAATCACGGGCAGTCCGCTAAACACTTTTTTTCGATTGGCGCCGGCAATCATCAACACCATCTCGCCTTTGCGCGGACGTTTTTTTAGCGCGTCGCGAATCCAAGATAAAGTGCCGCGTAAAGTTTCTTCAAATTTCTTAGTCATTTCACGCGACAAAGCCGCTTCGCGATCTCCTAAAATTTCCAAAGCCTCTGTCACCGCTTTTTCAATGCGATAAGGCGATTCAAAAAAAATCAAAGTTTCTTCGCGTTCCAAAAGTTCGGTAAATATTTTTTTTCTTTGGGAAGATTTAGGCGGAAGAAAACCAAAAAATGAAAAAGAATCCACCGCAAGGCCGCTTAAAACTAAGGCGTTTGTTACGGCGCAAGGTCCGGGCAAAACCTCAATGGGCACCTGAAATTCACGCGCAAAACGCATCATTTCAAAGCCCGGATCATTCACGAGCGGTGTTCCGCCATCGGAGACTAACGCCACATGTTTGCCTTCACGCAACATCGCTGCGAGCCTGCGCCGGCTGTCCGGCGAAGAATGATCATGATGACTGATGACGGGTTTGTCGATTTGATAATGTCGTAATAACCCGAGGGTATGCCTAGTATCTTCGCATGCAACAACATCACATTTTTTGAGAGCTTCAAGCGCACGAAGAGTGATATCACCCAAGTTTCCAATCGGTGTGGAAATAATGCTTAACATAGTCCTAAGCAAGGAGCCAAGAGCAGGGAGCTAAGATAAAAAAAGAGTGCGCAATGAATCCTGCCAGCATAGCGCTCGACAAATTCATGCTGGAATTTTTTGTCATCCCCGCGAAGGCGGGGATCCAGTTTGTATAGATTGGATTTCCGCCTTCGCGGGAATGACAAACCCTTCAAAAAATTAGCAACCACCTTAGTTGCGAGAAACCTTGTTGTGCTTTGTGCTTTGTTCATTGTTTCTTCTATTTTGTGCGTTCAAGGATATATCCGGCTAATTTTTCGAGACTTTGTTTGGCGGGAGAATCCGAAAAATCCGTCAAAGCTAAAAGCGCATGCTGCGTGGATTCACGCGCACGCTGAAAAGTGTATTCGCGTGCCCCGCTTTCAATAATTAAATTTTTCAGCTGATCCAGATGTTCGCGCGAAGAGCTTTGTTCAATCAATTCAATAATTTGTGCGCGAATATCCTGACGCACACCGAGTAAGCGAATTAAGGGCAAAGTCAAAACGCCCGCGGCTAAATCAGTGCCCAGCGTTTTTCCTAACTCTTCTTGATTGGCCGTAAAATCAAGGCAATCATCAATCATTTGAAATGCATTTCCAAAATGACGTCCAAATTCTGCGAGCGCGCTCGACTCAGTCTGAGTGGCACCCGCTGTTCTGGCTCCGGCCTCTAAGACACAGGCTAAAAGAGAGGCTGTTTTTTTATAAATAATTTCAAAATATTCGGCTTCGGTTAAGTCATAGTAACGAACTCGACGCAGCTCGTGAATTTCTCCGTCGCAGACAATTCCAGCTGTTTTTAAAAAAAGACGCATCACGTCGGCATTGCCACTTTCAAAAATAGTGACAAGCGCACGATCATGAAAATAATCCCCCGCCAAAACTGCAATTTGCGAGCCCCACTTTGCGTTCACCGCGCAAAGCCCGCGGCGCAACTCAGCTTTATCGATGATGTCGTCATGAATCAGTGTGGCGGCATGAAAGATTTCAAATGATGCGGCAAGATTGAGCAGTTTCTCAGATTGGGAAACAAGTGCATCGGGACGGGCAACGGCAGCACCTAAAAAAGTCATCGCGGGTCGCAACATTTTTCCATGCGCCTGAAAAAAATGCTCAGCAATTTCTTGGATAAGCGGATTTGAAGATTCTAATATTTTTGAAATTTGGGCGGGAACATTTTTCAGCGGCTCTAAAATGGGCGCGTAAAGCTCGTCTAAAACAGATGCTGTTTTCATGTCAGTTATTTTATCACACCGGTACGGTTCAAAAGCTTCAAAAATAACTGCGCGAGCTGGTCAGCATTCAGCTGATCTGCGCGTAATTTTAAATCTAAATTGCATGCTTTAAAAATAAGTTCCATTTCAATGCGATCGGGCTTTTTTCCTTTTTGACTGAGAAGAAGGGTCACTAAAGTTTTGCGGCGCTCACTAAATGCATTTTTAATAAATTCAAAAAAGGCACGGTGCTCTTTGGGCTCAATTTGAGTCAGGGGTTTAAAATTAAATCGAATGACTGCCGAATCCACCGCGGGCGCAGGTGTAAAACAGCCCTTGGAGACTGTGAACAATTTTTCCATGCTTCCCACAGCCGATGCCGCTGCGGAAAGTCTCGTATATTTGGGAGACCCCGCAATGGCGCCAAGTCGCTCCGCGACCTCTTTTTGCATCATCAAGACAGCTCTTGTAAAAACAGGTTTCGACTCAATTAATTTAAGCAAAATCGGCGTCGTGATGTAATAAGGTAAATTGCTCACAAGTTGCACGGGCTCAAGGCCTTCGCACAGCTCGTTAAAATCACATTTGAGCGCATCGGCATTGATCAAATGCAGACTATCGGGAAACTCAGGCAATAACTCTTTTTCAAGCACGCTCACAAACTTGGGATCTTTTTCAATGGCAATGACGTTCATTCCGTGACGTAAAAACTCTGAAGTTAAGACGCCAAGTCCAGGCCCAATCTCAAGCACAGTTTGCCCGATCTGGGGATTGAGCGCCCCCACAATTTTTCGGACAATATTCAGATCAAGCAAAAGATGCTGACCTAAATCCCCTTTGACCTTAATACCATATTTTTTAAGCAATGCTGTCTGTGAAATCATTTTTTCTATCGAACCAAGTTGAAGTTATAAAATAAACGGATCATTTCAAAGCAAGTAAGCGCAAAGCTAACTCAAGCGCGCTTTGAAATGAAGCCGGATCCGCCTTGCCTGTGTAAGCGATATCAAAAGCAGTTCCATGATCCGGCGAAGTTCTTAAATAAGGCAACCCCAGTGTAACATTCACCCCATCACGAAATGAAATCATTTTGAATGGCGCCAAAGCTTGGTCATGATACATGGCGAGCACCGCGCCAAATTTACCGTGATACGCATCAAAAAAAGCGCTGTCACCCGAATGCGGGCCACTGACACATAATCCCTTGCGACGCGCCGCCAAAATCGCCGGCAGAATAACCCGATCTTCTTCTGTGCCAGTTTCGCGACCATGAGGATTTAAGGCACACACAGCGACCTCTTGTTTTTTAAAATGATATTTCTTGAGAAATTCTGCGGTGAGTTGAATTTTTTCAATAATTAATTTTTGGGTTAAAGCCGAAGCGACGCTTCTAAGCGGCAAGTGAATCGTCGCAAGCGCCACTAAGAATTTAGACCCGACAAACATCATCGCATATCGTTTGGCCCCTGCATGCTGCGCTAAAAATTCCGTATGCCCGACAAATTTTTTATCAACAAGCCGCACCGCGGTTTTATTCAGTGGCGCAGTCACAATGGCTGACACAGTGCCTTCGCGCGCTAGTTTTTCAGCAACATGGATGGCTTCCAAAGCCTTTGCGCCATTCACCCAACATGTTTTTCCAATTTGAATTTTTCCAGGAGCAGTCGAATCAATATCCCAAAATAAAAACTTTTTTTTTGCTGCCTTTAAAGATGCTTGCGAGACAACATTTTCGAAAAGAATATTGAGTTTAAGTTTTTTGCGAAGAAGTTCTAGAGCCTGGCCTGAGCCAACTACTAAAAATCGTTGATTCCGTTTTTTTGCTTTCAGGGTTCGAATCAAAATCTCGGGCCCAATTCCACCCGGATCTCCCATCGTTAAAGCGATTATTTTTGATTTCATTTTAAAAATAGCATTGAACCACTTGGCTTCCCGATTGCGCAGACGACGCGGAGGAAAAACATCTCAGACGCGCTTACCCTTCACAGAGATATAAGCATTCTTTCTCAACCCTTCCATCCACACCGCAAATTTTTCTTCGCTTTTCTTTCGAAATAAAACTTCATAAATTGGGTCGCGAACTTGCTCATAAGTTTTCTGCACAACTTTCTGGTGCTCAACCACTTTAAACACGTGATACCCAATCGGAGTTTCAATGATGTCGGTTATTTGCCCCGCTCCGATTTTAAAAATAACTTCATCGACCGCAGGAATCATTTGTCCGCGCAAAATCCAATTTCCTTTTCCGCCCTCATCCGCATATTTATCTTCCGAGCTTTCTTTGATCAGCTTGTCAAAATCAGCGCCCTTCAAAATCTGCTCTCTCATGGCCTGAAGTCGGGCTTGCGCGGATTCATCGGCAATACCTTTTGCACGAGACTCGTCGCTTTTCTTAATCGTCAAAGACTTGATTTGCACTTGTTCTTGCGACGAAAATTCGGCTTGATGCGCGGCATAATACGCCTCTTGTTCTTTGGGTGAAATAATCACCTTGGAACGAATTTCGCTTTCATGCAGTTTGCGAATTAAGGCCTGTTTTTTGAGACGACCTTTTAAATCACCCAAACTCGCATTTTCTGTTTTGAGCGCCTTTTCAAGCTCGGTCTGACTTCCAAACTTCTGCCTAAAATAACTCATTTCTTTTTCAATATCCGCTTCGCTGGCTTCGATTTTTTTCTTCACGGCAGCCTGATAAACCAGACGATCTTCGATCAATTGATTTAATATTTTATTTTGAGCGTCAGCTAACATTTTCATCACTGTTTCGCCGCTATATTCACGCATGTACTCTTCATAAAGAGGGCGCAAAAGCCCGTCGACTTCGCTTTGGGTGATGGCATCATCATTCACAACTGCGACAACTCGATCGAGCAATTCTTGTTTGGCGAAGGAAAAAGGAACCAAGAACCAAAAGCCAAGAACCAAGGCAGAGAAAATAAAACACAAAACTCTCTTTACCTGGTTCTTGGTCCTTGGTTCTTGGTTCTGCTTCATTTTCATTTTTTGATGTTCCTTGGTTTACGTTCATTGATTTGCTCTTCAATCGCCTGCTTGAGCATTCGACAATACATATCAAATCCCACGGCATGAATAAAACCGCTTTGTTCATGTCCGAGCAAATTTCCCGCGCCGCGAATCTGTAAATCTTCGACGGCAATTTTAAAGCCGGACCCCAGATCTGTAAACCGCTCAATCGCCTTCAATCGCTTGGAGGCCTCCTCTCCCATCGATGCATGCGGAGGCACCAAAAGGTAGGCATAGGCCTGTCGTTCCTTATGAAAGCGACCTACACGCCCACGCAGCTGGTATAAGTCGGCTAAACCAAACATATCCGCCCGATCCACGATGAGCGTGTTGACGTTCGGAATATCAATCCCGGACTCCACAATGTTGGTCGCAATCAAACAATCAAGCTGATGCTCCATAAACTGTTTCATCACAATTTCAAGCGATGCCGGCGGCATTTGTCCATGAGCCACACCCAGCCGAATTTCGGGTAATATTTTTTTGAGCCTAAGATGAATTTTCTCCATATCCTGAACCCGGTTATGAATAAAATAAACTTGTCCTCCACGCTCCATTTCCTTGCGCACAGCCTGTGCAATCAGACCTTCGTGATAAGGCGTCACATAAGTTTCCACAGGCAAGCGTGTTTTTGGCGCGGTATCAATCACCGACATATCGCGCACACCCAGCATTGAAAGATGAAGCGTTCTCGGAATCGGCGTCGCTGTCAGCGTCAAAATATCTACCATCGAACGCATGGCCTTTAATCTCTCTTTATGCGCCACACCAAAGCGCTGTTCCTCGTCAATAATGGCTAAACCCAAATCTTTAAAAGTAATGTCTTTTGACAGCAGTCGATGTGTTCCTACGACGATATCAATCTCGCCTGTATTCAAACCTGCCGCAACTTGCTTCATTTCCTCTTTGGTTTGAAAGCGCGAAAGAAGCTGAACACGAACTGGAAAATCACGCAACCGCTCCCGAAGCCGCAAAAAATGCTGCTCGGCGAGTAACGTTGTCGGCACCAAAAAAGCAACTTGCTTACCACAGAGTGCGGCACGAAATGCGGCGCGAATCGCAACTTCTGTTTTTCCATAGCCCACATCACCACACAAAAGCCTGTCCATGGGGCGCAGGGCCTCCATGTCACGATAAACTTCAGCAATCGATCTTTTCTGACCTTCCGTTAACTCAAACGGGAACCCCAACGAAAACTTTTCTTCCCATTCAGGTTGAGCGGTAAAAGCAAATCCTTTTTCCGTATTACGCGTCACTTGAATCTGAAGCATATCTGAAGCGACACGATGCAAGGCGCTCTTCGTGCGCTGCTGGACACGCTCCCAGTCTTTCGAATGGAGCTTTGTCAGCTTCGGCTTAGCATACGAACCACCAATAAACCGCTCGATCGGCTCGCGTGTCGAAACGTAGAGAATTTCACGATCGGCATATTCAATGGCAAGATGCTTTTCTTTCTTGCCCTGATCCTCGAGGGTTTTTAGGCCAAGAAATTTTCCGATGCCGTATTTGGAATGAACAATATAATCTCCGCGCTCCAAATCCTTGGCGCGAAAAACAGGTTCAAATAATGCAAATTGCTCTTCGAGCTTTTCGAGCTTTTTTTGAAAGAAATCAGAAACAGGCAAAAGAAATACTTCATCAAAAACAGTGTGGTTTCGTCCGTCGGAAAGTGTGAAGTCGCGGATGCTTGCCACCGCATCGTCAATGATTCTGACACGGACAGGCAGTCGATAAGAAACAGGAAAAATATCAAACGCAGCGCCACGCACAGCATATTGACCAGGCGTGGAAACGGCTGAAACAGGCTGATAATGAAGCGTGCCGAGCTTTTGCTCGAGCTCATCAACACGGATCTTATCTCCCGCCTGTAAACGATGAACATCCATAAAGAGGAAAAGCCTAACGCCTAACGCAAAACGCGTAACGCTTGGAGTTGCGTTGAGCGTTTTGCGTTGTGTGTTAAGCCATGTCTTGAGGTCTCACGTTCAATAAGGTCACGCTCGCGCGGCGGGCTGCTTGATCCATTGCGTCATGCGGCGAACAGCCTCTTCAATATCTTTTTCAGAAGTGGCGTAACTGACGCGAATATGCTTGCTGCTACCAAAGGGCTCACCGGGAACGACTGCGAGATGAGCTTTTTCAAGCAACAAATCAGCGAGCTGTAACCCTGTCATTCCCGTTTCAGCAATGTTAATGAAAAGATAAAAAGCACCTTCAGGACGAAAGGGCTTTAAAGACGGAATGGCTTTAAGTAAGTGAATAAAAAGATCGCGACGCTTTTCATAAACCGCGCACATTTTTTTTGCCTCTTCATCCCCCAGATCAAGGGCCGTAATTCCGCCCGCCTGCGCGAATGAATTGGGATTCGATGTTGAGTGACTTTGAAAGCTTGCAACGGCTTTAGCGAGAGGCTTATCAGGGATACCGGCATAACCTAAACGCCATCCTGTCATGGCATAAGCCTTACTGTGTCCATTGACAACAATCGTGCGCGCTGCAATTTCTGAATCAAGCGATGCGATTGAAACTGCCTTGATTCCGCCAAAAACTAATTTCTCATAGATTTCATCACTTAAAATTTGCACATGCGGGTTTTTCTTTAACACGGGAATCAAAGCACGTAATTCATTTTCAGAATAAACCGCACCTGTTGGGTTCGAGGGTGAATTGAGAATCAAAAGTTTCGACTGGGGTGTGATCACTTTCTCAAGCATTGAGGGTGTGAGTTTGAATCCCGTAGTTTCAGTTGTTTCAACCAAAACACTTTTCGCACCACACAAAATCGCCATTTCAGGATAGCTCAACCAAAAAGGCGAAGGAATAATCACTTCATCCCCAGGATTAAGCATGGCATAAAACACATTGAAAATAACGTGTTTGGCTCCGCAGCCTACGACGACTTGTTCCGGCTCAAAAGTTAACCCCTGATCCCGTTTAAATTTTCGGATAACGGCTTGCTTAATTTCAGGCGTGCCAGTTTCAGGGGTGTATTTTGTAGCGCCATTTTGCAGGGCTAAAATTGCAGAGTCTTTTATAAACTGGGGAGTATCAAAATCCGGCTCACCGGCGCTGAGCGAAATGACATCCAATCCCTGCGCGCGCATGGCCTTCGCTTTGGCAGCAATGCCCAATGTCAATGAAGGCTTAACTGCTGCAACACGATCAGAAAGCTTGATTGTATGAGCCATTTTAAAACCTATGCAGGTTGAGTCATGGTTAAGATTAGATGACTAAACGCTTTTTGGGATCAAAGCGATCAAGCAAAACCCAGTTTAAATATTAAACGAAGCTTACTGCTCGCGCTTAAAAAACTTTCTCAAGTTGCCGACAAAGCCTTTTTTCTTTTCAGGGTCTTTTTCTTCTGCTTTTTTATCGACCTGAGCTTCTTCTGCTTTCTTAGATTTTTTTTCTGCTACGACAACATCTGCGTCAGGCTCGCCTTTTATAGCAACTTTTTTGACTGCTTTCTTTTTGTATACAGGCTTATCAAAAACTTCCGTAAACTCAAGCAAGGCTCTCTGCGCATTATCGCCTCGGCGAACCGTTGTTTTCAAAACGCGCGTATATCCACCTTTGCGTTCAGTAAACTTAGGCAAAACCTGCTTAATTAACTGCTCCGCAGCACGCGCGCAACCAATTTTTGAGATAACCAAACGTCGAGCATGAAGCCCACCACGCTTAGCAAGCGTAATGAGACCATCAACAAATGCACTTGTCTCACGAGCGCGCGCATAGGTTGTCACAATGCTTTTGTGATGCACAAGGCTTTTGGCCAAATTGCGCAAAAGCGCTGTACGATGATCCGTTGTAACGCCTAATTTTCTTCTCATTTTTCGATGACGCATGACATTAACCTTTTATTTTATTAACTTCCGCTTTGCTGTTAAGGCGAAACTTATGACTTCTTTAAATTAATTTGCAGACGCCGCTTCAGCGTTAACGGTTGCCGCTTCCGTTGAAGTTTTTCCCGCAAGACGCGCATCAACATCCATTCCGAGCGAAAGGTTCATTGTCACAAGAATAGCATTAATCTCGTTCAATGATTTCTTTCCGAAATTTTTGTACTTCAGCATCTGAGCTTCATTTTTGCGAATTAAATCACCAATAGTTTTAATGTTTGCGGCTTCCAAACAATTGGCGCTACGAACAGAAAGCTCGAGCTCGCTGATTGGCTTTGCAACCAAATCACGGAACCCCTTATCTTCCTCTTCTTCCTCTTCCTCTTCCTCTGGGATTTCGCCGTAGTTGACGAAAATATCAAGATGGCGCTGAAGAATATTAGAAGCATACAGCATGGCTTCTTCAGGATTCATGGCACCATTTGTTGAAACTTCAAGAATCAATCGATCATAATCAGTCATTTGACCAACACGAGTGTCTTCAACTGTGAAGTTAACTTTAGTAACAGGTGAATAAATTGAGTCGACTGGAATAATTCCAATCCCATCATCTTCTTTCTTATTACGCTCAGCAGGAACATATCCACGTCCGCGACCGATTTCAATTTCCATCTTAAAAGGACGATCTTTTGAAAGTGTGCAAATCACAAGATCCTTATTCACGATTTCTACGGTTTCATCAACTTGAATATCACCCGCAGTAACGGGCCCTTCCTTTTTGACATCAATGAAAACTTTCTTCGTTCCTTTACCGTGGTAACGGAGAACAACTTTTTTGATATTGAGCACGATTTGGGTTCCATCTTCGTATACGCCATCAAGCGTTGCGAATTCATGCAACATCCCGTCAATTTTGATGCTCGTAATCGCCGCACCGTCAATCGAGGAAATCAAAACACGACGCAGTGAATTTCCAACAGTTGTACCGTAGCCACGCTCAAAAGGCTCAGCGATAAACTTGCCGTATGTTTTAGTTAAAGTTGTTTTTTCAACTTCAAGACGTTTTGGCAACTCAAAAGTTTTCCAACGAATACCCATGTCGACCTCCTAGTAAACTAAATCTAAACTAAAAATTTTACTAAACTTCGTGGTTGAGCAAAATGCCCAGAGCCCCCATTTGCTGCGTTCTGAGAATCCATCTCACCCGCATCCTAACTAAAAATCACTTTTTCTTTTGGTTTTGACTCGCCCGTTGCGCGAACGCGCAGAGGCAAAAACAGTTAAGCTCTAGACCCTCGCAACACCGGATTACTTCGAGTACAACTCGACAATCATTGACTCTTCAACAGGCAGATTTGCATCTGTTTTTGTTGGAAAGCGCAGCACTTCTGCTTCTAACTTTGATGGATTAAATGAAAGCCACTCTGGAATCTTAAGATCGTTCCACTTTTCCAAATAATCATTAACGCGCTTCTGCGTCTTTTCTTTTGCTTTGACTGCAATGCGATCACCAGGCTTAACTTGATAGGATGGAATGTTAACTTTTTTTCCATTAACCGTTACATGCCCATGTCCTACAAACTGGCGTGATTCACGACGAGTCGTAGAAAACAGCAAACGATAAACAACGTTGTCTAATCGACATTCAAGCATACGAATCAAATTTTCACCCGTAACACCTTTTTGGCGTGCAGCACGTACAAAAAAGAGATGAAACTGACGCTCAAGCAAGCCATAAATTCTTTTCAACTTCTGTTTTTCACGAAATTGAATGCCATAATCAGATTGTTTACGCTTACGAGCCGCCCCATGCTGTCCCGGTTTTTTATCGAGACGTTTTGTGTGCTTATCATCTGTATCACGACGACCCTTGAGACCGAGGTTAATTCCCTCAGCGCGGTGAAGCCGGACAACCGGACCAATATATCTAGCCATAATCAGACTCTCCTTTTCTTGGGAGGGCGGCAACCATTATGTGGCACCGGCGTAATGTCAGTAATCGAGCTCACATTCAGACCCGCTAACTGCAAAGCACGAATAGCAGATTCTCTTCCGCCACCCGGCCCCTTGATAAACACTTCTACTTCTTTCATTCCATATTCCATTGCTTTTTTGGCCGCCTTTTCTGATGCAACCTGCGCCGCAAAGGGCGTGGATTTCTTCGATCCAGCAAATCCGTTTGCACCGGATGAAGACCAGCAGACAGTCTGACCCTTGGGATCAGATATAGTTACAATCGTGTTATTAAAGGTCGCCAAAATATGCACGATCCCTTTAGTTAAATGCTTAATCTTTTTCTTAGCCATTCATCTCTCCTATTAAATTACCACTCATTAGTTGCCGCTTAGCTTATTCGCGGTTGAGCGAAGCTCAGAGCAAATCAAATCGATTACTTCGCAACAGGTTTCTTTGTCAATCCGCCCATCGTCTTGCGCTTACCTTTTCGTGTACGTGAATTTGTACGCGTACGCTGACCACGACAAGGCAATCCTTTTAAATGACGTAATCCACGATATGTACGAATGTCCATCAAACGCTTGATGTTCTGATGAATATCACGGCGCAAGTCACCTTCCATCTTAATTTCGCGTTGCAAAATACCTGTAATCGCGGAAAGCTCAGTTTCCGTCAAATCTTTTGCTCGCTTATCAGGATCAACTTTCGCTTTCTCTAAAATTTTATAAGAGAGCGTCCGGCCCACACCAAACAAATACGTTAATGAAATAAACGTTTTTTTATCTTTCGGAATATCAACACCCAGAATACGCGGCATATTTTCTCCTGTTATCTTTAGGCTTTGCGCTTTTTTAACGCAACCGCCATCCTTCTATCATTACAAACTTCTAAACCTTGCTCTTGCTGTGCATGGTACAAACCGAGAAGCCTCTCTTTCGTTGTACTTTTCACAGAGTTAAAAAATATTTTCTGTTGCGAAAATAATTAAAACTTTAAAAATAATTAGCCTTGTCTTTGCTTATGCTTCGGATTTGAGCAAATCACATAAATCCGACGCTCGCGTCTTACAATTTTACAATTTCCACAAATTCTTTTAACTGATGATCGAACCTTCATGATTTCCTCTTGTTTTTCACTTTTGCACAAGATGACACTGTCTGTCTTTACCGATTACGCATTGCGCAAGGGGCCAGAAAAACAGTAACGCTCTATTTGATACGATACGTGATTCGCCCGCGACTTAAATCGTAGGGCGACATCTCCACTTTAACCGAATCTCCCGGTAAAATACGAATGTAATGCATTCTCATTTTTCCAGAAATATGCGCAAGTATAATATGCCCATTCTCAAGTTGGACGCGAAACCGCGCATTAGGCAACGGCTCAACGACTTTGCCTTCGACTTCAATCGCTTCTTCTTTGGGCATACTCTCTTTTTTGTTAATCCAAAATTTTAAATTTTTCTATGCAATAAGCTCTAACGCTATTTGCTTACGGCGGTTGGGGTCCTTACCCCAGAGCCCAATTTAACAGCGTACCCGCCTGTTAAATTTATAAATCCATCTTCCGTAAAAGCAATGGTGTCTTCATAGTGACTTGCCCGCGAAGCATCTTTCGTCACAACCGTCCATCCATCCTTTAAAATCTTCACTTCATGAGAACCTTCGGTCACCATCGGTTCAATCGCCAGAACCAAGCCGGTCTCAATTTTCAATCCGCGCCCCGCCTTACCAAAATTCGGTACTTGTGGTTCTTCATGCAAACTTTTTCCAATTCCATGACCAACAAAATCTCTCACCACACCAAACCCACGTGATTCGATATGCGCTTGGATCGCCGCTGATAAATCACCGATTTGGCACCCAGGCTTATATGCCGCCAAACCTGCTTCCATGCCGCCTTTTGAGGCATCCACCAGCGCTTGCGTTTTTGCATCTGTCACACCACCAACAACCCACGTCCGCGCAGCATCGGAATAATAATTTTTCAAAATAACACCGATATCAAAACTTACAATGTCGCCTTTTTTCAGCTTTTTGTTTCCAGGTATTCCATGAACAACTTCTTCATTCACCGAGATACAGGCAACCTTAGGAAATCCACGATAACCTTTAAAAGCCGATATTCCGCCATTGGCGCGAATCACTTTATCCGCAACAGCATCCAAATCATTTGTCGTTGCATTTTCTACAACAGCAGGCTGCACAGCAACAAAGATTTTTTGAATGATCATCGCCGCTTCCTGCATAATTTCAATCTCGCGCTTAGATTTAAGCTCGATCATGAAATCAGACTGAGTTTTTCAAAGAGCTTCGTAATAATCGGCTGCAGCTCCGGTACGTCATAATCGCCCGGAATATTCTGAAGCAAATCGCGTTCTTGATAAAAATGAATCAACGGGCTCGTTTCTTTTTCATAAACATTAAGCCTGTTCTTAATCGTTTCCGGCGCATCATCTTTGCGCTGAATTAACTTTTCGCCGGTATCGTCACAAACGCCTTCTTTTTTCGGAGGCATATTGCGAATGTGATAAACACGTCCTGTGGACGGATTCACACGGCGACCTGACAAACGTTCTAAAATCACTTTTTCGGATGTTTCAAAATTTAAAACTAAATCCAACGGAATTTGTTCTTTTTCAAGAAACTCTTCCAGCGCTTTCGCCTGTCCGATCGTACGCGGGTAACCGTCTAAAATAAAACCTTTATGCAAAATCGCTTTAATTTCAGAAAACATCATCTCATTCACGAGATTGTCTGAAACGAGTTCGCCTTTTTCAATGGTCGAACGCGCCTGAACACCAAGACCCGTTCCCTCCTTCATGTGCCGACGCAAAATATCTCCCGTCGCCAATTGAACCAATCCGTGCTTTTCCTTGATGATCTTAGCGTGCGTGCCTTTTCCTGCTCCTGGAGGGCCCAGCAATACCATTCTCATTTTTATGACCGCCGCGACTTAAGCTTACCGTGTTTGATAAAACCTTCGTAATGACGCATGAGCAATTGAGATTCAATCGCTTTCATCGTGTCCAAAATAACACCCACAATAATCAAAAGACCGGTTCCGCCAAAAAAACTTCCCACTAAAAACGGCAGCTTCAAAAACCAGTTTGCCGAAACAAGATTTGGGAAAATTGCGATAATAAATAAGAAAACTGCTCCCGAAGCAGCAATGCGCGTGACAACGAAATCTAAAAACTCGGCTGTATTTTTCCCCGGACGAATACCGGGAACAAAACCACCTGATTTCTGCAAATGATCCGCGACCTCGATGGGATTAAACGTAATCGCCGTATAAAAAAAAGTAAAAAATAAAATCAACATTCCATAAATAAAAGAATATCCCAAGCTTCCATAACTAAGAAAATGCGCAACCGATGTCAGCGCGCCCGCCTGTGGAAAAAATCCCGCAACAGTTGCCGGAAATAAAATAACAGACTGAGCAAAAATAATTGGAATAACACCGGCTTGATTAACCTTAAGAGGAATATAAGTGCTGTTTCCGCCGTAAACACGACTGCCGCGAATTTGCTTTGCATGCTGAACAGGAATTTTTCTCGTCCCTTGAATGATGCAAATAACACCCACTACGGTAAAAAAGAAAAGGCCGGCCATGATCACAAGTTTCCACCACTGCAATTGCCCCGCCTGAGCCAAAACCAACGTTTGGCGTAAAGCTTCCGGAATCGATTCAACAATACCCGCGGCAATAAGAACTGAGATACCGTTTCCAATTCCAAATTTATCAATCTGCTCACCAAGCCACATAATGAATGCTGTGCCTGTTGTCATGGTCAACATCGCTGTTAATCGGAAAGCCCATCCCGGATTCGGCACAATCACCTCATCTTGAAACATACGCGGATTTTCAAGCCAAAGGGCAATAAAAAAGGTTTGAATAATCGCCAAAATAACTGTTCCATAACGAGTGTATTGCGTTATTTTTTTTCTACCTTCTTCGCCCTCTTTTGCCATTTTCTCTAAAGCCGGAATAACGACTGTCAAGAGCTGGAGAATGATGGATGCGGAAACATAAGGCATAATTCCCACCGCAAAAATAGACGCCTTTTGAAGAGCTCCTCCCGTAAACATCCCCATAAAACCAAGCAAATTACCGCCGCCCATTTTTTGAAAAAATGCAGAAAGCGCCGTATCATCCACGCCCGGCACAACAATAAAAACACCGAGACGATAAACAACAATTATCGTCAAGGTAAAAAGCACCTTGTTCCGAAGCTCCGGAATTTTGAAGATATTTTGAAAGGCTTGCAGCATGAAAAGAGCTCTCGTTACGCTTCGATCAAAACGGCTTGACCGCCGGCTGCTTCGATTTTTGTTTTTGCTGACGCGCTAAAAGCATGCGCTTTAATGGTCAAAGCTTTTTGAATATCACCCGAACCAAGAATTTTAACGGTCTTATCTTTTTTACGAATAATTCCATTTTGAATCAAAACTTCTGGTGTGATTTCGGAAACTGTCAGCTCAGAAAGCTGATGCAAATTAACAACCAAGAAAACATCTTTTAATAAAGCGCGGCTAAATCCACGTTTCGGCAACTTTCTCCAAAGTGGATTTTGTCCACCCTCAAAACCTGCGCGACGGCTATAACCTGAACGTGCTTTCTGACCTTTGTGACCCCGAGTTGAAGTTCCACCATGTCCTGATGAACCTCCGCGACCAAGGCGTTTAGGTTTTTTTTGATATTGTTTTTTAGCTTTCATGAGAGCGCTTCACTTTCTTCTCTTCGAAGGCGTGTGTTGACGAGAGATTTCAGACCTTCAACAGTTGCTTTAAACACATTCACAGAATTGTCGCTCCCTAAACTCTTTGTCAAAATATCTTTAATTCCACAAGATTCACAAACAGCACGAACCGCGCCGCCCGCAATAATTCCTGTCCCAGGCGCCGCAGGCTTCAATAGAACTTTTGCTGCACCAAAACGCCCAACGACTTCGTGCGGAATCGTTGTATTGCGCATAATAATACGAATAGAGCTTTTCTTCGCCGCAGCTAGCGCTTTACGAATCGCATCAGCAACTTCAGCTGCTTTTCCTTGACCATAGCCAAATTCTCCGTGGCCATTTCCAACGACCACAAGCGCGCTAAAACCAAAGCGCTTTCCACCCTTAACAACTTTTGCTGAACGGTTAATTGCAACAACCTTTTCGAAGTTAGTCGACTTGTTTTCGGCAATAACTGCAGCAACTGTCTCGTCAACAGCTTCAACAACTGCGAGTGACGCCGCAGGCGCACTGATCCGCTTTGCGCGCTCCGTTTCGGTTTCTTTTTTTGCTTTTAGCTTATCTGCCATATTTCCTCTATTTATTTTTTGCTCTGGGTTATACCCAACCGCAATCTCTCAAATTATTTTTTATTTATATGCCGGTTGAGCCGAAGGCTCAGAGGCAAAACGAATCAGAATTGTATTCCACCTTCACGCAATCCATCTGCCAAGGCCTTAATACGCCCATGATAGAGATAGCCCGCACGATCAAAACTAATTGCTAAAATTCCTTTTTCCTTCATTTTTTCAGCATAAAAAATCCCCAAGCTCTTTGCTAATGTTTTTTTATCCGCCACCTTCGGAGCCTGTTTCAGGAAAGCCTTGTCCAGGGTCGAAAAAGAAATAAGTGTATTTTGCGCCAAATCATCTACAACCTGCGCTTGCAAACTTTTTGCTGAGCGATGCACAGAAAGACGCGGACGCTCGGGTGTTCCAGAAAGTTTTTTGCGGACACGCACATGCCGATGTTTTCTTCCAAATTCTCTAGTATTCATAATTCCTCTAACTTTTTACTTTTGCGCTGAGCATCTTACTCAACTGCGCTTGCGCTGTAAGCGCAGAGCCAAACAAGAACAGACTTAGCTTCCGACTTTCTTACCCTGCTTACGCCGAACAACTTCACCCACATAACGAATCCCCTTACCTTTGTAAGGCTCCGGAGGGTTAAAACTACGGATTTCAGCTGCAGCCTGTCCAACTGACTGTTTATCAGCCCCCGAAATAACGATACGCGTTGGGTTGGGACATTTAACATCCACACCAGCTTCAATTTTGTAATCACTCGGATGCGTAAAACCAAGCGCCATGCTTAAAACATTACCTTTAACAGCGGCCTTAAATCCAACACCAATAATTTCTAACTCTTTAACATAGCCCTCAGCAACGCCTTGGATCATGTTACGAATAACAGCTCTCGTTGTTCCATGGAGCGAACGATCTAACGGCTCGTCGGAACTACGCGTCACAACAACTTCTTTTCCCTTTGACTCAATCTTGATCTTTGGATGAACATCAAAAGAAAGCTCCCCTTTGGGACCCGTCACCTTAATATTCTGACCTTGAACCGCAACCTGAACTTTATCTACAACGACTACTGGCTTTCTTCCTACTCGCGACATGGCTTACCTACCTAAAACTTGTTCGTTACCAAACCGTACAAATAAATTCGCCGCCAACATTCATTTCACGCGCTTGACGGTCGGTCATGAGACCTTGAGATGTCGATACAATTGCAACTCCGAAGCCACCCTGAACATTCGGAACCTTTTTAACACCGATATAACGACGCAAACCAGGCGTTGAAATACGGCGAATCCCCTGAATTGCAGGCTTACGTCCGCGCACATATTTCAGATGAACGCGCACAAACTTTTTAGAGCCTTCCTCAAAAACTTTCGAGCTCTGAATAAATCCTTCTTTCTCAAGAATCTCAAGAATTTTCACAGCAACCTTCGAAGAAGGGGTCGTAATCTTCTCTAAACGCGCCTGTGATGCATTACGCAAAACCGTTAAAAAATCTCCAACAAAATCGCTCTGTGACATGAATCTTTTTTTCTCCTAAATACTTTTTTATCTGTTATCTATCTGCGGTTGTGCGACTTAGGCGCACAGAGCCAAATATCACTGACACCATCTCATTTGCCTTTTGGTACACAAAAGGCAAAACATCAAAGGTCACCAGCTTGAACGAACAACGCCCGGAATAAGTCCGTCGTTTGCAAGTTCGCGAAAGCAAATACGGCAAACTTGATATTTACCAATAAAACCACGCGCGCGGCCGCAGCGCTGACAACGATTATACTTCCGCACTTTAAACTTAGGCTCAAGCCGCTGCTTGACAACTAAACAAGTCTTTGCCATGAAATTCGCCCTACCTCTTAATTAAATGTTATCTTTTTTGAAACGGAAAACCGAGAAGCTCGAGAAGTTTTTTAGCTTCTTGATTATTAGTCGCTGTTGTGACAAAGGTCACATCCATACCCTGAACTTTTTTAATTTTATCAAACTGAACTTCTGAGAAAACAGTTTGCTCCGTAATTCCGATCGAAAAATTACCACGCCCGTCAAAGCTCCGATCTGAATAGCCCTGAAAATCGCGAATACGCGGCATCGCTAAATTAATCAGACGATCCAAAAACTCATACATTCGCGCTTTGCGAAGAGTGACCTTCAACCCAATGGGTGAATTCTCACGAAGCTTAAAAGCCGAAATCGCTTTTTTGGAGCGTCGCACAACAGGTTTCTGTCCTGTAATCAGCGAAAGCTCTTCTGCGCATTGCTCGAGAATTTTAATGTCAGATGGACCTTCTTTGATACCCATATTGACAACAATTTTTTCGAGTTTTGGAACTCTCATTTTATTTGTATATCCAAACTCTTTACTGAGAAGAAGGGAAATCTCTTTATCGTATTTTGCCTTAAGCCTTGGTACGTACTTGTCCGTTGCCATTTTAGAAAACCTCTCCTGACTTTTTAGCCAAGCGTTGTTTCGTTCCATCCGCAAGGCGAGAATACCCAACACGAGTCGGCTTACCTGAACGCGGACAAACTAACTTTACATTTGAAACATGAAGCTTGCCTTCAATTTTTGAAATTCCACCCTTGGGATTATCTTGGCTTTTTCTGAGATAAACTGTTTGAAAGTTCACCTTCTCGACAAGCAAAGCTTGCTCTGCAGCAAACACGCGCATCACTTTTCCTTTTTTACCCTTGTCTTTGCCCGCAATCACGAGCACTTCATCATCTTTTCTAATCTTCATGACTACACAACCTCCGGAGCCAATGAAATAATCTTTGTAAATGCGCAATCACGCAACTCACGAGCAACTGGACCGAAAATGCGGGTGCCGCGAGGGTTTTTTGCATTATCAATAAGCACAATTGCATTCGACGAAAAACGAACTGTTGAGCCATCTTTACGCTGAATTGGAAAACGCGTACGCACCACGACTGCCTTCACAACTTCACCTTTTTTGACGGCAGAAGTAGGAATAACTTCCTTCACAGCAGCTGTAATAATATCTCCCACTTCGGCAACCAAAGTGCCATGGCGACCGATAACGCCGATCATCGATGCTTTTTTAGCCCCACTATTGTCTGCAATATCTAAAATAGAACGGATTTGAATCATGCTGCCACCACTTTTGTAATACGCCAACGTTTGCTTTTCGAAACAGGCCCTGTCTCAACAATGTGCACCTTGTCACCCGTCTTAGAAACATTTTTTTCATCATGCGCATAGCACTTAATTTGGCGCGCGATAACTTTTTTATATTCAGAATGCTGAAAAACTCGTGTGACTTCAACAACTCGCGTCTTATTCATTTTGTCACTAGTCACTACGCCCTCCAGAACACTTGCAGATTTTTTTACGGATTCAGGCATATTACGACGCGCTCCTGCTGTTATTTATTTTACTTTTCGATTTTGTCACAGCGCCAATCTGCTGGTTCATAACTGTCAAAACACGCGCGATATCACGACGCATCTCTTTAATGGTTGAGTGCTTCTCAAGCTTGCCTAATTTTGCGTCAAAACGAAGTTGCATCAACTGTTTCTTAAGCTGGCCTTCTTTCTCAACAAGCTCTTCTTTTGTCAAATTTACAATTTCACTAACTTTCATAATTTACTCCTGAGCATCCAAAACTTCTTCGCGGTTGCGGCAAAGCCGCAGAGCCAAAACAACCTGTTAGATTCCTTCTCTCTTTACAAATTTGGTACGAATCGGAATCTTATGCGCGCACAAGCGAAAAGCAGACTTTGCAAGCAATTCCGGAACTCCCGACATTTCAAAAATAATTCGACCTGGCTTAATCACACAAACATAATACTCAGGTGAACCCTTACCTTTTCCCATACGAGTCTCAGGCGGACGCTTTGTATAAGGCTTGTCTGGAAACGCACGCAACCACAACTTTCCGCTACGCTTCACGTGACGAGAAAGAGCAACACGCGCGGCTTCAATCTGAATTGCAGTCAAATAACCACGATCAATCGCCTTCAATGCATAATCACCAAAAGCTAAACTTGATCCACGCGTGGCAACACCGCCCATTGATCCACGCTGCATTTTTCTATATTTGACTCGCTTCGGCATTAAAGACATATGTTCCGTTCTCCTTTGATATCCAGGCTACGCAGTCAAGCAAAGCCTAGAGCAAAATAAATAGCTATGCTTTTGCTGATCCAGCATCAGCACCCGCAGTGACCGCGGAAGCATTTCGACGAGCCTCAGCCTCTTTATTTGATTGAAGCTCACGCTCCAAACGCTTTTCGGCCTGCTCTTTTTTAACTAAAATATCACCCTTATAGATCCAAACCTTACATCCAATGGTTCCATAAGCTGTAAAGGCTTCGATAAAACCATAATCAATATCAGCGCGGAAAGTCTGCAAGGGAACTTTGCCCTCATGATAGCCTTCTGCGCGAGCAATTTCAGCACCGCCCAAACGACCCTTTACTTGAATCTTAATTCCAAGAGCCCCTTTTTGCATTGCAAGCTGCATCGCACGCTTCATTGCGCGACGAAAAGCAATACGCTTCTCAAGCTGCTGCGCAATGTTCTCCGCAACGAGCTGAGCATCAATCTGAGGAACCTTTACCTCTTTGATATCGAGAAACACCTCATTCTTCGTAATCTTAGAAACATCGTCTTTAATTTTATCAATTTCTTGTCCACGGCGACCAATAATGACACCGGGCTTAGCAGCAAAAATTCTTACGCGAACACGGCCCTGGGAACGCTCAATCTCAACGCTGGATATGCCGGCGGAAGCGAGCTTCTTTTTAATATAGGAACGGATCTTTAAATCCTCGTGCAATAAAGCGCCTGCATTTTTATTGGAAAACCAACGCGCCTTCCAAGTTCGGATGTGACCTAAACGAATTCCGTATGGATGAACTTTCTGACCCAAAACGCTTCTCCCTCTTTTAAATGGCTAATGCCGATTTAAAAATTAATAAATCTAGGCTTTAGCAGCCTTTGATTTCTTTACAGTTTTTTTTGCTTTCTCTTCAACAGCTGGTGCATATACCGGGTTAACAACTTTTTTACCTTCAGCGACAATGACCGTAACGTGCGTTGTTCTCTTCAACATACGATCCATACGACCCTGGGATCGAGGAAAAATTCTTTTCATCGTCGGGCCATTATCAGTCAAAACTTCTTTGACAAATAAACGCGACTCATCAAGCCCCTTGGTCTTAGCATTCGCAAGAGCACTGCCTAAAACTTTTGCTAGGATACGTGCGCCTTTTTTATTCGTAACATACAAGATAGCAGTTGCATCTGATGCAGATTTTCTGCGAACGATATCGGCAACCAGCCCCATTTTTCGTGTTGAAATTCTGGCATATTGCCAACTTGCAACAGCATGCTTATCAGTTTCTGTTCTATTTTTTGCTAATGTTCCGCTATGACTCACAAATAACTCCGTTTATCTTTCGACTATGTTTTTGCTTTTGCAGTTGCGGCGGCAGCCTTCTCACCTGAAGATCCGTGTCCGCGAAATTTACGAGTTGGCGCAAACTCACCCACCCGATGTCCAACCATTTCTTCGGTTACAAACAAACCCAAAAAATCTTTTCCGTTATGCACCAAAAGATTCACACCCACAAAGTCAGCTGTAATCGTTGAACGGCGCGACCAAGTTTTAATTGGCTTGCGGTCCTTGGTTTGAACAGCCTTCTGAACCTTCATTAACAATTTCTCGTCAACAAACACACCTTTTTTCGAAGAACGGCTCATTTATTTTTTTCCTACTCTATTTTTCTTTTTTATTTAAGCTTTTAACTTCGCGCTTGTACGAAGCGCAAGCAAAATTATTTCCGTCTATCTTTAACAATAAACTTATTCGTAATCTTTGACTTCTTACGTGTCTTCAGGCCTTTAGCTTTTTGACCCCATGGACTCTTTGGATGCTCATTCGACTTTGACTTCGCTTCACCACCACCCATCGGATGGTCAACTGGATTACGCACAATCGCACGGGTGATTGGGCGACGCCCCATCCAGCGAGTTTTACCCGCTTTTCCGTACACCAACTTCTCATGTTCAAGATTTGAGCACTGACCGATCGTCGCATAAGCATTTACCGGAATCAATCGCACTTCTCCGGAAGGCATCTTAACATGCGCATAAGCACCTTCTTTAGCTAAAATTTGAGCCATTCCGCCCGCTGCGCGAACTAGCTTTCCGCCGCGACCCGCAAGCAATTCAATATTGTGAATCGGCGAGCCTTCTGGAATACGCGTCAAGGGGAGATGATTCCCAAGCTTAACTTCCGCTTCTGGACCACTTAAAATAATTTCTCCAACTTTCATGCCATCAGGACAAATAACATAACGCTTTTCGCCGTCTTCATACTGAACAAGAGAAATACGGGAACTACGATTTGGATCATATTCAACCGTCAAAACCGTAGCTGGAATACCAAAACGTTCCCGACGAAAATCAACGATACGAATACGACGCTTGTGCCCACCTCCACGACCACGCTTTGTGATGTGACCGTGATTATTACGTCCGCCAGAAGAGCTCTTACTGAGAGTCAAAGGCTTAAAAGGTCTGCTTGTTGTCAATTCTGCAAAGTCAGATACCTGCTTATATCGCCCTGACGGCGTAATTGGTCTAAATTTTGTTAAGCCCATATACTTTTTCCTTTAATCTCTTGTCCGAATATTCTTTTCGGCTATTACTTTGTGAAATCGATTTTCTCGCCCTTTTGAAGCGTGACGGTTGCTTTTTTCCAGCTGGCGGTAAGACCAGGCTGAGCGCGCAAGCGGCGTTGCTTCCCATCGTAATTAATCGTATTAACTTTAGTCACATGAACATTATAAAATTTTTCAACAGCTGACTTAATTTGTTTTTTATTGCTCGCACGATGAACCACAAATGAATACTTCCCAAAAGAGGCAGACTCGCGCGTCGCCTTTTCTGTGACAAGTGGCTCTAAAATGACATCATACATGTGTAGCTTCATAGATTACTTCGCCCCAACAATTCTTTGATCAATGACACCAAGAGCTTCCTGATCAACCATTAAACGGTCACGCTGCAAAACATCATATGCGGTAAAATTTCTGGCTTCCTTCACGTCGATCCATTCACGCATATTCTTTGAAGCTCGACGAATATTTTCAGTCATCTCTTTAACAACACACAGCGCACGACGACCATCAAGGGGCTGGGCCTTAACCATATCTACCCACTCGCTTGTTTTCGGCGAAGAAAGCTTCACTTCTTCTAAAACAACCAACTTTTTTTCTGCTGCCTTGAAACTGAGCGCAGACGCCAAAGCTGAAGTTCTCATTGACTGCGACAAATGCACAGAATAATCACGCGTCAAAGGTCCGAAAATAGTTCCACCTCCGCGCCACAACGGTGAGCGAGTCGAGCCTGCACGAGCGCGCCCTGTTCCTTTTTGCTTCCATGGCTTTTTACCACCACCACTCACATTTCCGCGAGTTTTAGTATGAGCCGTACCACTGCGCAAATTCGCAGCATAACCATTACGAACCAAATTCAAAAGCCGTTGATTGACCCTGACTCCGAAAACTTTCGGGTTCAAGACTATTTCGCTTTTTTTATTTCCCTCTTTAGAGTAAAGGGGTGCTTTCATTTTTTTATCCTTTTAATAAATAGTTCAGGGCTAGACTTATTTCTTTTCTGACCCGGTCGCTTCCGTAGCAGCATCTGCCGGTTGGGTCACGGACCCAGAGGGCGAACAACACAGCCAAGACTTAGCTTTGCCTTTTTTGAGCGAATTTTTAATAACAACATAACCGCCATTGTGGCCTGGGATGCTTCCACGAACAACCAAAACACCCTGCGCCTCATCGGCATCAACCACATAACAATTCGACTTAGTCACAGTGTCCGTTCCCATATGACCAGCCATTTTACGACCGCGATAAGTGCGTCCAGGGGTTGAGTTCTGCCCTGTCGAACCAGCTTCACGACCAAATTTAGAACCGTGAGCAGCCTCACCACCCTTAAAACCATGCCGCTTCACAACGCCCTGAAAACCCTTACCCTTAGAAACCCCCGTCACATCGATAAAATCTCCAGATTCAAACTGCTTTACAGAAAGCTGACCGCCCAATTTCAAGCCCTCCGTCACAGTGGAACGAATTTCTTTAATAAAATGAAGCGCTTCCTTGAGACCAGACTTTTTAATGTGTCCCATCAAAGCCTTACCAGCCCGTTTCTCTTTAGCCTTACCATAAGCAAGCTGAACAGCCTGATAACCATCAGTTTCTTTCGTTCGAATTGCCGTAACATAACAAGGCGAGCAGTCTAAAACAGTCACAGGAATTCGGCGACCATCTTCATCAAAAACTTGCGTCATCCCAACTTTTTTTCCAAGCAAACCGATCATATTCTTTTCCTTCTATTATTGGTAAGCCTGCGGTTGAGCGCGGCTCAGAGCAAAATATTACAGTTTTATTTGCACATCGACGCCAGCGGGCAAGTCGAGCTTCATAAGAGCGTCTACCGTACGAGATGTCGGCTCTTCTAATTCGATTAAGCGTTTATGAGTGCGAACCTCATACTGGTCACGAGCTTTTTTGTCGATTGTCGGACCACGCAAAACCGTCGTCTTCCAAATATGCGTTGGAAGAGGAATTGGGCCAACAACTTTAGCGCCCGTTCGACGAGCCGTTCCAACAATTTCATGAACCGACGCATCCAAAACTCGATGATCGTAAGCTTGCAGCTTAATTTTAATTTTTTCTTTAATTTGAACCATTTTTATTTAAACTCCACTAAGCTGTAATAATTTTCTCAGCAACATTGCGAGGAACTTCTTTATAACCTTGAGGCTCCATCGTATAAGTTGCGCGCCCTTGTGAAAGTGAGCGAGACGCCATGGCATAACCAAACATTTCGCTAAGCGGAACATGCCCAACAATTGACTTTAAATTTGCACGGTTCCCCATTTCTTGAATCACACAACGACGAGACTGCAAGTCACCGACAATATCACCCATGTATTCATCTGGAACGACAACTTCGACTTTCATAATGGGCTCAAGCAAAATTGGACTAGCTTTTCTGAATGCATCTTTAAAGGCAAAAATCCCGGCCATTTTGAATGCGATTTCAGAAGAGTCAACATCATGATAGCTTCCATCTGTGACAGTCGCCTTAACATCCGTTACAGGGTAACCCGCCAAAACACCATTCGTACAAGCATCACGAACGCCATCTTCGATTGCCGGAATAAATTCGCGCGGGATTCGACCACCAACAACTTTATTTACAAACTCAATACCCTTTCCAGCTTCAAGCGGCTCAATTTCTAAATAGCAGTGCCCGTACTGCCCGCGTCCACCCGACTGCTTAATAAACTTGCCTTCAGCCTCAGCCTTATCTTTAATTGTTTCTTTGAAAGCAACCTGGGGTTTACCCACGTTAACTTCAACAGCATATTCGCGCTTCATCACGTCAACTTTGATATCAAGATGCAATTCTCCCATACCGCCGATTAATGTCTGACCTGTTTCCATGTCACTGCGAACACGAAATGTTGGATCTTCTGACACAAGGCGCCCCATTACATCCGACATACGATCGCGGTCAGCTTTTGTTTTAGGCTCAATCGACATCCAAACAACAGGCTCGGGAATAAACAAACTTTCAAGAATAATTGGATTGTTTTCGTCGCAAATACTGTCGCCGGTCTTTGCTTCTTTAATACCTACGGCAGCCACAATGTTACCCGCGCCCGCCTCTTCGATTTCTTCACGCTTGTTAGCGTGCATCAATACGATACGACCCAGGCGCTCTTTTTTTCGTGTTCGTGGATTGTAAATATAAGAACCGCTCCTAAGAGTGCCGGAATAAATTCGAATATAGGTCAATGATCCAACAAATTTATCACTTGCAATTTTAAATGCAAAACATGCAAGAGGCTCGTTGTCCCCGACTTTGCGAATAATAATTTTATCTTCATCATTAGGATCCTTGCCCTCAAGCGGCGGAACGTCACAAGGAGCGGGCAAATAGTTAACAACTGCGTCAAGCAATTGCTGAACACCCTTGTTTTTAAGGGCCGAGCCGCAAATAACTGGTTGAACTTTAATATCAATTGTAGCTCTTCGAATAGCCTTTCTCATTTCTTCAATGGTCGGATCTTTACCCTCAATAAACTTATTCATCAAAGAGTCGTCATGCTCTGAGAACTTCTCAATCATATAGTCACGAGCCTTCTTGGCTGCCGCCTGATACTCCGCGGGAATTTCCGTAACGGTATACTTTTCACCCTTATCCGCTGTATCAAAAATGTTAGCCTTCATTTCAACCAAATCAATTAAGCCAACAAAGTTTTCTTCTGCGCCCATAGGGATTTGAATGGGAACTGCATTCGCAGCAAGCTGATCACGCATCTGCTGAACATTGGGTTCAAACGTCGCTCCCGTACGATCCATCTTATTAATAAAAGCAATACGCGGAACACGGTAGCGGTCCGCTTGACGCCAAACAGTTTCAGACTGAGGCTCAACACCTTCAACCGCACCAAACACAGCCACACAACCATCCAAAACACGCATAGAGCGCTCGACTTCAATAGTAAAATCTACGTGCCCAGGAGTATCGATAATATTTAAACGGCAATTATTCCAAAAACAAGTTGTTGCAGCTGATGTAATTGTAATTCCGCGCTCTTGCTCCTGAACCATCCAGTCCATAACAGCCGTACCTTCGTGCACTTCACCAATCTTATAAGTACGACCCGTATAATAAAGAATACGCTCTGTTGTTGTCGTTTTACCGGCATCAATGTGCGCCGCAATTCCAAAGTTGCGGATTCTTTCTAACGGATAATGTTCTTTTTGATCTGCCATTTTATTTTTATCTTTAAATTAAAAGTTCGGTAAGCCTGAACTTACCGAACAGCTTATTGCTCTAAACTGTTACCAGCGATAATGTGCAAAGGCGCGATTGGACTCGGCCATCTTATGCATATCTTCCCGCTTCTTTACTGACGAACCTGTTTTTTGATAGCTATCTAAAATTTCTTGCGCGAGCTTCTGACTCATCGGCTTTCCTTTGCGCGACGCTGCATAATCTTGCATCCATCTCAAAGCAAGCGCGATGCTGCGCGATTCTTCCACATTTACAGGAACCTGATATGTCGCTCCACCCACGCGGCGCGATTTGGTTTCCAAAAATGGTCGGACATTCTCTACTGCCTGACGAAAAATTTCAAGAGGATTTTTACCTGTTTTTTCTTTCACAATATCAAAGGCCTCATAAACAATAGTCTCGGCCGTTGGCTTCTTGCCACACTTCATAACCATATTGATCATTTTTGCAACAATAAGATCATTAAAGCGAGGATCTGGATCGATTAATCGTTTTGCAGCTGTTCTTCTTCTCATGGTTTATACCTGTCTTTTACTTGTGTTTTCTTTATTAATTGTGGTTGAGCGCAAGCTCAGAGCAAACTACTTTGGCGCCGCTGGTTTTGCGTCTTTTTTACCAGCATCTTTAGGTGTTTTCGCCCCATACTTGGAACGTGAACGCGTACGCTTATCAACACCGGATGTATCAAGCTTGCCGCGAACAATATGGTAACGAACACCTGGTAAATCTTTTACTTTTCCACCGCGAACAAGCACGATGCTATGCTCCTGAAGATTATGTCCTTCACCCGGAATATAAGCTGTGATTTCATGCCCATTCGTCAAACGAATACGCGCAATCTTACGCAAGGCCGAGTTTGGCTTTTTTGGGGTTTGCGTTCTTACGAGCAAGCAAACGCCCTTACGAAAAGCGGCTCCCTGCAACGCAGGCGACTTCGTCTTTGTAACAACCGGTTTTCTACCTTTGCGAACTAGCTGATTAATCGTGGGTGCCATGAACTCTTATTTCTCCCTAATAATTTTTGTTTCTACTTATTCTCAGATGCAGACGTTACTTCCTCACTCGAAATCGCCTCTTTTTTGGCGAATACCGGCAAGACACCCGAAACATCTTTTTCAATGCTAAAGGCTTGATGAATCTTGAAACCCGTTCCCGCTGGAATGAGATGCCCCATAATGACATTCTCTTTAAGGCCACGAAGATAATCACGCTTACCCGCTGCAGAAGCCTCCGTAAGAACACGCGTTGTTTCCTGAAAACTTGCTGCTGAAATAAAACTCTCGGTCGTAAGCGATGCCTTGGTGATTCCCAGTAAAATCGGAGTCGCTTTAGCGAGCTCCTTGCCCTTCTTCACCATTTTTTCATTCTCTTCTTTAAAGAGAAGCTTTTCAACATGCGCTCCAACAAGAAAATCTGTATCGCCAGATTCTTCAATGCGAACTTTGCGCAACATTTGACGAACAATAATTTCAACGTGCTTATCGTTCAACTTAACACCCTGAAGGCGATAAACCTCTTGAACTTCACGCACAAGATAATCCATCAGAGCGCGCTCTCCGGACACCTTCAAAATATCTTGCGGAACAACTGGGCCGTCCACAAGCTGCTCACCAGCCTGAACACGATCACCTGTATAAACGTTTAAATGCTTACCATGCGGAATAAGGTATTCACATGTCATTCCCGCAGGACTCTTAACAATAATTTTCCGCTTACCTTTAACCACGTCTCCGATTTCAACGATACCGTCGATTTCAGAAATAACGGATGGGTTCTTTGGCTTACGCGCTTCAAAAAGCTCGGCAACACGCGGCAAACCACCGGTAATATCGCGAGTTTTTGCAATTTTACGAGGAGTCTTCGCAATCATCATACCACTTGTAATAGGCTGCCCGTCTTGAGCGACGATATGCGCACCTGTCGGAATTGGATAGAACGCCAACACTTGGTCATTCGCCCCAACAATCAACAACTGCGGATGCAAATCTTCTTTGTGGTCAACAATAACGCGCTCAATCAATCCAGTCGTCGCATCCATTTCTTCGTTCATACTCACGCCGGACTTAATATCCTCATAACGAACTTTTCCAGCAATTTCAGTCAAAATTGGAACAGTGTAAGGATCCCACTTCACAAAAGTTGAGCTTTTCTCTACTTTGCCGCCATCTTTTGGCGCAATAATCGCTCCGGTAGGAACCGTATAACGCTCAAGCTCGCGACCTGTTTCATCATGAATTGTGATTTGACCGTTTCGGTTAAGCACAACGACTTCTTTATCTTCAGTGATAACCGTCTTCAAATTGTGATACTTGACTGTCCCTGCATTACGAGCCTTAAAGTAAGATTGCTCGATAACACGTGAGGCCGTACCACCGATGTGGAAAGTACGCATGGTCAACTGTGTTCCAGGCTCACCGATGGACTGAGCTGCAATAATACCTGCTGCTGTGCCAAGCTCAACCATACGACGGTTGCCTAAGTCACGACCATAACAATTTGCACAAATACCTTTTACCGATTCGCAAAAAAGCGGCGAACGAATGCGGATTTTTTCAATTCCAAACTCAGTGATTTTTTTTACAACACTTTCGTCAATAAGCTGACCTGATTTAACAATCGTTTGATCCGTGATAACGTCCACAACGTTATCAAGCGCTACGCGGCCAAGAATACGCTCGCCTAAAGTAACAATTTCTTCTTCGCCTTCGTAAACGGGCTCCATGACAATGCCATTCAACGTACCGCAATCAATTTCACTAATGATTACATCTTGTGCAACGTCCACTAATCGGCGAGTCAAATATCCAGAATCCGCCGTCTTCAAAGCGGTGTCAGCCAAACCTTTACGCGCACCATGAGTGGAAATAAAGTATTCCAATACGGTTAAGCCCTCGCGAAAATTTGCTGTAATCGGACTTTCAATAATTTCACCGGACGGCTTTGCCATCAAACCACGCATACCCGCAAGCTGACGAATCTGCTGCTTGGATCCACGCGCACCGGAATCGGCCATCATAAAAATTGGATTGAAGTCTTCAAGCTCTTCGAACATCGTGTCAGAAACGCGATCTGTGATATGCGTCCAAACGTCGATTACCTTGTTATAACGCTCACCCTCAGTAATCACACCCTGGCGATACTGGCTTTCAATTGACTTAACTTGCTTGCGACCTTCTTCTAAAAATTTACCTTTTGACAAAGGAATCTTAGCATCATTAATGCTAATTGAGATGCCGGCAGCCGTCGCATTCACAAAACCCAACCTCTTCAAGCGATCAAGAAGCTGAATAACCTCATAGTGACCAAACTGGTTGTAACACTCCGCGATGATTTTACCCAAACGAGCCTTAGTCATCACCTCATTCACGAAACGAAAACCCTTTGGAAGCTCATTATTAAATAAAATTCTTCCGAAATGCGTCTCGACGATTTCATTGTTTGCAACACGAATTTTAACTTTCGCATGCTTATGAACCTGCCCATCAGCAAAAGCTAATTCCGCTTCATCGAAACCACTAAATACCAAACCCTCGCCCTTAACACCCTGGCGCGCCTTGGTCAGATAATAAAGTCCCAAAACGATATCTTGTGTCGGAGCAACAATGGGCTGACCGTTAGCAGGATTAAAGATATTGTTTGCCGAAAGCATCAAAATGCGACACTCCATGATCGCTTCCATTGAAAGCGGTACGTGAACAGCCATCTGGTCACCGTCGAAGTCAGCGTTAAACGCTGTACAAACAAGCGGATGAATTCGAATCGCCTTTCCCTCAATCAGGACTGGCTCAAAGGCTTGAATGCCCAAACGGTGAAGCGTTGGAGCGCGATTCAACATAATCGGATGTTCTTGAATGACCTCATCCAAAATGTCCCAAACTTCTGGGCGCACGCGCTCAACAATCTTCTTTGCAGAACGGATTGTATGAACATGACCGCGATCTTTTAATTTACGAATAATAAATGGCTCGAACAGCTCGAGCGCCATTTTCTTTGGAAGTCCACATTGATGAATTTTAAGCTCAGGACCCACAACGATAACGGAACGACCTGAGTAGTCAACGCGCTTACCAAGCAAATTCTGACGGAAACGACCTTGCTTGCCTTTAAGCATGTCGCTCAAAGATTTAAGCGGACGATTTCCGGCACCCAAAACAGGGCGACCATGACGCCCATTATCAAAAAGAGCATCAACAGCTTCTTGCAGCATGCGCTTTTCATTACGGATAATCACGTCTGGCGCTTTAAGATCAAGAAGCTTCTTTAAGCGATTATTACGATTGATGACACGACGATACAAATCGTTCAAATCGGATGTTGCAAAACGACCGCCATCGAGCGCCACAAGAGGCCGAAGATCGGGCGGAATAACAGGCACAACATTCAAAATCATCCACTCAGGTTTATTGCCGGATTTACGGAAAGCTTCAACAATTTTTAGAATTTTTGTTCCACGAGCACGTGTCTGTTTTGACTTTGCTGTGCGAACTTGACGCTGATACTTAACAGCCATCTTGTCGAGCTCAAGTCCAGCCAAAAGCTCCTGCACTGCTGATGCGCCCATGCCCGCCTTAAAATTATCGGCGCCATATTGCTCAAGAGCCTTCTGATATTCTTCTTCTGTCAAAAGCTGATGCGGTTTAAGAGGAGTTTCCTTCGGATCAATAACAATAAACTCTTCATAATAAAGAACTTTCTCAAGCGAGCGCACACTGAGGTCCAACAAATTGCCAATGCGTGATGGCATCGTTTTGAAAAACCAAATATGCGAAACGGGAGTCACAAGATCAATATGCCCCATGTGTTCACGGCGCACACGTGACAGCGTCAACTCAACGCCGCAACGATCACAAATAACACCTTTGTACTTAATGCGCTTATATTTCCCACAAGCACATTCATAATCTTTAGTTGGCCCAAAAATTTTCTCACAGAACAAACCATCTTTTTCGGGTTTAAGCGTCCTGTAATTAATTGTTTCAGGCTTTCTCACTTCACCATGAGACCATCCGCGGACAACCTCCGGCGAAGCGATCTTAATACTTACTGAATCGAAGGTGTTAATGTCGTATGTCATACTTTTAGCTTCTCCTTCGCTTCCTGTTTATCAGCGGCCGCAGCGACCTCAGCTTCTTGAGCTAAAGCCAAACCGAGCTTTGCTTTTGCGCCATTTTTTTCAGGAACAATGTCGAGTCCCAATGCTTGCAATTCTTTTACAAGAACGTTAAAAGATTCAGGTGTTCCAGCATGCAATGCAGGCTCGCCCTTCACAATCGCTTCATAAACTTTTGTGCGTCCGACCACGTCGTCAGACTTCACAGTCAATAGTTCTTGCAATGTAAATGCTGCGCCGTAAGCCTCAAGCGCCCAAACTTCCATTTCACCAAAACGCTGACCACCAAATTGGGCTTTGCCGCCCAAAGGCTGCTGCGTCACAAGCGAATAAGGGCCGATAGAACGAGCGTGAATCTTATCATCAGCCAAATGTGCCAACTTGAGCATATAAATTTGCCCAACTGTGACTTTTTCATCAAAAGGTTGCCCTGTTTTACCGTCATAGAGAACCGTCTTACCTTCTTCAGGCAATCCAGCGTCTTGCAACATTTTTTTAATCTCGCCTTCGGTGGCGCCACTAAAAACAGGCGTTTCGATCTTAATGCCGAGAACCTTCGCCGCCCAACCCATATGAGTTTCGAGCAACTGCCCAACGTTCATACGCGAAGGAACACCGAGTGGGTTTAAAACAATTTCAACTGGCGAACCATCTGGCAAATAAGGCAGATCTTCTTCGGGAAGAATTTTTGCGATAACACCCTTGTTTCCGTGACGTCCAGCCATTTTGTCACCCACAGATATTTTTCTCTTAGAGCAAACATAAACAACAACCTTTTTAATGACGCCCGGTGGAAGCTCATCACCTTTTTTAACATGCTCAATCTCGCGAGTCCGTTCAATGATAAGCTCATCGATTTCGTCACTCCAAACACGCGCAAGCTTTTTAACGGCCTCTTCGGCTTCTTCATCCGTTAAACGCAAGGTATCCCAATCAGCCGTATCAAACTTCTTGAGATCTGACTTAGTCAGCGTGTGACCCGACTTAATTAAAATCTCGCCCAAAACATCATCCAAAAGATCATCCGCAAGCTTAGTTCCCACCAAAAGGTCAGTCACCTTGCCCAGGCGAGTATCCTTCAGAGAATCAATACGCTGCTGATACCGGTCTTTGATTTCGGCAATATTGGTAGCTTCTTCTTTCTTTTCTTCACGCGTTTTCGCTTGCGACTCTTTGCGCGCAAACATTTTCACGTCAACAACAATTCCTTCCACTCCGGGAGGAACGGTTAAAGATGCGTCGCGAACATCGCCCGCTTTTTCACCAAAAATTGCGCGCAAAAGTTTTTCTTCTGGTGAAAGCTCAATTTCAGACTTAGGTGTAATTTTACCCACCAAAATATCGCCCGGCTTAACTTCCGCACCAACACAAACAACACCCTCTTGGTCAAGATCTTTAAGAGCTTCTTCACCCACGTTAGGAATATCGCGTGTAATTTCTTCATTGCCCAACTTTGTATCGCGAGCTTCAACTTCAAACTCTTCGATATGCAAGGAGGTATAAACGTCTTCTTTTGAAAGTTTTTCACTCAAGATAATAGCGTCTTCAAAGTTGTATCCACCCCACGGCATAAATGCAACCATCACATTGCGACCGAGCGCGAGCTCGCCACCCTGGGTTGCAGCGCCATCTGCGAGCGGATCACCCTTCTTAACTTTGTCGCCTTTTCTAACAAGAGGGCGCTGATTAAGACATGTTCCGGCATTCGAACGTTCAAACTTATTCAGCTTATAGCTGATTTCATCAACAACGATTTCATCGGCGGAAACATATTTAACAGTTCCCTTTTGCTTTGAAATCACAACCGCGCCGGAATCACGCGCAACATACTTTTCCATTCCCGTTCCAACCAGCGGAGAATCCGTGATCAAAAGAGGAACAGCCTGACGTTGCATGTTCGAACCCATCAAGGCACGGTTCGCATCGTCATGCTCAAGAAACGGAATCAAAGATGCCGCAACAGAAACAAGCTGGCGTGGCGAAACGTCCATATAATCAATTTCTTCTGGTTTCTTTTTCAAGAAATCGCCGCGGCAACGACAAGACACAACCTCGTTAACAAACTTACCGTTCTTTTCGATTTCTTCATTGGCCTGAGCGATAACATAGCGATCTTCAACGTCTGCGGTTAAATAATCAATCTTATCAGTCACTTTGCCATTTTCAACCTTGCGATAAGGCGTTTCAAGAAAACCAACTTCATTGACACGCGCAAAAGTCGAAAGCGATGCTATGAGACCAATGTTTGGTCCTTCCGGTGTTTCAATCGGACAAACGCGTCCATAATGCGAAGGATGAACGTCACGAACTTCAAAGCCCGCGCGCTCACGTGACAAGCCCCCTGGCCCGAGAGCCGAAAGACGGCGCTTGTGCGTTAACTCTGCGAGAGGATTTGTTTGATCCATAAATTGCGACAACTGGCTGCGACCAAAGAAATCTTTGATTGCGGCAGAAATCAATTTAGGATTAATTAAATTGTGCGGCATTGCAGCGTCAAGATCATAAATCGACATACGCTCAACACATGAACGTTTCATACGCGCAAGCCCAACACGAAATTGATTTTGCAAAAGCTCGCCGACAGAACGCACGCGACGATTACCCAAATGGTCAATGTCGTCAACACGAATTTCGCCCGAACGAAGCTTGAGAAGTCGACCCAATACCTTAACAACATCTTCGTAGGTTAAAGTTGTCTTGTCAGATTTACCTTCCATACCAAGCTTACGATTCAACATGAAACGGCCTACGTTTCCAAGGTCATAACGTTGCTGATCAAAGAAAAGCTTGTGAATTAAATCTTTTGCAGTTGATTCTGTTGGTGGATCGCCGGGGCGCACGCGACGATAAATCGCAAGCTGCGCATCCGCGCTTGTTTGATAAGGATCACGCTCAAGCGTGTTCATAATGCAAAGATCATCATTAGGAAGCTTGGCAATGGTAAAATTCTTTACCTTGCTCGCAGCAAAAACTTCCAAAATATCTTTCGTTAAACGAGAACCAGCCAATGCAATTGTCTCCTGATTTTCAGGATTAATGACATTGTCGGCAATAAAAGAACCTTCGAGCTTTGCAAATTTTGAGCGATCAAAAGCTTTTACTTCTTCGATTTCATAGAAACCTTCCAACAGAGCACGTGTCGAGGGGCAACCTAAAGCACGAAGTAAAGTTGTCGCTAAAATTTTACGCTTACGATCAATAAAGGCATACATCACGCCATTAATATCTGTCTCAAATTCAAGCCAAGCACCGCGATACGGAATAATCCGCACGCCATAAATCTTTTTACCACTTGGATGAACTGATTCTTCCAAAGAAAGACCGGGAGAACGATGCAGCTGACTGACAACCACACGCTCAGCACCATTAATTACAAAAGTTCCTGTTTCTGTCATAAGCGGAAGTTCACCAATGTAAACTTCTTGCTCTTTAGAAACGCCTTTACGCACAAGACGCAGCTTGACCTTCAAAGGCGCAGCATAGGTCATGCCGCGACGATGACACTCTAAGATAGAATATTTTGGCTTGCCGAGCATGTAGCCGCTATATTCCAAGCGACATGTCCCGTCAAAGCTCTCTATCGGAAAGCAATCTGCAAAGGCCGCTTCCAAACCTTGACGCTTACGCTTGCGCGCAGACCCCATCGACTGGAGAAATTCTTCATAAGAATGAATTTGAATTTCAACCAAATTTGGCAGCTCAACCGTATCTAGAATTTTAGTAAAGACTTTTCTTTCAGTTAAAGGCACAGTAGGCCCTCCCTGGAATAGACTTTGGAAAAAACGAGGCCGAAAAGACCTCGCTTATGAAATCGAAAGCGATTACTTGATTTCGACTTTAGCGCCGACAGCCTCAAGAGTCTTCTTGATCTTCTCAGCTTCTTCTTTAGTCGCGCCTTCTTTAACTACCTTCGGAGCAGCTTCAACAAGATCCTTTGCTTCTTTCAAGCCAAGGCTAGTTACGCCGCGAATTTCTTTAATAACATTGATTTTTTGTTCGCCCGCGCTTACAAGAACAACATCAAAAGCTGTCTTTTCTACAGCGGCAGCAGAAGCTGAGCCACCACCAACAGCCGCAACAGCCGCGGGAGCAGCCGACGCCGCGCTGACACCAAACTTCTCTTCAAGAGCTTTAACCAATGTTGCCAATTCAATAACTGTAAGACCTTCAATGGTCGTTAAGATAGATTGCAATTTTTCTGAAACTGCTGTTTTTTCTTGCGTTGCTGTTGACATTTGACTCGTGCCTCCGTTTATTCTCTGCTTAAAAAAATTTAGTTTTCCGTTGCATTATACTTTTCCATCTCAGGCAACGGCCGAGAATGGATCCGCCCTAATATCAGGCGGACTTTTTCGTGCGAATCTGATCCAACGCAACCACAAGGCCACGAATGGTATTCGCCAACACACAAACAAACCCAGTAATTGGAGAATTCATTCTCACAACAACCTGAGTTAAAAGCTCATGACGCGAAGGCAGCTTCGAAAGCTGCTGAACAAATTCAGCTCCTTCTAATTTTCCTTCAAAAAGAACTCCTGCACATTTAATTTTTGGAGATACTTTTGCCCCATCCACAACGCCCTTAGAAATATCTTGAGGCTCTTTATCGCCAAAAGTCAAAAGAACTGACCCGGTCAAAAGCTGCTCAACGTCGGTAAGTCCACGCTCTTTCAAAATTTTTCGTGCCATCGCATGCTTAACCAACATGGAGCGATTCGCAAACACATTCATCTTTGCGCGCGCCTTAGACAAATCGGAGACGCTCACATTTTCAAAATTAGAAAAGAAAACGTAAGAACTCTTATCGAACTCGCGCTCAATTTCTTTGTACATTAATTCTTTTTCAATTGCCGGCATATATTATTTCCTTACTATCTTTATTGTGCGTCCCGATCAATCAAGAACGCAGCTGCACCAAAAATGCAGCGCTAAAACGTTATAGCATTCCCAAATTGAGAGAAAAACCAGGGCCCTGACTCGCTGCAATCGTCAATCCCTTCAAATACTCACCCTTGCTTGCAGCCGGCTTAGCCTCACGCACCGCCTTAACAACACTCTTTGCATTTTCAAGAATATTTTGTTCTGAGAATGAAATTTTTCCACAGATGGCGTGCAAACCACCCGTCTTATCACTCTTAAATTCAACGCGACCAGCCTTTAACTCTTTAACAGCCGTTCCAACCTGAGGAGTCACGCCGCCCGTCTTCGGTGTTGGCATCAAACCCTTCGGCCCGAGAACACGACCCAACTTAGAAACTTCACGCATCATGTCGGGATGAGCAACAACTGCATCAAATTCGTACCAGCCGCCGAGAACTTTTTGAACAAGCTCTTCGCCGCCCACATGATCCGCGCCTGCAGCTTTTGCTGAATTAACTGCCTCGCCTTTACAAAAACAAATGACGCGCACATTTTTTCCACTTCCGTGAGGAAGAGAAACAGTTCCACGAACGTTTTCATCACCCGAATCAGCCTTAATACCAAGCTGAAAACTCAGGGTCACTGTCTCATCATACTTATTATCGCTAATCTGCTTAATGCTTTTAACCGCATCTGCCAACGAATACGCCTTATTCGCCTCCACAAGAGACGATCTTTTTTGCTGACGTTTACTTTTCTTCATAGGTAATCTCTCTTTAACTTTAAAGCTGCTTAATGTTTCGCTGCGACTGCGCGCAGCGCTAAAATATAAACTGCTCAGCCCTCGATAACTTCAATGCCCATGCTGCGCGCAGTCCCTTCGATCACTCGCATTGCGCTTTCCAGCTTAGTGGCATTCATGTCGACCATTTTCTTTTTAGCGATCTCAGCAACCTGAGATTTTTTAATTTGCCCAATCTTAACCTTGCCAGCCTCACCAGAAGCCTTAGCAAGTCCAACCGCTTTCTTAATTGATGCAGAAACAGGCGGCTGCTTTAAAATAAAATCAAACGACTTATCTTTGTACACAGTCATGACGACAGGAAAAATTGTCCCCATGTCTTTTTTGGTACGCTCGTTAAACTGCTTACAAAACTCCATGATGTTCACGCCATGTTGGCCCAAAGCAGGACCTACCGGCGGAGCGGGGTTAGCCTGTCCCCCTGGAAGCTGTAATTTAATATATGTCTTAATTTCTTTTGCCATTGTCGTTTCTTTTCTTTTTAGCTCTGCGCTTTTAGCACAACCGCATTATTTTAAAATTTATGCTTTAGATGCGCTCAACTTGCCAGTACTCAAGCTCAACTGGTGTTGCGCGACCAAAAATTGTTACTCGAACTCTCAATTTACCGCGATCAGGATTGATCTGCTCGATCACTCCATTAAAATTAGCAAAAGCACCTTCTTTTACTCGCACGCTTTCACCCTCGCCAAACTCAACTTTCGGCTTAGGTTTGGAAGTTTTTTCTTCCTGCCCTGAAATAATCTCACCAATCTCTTTTTCTGTAAGCGGTATAGGACGCTTTGTCGTACCAACGAACCCAGAAACACCAGGGGTATTTTTCACTAAATACCACGTCTCATCAGTTAATTCCATCTGAACTAACATGTAGCCCGGATAAAATTTACGTTCGCTAATGCGCTTTTTCCCCGCCTTCACTTCACTTACTTTTTCAGTCGGAATTAAAACTTCTTTGATTTTATCAGTCAAGCCCTGCATCTGCGCGCGCACGACCAATCCTGAACGAGCCTTGCCTTCAAGCCCCGTCTGCGTGTGAACGACATACCACTTAAGATCTGACATAACCACCATTAGCTCCTCCGGATCAACTGACTCAGTAATGAGGAGTTGCCGAAATCAATCAAAAAAATCAACACTGTTAAAAACGCAGTCGCAATAATGACTACAAGGCCAGCCTGAAAAACTTCTGACCGCGCAGGCCAGGTTACTTTTTTCAGCTCTCCAAATGTTTCTACAAAAAAACCATTAATTTTTTGAAACATAATCGATCAGATTCCATTTACTCATTTGTTAAACGCTTGATCCACAACCACCATTTTAATGGCAGGCCTGGTAGGATTCGAACCTACAACAAGCGGTTTTGGAGACCGCCGCTCTAGCCAATTGGAGCTACAGGCCTCCGTTTAAACTCGAACCGCCTCCGCGCCTGTCATGCGCGAACCTACTTCTTCTCTTTAAAGAGAATATGCTTGCGCAGCACCGGACAATATTTTTTTCTTTCAAGTCTTTCCGGATTCTGCTTTTTGTTCTTCCGAGTCATATACGTCGTCGGACTCGCAGGATCAGATGCAACTAAAGTTATAATTTCGCTTGGCATATATTTTACTTTTTTGTTTTCACTTCAGACAAAACGACCGGCGAACTTATTCGCCGGTTGCGCTTTGCGCAGAGGCAAATGAAAAATAAAAAATTACCCTCTCGGGTAAATTTTTACTCAACGATTTCGCTCACGACGCCGGCGCCAACAGTCTTGCCGCCTTCACGAATAGCAAAGCGTAATTCTTTTTCCATAGCAACCGGAGCAATCAATTCTCCAGTGATCGAAACGTTATCACCAGGCATCACCATTTCGCGGCCCGCTGGCAACTCAACGATACCGGTAACGTCTGTGGTGCGGAAATAAAACTGAGGACGATAGCCCTTAAAGAAAGGCGTATGACGACCGCCCTCCTCTTTGCTCAGAATATAAACTTCGGCTTTGAATTTTTTATGAGGAGCAACTGAATTCGGCGCGCAAATAACCATACCACGCTGAATCTGATCCTTTTCAACACCGCGAAGCAAAAGCCCAACGTTGTCACCGGCCATGCCTGAATCAAGCATCTTACGAAACATTTCAACGCCAGTGACAGTCGTTTTTAACTTCTGCTCTTGCATGCCGACGATTTCAGCCTCATCACCAACCTTGATGATTCCACGCTCAATACGCCCTGTCGCAACCGTGCCGCGGCCGGAAATCGAAAAAACGTCTTCAACAGACATCAAGAAAGGCTTGTCGATTTCGCGCTTTGGCTCGGGTATATGCTGATCCAAAGCATCCAATAAATTTTCGATACACTTAATTGCCGCAGGATCCTTGGGATTTTGCGCAGCGGGAAGACCCGAACCACGAATAACCGGGATCTTATCTCCGGGAAACTTGTACTTGGTTAAAAGATCACGAACTTCAAGCTCAACGAGATCAAGAAGCTCAGTGTCATCAACAAGATCAATCTTGTTCAAGAAAACAACAATCGCAGGAACGCCGACTTGGCGCGCAAGCAAAATATGCTCGCGAGTTTGAGGCATTGGACCGTCAACCGCAGAAACAACAAGAATCGCGCCGTCCATCTGAGCGGCACCCGTGATCATGTTCTTAATATAGTCCGCGTGACCCGGGCAATCAATGTGCGCATAGTGACGTGTCGCGGTTGAATACTCAACGTGAGAAACAGCAATCGTTACGATCTTAGAATCGTCACGAACTGTACCACCCTTAGCGATTTCAGCGTATGTTTTAACATCCGCAAGACCTTTTGCGTTCTGAACCATGCAGAGCGCGGTAGTCAAAGTTGTTTTGCCGTGATCGACGTGGCCAATGGTTCCGACGTTTACGTGCGGTTTTGTTCTCTCAAACTTTTCTTTTGCCATTGTCGCTATCTCCTTGAATTAATTTTTTATTTTACGTAATTTTTATTTCGCTCTGCGCAACGCACAATCGCGGCCTATCACCGCAAACTCAGCTGAAGATGGGAATCGAACCCACGACCTCGTCCTTACCAAGGACGTGCTCTACCAACTGAGCTACTTCAGCACCAGCTGAAGAAAAAAAATCTTTCTTAAACTTCTCTCAGACCTTTTTGGGGTAGAGAATACCCATAAGGACAACCGTCCCGGGGATAAAAGAGCAGACATTGTATCCTCGGTTTTTCGCATGTCAATTCTTTTTTAGAGATATTTTAAATTTTATTTTTATTCGACAAAAACAGTCCGAATTCTTTCAAAATACCCTCGGAAGCAGATTTAAATTTACTATTTAGCATTTGATTCTTATTGATTTAAAAAGATCAGACTTGATTTTTTTTGATTATTTTCAATCTGCCTCTCGAAACTTGACCTATTAGCTTCCCTGGCTATAATGCGGCTTCCTATTCGTGGGTACTCATATATATAGTTCAATTTCAGGGGGAAAAATGGCAACTTTAATTCTTATCCGTCACGGCGAATCTCAGTGGAATCTCGAAAACCGTTTTACAGGCTGGGTTGATGTCGAGCTTTCTGCTAAAGGCGTCACCGAGGCAGCTTCCGCTGGTGAAAAAATGGCGGGCTACAAGCTTGATCAGGCCTACACATCGATTCTTAAGCGCGCCATGAATACCTTAGATTTGGCTTTGCAATCCGCCGGAAAAACAGGCCTCCCCATCATTCGAGACAAAGCACTGAACGAGCGTCATTACGGAGCCTTGCAAGGTCTCAATAAAGGTGAAACGGCAAAAAAATATAGCGACGAACAAGTCCATGTTTGGCGCCGTAGCTATGATGTTCCACCGCCAACAGACAAAACCGATTTTAATCCGGAAGGATTTAGCGAAAGCTTAAAAGATACGGCTGCGCGCGCATTACCTTACTTCGACAAACATATCGCGGTTGATTTAAAGCAGGGGAAAAACGTCATCGTAGCCGCGCATGGCAACAGCCTTCGTGCGATTGTGATGCATCTTGAACACATGACAAAAGAACAGGTTTTGGATCTCAATATTCCAACGGCAACACCGCTTGTTTATGAGCTCGACGGCAATCTTAAAATTCTTTCAAAGAAAATTTTGAACTAAGAAAACCGTTCCTGGATCCCGAACCTCAACCGCTCCGGGATCCGGGATCCAGGAGCGGCTGAGGTTCGTTGGCACTAAGGGATAACTCTTCAAACTTCGCGGCCGCGGCCTCATCCCGCGCAATTTTTTCTGAATGCTCTTTAATTTCCTGCTCTACAGATGCCGCAACTCCGTGATATTGCGGAGCTGGCAAGGCAGGCATATTACCTTCTGCGCTTAAACCAATGCGCTGAAAAAGTTTCGCCACAAAAGCTTGCGTAAGGATTCTGAAATTCGACCTTTCCCCTAGAACAAACTCCTTGTCTTGAAGAATATAATCCTGCCGCTTCAAAAGAGGTTGTGATGCATCCGTTTCACTTACTGCCGCCACAATTATTTTTGTCTGAATCGGCGCCAGACCTAATCCTCGTCTTTTACTCGGTAAATTTTCAGGATGGACAAATAATTGAAAATTCAAATGCCCGCTGACACGCCGCATCAATTCAATTTTTTTGATTTGAACTTCAAGAAGGTCTGGTTTTAATGCGCCATTAAGAAAAAAACCTTTTTGCAAATCAAAACGCATTGCGATCCGATCAATTTGAAGCATGTCTCCACGTGGAAATCCATAAGGATTCCCCACTTTAACTTGATCCATCACAAACCCCGGCAAGGATCCATCCCAGCGAATCTTCTGAATCTCAACGTCTGTATCCCAATAAAGTCCGAGAGAAGACGAAACAAGCGGCTTTAAAATAAAAAATTGAAAAATTAAAACCGCTAAAATTGCTAAAAAAAACCACTTCACCAAAAAAATAAAAAAACGCGTGCTTTTCCTCATGTAGTGCTTGACTTTTTCCTTTCTTTCAGCATAATATTTGCTGTTTTATTGTTTTTGTAACTAATTGAAATCATTAGGGTTGTGAAAACAACCGTGCCTTAAACACCGTTCGCTGTTTAGCCGCCAAGGACCAGCAAATCGTTAAAATACTAAAAAACATCGGGCTCGCATTTACCATTCCGACACTTTTGGTTTGTGGTCCCTTGCTGGGATATGGCATTGCGTACGTGTTAATAAAAAAGGGGGCTCACCCTTTTATCTTGCCGCTCTTAGTTGGCGCCGGATCTATTTTAGCATTAGTGCAGGTTTTAAGAACGGTCAAATTAATTTTGAGAGACGAAAAAAAGCTATGACAGATAACACGCACGAATTAACAGCGGGAGCAATGGTTCATGACGCAAGCCATGCCGCGGAACATCATGCCCCGCATGAACTTCCTAATTTCTTAGCTATTCTGTCCGAGCGATTTCAGGATTCCGCCATTCTTCAATTTTTACATCGTTGGGAAAATTTATTTTTTTCTGGAACTGTTCTGGCGCTTATTTTCTTTGTTTTTTTTAAAGCCGCCAAAAGCTACACGGTTGTTCCATCGGGTTTGCGCAATTTTGTTGAAGCGCTTGTCGAGGGCATTGAAAACTTTGTGGTTGGCATCATGGGCGAACAAGGCCGAAAACATGTCCCTTTTTTGGGAACTATTTTTCTTTATATTTTAATTATGAATTTCTTCGGCATGGTGCCCTTGCTCAAGTCGCCTTCGGCCGCATGGAGCACCACCATTGCACTTGCAACCGTTGCGGTCTTTTACATTCATATTTCAGGATTACGTGCGCTTGGATTCAAAGGCTATTTGCATCATATTGCGGGCAGCCCTTCTAATGCCATTGCTTGGGTCATTGGCGTTTTTTTTATTTTTCCGCTTAATTTAATTTTGGAATATATGGCAGTTCCGCTTAGTTTGTCATTGCGTCTTTTTGCAAATATTTCAAGCGAAGATCGCATGTTGCTTAATTTTGCGGCGCTTAACGTCAAATCTTACGGCCTCGCATTTCCTCTTCAGCTTTTTGCCAATTTAATGGCTGTTCTTTTCAGCATGGTACAAGCTTTTGTTTTTACACTTTTAACGGCTGTTTACATTTACACTATGCAACCTCACGGTGATGATCATGCCTCTGATCCTTCGGATCAACCGGCAGTAACGCATTAAAAAATTTCGACAGCCGTTTTAAAATTAACTTAAGGAGAAAATAAAATGACACAAGAAGTCGCACTCGCACTCGCAATTCCTCTCAGCTTGGGCATCGCCGCATTTGGCGGAAGTCTGGGTATCGGCCGCGCCGTTGCCGCCGCCATGGAAGCGATTGGTCGTCAGCCTGAAGCATCCGGAAAAATCATGGTCACCATGATCGTAGGGTGCGCGCTGATTGAGGCTTTGACGATTTATGCGCTTATCATTGCCTTTATGAAACTCGCGTAATTTAAAAAAATCTAAAACTTAATTGTATGGATTTTTTTAAGCAAAACATTATTCCGGCAGAAGTTTTTGTTCAGCTCGTGGCCTTTCTCATTGTTTTTTTTACACTAAAAAAACTGGCCTGGGGCCCGCTTCAAAAGTCTTTAGCAGATCGGCGCGAGCACATCCGCAAAAGCATTGAAGACGCAGAGCTGGCTAAACGCAATATGGAAAAGCTCAAGGCGGAATATGAAGCGCATTTGAAGCAAATCGAAGAGCAGACCCGCACTAAAATGGCCGAAACCATCGAGGCCGGGCGCGTGATCGCAAAAGAAATACAGGACAAAGCGCGTGAAGAAGCTCAGCGCACTTTTGATAAAACAAAGGCAGCGCTTGATCTTGAAGTTTCAAAAGCGCGCGTTGTGCTGCGCCAACAAATCGCGGATATTTCCATTCATGTCGCCGAAAAAATATTGCGCGAAAACTTAAGCGACGGCCGTCAGCGCGACAAGGCCGCTCAGCTTGTGGATGAACTCGAAAAAGCCCTATGAACGATACTAAAACCATCGCCAAACATTACGCGGAAGCGCTTTTTAACCTCAGCAGCAAGGAGCAAAGCCTTGCTGCTGTGGAAAAAGCCTTTGATTCATTTGTTAATGAGGCTTACAAGGATCTGCGATTTGCTGGTTTTATGGAAAGCCCGGTCATTCCGGCAGACAAAAAAGAAGCTTTTCTTTTAAAGGTTTTGCCGCAAGAAACTCCAAAGCTCTTGGTTCTTTTCTTACGTTTAGTTTTAGCAAAAAAAAGGTTCGCTCTCTTGCGGGTCATTGAAAGTGCCTTTCAGGCGCGCTCCGAAATGCAACGTGGCATTCGCAGAGCCGAGGTTATTAGCGCAACGCCCATGGATGCGTCCGCACAAAAAAAGTTGACTTCTATTTTAGAAAAAAAGTTATCAGCCCAAATTCATCTTGTATCAAAAGTTGATCCCGCGCTGATTGGTGGATTTATTTTAAAGTTAAACGAACGCATCGTGGACGCAAGCTATAGAACACGATTACGTGAAATGCGGCAGAAACTTTCCGCCGCGCCTGTCTAAGTTACAGTTTAGAATTTTTAGTTTGAATGTCATCGCGAGCCGTCGCAGAGTGGACGGCGTGGCGATCTAAAGCCAGATTGCTTCGCTGCGCTCGCAATGATAAAAAAATAAATTAAGTTGGTTTTCAAGGAGAACTTATTATGATTAAACCCGGTGAAGTAACGCAAGCGCTCGAAAACGAAATTGCAAAGTATCAATCGAAACTCGAAGTCGAGTCGGTTGGTTATGTTTTGCAGGTGGGCGATGGTATTGCTCGTGTTTATGGTCTTGAAACCGTGATGGCCGGCGAACTTGTGACTTTCGAAGATGGCACAATCGGCCTTGTTTTGAATCTTGAACCCACTCAAGTGGGCGTGGTTATTTTAGGCGATGACTGCAAAATCAAAGAAGGCGGCATGGTCAAGCGCACCGGAAAAATTGCGCAAGTTCCGGTCGGCCCTGCATTGATGGGTCGCGTTGTAAATCCACTCGGTGTTCCGATGGACGGTAAAGGTCCGATTGTTTCGGACCGCACACGCCCGATTGAAGCCATCCCTCCTTCGGTCATTCAGCGTCAACCGGTGAAAGAACCTCTTCAAACGGGTATTAAAGCTGTTGACGGCATGATTCCCATTGGGCGCGGGCAACGAGAATTAATTATCGGGGATCGCCAAACAGGAAAAACAGCGATCATTCTGGACACCATCATCAATCAAAAAGGCACCGGCATTCACTGTATCTATGTTGCGATTGGGCAAAAGCTTTCGAGTGTGGTCGCGATTGTAAAAACACTTGAAGAGCATGGCGCCATGGAATACACAACGATTGTTTCTGCCTCCGCCGACGATCCAGCTCCGCTTCAATACTTGGCGCCTTACGCAGGTTGCGCCATAGGCGAAGAAGATCTTTATAATGGTCGTCACGCGCTTGTCGCCTATGACGATTTGTCGAAGCACGCCGTTGCCTATCGTCAGCTGTCGCTTCTTTTGCAACGCCCACCAGGACGCGAAGCCTATCCTGGAGACGTTTTCTATATTCATTCACGCTTGCTTGAACGCGCGGCCAAAGTTCGTGAGGATTTAGGCGGCGGCTCACTCACAGCTTTGCCCGTTATTGAAACTCAACTCGGTGACGTTTCCGCTTACATTCCAACCAACGTGATCTCGATCACGGATGGTCAAATTTATTTAGAAACCGATTTGTTTTATGCCGGTGTTCGCCCTGCGATTAACGTGGGTCTATCGGTTTCACGCGTCGGTGGCAATGCTCAAACCAAAGCGATGAAACAAGTTGCTGGAACTTTGCGACTTGCGCTCGCTCAATATCGCGAGCTTGCAGCCTTCGCGCAGCTTTCAACCGATCTTGATAAAGCCACAAAAGATCAGCTGATTCGTGGTGAACGCATGGTGGAACTTCTCAAGCAAGGTGTTTTTCAGCCTATGCCATTTGAAAAACAAGTCGTGATGATTTTAGCCGCGAATGACGGAATTTTAGATAGCTTGCAGCTCAATCGTCTCAAAGACTTTGAGCGCGACTATCTCAATTTTTTAGATAAAAACTATGCCGAAGTCATTCGCGATATTCAGACCAGCAAAAAGCTCTCAGATGAAGCCAAAGAAAAATTGAAGCAGGCAGCAACAAGATTTAAAGAAACATTCCAGTAATATTTGGGCGATTTTCATAAAGCAAATCGCTATATCGCGGTTGCGCTATCGGCGCAGAGCAACAATAAAACAGCATGTCAGGACAACTAAGAGCGCTTAAAAATCGGATTCGCAGTATTTCGAGCACGAAAAAAATTACTCGTGCGATGGAGATGGTCTCTGCCTCGAAGCTGAAGCGCTATCAAAAGATGGTGCAAGAAGGCGCGCCCTATGCAAACGGCTTATTGCAACTTTTAAAACGCGTGAGCGCGGGCGGTGTAAGCTCCTCCCATCCTTTGCTTGGCAATGCAAGCTCTTCGGGAAAAACCGAAAAGAAAAAAGCTCTCCTCGTATTCACATCAGACTCTGGACTCTGCGGCGCGTTTAACCAAGATTTAATCACCATGGCCCAACGGTTTTTGAAAAACGAGAAAGAAACACCCGTTTTGATCGGCATTGGTAAGATGGGAATTTTGGCGCTGAAAAAAAATGGCCTTGCTTTTGAACGAACCTTTATCGAAACAAAAACAGCCGATATTGAAAAAACAATTCTTGAAATTAAAAATACCGTGCAAAATCTTTTTTTATCAGGTCGTGTCGACAGTGTCCACGTCACTTACAGTCGCTATATCAATGCGTCAAAGTTTCAACCCGTGAATGAAAAACTGCTCCCCTTTACTTTGGATGCAGCAACTTCTTCTGCTGTGGCTTCTTCTCAAACAGAAAAACAAACCGCAAACTCGGAAGACGATTACTTGATGGAACCTGACGCGGCAACGCTTTTTGACCGGCTTGTTCCGGCTGTTTTTGGCATGCGCATACGAACCATTTTTCTCGAGTCTTTTGTCAGCGAGCAAATGGCGCGCATGAATTCCATGCACCAAGCCACTGAAAATGCATCCGAGTTGATTGATGAGCTTGTGCTTGAACGAAACAAAGCGCGACAAGCAGCGATTACAAAAGAACTTATTGAAATTATTTCAGGGTCTCAGGCGGCAAAAGCCTGAGATCCGCTGTTTTGTTTTTTCTTTTAAACATAAAGTTTAAAAGCGTTTGATATCTAAATTTGTGAAGGACGCTTGGTCGTCCGATGTTTTTAGGCTTCCTGTCTAAAAACAAAAATATAACTGCGGAGGAATTTATGGCAATCGGAAAAGTAGTTCAAGTGATGGGGCCGAGTGTGGATATTGAATTTGAAACAGATCAGCTGCCCGGAATTTTAAACGCAGTCACAATTGATTTAGCCTCTGCGCCTTCGGCGCAACCGGGCGAGTCTTCGGACAAAAAATCGAAACTCGTTTTAGAAGTCGCGCAGCATATCGGCGGCAACGTCGTGCGTTGCATTGCGCTTGCTTCAACGGACGGGCTCGTTCGCGGCATGCAAGTTAAGGACACGGGGGCGCCTATTTCGGTTCCGGTCGGCGATCAAACGCTTGGGCGTATTTTTAATTTGCTCGGTGAACCCATCGACGAACAAAAGAATAAACCCATTGATCGCAGCAAAACTTATCCGATTCATCGCGATCCTCCAAGTTATCAAGAACTTTTGCCCGTTTCTGAAATTCTGGAAACAGGCATTAAAGTCGTCGATCTTTTAGCGCCTTATGCAAAAGGCGGCAAGGTTGGATTGTTCGGCGGCGCGGGCGTTGGTAAAACCGTTATCGTGATGGAGCTGATCAACAACATTGCAAAACAACACGGCGGCGTTTCTGTTTTCTGTGGCGTCGGTGAACGCACCCGCGAAGGAAACGACTTGTGGCTTGAGCTCAATGAATCCGGCGTGCATCATAAAACCGCCCTCGTGTTCGGTCAGATGAATGAGCCGCCTGGAGCACGTTTGCGGGTTCCTTTGACGGGTCTTGCAATGGCGGAATATTTCCGTGACGAAGCCCATCAAGACGTGCTTTTGTTTATTGATAATATTTTCCGTTTTACACAAGCGGGCTCCGAAGTTTCGGCGTTGCTCGGCCGCATGCCTTCTGCGGTGGGTTATCAACCTAACCTTGCAACTGAAATGGCTGCGCTCCAAGAGCGCATTGCTTCAACCAAGTCGGGTTCGATTACGTCCGTTCAAGCGATCTACGTACCTGCGGACGATTTAACCGATCCTGCGCCGGCAACCGCTTTCTCACATTTGGACGGTGTGACTGTGCTTTCGCGCCAAATCGCTGAGTTGGGAATTTATCCTGCTTGTGATCCACTCGCCTCAACATCACGCATGTTGGATCCGCGTATTTTGGGCGACGACCATTACAACACGGCGCGTGAAGTGCAGCGTATTTTGCAACGCTACAAAGATTTGCGCGACATCATTGCCATCTTGGGTGTGAACGAGCTCTCCCAGGAAGATAAAGAAATTGTGGCGCGCGCACGCAAACTCGAAAAATACTTGTCACAGCCTTTTACCGTTGCTGAACAATTCAGTAACTTAAAAGGTAAATACGTCCCGCTCAAAGAAACCATCAAAGGTTTCAAACGCATTATCGCCGGAGAGCTTGATCATATTCCCGAACAATGCTTTTATATGTGCGGTGTCATTGAAGACGTGTTTGCAAACTATGAACAACTAAAAAAGTAAATCTGTAATCAGAAATCAGTGATCAGAAGACAAACTGATTACTGGTCACCGATTCCTAAACACTGACAATATGAGTTATCAATTACAAATCATAACGCCTCAAGGCAAGGTCTACGAAGGACAGATTGAACACGCCGAAGTGCCCGCGGAAAACGGGTTCGTTGGTGTGCTTTCAAGTCATGCGCCTCTTCTTATTTCCTCGGCGGGTGGAAAAATGACTTTGCGCGAAAAAGGCGGAAATGTTTGTACCTTTACCGTTGGCCCCGGATTTTTTGAGACAAGAAAAAACCTCGCTGTCTTTATGGCTGAGTCTTGTTCAGAAGATCGCTGAGCCATGGAAACTTTCTTTTTTTGGCTCACTTCAACGATATCGGTTGTGAGTGCCGCGAGCATTCTCTTTGTCGCGCGCCCCACGCGCGCCCTGCTGGCTTTATTACTGAGCATGCTTTGTTTGACCGTGCTTTATACTCTCTTACATGCTTATTTTGTGGCGATTGTTCACTTAATTGTTTATGCCGGCGCCGTGCTGGTGCTTTTTCTTTTCGTGATTATGCTTCAAGGGCTAGGCGCGACAACTCTTTCCATTACGAAGCGTTTTAATCGAACCCATTTGATCTTAACTGTTCTGGCTGGGGGGGTTTTTGCCGGTCTCTTGACTGCAATCTTTTCTCAAGCGCATTTGCCCATTTTCAAAAACCCAGAAGGAACCGTAGAGAATCTAGGTCGCATCCTTTTTTCAAATTATCTTTTACCCTTCGAAATGATTTCGGTGCTGGTTTTACTTGGAATTTTTGCGGCGATGACGCTCGCTAAAAATGAAAAGGCTGCGGCATGACCCTCACGCCTTCTCCTGAACATTACTTAGTTCTGGCAGGCATTCTTTTTTCAATTGGCCTGTTCGGCATTCTTTTGCGCCGAAATATCCTGATTATTCTTTTGTGTCTTGAGCTCATGTTCAATGCAGCCAATTTGGTTTTGGTCACCGCATCTTCTGTTCATGGTCAAATGGACGGTCAAATTGTCGCTTTTTTTGTAATCGTAATTGCGGCTGTGGAAGTCACCATTGGTTTGGCTATTGCTGTTTTACTGTTTAAAGAAAAAAATACGGTTGATACGGAAAAGATTACATCTCTTAAAGGTTAAAATTTAAAGCTCAAAACTAAAAACCATAACTTGTAGCCTAAAACCTTTCGAACTGTTTTAAATTTCAAGATATGGTTTTGACCTTTGAGTTATAAGCTCTGAGTTACTATGATGTTAAATTTGTGCTGGTACATTTTGGGTTTGCCGCTTGCGGCCGCTGCAGTTATCGCTTTGGTGCTTATTCCCGCAGAGAAAGCATCTTCAGATAAATCGGCGCGTCGATCTCTTTCCGCTTGGTTGTCAGTGCTTTCGATTACAGCTTCTTTTGTTTTAAGCTTATTTGTGTTGCGTAACTTCTTCCATGCTGACGGTCATCCTGGCGAAACACTTGAAACTTCGCTAACTTGGATGACGCTTCCTCACTTTCGGATCGAAATCGGTCTCATGCTTAATTCGCTAACGCTTCTCATGCTTCTTCTTGTCACAGGTATTGGCGCGCTTGTTGCAATTTTTTCGGCACAATATATGAAAAGCGAAGAAGGTTACTCTCGTTATTTCGCCGCGCTTTCATTCTTTGTTTTCTCAATGCTGGGCATTGTGCTTGCAAACAATCTGATTCAAATTTTTATTTTCTGGGAACTTGTCGGAGTCGCTTCCTATTTATTAATTGGCTTTTGGTTTCAAAAACCGTCCGCTAGCCTCGCTTCTAAAAAAGCCTTTCTCACGACACGCATTGGGGATGTGGGAATGCTCATTGGCATTTTACTTTTATTCGGGTTGTTGCTTCAATCAGGCGCAGGCACCTTCAACTTTCTTGAAATCGAAACCCGCTTACATCAAGCGGTTTTACCTGCCGGACTTCTCACGCTCGCATGCATTGGTATTTTCTTTGGTGCGATTGGCAAATCAGCCCAGGTCCCCCTGCATGTTTGGTTGCCTGATGCGATGGAAGGCCCGACTCCCGCAAGCGCATTGATTCACGCTGCAACGATGGTCGCGGCGGGTGTTTTTATGCTTGCGCGTCTTTTCTTTCTCTTTGAAATGAGCCCTGCTGCGCTGCAATTTATTGCCTGGACAGGTGGAATCACCGCTTTAATAGCCGCCTTGATTGCGGTTGTTCAAAATGATATTAAAAAAGTTCTGGCTTACTCAACGCTCTCGCAGCTGGGCTATATGGTGATGGCCTTAGGGCTCGGAAACCCCGAAGCCAGCATGTTTCATTTAACCACTCACGCTTTTTTTAAAGCTTTGCTTTTTTTAAGCGCGGGCAGTTTGATTCATGCTTTGCATACTCAAGATATTTGGGCGATTCGTTTAGCCTCTGGGACTTCGTCCCAACCGGCAAGTCTATTCAAAACAATGCCCATTACTTCGCTTACATTTTTAGCAGGAACAGCTGCGTTAACCGGGCTTCCTTTCACCAGCGGTTTTTTCAGTAAAGAAGAAATTCTTGGCGCCGCATCAGCAGGCCCTCAACTACTTTTTGGTTTAGCGCTCGCCGTCGTCGTCTTAACCGCTTTTTATATGGGCCGCGTCATCACCGTCATTTTTTTCTCCACCGCAGATAAATCGACACATCCATCTCATCACAAACCCCACGAAGACAATTTGCTAGTGACGTTGCCGCTGATTATTCTCGCAGTTTTCTCTTTAATTGCCGGCTATCTTCCGTTTAAAGCCTTGCTTGAAAACCCTGCGGCGCATACCGAGGGATATCCCAACTGGCTTGTCGCGGTTTCCGCAGGGCTTGCTCTTTTCGGGTTGCTTTTTAGTTTTATTCTTTACCGTAATAAAAGCGAGGAGAAACACTTACCCGTGTTTGCCGGGCTCGTTCTTTTGCTTAAAGAAAAGTTTTTCTTTGATCGTTTTTATGACTGGCTCGTGGCTTATGTTCAAGAAAACATCGCTCGTGCAGCAAATGTCTTTGAGCAAGTTGTGATTTTTAAAAATGGAGCGCAAGGCCTTAGCAATCTGACTCAAAGCCTGGGTCGCTTGCCCCGTAAATTTCAAAACGGCTGGATTCAAAGCTACGGTCTTATTTTTGTCTTAGGTTGGATGGCACTCGTGATATTTTTAATTTTTTGCGGAGCGAAAGCATGAAAACAGTTGGCAAGGCGCCCTTATGATTGCCGCATTACCCTTCATTCCTTATTTAGCGGCTTGCTTCATTCTGTGCATTCCTGCGAGACAGGAAAAACTCCTCCGTTGGATAACCCTGTCAGCAACCGGCCTTTGCTTATTGATTGTTTTAACTCTCACTCAAAACTTTGATCGGGATTTTGCTGGTTACCAATTCATCCAGGCTTGGGATGTTTTTTCTGAAATGGGCATTCGCTATCAGGTTGGCCTCGATGGTATCAACTTAGTCTTCTGTCTTTTGCTTGGCTTTGTCGGCTTTGCCGCATCTTTCACTGCCGCAAAAATAGCTTTGCGCCTCAAAGAATATCTTTTTTATTTTCTCATCCTCATTGGAAGCATGTTCGCTGTTTTTACAACCCTGAATCTTTTTTTCCTTTATGTTTTTTATGAAATGACCTTGATTCCGATTATCGCCATGATGGCTCTGTCGGGAGCCTCTGCAACCAAAGAAAAAAGTGCACTTTGTCTGACGGTCTATATGGCGCTTGGAGCCATTGTCGGTCTTTTCGCGATACTTAATCTTTATGACATTCTTGGTCCTGATTTTCTCGATCTCACTCAAACCAAAGCTTTGCTTGCAGCTAAATCAAGCTTACTTACACCTGAGACCCAAAAATGGCTCGCGGCCTTTTTAATTGTTGGCTTCGGTATCATGACTTCACTTTGGCCTTTTCACAGTTGGTCACCATCCACTTATTCTGCCGCGCCCGCATCCTTGTCCATGGTTCATGCGGGGGTGAAGGTTGGCCCTTACATTCTCATTCGTGTTGCCGTTGCCTATTTGCCCATTGGATTTCAATTTTGGGCACCGACGCTTGCAACGTTAGCAACCATTGGCGTCATTCACGCGGGCTATACCGCCATGCGTCAAAAAAATCTTAAAACCATGGCCGCTTTTTCAAGCGTGAGTCATATGGGTTATGTTTTGCTCGGTTTAGCGGCCATGAATTCGGTATCTCTTTCCGCAAGCGTGCTGCTGGTTTTTGCGCACGGCATCATGACGGCATGCCTTTTCAGTCTCATTGGCCATCTCGAAAATGAATCGGGATCAGATGCCATTCATGATTTTGGTGGCCTTGGAAAATCAATGCCATTTTTCGCGGTGGCTTTGATGCTAACCTGCATGGCCTCTTCAGGAATTCCTGGATTTGCTAACTTTCCCGCGGAGCTTTTAATTTTTATCAGCGCTTGGAAAACTTTTCCCGTTGCCGTTATTTTTGGAGTCTTTGGAGTGCTCATCACGGCGATTTATGTCATTCGTGCAGTTCAGACAATCTGTTTCGGAGAATCAAAAGCGTCACAGTTACATCTCAAAGACATTCGAACTCTTTTTGATAAAGCCCCTTTACTCATTCTTCTCACAGTGCTTTTCTTCTTTGGTTTATTTCCATCAAGCTTGCTTTCCATCATTCAACCCGCAATGGAAGTGTCGCTATGAACAGTTTAGGATTGATCCATTTTATTCCCGACCTTCTCAGCGTGGCTTTGCTCGCCTTTTTTCTTTTTAAAGCGGTCTTGGCGCCAACCAAAACAGCCAGCCTCTGCGCCTCAGGTGCAACCGGCAAACAAAACATTGGCTCCTCTTTTAATGAAATCGCAGTCGGCGCAATTATTCTCGGCGCTGCGCTTTTCCTTTGCTCCAAAAACGGGGGCGTTGGTTTTGGCGGAATGCTCACCGCAGACCCACTCGCATTTTATTTTAAAGTCTTTTTCACGGCGGTCTTTTTTGTCATCACGCTCATGTCGCGTGAGTTTTTTAAAACACATCCTGACAACCAACAAGGGTTTAACCTTATTTTATGGTGCCCCCTGATTGGACTTTACTTTTTAGCGTCAGCAACCCATTTGCTCGTTTTATTTATTGCTCTCGAAATTTTAACCATGTCGCTTTATATCATGGCCGCTTACACCAAACGTGATCCTCTTTCAATTGAAGCGGGTCTCAAGTATTTAATCATGGGATCCATTGCCTCCGGCTTCACTATTTTTGGAATTGCACTTTTATATATGCAAACGGGCGTGCTTTCATTTGCGGAGCTTACTGCGGTCAAGCAAATTGTTTTTAGCGGTCACCTCGGCCTGCTTGCGCTTCTTTTTATCTTTGCCGGTTTTGGTTTTAAAATTGCGTCATTCCCCTTTCAACTCTGGGCTCCTGACGTTTACCAAGGTTCTCCAACTCCCGTTGGAGCTTTTATGGCAGTGGCATCTAAATCTGCTGGATTCTTAATTCTTATTCGCTTTTTCTTGCTCACCGTGGGACCACTTGACGCTCAATGGAAAACGGCTTTTGCGGTGCTGGCGCTACTCACTTTGTTTTATGGTAATTTGGGTGCCTTGGCTCAAACTCGTTTGAAACGCCTCATGGGGTATTCAAGCATTGGCCATGCGGGCTATTTAATGCTCGCGCTTGCCGCGGGAACACTTGGCGCTAAAGCCAGCATTCTTTATTATTTTGTCGGATATGCCGCAAGCACGTTGGCTGTTTTTTATGTCATCACCCTTGTAGAGAAAAATACCGGCTCAGACTCGCTTGAAAACTTTGAGGGATTATCCCAAACATCACCCTTTCTTTCGGCGGTATTATGGATTGCC
>Ga0163150_10000824_pt1 | contig 55844 bp, 49 predicted proteins | sample OliLakLV19P2IB_FD_148628 | JGI IMG/M metagenome (GOLD analysis project Ga0163150, IMG submission 148628) | Freshwater microbial mat bacterial communities from Lake Vanda, McMurdo Dry Valleys, Antarctica - Oligotrophic Lake LV.19.P2.IB | ecosystem: Environmental > Aquatic > Freshwater > Lake >...
GTACGCGCAGAGTTCGATACGCCGGTGATCCTGGTGACGCACAGCGTGGAGGAATGTCTCGAGCTTGGGGACCGCATGCTGGTGATGCACAACGGCCAGGTGGCGCAGCGCGGCACTCCGTCGGAGGTCTGTTCGCATCCCTCGACCATGCAACTGGCGAATCTGCTGGGGACGTTCAACGTGTTCCCCGTCGAGATCCGCACGCTGGATCCGTCCCGTAATTCGAGCGTACTTCGGTGGGGTGAGTTCGAACTGCGGAGCGAGTATTATCCGGGGCACCTGAAGGGCGACCGCGTGCAGTTGCTGGCCACTCCGCGTCAGTTGGGTGCACGTCCACGCATCGGGCGGGTGGAGCCAAATCAAATCCCCGCGGTACTGCTCCGCGTGGTCGATATGGCGGCTTATCTGCGGCTGGAGTTCGAGGGTGGCTTCACTGTGGAAACAGAACGTGGGCCGGTCGACCGCAATAATGGAGACTGGCTGATTGAGTTTCCGTCTCGCGGCCTGCGGGTTTTATGAAGTCTTTCGACGAGTATCTGGAGCTGGCTCGGGTGGCGCATGGGCATCTCTGTGCGGGGCAGGTCCTTGGTGTTCGTATGGCGATGTTCGGAGTCGGTCTGCTCGGCATTGAAGATCCGGCGGGCAAGGATCGCAAGCGCCTGGTCACGTTTGTGGAGATCGACCGTTGCGCCACCGATGCGATTGGCGTGGTTACCGGATGCCGGCTCGGCAAGCGCGCGCTCAAGTTCCGCGACTGGGGCAAGATGGCTGCGACGTTCTGCGATCTGGCGGACGACCGCGCGGTGCGAGTGGTGGCGCTGGAGACGTCGAAGGACCGGGCTCGCGAGCTGTATCCCGAGATCGAGAACAAGAACGAGCAGCAGATGAAGGCGTATCGGGAGCTCGACGATGCGAGTCTGTTCTCACTGGAATGGGTTCGCGTGCGTATGGGCCCTGAAGAGCTGCCTGGATATAAGGCGCCCCGCATCTGCTGTGCGGAATGCGGTGAAGGGATCAACTTCCATCGCGAAGTAATTCGCGACGGGCGCGTGCTCTGCAAAGCCTGTGCGGGCGAGCGCTACTGGGAGCCGTTGCCGCGTTGATCCGCTGCTACATTACGGACCGTCGCCATTGTTCCGGGGATCTGCTGGACCGCATTGAGGCTTGCGCGCATGAGGGCGTCGAGCTGATTCAGCTTCGTGAGAAGGATCTGTCGGCGCGAGAGATGATCGCACTGGCGCGCGCGGCTTTGGGGCGTGTGGAAGGAAGTCTGACGAAGCTGCTGATCAACACGCGAGCCGATATTGCGATTGCATCGGGTGCGCATGGTGTTCATCTGCCGTCGGGCTCGGCGAGCGTTGCGGAGTGGCGTCGCCTGCTGCCGCATCAATTGATCGGCGTGTCGTGTCACAGCGCGGCAGATGTGCGGACCGCCGCGGATGCGGACTATGTGCTGTATGGCCCGGTGTTCGAGACGCCTCGCAAGGGCGCGCCTGTGGGGCTAGACGAACTGGGCGCTGTGGCGAGGCTAACCGCGGTTCCGGTGCTCGCTCTCGGCGGCATCACCTGGGAGAATGCGCAGGAGTGCATCCGCGCCGGTGCTGCCGGGGTCGCCGGGATCCGGCTGTTCCAGAGGTGAGGGCGTAAACGCGGCGTCGAAGTAGGCCTGTATCCTGGCTGCTGCGGCCTGTCCAACAGTCTTGATGAGTTCGCCCTGATCCGCTGCGCGCACTCGCTCCAGACTGCCGAACACCTGCAACAGCTTCTTTACGGTCTTCTCGCCGACACCACGAATCTGCGTCAACTCCGAAGTCATGCGCGACGTGTTGCGGCGGTTGCGGTGGAACGTTACGGCGAAGCGGTGCGCTTCATCGCGAATCTGCTGGACGATGTGCAGGACGGGCGAGAACTTTTCGAGCACGGTGGGCTCGTCCTCCTGGCCCAGCACATAGATCCACTCCTCGCGCTTGGCAATGGAAGCGAGCGGCTGGTTGATGACGCCGATGGATTCGAGCGCTTCGGCGGCGGCGTGCAACTGTCCGAGACCGCCGTCGACGAGCACCACCGATGGCATCGGCAGGTTCTCTTCCTTCAGCCTTGAGTAGCGGCGCGCGATCACTTCGCGCATCGACGCGAAGTCGTCATTGCCGGGGAGGCGGATGACGAACTTGCGGTAATCGGCCTTCTTCATGCGGCCGTCTTCCCACACCACCATGCTGGCCACTTTGTCGGTGCCCTGAATATGGGAGATGTCGAAGCACTCGATGCGCTTCGGCGGATCGGGCGTGGCGAACACTTCCTGCAGTGCTTCGGTGAGCTGCGCCATCGAAGGCTTCATGATGCGGAAGCGGGCGTCGAAACTGTGCTTCGCGTTCATCTGCACCAGCGACACCATGGCCTTCTTCTGGCCGCGCTGTGGCGTCGCGATCTCGACCTTCCTGCCGCGCTTCTCGCTGAGCGCTTCTTCCAGTTCTTCGAGATCTTCAAACGCTCCGGGAACGTGGATCAGCGCTGGGATGTAGGGCTGATTCAGATACACCTGCTTGATTAGCGCTTCGATCAGCGTGGGTGCATCGAACTCGAACTGATCCTCCCAGAAATATTCGCGGCGGTCGACGATGTGGCCGTTGCGCATGTGGAAGAGGTTGACCGCGACCAGCGGGGGCTCCGCGTAACAGGCGAAGATATCGGCATCGTCGCCTTCCGCCGCGGCCATCTTCTGCTTCTGCTCCATCTCCTCGACGGTGGTCAGCAGGTCGCGCAGACTGGCGGCTTCTTCGAAACGCATCTCTTCCGACGCGCCTTCCATCTGCCTCCGCAACGTGTTGTTCAGATCGCGGTGGCGGCCTTCGAGGAACAGTCGCACGTTGCGGACAGCGTCGTTGTAAGTGGGATCGGCAACCAGGCCCACGACGCATGGCCCCAGACATCGCTTTATGTGGAACTGCAGGCACGGATTGCGATGGACGCGGCTGAAGTCGACGTAGCAGGACGGCACCAGGAAATGCCGGTGAATGAAGTGCACCAGCCGGTGCGCGAGATTGCCCGGGAAGTACGGACCGTAGTAAGTGCTGCCGTCCTTCTTCAGCCGCCGGGTGACATACACGCGCGGGTACTTCTCACCGGTCAGCTTGATGTATGGATAAGTCTTGTCGTCGCGAAGCAGTATGTTAAAGCGAGGCTTGTACTGCTTGATGAGGTTGTTCTCAAGCGCGAGTGCCTCTTTGTTGTTGTCGACCTCAATGAAGTCGACATCATGCGCCACGGAGATGAGCGTGCCGGTTTTGCTGTCGGCGAGACGGTCCTCATTGAAGTAACTGCGGACGCGCGCGCGCAGGTTCTTCGCCTTGCCCACGTACAGCACTTTGCCGTACTCGTCTTTGTACAGATACACGCCGGGCTGGGTGGGTAACTGCGCGACTTTTTCCCGGAGGGTCTGCTTCCTGTCCATACCTGGGATGCGGGTGGGCTATGTTCATGATGCCTCGCGGCACGCCACGGATTCGAAGGACACGGTACGCCAGGCCGTCCATGTTTTTCCGCGATGCGCTTCTCCTGTGGGCCCGGCGCGGATAACCGTGCTCCCAGAAAACAATTCGGTACCAAAATTTTCGTCATGACACTGTTATGCTGGAAAAGTGTACCCCTGTCCTTCTGGACGTATAATTCGAACGGGCCAAAGACATGCCTGCACAAATGAAGCTCTCTCAACTGGGGATGGTGCCGCTTGACCTTTGTCGCCGAGGTCCGGCACGAAACCGACATGATTGATCAGGGTTTCTGGCGTATGTTAACCACGGCACGAATCCTCATTCTCCTGGTGAGTGGGTGCCTGTGTTCAAGTGCTCAGGAGAGTACCCACTGGGACGGCGTTCCTGAAGTCCTCGTTTACGATCTGACGGACGGAAGTCACAGAACGGAGATCTGGCTGGAGACTTCCGACGGCCGGTATGGCCTGACGGGACGTGCAGCTCAGGCAATGTCGGGCTGCGATGGCCCGGTGCGGGTAAGAGGCGTAAAGCAGGGTCAGACTATAGCAGTCGAGGCGGTGGAGCAGCTCGTCGCAGCGATTGGTAAAACCAGCAGCAAATCGGCAGAAGTGGCCCTGTGCTCCTCGACGGGCGAGCAGAAAGCGGCGGTGATCCTGCTCAGCTTCCCGGGAAAGCCGGTCTCGAAGACGGCGGCTGAACTAGGTCCCGCGTTCTTCTCAAAGACGGCATTCTCTGTGGCGGGATTCGTTCAGGAGGCCTCCTATGGGCGCTCCACACTGACGGGCGATGTCCTGGGACCTTTCACGCTCAGTCAGGCTTACACCTGCGAAGAGAGCACCGCCATGGCGAGCGCGGCCATTGCTCTGGTCCAGAAATCAGTGGATCTGACCGCCTACCGCCGTGTTTTTTTCGTGTTTCCCAGATCCGAATCTTGCAGCTACCGGGGACTCTCCCATGTTGGATGCCAGAACCGGCCTTTTGATATCTCCCCGCGACCTGCCGCATGGTGGGTCAGTTTCACCTGGTTACCCGACTTGGCATTCTTCACCGAGGTGAGTTACCACGAGTACGGCCACGCGCTGGGACTGCGCCACTCCAGCACGCGAGACTACGGCAGTGAAGCAATCGGCTGGCCAGGAACGACAGGGGAGGTCAATGAAGGCGGCGATCGTTCATCCGCGATGGGCGCGAGCTGGGCCCAGTTCAACGGACCCGAGAAGGCAGCTCTGAACTGGCTGTCAGCGTCGGAAATGCAGACCGTCACGGGTTCAGGAACTTTCACGCTTACGCCTCTCGATTCGTCGAATGCGGGTCTGAAGCTGCTGAAAATTCCGCGCACCGCCGACAGCGCGTACTATGTCGAGTACCGCCAAAAGACGGGATCGTACAACACCGGTCTGGACACCGCACTCACCACGGGAGCGCTGATTCACTTTGAGGATCCGGCAAACGTGTTCGGAGGTTTAGGCACGTACGTTGGCCGTACACACCTGCTGGACTTCACTCCCAACTCCAACTCGTCTAATGCGTTTTTGGACTTTGCCGATGCGCCGTTGAAACCGTCCGCCACAACCTGGGAGGATCCGTACTCTTCGAAGACTCTGCGCGTAGCGTCTGCTTCCGCCTCGGCACTGACGGTGGTGGTTGGTGACATTCCGAGTTGTGCGACCGTATCGGTCACCAGCCGCGAGCACGGCGCGGGAGCCGAGTCCGGTTCATTTGTTGTCACAGCTCCGGCCGCGTGCAACTGGAGCGCCGTTTCGCGTGATGGCTGGGTCAAAATCACGTCTGCTGCCAGCGGCACAGGTAATGCGACCGTGTCCTACCAGGTAGCTGCGAACACCGCTGCGCCAACACGTGAATCGGTCATCGTAGTGGACAAGCGTGTGGTGGTTGTACGGCAGGCTTCAGGAATGAACGCGGCTCCGGTGACCGGAGCTCTGGACCTGTTTAACGGTTCGGGAAGCACGCAGCATTTCCGCTTTCAGTGGCGGGATGAGAACGGCTGGGCAGACATGAAGTCAACCCGGCTCTTGTTCAACACATCCACCTCACTCGCCGGGGGCTGCGCGGTAGAGATGGATCCGGCAGCGCAGTCGATCCGCCTTGCGAATGACGCCGGCACAGGCTGGAGCGACTGGAAGGTAGTGAACTACGGCAGTAATCCGAACCTGGGCAACAGCCAGTGCACCGTAATCTACGCAAGCGGTGGGCTTTCTCATGTCGGCGACCCTTTTGTGACCGCTCTTGGCGTGACGATCGCGTTCCGGGGGAAATTCGCCGGTGTAAAGAATATTTACGCAACCGCGACCGATGCCGCCGGGGCGGGCGGCACATGGGAGGGCAAGGGAACCTTCGCTGTGATTCAGACTCCTCCCGTGATGGAATCTATCGTTTCTTCGACCAATTCATTCCTTCCCGGGCGCACCGATTTCCGGCTTACTTTGAGCGAGACGAATGGAATCAAGGATCTTCAGTGGGTTCGTTTTCTCATCGGCGCAACGACGGAACCGAAGGACGGCTGCCTTGTGGAGTTGCTGCCGGCCACGAACGAGATCCGCCTGGCCAATGACGCTGGAAACGGCTGGACCAGCGATCCTCGGGTCTTGCCGCTCCTGCCGCCTCCCAATTCGAAGTGCCAGGTTGTTTATTCGTCCGTTGACCCATCAACGACAATCGGCGATGGGAAGTACGTGTGGTTTGTAAGCGTAACGTTTAGTCCTCAGTTCTTCGGTGCACAGCAGCTCTGGGGCAGCGGACTGGACACAGCGGGCAATGCGACGGGTTGGATATCGAAGGGCCCATGGATGATACTGCCCTTGCGTTCTCCGTCACTGGCGACGCTGACACCGGCCTCGGGTGGGGGCGCTCGCCAGGCTTTTCGCATCATTGCCGAGGACCCGAACGGAGCAGAAGATATTCGTACGGTCCAGTTCAGCGCAGGCTCGGGTTCCGCGCGATGCTTGCTGTCCCTGACAGTGGCGTCGAGAACACTCGAGCTGTCCGGGCAGACAGCGACCGTCGGGTCCGGCACGGTGTTGACCACTCCGTACTGTTCGGTAAAAGCCAGCGAGGTCTCGGTCCTGACTCCAACCGACCGCCAGGTGCTGGTAGACCTGACCGTCACGTTCGCGGCGGGGCTGGCCGGATCTGTGCCACTTCAGGTCTTTGTAAACGATTTGTCGTCCCGTACCCTGGTGCAGGACTTCGGGAACTGGGTTGTCCCTGCGGCGGGTACCTGTCTGGGATCGGTGGCCCCGCTACCCACAGGATTCTCCGCCTCGGGAGGATCGGTTCAGTCGCAGGTGACGGTCGCTGCGGGATGCGCGTGGAACTGGACCGACATTCCCCAGTGGCTGAGCGTAGTGCCGGCGGTCGGGACCGGATCCGGCGTTGTGACGTTCACCGCGGCGGCCAACGGGGCCACAGCTAACAGGAGCGGGACTCTGGGATTCGGTGGAATGAGCGTGCCTGTCTTTCAGGGTGGCTCCACTTGCAGCTACTCGCTGACCGCATCCGGCAGTGTAGCGCCGCCGACTGCGGGCGGCAGCGGCTCGCTGACACTGATCGCCCCCACGGGTTGTCCGTGGACAGTTGTGTCCGATGCTCAGTGGCTGAAGGTTGCTGGGCTTGGCAGCGGCAGCGGAAGCGGCACGGCAGGCTGGATCGCCGACCCGAATGCTGGGCCGGCACGAACCGCCATCGTCAGCGCGGCTGGACAATCGGTCACTATCCGCCAGGAGGCGAACACGTGTACGTTTTCGGCAGAGTCCGTGACCGCGCAGCCTGTCCACGGCAGCGGTGGAAGCGGCGTCGTGCGGCTGACAACAGGCGCTGTTTGCGAATGGACCGCATCGAGTGCTGTGGACTGGATCGCCCTTCCGGCGGGGATCAAAGGCGTTGGACCGGCAGACGTCGGCTACAACGTCAGTCCTAATACCGGGGCTGCCCGCTCCGGAACCATCGTCGTCGCCGGTCGCACTCTGACCATGGTGGGTGGGCGGACCTTTACGGTCAACCAGTCGGCTGATTGTAATTTCAGTCTCAGTCCGAGTGCGATTACCACCTCGGCCACAGGTGGAATCTACAACGCGACTTTGACCCTGACGGGCACTCAGTGCCGGTGGGCGGTTCAGCAGCCGCCATCTGTCACCGCGAATCCCGGTGAAGGAAATGCTCCCGGCACATTCAGTCAATCCTTCACCGTGTATCCCAACTTCTCTACTCAGGCTCGGACACTGTCGGTCTACGTCGGAACTGCGACGATGACAATCGGTCAGTCCGGCAATTCGTTGACCTCCAATGAACGCTTCGTGCAACTCGTCTACTTCGCGTTTCTGGGCCGACTGCCCACGGCCGCCGAACTCGCAGCCCAGTCCGCATCCCTCAACACAGGAACTTCCCGCGCGGATATGGTTGTCAACTTTTTCGGCTCTCAGGAGTTCAACGTAAAGGGACGGTTTGTGGCTGGTCTTTATGTGGGGTTGCTGAACCGCGACGCTGAATTCAACGGCTGGATCTTTCAACGCGGGGCGCTTCTGAGCGGTGTAGTCAGCTCACCGGGACTGGTGACGAACTTCATTAACGGTCTCGAGTTCCAGTTGCAGAACGGAGCACTTAGTAACGAGAACTATGTCCGGGTTTTGTATCGCCAGGTTTTGCTCCGTGAGCCGAGTGCGACGGAGGTCTCTGGTCAGGCGGCCGTGCTCAGCAGCGGGGTCGGCAGCCGAACAAACATGGCACTTGGCTTTCTGGCCTCACCGGAGTTCCAGGGCGGTACGAGTCCCCGGCTGATCGCATTTCTGCTCTATGCCGGGTTGCTTCAACGGGATCCCACAACTACGGAGCGAAATGCGCTCACGGCACAGATACAAGCCGGCACGACGGTTCCAACTGCTGCGCTCAATATCCTGAACAGCGTTGAGTTTGCCGACTTCCTGAAGTAGTTGGTTGGCGGCCTTTGTCTGTCGAGGTGCAGTGTCTTCCGTTGGCGTCATGGCAGTAACATCCTGTAGCAGAGCTCGTATTGCGGGATGATGGCGGCGCTGGTGAAGCGGTCCACGGCAGTTTGACGTGCCGCGGCTGACATGCGCTCGAACAGCGCGTCGTCGGTGAGCAACTCCGTCACACGCACGGCCTGAGAATCGGTATCGCCCACCTTCTCGCGGAAGCCGTCGACTCCGTGCGTGACCAGATCGGGCACCCCGCCCGCGTCTGTCGACACAGGCACCACGCCACACGACATCCCCTCCAGTGCGGCCAGGCCGAACGCTTCCAGTTCGCTGGGCAGCAGCAGTACGTGGGCCTTCGGGATGATGCGCTCCACATGATCCTGCTTACCGAGGAACGTCACGTTGCGGCGCACTCCGAGCTCGCAGGCCAGCATCTCCGCCGGCGCGCGGTCGGGACCATCGCCGACCATCAGCAGGTGCACATCGGGCACCTGCTCACGCACCTTCGCGACGATACGGATACAGTCGTTCACTCGCTTCACCGGGCGGAAATTCGAGATATGAATCAGTACCTTGTCCGCACCTCGATCCACGGCCGGCTTGTACAGGTCGACGTTGACGAAGTTGTGAATGACCTGAATGGGATTCTGCACACCGAAGACTTCGCGCGTGCGCTGTTCCATATAGCTGCTTATGGTAGTAACTGCGTTCGACTGCTCGATAGAGAACTTAGTAATTGGGAAGTAAGAACGGTCGGCGCCGACCAGCGTGATGTCGGTTCCGTGCAGCGTGGTGACAAATGGGAGCTTCCGCTTCGGTGCCATCATCTGCTGAGCCAGCAGCGCCGCGGGCGAGTGCGGTATGGCGTAGTGGACGTGCAGTAAGTCGAGCTCATACACCTCGGCCACCTCTACCATCCGTGACGCGAGAGCCAGACAGTACGGCGGGAAATGGAAGAGGGGGTATTGCGATACTTCCACCTCATGGTAGTGCACGTTGGGCGTGCCGGGGTCGAGGCGGATAGGATTTGCGTACGAAATGAAATGGACTTCGTGCCCGCGCTGGGCCAGTTCGAGACCAAGCTCGGTGGCGACGATGCCGCTGCCCCCGTAGGTTGGGTAGCAGGTGATGCCGATTCTCATGCCGTTATTCTCCGATGCGGAGACGGAGCACACCGTAGCCAATCTGGCCGTTGAGGTTTTCGGCTGGCTCGGGCCGGTTGCCCCCGCCAAACCAGACTCGCACGCCATCGGGTGTCGGCTCCACCGTGGGGTCGCAAACGACGGCCGAGTTCCATGGCTGATCGCCGGTAAGCACGGGCTTCGCGGTGACGCGCTCCCAGCGAACGCCGTCCTGCGAACGTGCCAGCCCGAGGCGGCGAAATTCTTTGGGATCGCGGGCGGTGTACAACATCCAGTACGAGCTCTGCTCCTGCCAGACGGCTGGCTCGCCGAGCCCTGTCTCATCGAACGCGCCAGGTGGTCCGAGCTCCAGCACGGGATTGCCGCGGAACTTCTCCCATTTGACGCCGTCTGTGGATCGGGCTACACCAAGTTGCTGACGCCGGGCGCGGTCCTGGCCGAGGTAGTACATGACGTACGTGGAGCCGATGCGGATGACGCAGGGGTCGGCGACACCGCGTTCATCCCAGCTTCCACGCGGTCCCGCGTCGAGGACCGGTGTTCCGTGCTTCTGCCATGCGGACCCGTCGGACGAGGTGGCGAGGCCGATGCGCGGTACCCGGCCGCCCTGATACCAGTAGAGGAAGCCGCTGGCGCCGCCGTACAAAACGAACCCATTTGCGGCGATGTAGTCGCCTTCCCAGGTGGAGGGATCGGGCGACAGAATCTTTGTGCCTCGCGTCCATGCGATGCCGTCGGTCGAAGTAGATGCGGCGGTGTGCCAGGCTTTTCCGTCGTAACCCGAATAGAGGTTGAGCAAAGTGCGTGCGGGGGTACGCACGACGGACGGGTTCAGAGCGTCCGCGGCATCGAATGTTCCCGCGGGACCGCGGCTCTGGACGGGGTCGGGCCGAACTTCCCAGGTCCACCGTACCGCGCCTGGTTTGGGTTCGAGGCGTGGCAGCGTGAAATCCGCATAATGGCCTCCGCAGCCCGTGAGTGCGAGGGCCAGGATTGCGGGGGTCGCGCGCTTCATTTTGCGACCGGGATCTCAATGGTCAGGGTGCTGCCTTCCGTTGGCCGGGAGTCGAGCGTCATCTCACCGCCGAGGGTTCGAACGCGGCGCTGAATGCTTCGCGGTCCGAGGCGCAGCACTTCCAGTTCTTCCAGACTGAAGGCTCCGCTGAAGGGGAAGCCAGAGCCATCGTCCTCCGCGCGCACGCGCAGCATGTCAGTGTCCGCTTCCACTTCCAGCCTGACGCGGGACGCTTTGGAGTGCTTGCGGGCGTTGTTCAGAACTTCCCGGACGATTTGCAGCACATCCAAAATCATGGATTCGTCGAGGAGCGACAAGTCCCCGCAAAACAACTCCGTCGTGATGCCGCTGTCGCGTTCGAAATGTTCGACAGCTTCGCGGATTTCGGAGCTGAGAGTGCTGGGTGTCACCTCGGCGGGTTGCATGCCGCGTACGAAAGCTCGCAGCTCGGTGACCTGGGAACGGCCGAGGTCCTGCAACTGGACCAGTTCCCGCATGGCGCCATCGGAGTCGCGGCTCATCAGTTTGCGGATGATTTCGAGCCGCATTTGAAATCCGATAAAACTCTGCAGCGGCCCGTCGTGAAAATCGGCGGCAATTCTTTGGCGTTCCTGTTCGCGGGCCAGTTCGGCCTCCGACCGGGAAAGTACGGATCGACGCAGTGCCAGTGCGAGCCGCTCCTCCATGGTTCGCCGCTGGATAGCGAGAACCGCGCCGAGGCAGCCGCCGAGCACGATGGCAGGCCACAGCCGCGAGGCGGGATCGGGGTGTGCTACGGCGAAGAACGCGACGGTGGCGGCGACAACGCCAACGACGGCGTGCCAGTGATGCAACAGGCCGGTTTGGGTCAGCAGATAGAAATACGCCACGGTGGCGAGCCACAGGCCGACCTCAGTGGGATGGCCTGCCGCCGATGCGAACAGCAGGAAATCCATCACCAGCAGGACGATGGGGGTGTCGAAGCTCCAGGAGTGCTGCCGGAATGCCGACCACGCGGCCCAGACGGTATAGGCCACCAGCGCCGGCGCTACGAACAGGGACCAGCTGACGGGAATCCAGACGTAAATGAAGAGCGCGCACGCTCCCAGCACCACCCGGAGTATGCCGAGGTGTTGGCGCCAGAGCAGCGGAACCGATGTCTGGAGGGTACGATAGCCTGTGGATTCAGTGTGCGCGACCTGCATGGGGTGCTAGCGGCGGTAGACGAAGATGGTGTGGCTGCGGCCTTCCCCGTCGTCCTCAACGTGTTCGATCTTATCGGCTTTCCAGCCCTCAAACTCGAAATCGTGCGCCACGATTCGGGTGCCCTTTTTCAGCTGTTTTTCCAGAATTGGCCGTAGTTTTGCGTTGAACTCAGGCAGGAGATAAATGGTGATTACGTCGGCCGGGCTGTAATCCTGCTTTGCCGCGTCGGCGCAGACGATTTTGGCCGTCTTTTCCAGCTTTTGGCGCTTGATTTCGCCAACGCTGAAGCGGCACAACGATTCGTCCAGTTCGACTCCGGTACTGTCGGCACCGAACCGCTTCGCAGCCATAACTACGATGCGCCCGTCGCCGCTGCCAATGTCGAACATCTTCTCGCCCTTTTTCAGTTCAGTGAGTTGCAGCATGCGCAAAACGATGGAAGGGGGCGTGGGGAAGTAGGGCGCAAGCTTGTCTTTGTCTTTGTCCTTGTCCGGTGTCTGCCCGGCGAGGCAGGCCACGAACAGGGCAAGAAGAACAGTACATTTCATAACGTTAGTCGAAGTTATAGCAGATCATGGCTCGAGCCATACACGAACCCGGTTGCTCTGCGCATTCCCGGCTTCGATGTAGAACTCGGCGGGTCCCCGGTTGACGATGGAAGGAAGCTGCAGTTCGATCAGGTAGAGACCGATGTAGCCAGGAGCCAGGGTGGCCAGGGTTACTTCGAGAGACTCGCGGTCAAGCCAGGCTCGTACGGGCAGCACCACCTTCGGAGGATCCTGGAGTGGGGCGGCAAGTCCTGTGGGCCAGTCTGGTGTGACACGGCCAAGGCCGCTGGCCAGAATCTGAATGCGCGCACCGGAGCGGGCCGGTGTGGCGGCGTCGAGGACGAGGCCCGAATCCGCATTGGTGATCAGGGGAATGCCGTCGCGGTCGACGAATATGGAAGGGGAGGCCGGGGCGAGGGGGAGGCCGATCTGGATTCGGTTGCCGGCGCCAGAGGTCATAGACACCATGACGGCGCTCCCCGACAGATCCCATGGCAACTGCACCTGAGACTCGTTTTCACCCGAGGCCAGAATCGCCGCGGGCAGGTTGCCGGCGCGGGCCGATTCGATGCGGGCTCCGATGACGCTCAGCAGGGATCCTGGGGCGGCCGACCGCAACACGCGGTCTCCGGCGCTCACCACTTTGGGGTCGCGAAGCCGGTGAGGCGCCATGGTGGCCCAGACGCCCAGGCCTTCAAAAGCGGCGTACAGCTGATTCCCCGTGCCGTCGAGCAGCACGTCGACCGCAGCCTCATTGCGGAGCCGCGTCCATGGTGTTGCCGGGGAAGCAGCCAGCGCGTCGGTATAGGTGACAAAAATTCCGGTGTCGGAGGCAACGTAAACGGCGCCGGTCAGGCGGTCGGCTGCGATGCCTCGCACGGCACCGGCGGGAAGGTCGGAGGTAATGTCGTCCCAGAAAACGCCGGCGTTGACGGTGCGAAGCACTCGGGCTGCCTGGCGGGAGGAAGTGATGGCGAGGGCGAAGCGGCTGTCACGCGAGTCGGAGTAAAGCCGCTCAATGCGGCCGGCTCCGGCCACGGCGGGCGACTCGCGCCAGCTTTGGCCGCGGTCTGTGGACACGATCAGCCGCCCGTCCGCGGTGCCGCCGTACACGACATCGGCATTGCGGATGGCGGCTGTGACTGAGGCGGACGGCACTGATGCTTTCAGTGCGGCCTCACGGGCCAGCAGCGAATCCGGCGCAGGCTGCCAGCCGCGGTCGCCGGGATTCCAGAGTGCTTCTGCGCCGTCGTTCAGGAGGATCCGGACGGACGGCTCGGCGTCAGGAAGTGCGAGAAGCCGAGCGACAGGGAGGTTTGGCAGTGAGTCGTTGAGTCCTGCCCAGCTGACGCCGCCGTCAACGGATCGCCACACCCCGTTGCCGCCGGCCAGGGTCACCTCGTCGGGAGTGGCCGGAGATACAGCGACGTCGGTCAACTCGTCGCCAAGAATCGACTTGCCGCGGAAGCCCGAGACATTGATCCAGGTTCGTCCGCCGTCGTCGGAGCGCCAGGCGAACTGGCCGGCTCGCCAGGAACGGCCGTTCCGCAGGGGATGCGACGCCACCCGCGCTGGGGGGCCGGCGGGCTCGGTGCCAGGCGCGGCAGCTGCCCATTTTTCGAAATCGGTGGTCTGAAATGTCCGGCCGGACGATGTCCGGGCATACAGAATTTGGCCATCGGCTGAGTACCAGACTCGGGCAACAGGGCCGCCGGCCGGGGAGGCGAGGCCTCGGGAAACTGTGCTGGTGCCGATTCGCCGCCATTCCGGCGTCTGCGCGCACACTTGTCCTGTCGCTAAAACAGCGATGAACAGGGTCGTGATTAATGTGGCGTTACGACACACTCGGCGAGTCCATTGTACCCTGCGGGCGATTGCCCCGAACTTCGGAAACCATTGTTTTACAAACGTTTTGCCCGAGCGCATGCCGCGGACCACTGTTTGCACAGCAATTTTGATGTTAGACTGGGAGGTCTAGCGTGATGCTCTCCATCCGGCAAATCGTCGCAGCCTGGCTGTGCCTGACGGCACTTGGCGTGGTGTGTTCCGCGCCGGTGTCTGCGCAGCAGGGCCCTGCCATGTTTGGCTCCGATGGCGCGGCTCGCGTCATCCAGCTTACCGGACAGGTCTCTGTTCTCAAAGACTCGACGCCATGGGCGCTGCAGATGGGCAGCACTGTCAACGTTCGCCAGGTAATCATGACCGGTGCGGACGGGTTCGCCGTTTTCCAGGTATCGGACGGCAGCACGTTTGAGGTTTATCCGAACTCCCGGGTGACTTTCCGCGCCAATCCTGGCAACTGGAAAGATCTGCTGGACGTCTGGCTCGGCCGCGTCAAAGTTCACATTGAGAAACTGGGTGGACTGCCGAACAACAACAAGGTGAACACGCCCACCGCGGTGATTTCGGTTCGCGGCACCACTTTCGACGTTGCGGTGGAAGACGAGGACACGACGCTGGTGTCGGTGGACGAGGGCATTGTCGACGTACAGCACCGGTTGCTGCCGACGAAAGAACCGAAGCGGCTGATGCAGGGCGATTCGATTCGCGTGTATCGTGACCAGCCACTGGCAAAGGCTGGGGTCAAGAAAGACGCCATTGTGCAACACACACTGGCGGCTGCACAGGAAGCACTTTACCGGATCATCTTCCGGTCTCCGACGGGCAGTGGTGGCGGGATCCCAGGCGGAAGCACGGGCGGTCAGCCGCTGCCGGGTGAGAGCAGTGGCGGTGGAACATCCAATCCAGCGCCGCCCCCGCCGTCCACTTCGCCAAGCACCACTGGTCCGCCGCCTCCTCCACCGCCGCCCGCACCGTAAGGCACACCCGAGCCGTGCGAAACTGGCGGTGTGATCCGCCGGGCCTTTCTCTTCGCGATTGTCGCCGTCCGACTCACCGCGCAGCAGTCTTCGGCCGCCGAGCCGCAGGGCGTTGCAGCGGCCTGGGATGTTCGGACGCAGCTCACAGCACTGGCGAATGCCATTCGTGAAATCGAGCCGCTGGTACAGCGTGTCGACCCCAGGATTCTGTCGGAGAATGGTGCGCCCGCCGCGTATGTGCAGCAGGTGCTGTCGGTGCAGGCTTCCATGAAGTCGCTGCTAAGTGCCGCGGATCAACTGGCCCGTGAGCCTGAGAAGCTGCCGGTTGCGGTCGACGTGTATTTCCAGATGGAGCGCATGGAGTTACTGTTGAACTCGCTCCGTGACGGCCTGAAGAAATACCAGAGTCCGGATCTGGCGGACATGCTCAGCCAGACGCTCGGGAAGAACGCGATTCATCGCGACCGGCTGCGCCAGCATATTCGCGATGTAGCTGAGTTGCACGATGAAGAATACAAGATTGCCAATGAGGAGGCCCAGCGATGCAGGGGAATTTTGACCAAACAGCCGGCTACGACGCCGGTGCCGCGGAAGCCTTCGCCGGTACCGTCGAACAGCAAGAACCCGGTGCCCAGTCCGAGCCAGCCGCCCCGGTCCCGGAAGTAGTTCCCGTGAGCCCGTATCGCTGCAGCATTTGCGGCGAGCCTTCGACGGACATCTGCGTTGCCTGCACCAAGGACGCGTGCGGGAACCACCGCTGTCCGCGGTGCCTGCGCTGCAGCGATTGCTGCGCCTGCGAGATGTCTCGCGTCTCTTAATTGCCGAACAGGCTGGCGAAGGAAAAGCTGGACGTAACCGCAACTACTACCGTGTTGTTGGATTCGAAGATACGTCCGTTTCGCTGGCCGATGAACTGATTCATGTAGCCCACCTCGACGCGAGCCTGCGGCAGCGCGCGACCGATCCCCAGAAAGAACCGGTTCTGATCCCACGGCCGTGCGCCGTAGTTCGGCGCGATGCCGATGAGCACCTCATTGAAGACAGGCAGATACCAGACCGCGGGCAAATCTCCCGCTCTGGTTACGAGCGGAATTTCCACCCGCAGCAGGTAGCGAAATCGGTTTTGATACGTGTTCCTGCGTGGCTGCGGGTCGGGGTAGCGGATGAATCGCTGCTCCATGCGGGTCCGGTGCTGGACGCGCAGACTGCGCCAAAAGTGCGTTACCAGTGCCTGCTGGTAGATGCGGTGCTCAGGCACGCTGGTCCTGAGTGGGAATTCACCATAGGGATACGTTCGGGTGAACGCATAGCCGGCGGTGAGAAGTACGGATTTGGACAGGGCAAAATTTAGGCCGGGACGGAGCTGATACTGCTGCCATCGCGTTCCCAGGTCGGCTCGACGCCACTGCCCATCAAAGTGCACTCCCCACCGGCCGGCTACACGGTGATCGCCACTGTAGGACATCCATGCGTGCTGGTTGAAGTCGAGGAGACGTGTGCTGGTTTGGCAGAATGCCGACGTAGTCGTGGCAAGAAAGACAAGTGCAGTTAGCCGAATCACTATTCATGATTCTGCAACACGACCGTAACTATTCTGAAACGTCTCGGGTTGCGCGTCCGAGTGGGGCGGCGATTCGGGCCAGAACGGCTTTCGCGATCCATTCGGCGGCAGTCCGCGTGGTGGCGCCGGAACCAAATCCGAGTACAGTGACGATGAGGTACTGCCGAGGTTCCGCTGGCAGGTGCAGCTGTATACCAGCTTCCGGCAGGATCATTGCGAAGCCCCTGGAGGCTTCGAGGGTGAGCGGCTGGAAGCTCGCACCCGGAAAGGCGGCGCGGAGGTCGGCTTGCTGGCGGTCGAGCAGGACGGGCTCAGCAAGCCGGTGCAGTGTGATAGTGACGAGTCCGTTCGGTCCCCGGAAGTCGCATTCGCTTTGGGCTGGACCGTTGGTCTCGACGCCTTTGCCGACAGTCCGTCCGAGGGCATTCTGGACCTGCTCCTGGGTTATCGACGAGCAGGCTGTGACAGGGATATTCGATTCTGCCCAGGCGCAGGCTACGAGGAAAAACAGAAGAAATCGGGTATGCGGCACACCACTATTGAACGGTGTTTTGTGTGCCGCAGCAAGAGTCGCGAGTACGGGTCGTGACCAGGACTATTTAGCCCTTACGGAATAGGGCTACGCCCAGGCAGCGGCGACATGCTTCTTCACAAACTCGAAATCCTTCGCGATGGAGGCAAGCTCGTCTTTGGTGTCGTACTCCACGTGGAGGGTGAGCGGACCGGTGAAGTTGGCGGCTCTCAGGTTCGCGAAAACCTTCGGCCAGTCGACCATTCCTTCGCCCATCGGGCACCAGTTCAGCTTCGTCTCGCCTTTGGCCTTCGACCAGTAGAAATCCTTGAGCGCCACCATTTTGAGTCGGGGTGCGACGAGGTTCATGGTGATGCGCCAGCCGGCGAGTCCGCCCTCGATAGTGGCGTGTGCGGGGTCGAGATAATAGCCCACGGATTTTGGGTCCAGGTTCGCAATCAGGTCGCGCGTATCCCAGACCGCTGCTCCTACATAGTCTCCGGAATGATTATGAAATCCGCAGGTAAGGCCGTACTCCTTCGACATTGCCACCAGCCCGGCGATTTGCGGCTTCACGGCTGCGACGGCCTGCTCCACACTGCCGGCGGTCTCCAGCTTTGGGTACTTGTAGTAGCCCGGCTTCCAGAACGGGATCTTCAGCTTTGCAGCGGTCGACAGGGTTGGACGGGCGGCAGGTTCGTCAGCCTTAAGCAAACCGGTGGTGATCATGGGCACGGAAAGGCCAGCGGCACGAATCGCCTCGACGGCACGGGGCATGTCGGTGGCGGCTTTTTCCGGCTCCACGTGGCCCCTGGCCCGTACCGTCAGATCCACGCCTTCAAAGCCAATCTCTTTGGCCTTTTTCCCAAGGTCGTCATAGCCGAACTGGGCCATGTGCTTAGAGAAGATGCAGAGCGTCGGCCTTGAGGCGGCGGCTCCCGCGAAAGAAGCCGCCGCCATACCTGCAATAACGGTTCGTCGAGTCATACTTCGTGGTTACCCTAATTTGTACGGAGCCCGGTATTGGTACGAAAGCAGTTTATTCGCCGCCGCATTATTGGTGAATTTCTCCGCTTTTCCATCCCATTCCAGATAGGACTTAGTTCGAAGCGCGATGTTGCCGATGAGCGGACCGGATGTCGACAAGTGCCCGGTCAGCGCGTCGCAGTTTGTTTTCACATTGCGCGCCTTGATGCAGTCGAGGAAGTTCCGCGCATGCGCCTGATTGTCGACGCGCGTCGTTACCTTCTTCGGCTGGATGGTCTCTTTCCTCGACGGGCCGTAGCTCTTTTCGGTCTCGCGGTCAATGGGCGTGCGGGCGGGCACCAGCGTGTCGGTGTACTTCTGCGGCACTACTTCCCAGCCTGTCAGGTCGATATAAATCGTGCCCTTTGTGCCTCGAATTTCCATTTCCGTGCTGCGCGGATTTGCCGGTGCGTTGTTGGCGTTGTACTGGGAGAACACCATCATTACCGGACCATCCTTTGCCGGGTATTCCCACAGGATCTCGCAGGTGTCCGGGATCTCGCGGTTGTCCTTGTTCACGTAGTGGCCGCCCAGCGCCGTGACGGCCTTCGCCGAATCCACGCCCAGGCACCAGCGCAGCATATCCACGTAATGCACGCCGAAATTCGTCACCTGTCCGCCGGAATAATTGTAAAACCAGCGGAATCGATAGAATCCACGGTTCGCATTAAATGGAATCTTTGGAGCGGGTCCCAGCCACTTGTCCCACATCTCCTCGGTCATCTTGTAGCTGTCGTCGCCGCTGCCGATTCCGTTCGGCCATTCGTTGTAGAGGTGATACCCCTTCGCCACGGTGGGCTGACCGATGCCACCCTCACGCACGAACGCCGCAGCTTCCTGAAGCGCCTTGTTCGACCGGCGCTGCAGACCCACCTGCACGATCCGCTTCGTCTGCTGAGCGACTTCCACCATCCGCCGTCCCTCAGACACAGTGAGCGCGAACGGCTTCTCACAGTAGACGTCCTTGCCCGCGTGGCAGGCGTCGACGAACTGGAGGGCATGCCAGTGGTCCGGCGTCGCGATCACCACCGCATCCACGTTCTTGTCTTCGATCAGCTTGCGGTAGTCTTTGTAACGGGTGGGGTTGCCACGCGACTTCTTCGCCGCAAGATCCATATACTCATCCCGCAGATCGCATACGGCAACGGTTTGCGAATCGCTGAATTCCAGGTGTGCTTCGTGAACCTGATCGCCCCGGTTACCGAGCCCGATGTAGCCCATCCGGACCCGATCGTTGGCGCCCAGGATACGTCCGTAACTGGCGGCAGTGACGGCCGCGGCGGTACGAACAAACGTTCTGCGAGTGGTATCGTTCATATGGCTGAAACGACCACTAATATATCGTGAATACTGCCATGCGTAGTTTCTCACTTGCTCTCGTCTGCCTATCCCTTTCCATGACAATGCCAGCGGCTGGCCGCATCCTCGTGCACGGACACCGGGGCGCCCGCGCCGCGATGCCCGAAAACACTCTCCCTGCTTTTGAGTACGCGCTCAAAGCAGGAGTCGACGTGCTGGAACTCGACATGAGCGTCACCAAGGACAACGTCGTTGTCATCTCGCACGATTCCACCCTCAGTGCGCCCGTCTGCACCGGCCCTCGCGACCACGCCCCGATTCGCGAGCTGACGCTGGCGCAGGTCCGGGAGTACGACTGCGGCGCGAAGCAGAATCCGCAGTTCCCGAAGCAGAAGACCGTGCCAGGGACGAAGATGCCGACGCTCGACGAAGTGTTCACGTTGGCCAAATCGAGCCGCGTGGAATTCAACATCGAAACCAAGATCAACCCCGGCAGGCCGGAACTGGCTCCGGCGCCCGACGAGTTCGTCAAACTGGTGCTGGCCGTCATCCGTAAGCACAAGATGGAAAGCCGCGTCATTCTGCAGTCGTTCGATTTCCGCACCCTTCACGCCATGCATAAGATCGCGCCGGAAATCCGCCTGTCCGCCCTGTATGCGGGCCTGCCGAAGGACTTTGTCGCGATCGCAAAGGAAGCCGGGGCAAAGATCGTCTCGCCCATGTATCCGCTGGTGACGCGCGAACAGGTGGAGGCCGCCCACAAGGCTGGCCTGCAGGTGGTGCCGTGGACCGCGAATCTCCCGGAGGACTGGCAGAAGCTGGTCGACGCCAAAGTCGACGCCATCATCAGCGACGATCCCGCTGCGCTGATCGCGTTTCTCAAGACCGCCGCCCGGTAAACGCAACCGGGTATCATGCATGGAATGCAGTCACCCGGCACACGCTATCGCGCGGTCGACGCCCTGCGCGGCCTGATCATGATGATCATGGCGGTGGACCACGCCGGCGCCTACATCGCCCGTCAGCATGGGGCGGAGTTCTGGGCCGGCGCCATGAGCTACTACACCGACGCCTTCCCCTTCCTTACGCGCTGGATCACACATCTCTGCGCTCCTGGCTTCTTCTTCCTGATGGGTGCGGGTGTCTACTGGTCGACCGCCTCAACTGCTCTGCGATCCGATGCAGTGCGGCGCACTCTGTGGCGCGGCTTCGTTTTGTTTGTGACTGCGCAGCTTCTGGAAACGCCACTGATCTTTTTATCGAACCTGCAGAAACCGGCGGCTGTGAGGGTGAACATGATCACAGCGCCACCGCCGGTCGACGGCACCGAGCTTTACTGGGGTCTGATCGTGCTCTCGGCGCTCGGGCTGGTGACTATGGTGTGCGCGCTGATGTTGTGGCTGCGCCCGTGGGCGTGGCTGGTTATTTCGGTGTTGTGTGTTGTGGCGACGAACTCGCTGCTCCCGGAGTCGGGGAAGCCGGGCGGGTTGCTGATGACCGTCCTGCTGGCACCGGGCATCTCACAGCACCTCATCGCGATCTACCCCGTGATTCCCTGGCTTGCAGGGGCTGCCGCGGGCATGTACTTCGGATACTGGTGGCGCAAGAACCCGGATGACGCCGGGCGCCGCGTATGGATCCTCGGACTGACTCTGCTGGTTATCGGCATCGCTGTGCGTGCCGCGGGCGGGTGGGGCAACATACGGCTTCCGCGCGACACAGGCTGGATCGAGTTTCTCAACAACGTGAAGTACCCTCCGTCTCTGGTTTTCTGGACGATGTCGCTGGGCATCGACCTGCTGCTGCTGGCGCTGCTGGTTCGATTGCCGGAGTTTTTCAAGTCGGACCGATCGCCGCTGCTTGTGTTTGGGCAGACGCCGCTGTTTTTCTACGTTCTGCACTTGTACGTGCTGCTGGGGTGCGGCCTGCTGTTCTTCCGCGAGGCTTCGTCGCTGGAAGTTGCGTGGGTGGTGTGGGCCGTGGCGCTGGTGGCTTTGTATCCGCTCTGCCTGTGGTACAGGGACTTCAAACTGTCGAAGCCGAAGGAGTCGGTCTGGCGGTTGTTTTAAGCGCTATCCTGTGACGACATGATGATGATGACGCGACGCCGCATGATGACCCTTTGTGCCGCGGGCCTGCCGCTTGCAGCACAGACACCACGACAGGTGAAATCGCTGAAGGTGACCGTGCTCACCACGATGCTGGCCGACGGCCGCGGTATTGGAGAGTGGGGCTTCGCCGCGATGGTGGACGTCGACGGACAACGCATCCTGTTCGACACAGGCGCCCGGCCCGACACGCTGGTCATCAACGCGCGCGAGCTTGGCGTGGACCTGAACGGCATCCCCGACGTGGTCCTCAGCCACAACCACGGCGACCACACCACCGGCCTGGTCACTGTGCGCGAGCAACTCGGCAAGGCTCGCATTCATACAGGCAAGGGCATTTTCTACAGCCGCCCGAGACCCAGTGGCGGCGAGAACAACTTCGTGCTGGCGAACAAAACCAAACTTAGCGGACTGCAATTTATTGAGCACGACAAGCCCGCGCAGATCGTACCCGGCGTGTGGGTCACCGGACCGGTGCCGCGCACTTACCCGGAGCGCAATTTCGGCATCGGCCCAGGCGGCCGTGTGGTGACGCCGGAGGGCACCGTCGACGATACGATTCCGGAGGACAACTCCCTGGTCTTCGACACGCCACAGGGACTGGTTGTGCTGTCAGGCTGCGGCCATGCCGGCATTGCCAACACGCTGGAGTATGCGCGCACAGTGGTTCGCAAAGCACCGGTCCACGCGGTGATCGGCGGGTGGCATTTGTTCCAGCTCAATGACGAGCGCCTCGAATGGACCGCCGGGAAACTGCGCGAGTTTGGAGTGCAGTACATGCTGGGCGCGCACTGCACGGGCGTCGAGGCGGTGTACCGGATTCGTCAGCTCAACCGCATGGCCCGCGAGCGCTGCGTGGTCGGAGCGGTGGGCTCGTCCTTCGACCTGCAGTCCGGCATCTCGCCTGGCATGATCGCCCGCTAACTAAACTATTCCTCATGACGTACCGCTTCCTTGCGTTTTTGCTGTTTGTGGCGCAGAGTGCCGCAGTGCTCCACGGTCGGGCGGCTGAGGGTCTGGGCCGCGGGTGGACGGGCGAGTTTGAACTGGCTGCAAGGCAACTCGTGGCGCTTGCCGAAGCAACGCCCGAAGACAAGTTCTCGTTTCGACCGGCACCAGGGGTGCGCTCCACCAGCGAACTCTACATGCACGTGGCCATCGGCAACTACGGGCTGCTGTACCGGGCGGGCGTCAAGCCTGGAGGTCAGCACTGGCCCGACAAGATCGAAGCGAACGCCGAGAAGAAGGTCACGGCGAAGGCCGACGTGGTGCGCTGGCTGAAAGATTCGCTCGCGGCTGTTCGTGTGTCGCACGCGAAGGTGGATGGGAAGAAGGTGGTCAAGTTCCTGAGCGCGGACGTGCCTGCCTCCAACGTGCTGCTTCGCATCCTGGTCCATAACCATGAGCACATGGGACAGGCGATTGCCTACGCGCGCATGAGCGGCGTCACGCCTCCCTGGTCGAAGTAGTGTTTCGTGACGGCGGACGCGGCGGACCGCCCAGGCTCTCCAATGTTCAAAGCCGAGCTCTCTCACCGGCTCGACAGTAACTGCGCCACAGCGGGCCTGCGGCAGTTGACCGCACGTTGCAGCGGCGTCACGCCCTTGCTGTCCCGCGCGTTGCTGTTCGCGCCACAATCGAGCAGCGCCTGTGCGATCTCGACATAGCCTCACCGGAGTGAGCAGGACAAGAGCGGCCCATGCGAGCCATCCGCGGCCAGACGGGGCATCGCCGCTCTGCGTGTACTCCACTTGATATGACGACTGTTCGAAGTTTCGCTTCTGTCCGGTGATGCGAATGTCGGAGTCGGGCGGCACAAGTGCATTCACCAGATACGTCGCAATCGGCTGCTGGTGTTTGTTATCGAAGACAAGTCCGCTTTCGAATACACCCCCGAGGGACCTCGGCTGTGAATTCAATCTGAATCTCCCCGAGCACCAGCGTTGCATACGCCTGCTGCTCACTCGACGAAAGTGCCCCGTCGCCGTCGACATCGATTCGCCGTCGGCACGGAGGAAAGCACAGAGACCCCCGGCGTGAGACGGATCTGAGCGTGGACGTGTAGAATGCGGGCTGAGCCGCGGTAAGGCTCGGCGTGAGGATGCCGAGTTCTCCGGCGATGGTAATGGTGAGGGCCAGGTGATGGAAGCGTCTGTTTCCAGCTGACCCGGCGCCAGCTCCGCGTGTCCGTTCGGCACGCAGATGGAAGGATGGTCAAACGGAGCTTGCGCGGCCCGCTTCAATGCGCGCGGGGGCGGTGTTCTGTTCCACCCACTTGAGAAGCGGCGGCGGCGGCACCGGGATTCCCGCCACGCTTGCGGAATGCGGCGAGATCGGGATCGTTGGCATCGAGGATTTGGCGGAGCTCTTCGAGGCGCGGCGGATCCTTGTCGATGTCGAACTGGCTGAAGGCCCGGGCGGGGGTCCATTGGGCCAGCCGCATCTCTAACCCAGGGCACCATGTAACGCTGGAAGTTGAAGCCAAATGAAGTCCAGGCACTTCTGCCGTTGGGCGCAGGGACCTGCTGGCCGATCCAGCCGCTCTGCCCATTGGCACCGGCGACTTCCGCGCCCAGCGGCCATCCGGGGAAGAAGCGCCTGCCGTTGCTGATCGCGTCGCCATAAATTCGTTCGAGCGCGGAAATCTGAGAGGTGGTGAAGCAGCCCGGCTCGTCTTTTCCTGCCTCCCATTTTTCAGGTCGCGCCCGGGTTTGAAATCACAGCGTCGAGGGTCTTCGATCAGCCCGTCCTTCAGGCCGTCGACGGCGTCGCATTTTTCGTACACTTTGGCCCCGAGTAGATCCAGCTTTGACGCGGGAAACGGATTCACGTTCAGTCCCTGCATCCACCAGGCGCGCGCCAGATGCGTACCTGTCTGGTAAAGGGCAGGCGCGCCAGCGATGAATGATGCCGTCGAAGTCGCCAGGGAATCTCTGCGCCAGCGTCAGGGCCCGCCGGCCGCCTTGTGAGCAGCCTTCGTAATAAGACTTGTCGGGCGCGGTTCCGCAGTAGCTTCGCGCCAATGCCTTTGCCGTTTCCACAGTCACGTGCAGCGAACGAAATCCGAAGTCGAGAAGCTTCTTGGCGGTTGAGCGCGAAGCTGGCACCGGTTTCGAGAGCAGCGTTGTGTCCCGTGTCGGTGGACGCTGTCAGAAAGCCTGCCTTGAGCCCTTTGGCCCTCGTGTCGGCGCGCCCAGGTGTATTGGGGGACTCGCCAGCCCACCCTCCGTTTCCGAACATGTACAGTGCTCCGGAGCATCGGCCGAAGCAGTGATTAAGATCGCGCCGATCACGGAGAGTTCCACGCTGGTGAGGCTGCGCAGATCTTTGCATTCCCGGGCCGGCTTGCGGCTGGATGAAGTGGCTGTCAGGCCATCGAATGGAACATTGGTCGCGGGCTGGGCCCAGAGCGCACCCGCAAAAATCGTGGTCACCACAAGTCGACGCACGCTCATCTCCTGAATTGAATGCGATTGATTGTATCCTTCTATAGCGGAGGCCCTCAGGCATGGCTAAGATTGTGAATTCCCGGTGCGTACTCGCGGTCCGGGATCTGGAGATTTCTACTCGTTACTACGTGGACGTCCTGGGATTCAGCAAAGACCCGATCGATGGTCCGGGCTGGAGCTTCCTGTCGCGCGACAGTTTCCGGGTCATGCTGGGTGAGTGCGTGGATGAACGTCCGGCGGGCGAACTCGGAAATCATTCCTGGTACGTGTACTGGAACGTGGAAGGCGTGGATGCCCTGCACGGCGAGTTTGTGGCGAAAGGCGCGATGGTCCAGTCCTCGCCGCAGACTAAGCCATGGGGTCTGAGAGAGTTCGGCTTAACTACGCCGGACGGTCACAGGATCGTTTGCGGCGAGACGGTGTAGCTGGTGCACGGTTACTCGTAACGAAGCGCTTCCACGGGGTCGAGCCGCGACGCTTTCACCGCTGGCCAGACACCGAAAAACACTCCGATGCTCACGGAGACCAGGAAGCCCGTAATGAGTGCCCAGGTCGGCACGGATGCCGGAAGGCTGGGGACCAGAGCAGCCACAAGCAACGTCACCAGAACAGAGAATACAATCCCGAGTACGCCGCCGACTCCGGTTAGCGCTACCGCTTCGCTCAGGAACTGCAGTACGATATCACCGCGTCGCGCGCCGAGCGCCTTGCGAACACCGATCTCGCGCGTCCGCTCCGTCACGCTCACCAGCATGATATTCATCACGCCAATTCCGCCGACCAGCAGGCCGAGCCCGGAAATTGCGATCGAGACGAGCACAATCATGCCGGTGATTTTGTCGAAATTTTCGATAATGGAGTCCGCGGTGGAGATATTGAAGTCGTCCTCCTTGTCCGCGGGCACGCGTCGGAGCTTGCGGAGCGACCCGCGAATCTCCTCGATCGCATCGGCCCGCAGACCCGGCCGAGCCTTGGCTGTAAGGAAAATATTGTCCGACTGCGGATACCGGACGCGGGCCGTCTCAAACGGAATCACGATCTGACGGTCGAGGCCATTTTCGCCGAAGAACCCACCCTTTGCAGCGGCGAAGATCCCGACTACCGTGTACTCGGCGCCATCGATCGTCACCGTCCGCCCAGCGCCTCCACCGGCCGGAAACAGCACCTGACCCAGGCTCGAGCCAATCACGCAGACCCGCTGGGCGCGGTTGTTCTCCTCCTGCGTGAAGACCCGTCCCTGCGCCAGCTCCCGAGGGGAAAGGGCATAGGAATTCGGCGTCACACCCTGCATGAATACGTTGTCGTTTTCGTAGCCTGGCACCTTGATTGTCAGGAGCCGATTCGGCGTAATGATAAACACGCTAATCCCCACATCCTCGATGCTGCGCACGGTGCGGAGCAGGTACTCGGCATACTCCTGCTTCAACGGCTTGCGCCGGATTTCTTTAGCGCGCGCGCCGCCGCCGCTGGGATCCCCGCTTACCTTGGCGATGAAGATGTTGTCCGGCCCGAATTCCTGGAAGAAGTCGACAATTCCCTTCCGCAGACCGCTGAGCAGCGAGGCAACCGTCACTACGGTAGTGATTCCGATCACGATACCAAGGATCGTCAAGCCGGAACGGAATCTGTGGCTCCAGACTGAATCCAGAGCCATTCCTAAGATTTCACGAAAATTCATTCGGCCCTCAGTGCCACCACAGGATCCATCCTCGCTGCGCGACGGGCCGGATACCAGCCCGACACTACACCGACGACAGTCGACACGGCAATCGACAACACCACGTACGGAACCGTCACCCGAAGCGTCAATCCAAACAGCGCGGACAGGCCCATGGCAACAAGGAACCCGCCAGCCACACCGATGGTCCCACCCGCTACGGAAAGGATCACCGATTCGGTCAGGAACTGCAGCATGATGTCCGACTGACGCGCCCCAAGGCTCTTCCGAACACCGATCTCGCGGGTTCGCTCCGTCACGCTCACCAGCATGATATTCATGATCACGATGCCGCCGACGATCAGCGAAATGCTGGTGACCGGAACGACTACGGCCGCGATTACACCCAGAATTTGATCGACGAATCCACGAATCGAGTCCGGCGTCAGTACATCGAAGTTGTCGGCCTGACCCGGAGGCGTGTGGAACTTCGCCCGCAACGCCGCGCGCGTCTTGTCCAGGGCATCGTCCATAGTCAACCCTGTCCCCGATCTCGCCTTCCCAAACACCGCGTATCCCCGGGCTCCACCATACATGGAGCTGAACACGGTCATCGGAATATAGACCGGATTATCGAGGCTCCGGCCCATGTTTGAGCCTTGCTTTTCCAGCAGACCAATGACGGTGAATTCCACCCCGGAGAACCGGACCTTTTTCCCGATCGGCGAGACATTCGGGAACAGCGCGTCCTTGATATCCTGCCCAACTACGGCTACGGGCCGCCGCATTTGATCCTCGTTCTCGGTGAAGAACCGGCCTTCGATCACCGGAACGTCACGAATCTCCGGCAGCGTGTACGAGCACGCAATGATACTCGCGCCCTCATATGTCTGGTTGTCGCCCTTCACGTCTTCGACTCGCTGAGTGTACGGGCTGTAAATGATGTTGTCGCCAACCGAGGTCCGCAGGAACGTTACTTCTTCCGCACGAATGCGCCGATTCCGCTTCTGTTTCTCGATAATCTGCTTACGCGTCTGATTACCGACCTGCGCAATCTGTGCTACCAGGAAGCTCTCCGTGCCAAATGCCTTTGCGGTGATCCCCTCGGCATACACTCCGAGCCCGTCAATGGCCGCGCCCACCAGAATCACGCTGGCCACGCCAATAATCACGCCCAGCAACGTAAGGAAACTACGAAGCTTGTGGGCCCGAATCGAGTCCAGTGCCAGCGCCGTCGATGTCGTTATGTCGTACCAAAAGTTCATTTAGCCCCGCCGGGAAAACATCCACTCCAGAATGAATCCGAACCGCGCCGCCCAGGCATGCTCGCTGTGCGACGCGCCCTGCACCTCGTGATAGCTCAGCGTGGAGCCCGGATCCCAGCCCCGTTCCACCAGTGTGTCCCGCAACATCCGGGTGTCCATCACCATTTGATGCGGGTTGTCGCCTTCCTGCGTCCCAATATCCACCCAAATTCTCGGCCTCGACTTGCCCGCATACTCCTGGACGAACCGCAGAATCACCAGGTTGTCCCACCATACTGAAGGCGAGATTACAGCTACGTTGCCGAAGACCCGGGGATACAAGAGTCCGCACTCCAGAGACACCAGCCCGCCCAGAGAAGATCCTCCGACGCCGGTAGCCTCCGATCCTTTATACGTTCGAAACTCCCGATCGATAAACGGCTTAATTTCACGAGCCAGCATCTGAGCGTAACGATCGGCCTTGCCGCCCTTCCGGCGCCCCTTGTCTCTGGTGGGGGTGTACTCGGAAATCCTCTTCGCGCCCGTGTTGTGAATTCCAACGATCAGCAGCGGAGGGATGCACCCGTGCCGAATCAGCTGATCCGCCGTCAGATCGGCTTTCCAGTCATTCCCGGCAAACGCAGTAGCCGGGTCAAACAGATTCTGCCCGTCCTGCAAATACAGCACCGGATACCGGGTAGCCGCCCCGGAATCGTACCCCGGAGGCAAATACACAACCAGATCCCGACTCGTGGAAAGATATCGCGAAGGGAACTTCGGAAAATAACGAAGCCGCCCCTCGTCCTTGGCGCGTGACAATCGACCAATTGTAGCGCCCGTAAGGAGCGGCAGGCGTTCGCACCCCCACCTGCGCCAGGGTGCGAAACTGGAAGCTTCTGAAATGCGCCGCGATTACATCAAGTGGTACAGCCCCTCCCTCCACCGGGATATGGAGCTCCTCGCCTACGGTGACCGGGGCTTCCCCCTCGTCGTCTTCCCTACCTCTGGAGGCCGCTTCCACGAGTATGAAGACGGCAGGATGATCGACGCGCTGGCGCCAAAAATCGAGGCGGGGGAACTTCAGGTGGTGTGTGTCGATTCGGTGGACCGCGAAACCTGGTACGCGCGCTGGAAGAGTCCGGAAGACCGTCTGAACCGGCAGAACGCGTTCGATGCTTACCTGGTAAACGAACTCACTCCGTTCATTAAGGACCGGACCACCTGGCCCCAGTTCGCGACCACCGGGTGCAGCTTCGGCGGATATCACGCCCTGAACTTCGCTCTCCGTCACCCCGACCTGGTCCCTTATGCGGTGAGCATGTCCGGCGCCTTCGACATTCCGCGCCGATTCCTGCCCGATGGTTTTAATAACAACGACGCGTTCTTCCACAGCCCGCTCGAGTACCTGCCGGGTAATCAAGACCCGTGGTTCCTGGAACGGCTACGCCGCAATTATTACGTGCTGGGCGTGGGCAACCATGACCCGCTGTTCGATAACAATGTGAAAATGGCTCATGTGCTCGGAGCGAAGGGCATCCCCCACAACCTCGAAGTGTGGGAGGGCTTTGTGCATGACTGGCCCTGGTGGCACCAAATGGCCCGGAAGTTCTTCAGCTGACTGATTCCACGCGGAGGAGCATCACACACATGTCGACGACGAAGAGAATCGGTGTCCTTTACGGAATGGAAGATTCCTTTCCACCCGCACTGGTCAATCGCATTAACGAAAAAGCGGTACCGGGCGTTCGGGCCGAGCACCTCAAGACAGGCGGCGTTGTGATGGCCGAACCCTCCGGGTATGACGTGATTGTCGACCGCATCTCGCATGAGATCCCGTTCTATCGCTCCTACCTGAAGAACGCCGCGCTGACGGGAACGCGCGTCATTAATAACCCGTTCTGGTGGTCAGCTGACGACAAGTTCTTCAACTACGCGCTGGCGTCCAGACTGGGTGTGGCGGTCCCGCCCACCGTGCTGCTTCCGCATCGCGACCATCCGCCCAACACCACCGCGCTCTCGATGCGAAACCTGGAGTACCCGGTCGACTGGCAGCGCATTTTCGATTACGTGGGCTTCCCGGCGTTTCTCAAGCCCCACGACGGGGGCGGCTGGCGCAATGTCTACAAGGTGGACAACCCCGATCAGCTTTTTACCGCGTACAACCAGTCGCGCGATCTCTGCATGACGCTGCAGGGCGCGGTCGACTTTACCGAGTACTTCCGGTGCTACGTCATCAACCAGGAACGGGTTCACATTATGCGGTACGAGCCGAAGCAGCCGCATCACCTCCGCTACGTTCCGGGCAATCCGCCTCCTGCGCCGGCGCTGGGAGATCGAATCCAGAAGGACTGCCTGACACTTTGCCGCGCTCTGGGGTACGACCTGAACACTGTGGAATTCGCAGTGGAAAACGATATCCCGTATGCCATCGATTTCATGAATCCCGCCCCCGACGCAGGTTACGACTCCGTCGGTCCGGCCAACTTTGAATGGATCGTCGAAGCCGTCGCCGACATGGCCATCGCACGGGCGCAGGAGCCCCCCTCGCCGCCCGCCCAACGGTGGTCCCAATTACTGGGAGTATAAGAAAACAATGGACTCACGCCAGCCCAGCCTCAATATCGGAATCGAAGAAGAATACCAGACAATCGACCCGGTAACGCGCGACCTTCGCTCGCATATCGACGTCGAAATCGTGCAAAAGGGCAAGACTCTGCTGGCCGAGCGTGTCAAGCCGGAAATGCACCAGTCGGTTGTGGAAATTGGCACCGGGATTTGCGCCAATATCCAGGAAGCTCGTGAGGAAATCACCAGCATTCGCAGGCACATGATCGGGCTCGCGCGGCAGAACGGACTGCGTATTGCCGGAGGCGGCACTCACCCATTCGCAAAGTGGCACATGCAGGAGATCTATCCCGACGAGCGGTACCGGACCATTGTGGAAGATCTCAAGATGGTGGCACGGGCGAACCTGATATTCGGTCTGCATGTCCACATCGGCATCGAAAATCGTGAAGCAGCGATACAGATTATGAACGGCGCGCGGTACTTCCTGCCGCACCTGCTGGCGCTCAGCACCAACTCGCCCTTCTGGCTGGGCATGGACACCGGTCTGCACTCGTATCGATGCAAGGTGTTCGACAAGTTTCCGCGCACGAACATTCCCGATGTGTTCAGCAGCTGGAGCGAGTTCGAGAACTACATCGAATTGCTGGTAAAGACCAACTGCATCGACAACGCCAGGAAAATCTGGTGGGACATCCGCCCCCATCCGCACTTCCCCACGCTCGAGTTCCGGGTGTGCGACATGCCGATGCGTATCGATGAATCCATCGCCATCGCTGCGCTCTGTCAGGCGATCATCGCCAAGCTGTGGAAACTTTACGAAGCCAACCTGAGCTTCCGTCACTACAGCCGTGCGCTCATTATGGAGAACAAGTGGCGCGCCGCCCGGTACGGAATCCGTGGCAAGCTGATCGATTTCGGCAAGGAAAAGGAAGTTCCGTACACGCAGCTGATCGAGGAGATGCTGGAATTTGTCAGCGACGTTGTCGATGAGCTGGGCAGCCGCGAGGAGATTAACTACATCCGCCGCATTGTGGAAGAGGGTACCGGAGCCGAACGGCAACTCCGCGTCTTCAACGAGACCGGCGATCTGAAAGCGGTAGTCGACTACATGATTGAACAAACCGAAATGGGACTTGTTTCCGGAGTCGCCGCGCAGTGAACATTCCGTACGACCCTGAGTTGAAACAGGGCGCAAACAACGCCGTTGAGGCGTGCCTTCGCATCCAGCCGGATGAGAAGACAACTCTCATCACCGACCTCGCCTGCCTTGAGATTGGAGCGGCTCTGTCCGATGCTCTGAGTCGCCGCGGGCTGGTGCACAATACGTTCGTGCTTGAGGAACTGGCCCCGCGGCCGCTGGCCGACATGCCGGCTGCCGTGCTTGCCGATATGGAGACGTCCGATGTCAGCATCTTTGCGGTGCGCGCTCAGCAGAATGAGTTGCGCACGCGAATGCAGATGACCGACGTGGTTAACCGGCGCAAAATGCGTCACGGCCATATGGTCAATATCGAAAAGCGGATCATGATGGAAGGCATGCGGGCGGATTTCAATGAGGTAGACCGCATCAGCACCATCGTCTGGGAAATGGCGCGCAAGGCGAAGGAAATCCGCTGCACCAACCCTGCCGGTACCGACCTTCACGCCACCTTTTCGCCGCATCTCAGGTGGCTGAAGACCAGTGGCATCATTAGTCCGAATAAATGGGGTAATTTGCCAGGTGGCGAGACTTTCACCACTCCGCTGGAGGTGAACGGCGAATTTGTGATCGATGGTGTGGTCGGGGACTATCTCTGCGAGAAATACGGTGACCTGGGTGCGACACCATTGACCATCGAGGTCAAGGGAAGCCGGCTGATGTCGGCGCAGTCATCGAACCGCGCGTTGCAGGATGAGTTCTGGCAATACTGTCACACAGATGAAAACAGCGACCGCGTCGGCGAGTTTGCGATTGGGACGAACGTCGCTGTGCGAGATGTGATCGGCAATATTCTGCAGGACGAGAAAATCCCGGGAATTCATATCGCTTTCGGTAATCCATACGGTGCACATACCGGAGCTGACTGGTACTCTCAAACTCACATTGACGTGGTCGGCCGGGACTTCGATATATGGATCGACGGCCGCCACATCATGAAAAGAGGAAGCTTCCAGCTGGAAGAAATCGCTTAGCATGGTACCGAGCCAGCGCAGCCGCTTCAACCAAAACTGGACCGAGGCCAAATACCAGAATTTCCTCAGGCTGCTGGAAGCGCGCGTCGGCGAGCCAACCAGGTTCCGTCACTCGGAAACGCCCGTTTTTCTTCCCCTGGGGCTGATCCAGTCCATGGAAACGGCAGGCAGGGAAATCGTCGGGCAGCTTTTGAACGATCCATTGTACGAAGCTGCCTCTGCCCGTGCGATTCCACCGCGGTACCGAGTCCCGAACGAAGCCCCGTCCCCTCTCTTCGTACAGGCCGACTTCGGTCTCGATGAGAACATGCAACCCAGGCTGGTTGAGATCCAGGGCTTTCCGTCTCTGTACGCCTATCAGCCTGTGATGGCCGAGTGTTATCGGGAAGCCTTTGAATTGAACAGCCCCTTCACGTTCCCGGCCAACTACAACCAACTGCTGGGCCAGGCAATCCTCAGTGACAAAGACCCTAAGAATGTGGTGTTGCTGGAAGTGGATCCGGAGAACCAAAAAACATTTTGCGATTTCGCAATTACACGGCGAGATTTCGGTGTGGAGCCGGTGGATATTACCCGGGTCGTGAAAAAGGGAAATAAGCTCTACAAGCCTGACGGGATCACGCCCATCCACCGCATCTACAACCGGGCCATTATCGACGAAATCCAGCGCAAGGATCTGCAACTCCCATTCGAGTGGACTGATGATCTGGATGTGGAATGGGCTGGCCACCCCAACTGGTATTTCCGCCTCAGCAAATTCTCCCTGCCATATCTGAAGCACCCCACGGTCCCCGAAACCATTCCCGCGCAGCCGGTTCCCGATCCACAGAACTGGGTGTTAAAGCCTCTCTGGTCGTTCGCAGGGCTCGGAGTCATCGTTGGTCCGACAGCCGCGCAGATCGCCGCCGCCACACCAGCGGAAGACTACATCCTGCAGCGCCGCGTCAACTTTCACCCGTTCATCGACACCCCGTATGGCCCTACCAAAGCGGAGATCCGAGTCATGTATATCGACATGCAACCGGTGAACATCATCATGCGAATGGGGCGCGGCGCGCAGATGGGAGTCGACCACAACAAGGGACTGAAATGGATCGGAGCCTCAGCGGCATTTATCGGAGAATAGGACAACAGTACTGCAATGATGACAATCCTCTGCCTGGCGAGCTACATCAAGGGGCACGACTTCCTGAGAACAGCGAAGCGTCTCGGCTGCAGGGTCCTGCTGCTGACGTCGGAGAGTCTGCGTGACGAGGCCAGCCAGGGATGGCCGCCGCGCGACGGTATCGACGAGGTGTTCTACACACAGGATGATCAGAAGGCCTGGAATCGCGAATGGGTTTTGAACCAGGTGTCCTGGATCGCGCGCACGCACCATATTGACCGTATCGTTGGCCTCGACGATTTCGATGTTGAGACCGCCGCGTATTTACGCGAGCATCTCCGCATGCCGGGTATCGGCGACACGCAGGTCCGCTACTTTCGCGACAAACTCGCCATGCGGACCAAAGCACGCTCTTCCGGAATTCCTGTGCCGGAGTTTTGTCCGGTTTTCCACTACGGGGATCTCACACAGTTCATGCGCACCGTCCCGGCCCCGTGGCTCCTGAAGCCCCGTTCCATGGCTGGGGCTATCGGCATCAGGAAAATCCACGAGGAGCGGGAACTTTGGCCGGTGCTCGAGCAACTGGGCGACCTCCAGTCGCATTACCTGCTGGAGCAGTTCGTTCGAGGCGATATCTTTCACGTGGACACGATCGTTCACGGAGGCGAGATCAAGTTCGCCGTTGCCAGCGGCTACGGCCGGCCGCCGCTACAGGTCTCGCACGAAGGCGGCATCTTCACGACCAGGGTTCTGAACCGCGATCTGGACATTACGAGGGAATTGCACGCGGCGAATGGCAGAGTTCTTGCCAGCTTCGGTCTGCTTAACGGCGTCTCTCACACGGAGTTTATCGGCGTCCATGCCACTGGCGATGTGTTGTTTCTTGAAACTTCGGCCAGAGTTGGCGGCGCGCACATTGCCGATTTGGTGGAAGCGGCGACGGGCATCAATCTGTGGTCCGAGTGGGCCCGCGTCGAATGCAGCAGCGCAGGCTATGAGGTGACTCCGCCACGTGCGGAATACGCAGGCCTGCTGGTCTCGCTTGCCCGTCAAAAGCACCCCGACACCAGCGCCTACACGGACCCGGAAATTGTCTGGCGAATGGACAGAGATAACCACGTAGGTCTCATCGCGCGCTCCATTTCGGAGCTACGGATCCAGCAACTGCTCGACATGTGGATCGAAAGGGTTGGCCTCGACTTCCACGCCAGTGCTCCACCCCGTAACAAACCCAGCGCTTAGGTCAGGAAGCGGACGCACACTGGTGAGCCGACTTCCCAGCGCTCGCCCGTTGGCGTGAGCTTGCCGGTGGCGGGGTCGAGGTTGAAGACGAACACATCGTCGGTCTTCTGGTGTGCGGCCAAGAGTTTGGTGCCATTCGGGTCGATGGCGAAGTTGCGCGGCACCTGGCCGCCGGTCTTCGTGTGACCGATCGGAGCCAGCTTGCCCGAGCCATCAATGGAGAACATGGCGAGGCTGTCGTGTCCGCGGTTGGAGCCGTACAGGAACTTGCCGTTGGGGTGCACCACGACTTCGGCGGTCGAGTTGCCGGGCACACTCAAACCATCGGGCAGGGTCGACAGGGTCTGAATCTCCGTCATTGAGCCCTTTTTGCCGTCCCAGTCAAATACGGTCACAGTGGACGACAGTTCGTTGATGACGTAGAGCCGGTTGCCGAGCTTCGGATGGAAGGTGAAGTGGCGAGGACCGGAGCCGGGCTTCGTCTTGCCTACGCTGTTCGGAGTGATGGCGCCTTTGGCGGGATCGAACTTGTAGACCTTGATCTCATCCATGCCGAGGTCTGTGGCGAGCACGAATTTGTTGTCGGCTGAGACCTTGATGCAGTGGGCGTGCGGCTTGTCCTGGCGCTTCGGATTCGCGCCGGGGCCGGACATGGTGTTCTGCACGAAAGCGCTGGCTTCCTTCAGGCTGCCGTCGGCATTCACGGGCAACACCGCGATGCTGCCGCCGCCGTAGTTGGCGATCATGGCGTTCTTCCCGGTTTTGTCGAGAGACACGTAGCAGGGTCCGCCGCCCTTTGAGCTGACTTCGTTCAGCTTCGTCAGCTTGCCCGACCCTTTGTCGAGGGAGAAGGCTGTTACGGTGCCGCCGCTGGCTTCGCCGACCGAGTACAGGTGTTTGCCGTCGGCCGCGATGGCGATGAACGACGGGTTGGCTACTTCCCCGACGCAGCCCAGCGGACTGAACTTGCCGCCCGAGGCGCGCCATGCGTAAATCCCTTTGCTTTTAGGTCCCGTGTAGGTGCCCAGATAGACGGTGTAGTCCTTACCCGCCCCCGCCAGCGGAGCTGCCGCGGCCGCAGCCACAAATGTCCGACGCGAAATCTGCATGGGTCTATCATATGAGCATTCCTATGAGAACTCTTGCGTGCGTGCTGTTTTGCGCGGCTGTATTGCCGGCACAGACCACTGTGGTCCGGTGTGGCAAGCTGCTGGACGTCAACTCCGGCCAGTACCTCTCCAACACAGATGTCACTGTCGAGAAGAACCGGATCACGAAAGTGGGGCCGGCCGGGAGTGCCGCTCCGGCTGTCGATTTATCGGACAAGACCTGCATGCCGGGGCTTATCGACGTCCACACACATTTGACCAGCGACCCACGGTTCAGCGGCAGCAAGCGGCTGAGCGTATCGATTCCGCGCGGTGCGCTGATTGGGGCTCGGAACGCCCGCATCACGCTCATGGCCGGCTTTACCACGGTGCGCAGTATGGGCGCGGGCGGCTATTCCGATGTCGCGCTGCGGGAGGCGATTGAGATGGGCGATATCGAAGGGCCCCGTGTGTATGCGGCCGGGACATCGCTGACCATCACGGGCGGTCATGGCGACAGCGGTCCGCTGGCTCCGGAGTTTAAGTACTCGGGCTCGGGTGTGGCCGACGGGCCGTGGGCGGTTCGCGCCAAGGTTCGCGAAAACATCAAGTACGGTGCCGATGTGATCAAGCTGCATGCGTCGGGCGGTGTGATGTCGAAGAACGATGAGCCGGGCACGCCGCAGTACACGGTGGAGGAGATTCGGGCGGCGGTCGAGGAAGCGCACAAGCTCGGCAAGAAGGTGGCTGCGCATGCGCATGGGACGCAGTCGATCAAGGACGCGATTATTGCCGGCGTTGATTCGGTGGAGCACTGCAGCTTCATCGACGCCGAGGGGATCAGGCTGGCGAAGGAGAAGGGCACCTACCTGGTGTTCGACATCTACAACGACGACTACATCCTGCAGGAAGGCATGAAGATGGGGATGCACCCGGAGTCGATTGAGAAGGAAAAAGTGGTGGGTAAGGCCCAGCGCGAGAACTTCCTGAAGGCGTGGCGTGGCGGCGTGAAGATGGCTTTCGGCAGCGACGGCGGCGTGTATCCGCATGGCGACAACTGGAAGCAGTTCCCGTACATGGTGGAGTTCGGGATGAAGCCGATTGAGGCTCTGCGGGCGGCGACGGTGTGGGCGGCGGATTTGATGTCGATTTCGGGCGATGTGGGGGCAGTGAAGGTGGGTCTGAAAGCGGATCTGATCGCCGTTACCGGCGACCCGCTGGCGGACGTTCGCGCGATGCAGAACGTCCGCTTCGTCATGAAAGACGGGAAGGTTTATCGCAACGACAAGTAGTTACTGAGGAATGGGCCGGCCCATCGACTTGTAGATATCTTCGATGGTCTTGATGCTGGTTTTGGCTTTCGCGTTTGCCGCGTCGTACGTGAGGACGGTCCGGTATGCCTTGAGGGCGCCGGGGTACTTGGTGCGGGGCGGCAGCGCGGGGTCGTTCATCAGGGTGTCGCCCTTGCCGAGGTAAGCGTCGACGAGCGCCTTCTTTACCTCCGGGGACTTGGCATCGGACTTCGCCAGCGCCGTGATGGCATCGTCGTACTTCTTCTCCGCAATCATCTTCTTCGCCGTCACGAGTGCGGCGTCCGCCGCGAACAGCGACGCGGCCAGCGTGAGAGTCAGGACCACATTTCTCAACATCATGAACGAATTGTAGCGCGCGTACCCCACGTTACACTGAAAGAATCAATGGCAAAACGCGTGATTGTCGCGATTGACGGGCCTGCCGGTGCGGGTAAAAGCTCCGTGGCGAAAACGCTGGCGGCACGTCTGGGCTTTATCCACATCGACACCGGGGCTATGTATCGCTGCGTGGCGCTGTGGGCGATGCGAACGGGTGTGAGCGACGATGACTTCCACAAACTGGAACAACTGGCGCTGGGAGCTGACATTCGCTTTGAGGCGGGAACGCCGCAGCGGGTGCTCCTTAACGGTGAGGACGTGACCGATGAGATCCGAGTGCCCCACATGGGCGACCGCACTTCCCGTGTGTCGCAGACGCCAGGTGTAAGGCGTGCGCTGATCGCCAAGCAACGGGCCATGGGTGAGACGGCGAGCGTCGTGATGGAAGGCCGCGATATCGGTACCGCGGTGTTTCCCGATGCCGAAGTGAAGATCTTTCTGGATGCTGCGCTGGATGTGCGCATCGGCCGACGAAAAGCCGAACTGCTGGAGAAGGGCGTTGCGTTCGATGAAGCGGAACTGGCGGGCGACATGGCGGAGCGGGACCGCCGCGACCGGGGCGAGCACGGCGGGCTGCGTCAGGCGCCCGATGCCGATCTGGTGGATTCGAGCGAATTGAATTTGGACGAAGTGGTGGAGCAGATTCTGAAGACGGTCCGTGCCCGCACTTCAAACGGGAAGGAATACGCTCGATGAACAACCTGTTGGTGATGAAGTTCGGCGGGACGAGCATGGGCTCGGCGGAACGGATCCGCGCGGCTGCTGAGATCTGCGCGGCGCAGCGGAGGGAACGGCCCGTGGTGGTTGTTGTCTCGGCGATGTCGAAGGTCACCGATTTGTTGCTGGACACTTTGCGCGCGGCTGAGGCGGGCCGGAGTGGGGAAGTGGAAGCGAATCTGAAGAAGCTGGAGGCCCGGCACGTGGAAGTGTGCCGCGAGCTGCTTCCGGAGCCGGGCTGCTCGTCCGCGATCTGCGAGGTGAGCATTATTGTTGGGGAGTTCAGGAGAATCGCGCACGGCATGCTGATTCTGGGTGAGCGTCCGCCCCGGTCGGTAGATGAAGCCGTGGCGGTGGGCGAACGGCTGTCGGCGCTGATTATCTCTTCGTATCTCAACTCGACTGGTGCGCATGCGAGTGCGGTGAATGCGGCGGAGGTGGTCGTCACGGACTGCGAGTTCGGGAATGCGACACCGATGCTCGAAGAGACGCGCGAGCGGGCTGTGGAGAAACTGGTGCCGCTGGTGGAAGGCGGCATTATCCCGATTGTGACCGGGTTCAACGGCGCGACTGTGGAGGGCCGGTGTACGACGCTGGGACGGGGTGGGTCGGACTTCTCGGCTTCGATTCTGGCGTCTGTGATGGACGCCACGGAGCTGTGGATCTGGTCTGACGTGGACGGCATCATGACGGCCGATCCGAGGCTGGTGAAGGAAGCCGCGGTGCTGGCTGAGGTGACTTACAACGAGGCCGCCGAGCTCGCGTACAACGGCGCGAAGGTGCTGCATCCGCGCACGCTGGCTCCGCTGGTGGAGAAGGAAATTCCGGTGTGGAGCAAGAACAGTTTTAACCTTGCTGCGCCGGGCACTCGGATTGTGCCCCGGTCGAGCTCGACGATACGAGGCCCGCGCGCGGTGACGTCGATGCCAAACGTGGTTCTGGTGACGGTGAACACTGCGAAGTCGGCTGTGAATCCGACGGCGATTATGGGTCGGGCGCTGGACGCGCTGGCGCGTGCGGGTTCGGAAGTGCTGGCGTTTACCAGCTCGTCGTACCGGCAGAGCTTCTGCTTCCTGATCCGCAAGGATGAGCTTCCGGCGTCGATGGATGCGCTGGGGGCTGAGTTCTCACTCGAGCTGGCGCATGGGTATCTGGAGCCCGTGGATGTGGACACCGAGGTCGGGCTGCTGGCGATTGTGGGCGAGGGGATGCAGGGCACGCCGGGACTTGCGGGCCGCATCTTCACTGCAATCTCGCGCGAGGGGATCAATATCATTGCAATCGCCCAGGGGTCGAGCGAACTGACGATTGCGGTTGTTGTGAATCGAGCCGGGCTTGAGAAGGCCGTGCATGCGATTCACGAGGAATGTGGGCTGGCTCAGCTTGCGGCGGACCGGGCTCCCGCCGTGGCTGGCTGATGGCCTGGATGGCGCTGATTGCTGTGTGGTTCTTCTGGGGAACCACGTACCTGGGCATCCGGATGGCGCTGGAGTCGATTAGCCCTGTTCATCTGATCTGCACCCGCTTTCTGATTTCGGGAACGCTGATGCTGACCGGGGCGCGACTGTTTGGCCTGCACATACCTTCGGGTCGCGAGCTGTGGATCACGGCTCGCAACGGAATGCTTCTGCTGGGGGGCGGCACGGGAATTCTGGTCTATACCGAGCAGTGGGTGCCGAGCGGCATGGCTGCTCTCATCATCACGCTGGGCGCGTTCTGGATGGTGGGGCTGGAAGCGCTGACGGGCGGCGAGCGGCTCGACATGCGGACGCTGGGCGGGATGCTGGTGGGGTTCCTTGGTGTGGCGATTCTGATGGCTCCGTCGTTGATGGAAGGCGCGGGGGCGGCGACTCCCGGGCTGGTAGCGGGGTTCCTGCTCCTGCAAGTCGGTTGTATTTCGTGGGGGCTGGGTTCGATTCTGCAGAAGCGTCAGCCGACGCGAGCGCATCCGGCGATTTCGGGCGCGGTTCAACAGCTTGCCACAGGCCTCGCCTTCCTGCCGTTTGCCCTGGTGATTCCTCCGCACGCTGGTCCGGTGACCATGCGCAGTTCGCTGGCGCTGGTGTGGCTGGTGCTGTTCGGTTCCATTGTGGCTTACAGCGCGTTCGTATATGCGCTGGAACATCTGCCGATGTCGCTGGTGACCACGTATAACTACGTGAATCCAGTGGTGGCGATGTTCCTGGGCTGGGTGGTGTATCGCGAGCCGCTGGGGGTGCGCGAGATGGTGGCGATGGTGTTCGTGTTTGCCGGAGTCGCGCTGGTGAAGTACTTCAGCGCGAAGCGGCCAGTGTCAGTTCATTCATCCGTTCCAGTTGCTTCTGAATGAACGCGGTGTCGCTGAACGGATCGCCTCCGATGCGGCCCCAGTAAATGCGGCCCATTTTGTCGATAAGCAGTGTGGAATGGAGCTCCATTTCTTCGAAATCGTCCCAGGAGCCGAAGCGTCGGGCATTGCTGTGGTCTTTGTCTGAGAGCAGGCGGAATGGGAGCTCGCCCATCGCCTTCGTGCTGTCGGCGTTCTTCTTCGGCAGGGCGCTGCTTACGGCGAGCAGCACGGTGTCGAGCCGCTCCCAGTCTTCCTTCTTCTTGCCGATGGTGCGGAGTTGCGTCATGCAGTGGGCGCACTCTTCGCCGAGGTAGAAGACGAGGATCACGTTCTTTCCCTTGTAGTCGGCGAGCTTCACCTTTTTGCCGTCCTTGTCGAGGACTTCGAAGTCCGGGGCGGCGTAGGGCTCCCATTTCTGCGGGCCGAACTTTTCCAGCGAGGTTCGGACGTAGTTGCGCTCTTCGCCTGGCACTACAGGACGGGGCTCGGCTTCAATCCCGGAGGCCCTGGCGCGTTCGAGGATCGCGAGTTTGGGTTCGGCGTCCTTTGTGACATACAGGAGCTGGCCCATGTACTGCTTCGCTTTGTCCTTCTCACCGGCGGCTGCATGCGCGCGAACCAGGCCGGAGAGCGCGAACAGATCATTCTTCGTGAGGTCGAGCGCTTTGTTGAAGGCGGTGATTGCCAGGCCGGGGCTTTTCAGCTTCAGGTACTCTTCGCCGAGCGCGTTGTAGAGGGCTTCCGGGTACACGGGTGGGTCGGCGTAACGGCGCTGCATGTCGAACTCTTTCTGTGCGGCGTCGGCGAGCCAGCTGAGTCCCTGCAGTACTTCGCCTTTGGTGAGTGCGAGGCGGGCTTTGAGTTCGAGCGCCATAATGTCGTACTGCGCCTGGCCTCGCATGCCCTTTTCCTTCTCGGCGTCCTTGCGGAGCGCGTTGAATGCGGTGACCGACTTTTCCGCTTTCGCGATGTCGCCTTTGCCGAACCAGGCCCGGGCTTCGCCGTAGATCTTCGTGAACTTGTCGCGCGTCACGTCGTCACGCCACGGGATGGTCTTTGGGTTGAGAAGGTCATCCCATTTCTCGAAGCGGATGTGGGTTCGAAGCAGGCCGGAGATGCCGTAGCTGAAGCTGGACACCGGGCCGTCGTTGTTGGATTCCGGGTCCTTTGGCGCGTCGACGAGCTGGCGTGCGCCGAAGATGGAGGCCTCCGGCATGCCGAGCTGTTCCTGGATGTAGGACAAATAGTATCGATTGTGCCCGTAATTCCAGTTGTTGAACGGGAATGTCAGGGTGTCGCGCATGTATTTCTTTTCGGACCGCGTGGCCGCGTCCATGCTGATGGCGGCTTCGTTCCACATGCCGACGATGCTGAAGATGTGTCCGGGCATGTGAAGCGCGTGTCCGATGCCGGGCGCGATTTCGCCGTAACGGCGGCTGCTGAGGAGCGCGGTTTCCGGCTCGTGATAATCCCAGTTGTGGATGCGGTAGTGGTGCGCGCCGGGATGATCCGGCTGTCTGGCGAGCACTTCACGAATCATCAGTTCCGCTCCATAGCGGTCGCCGCCCATGTTGGCGAGGGCGAGCAGGGCTCGGGCCTCCATGTCGTCGGGGTACTTGACGCAGAGTGTCTCGAGGAACTTCTTCGAGTCGCCGTCGCCCTGTTCGTAGCTGTCGTCACCCGCGCCGGCTTTCAGCGGGTTGGGCAGGAGTTGCGCGGCCAGAGCATCGATGTAGAGCCGCTCGCGCTCCGTGGCTTTGGGTTTGTTCCTGACGGCTTCGCGGATGAAGTCGCGGGCGCGGTCGCCGTTGGTGGATCGGGCGAGTCCCCAGTAGAGCATGGGGTTGCCAGGTTCGAGTTTCAGGGCCCAGCGGAAGGCGCGTTCGGCCTCCCAGTACCAGAAGGAATGCAGGAGCGCGTTGCCCTGGTTGACCCACTTCTGAACCTCGGGGTTGGTGGTGGAGATGGGGAAGTCGGCGCGGGCGATTCCGTCGATGGCCCAGGGTTTCTGGCGCGGTCCGGCATCCCAGGCGGGGCCGATGTGGGAGTGACCTTGCTTGTATTCTTCGACTGCGTTCGGGGCTGCCGTGAGGCTGAGTACCGCGAACGAAAACACGACGAGGGAACTGCGGGAGCGCATCGTTGGTCAGGATACCGCACCTGGGGAGAATGTGGGAGTGCCTCTGCGGCGGGACTCGGGAACTGTGAAAGTTAGAAACGCGTCCAGCGTGGGGAGGCAACGCGTCGCAAACGCTGTCTGCCACCCCTGTTCCGTTTGCCGGGGGGCCCTGTGGTCTTTAACCGAGGACAGCGACGCCTTCCGCCAGGGCGGCGCCGCGCAGTTCCCTGTCGAGGGATGCCAGCGGCAGTCCACGCCGCAGCGCGAGTTCCAGATACGCGGCATCGTATAAGGTAAGGCGATGACGCTCCGTCAACTGGAGCGTGGCGCCCCACGCCTGCCGGTCCGTCTCGCTATCGACGCTGATCGGAACTGTCCAGAACGATGTTCATGGCCGCCCGGTGTCCCGGTCCGCCCTTACGACCTCCCAATCGAACATTTCTTTCACGTTCCCGGCCCGCGTTCGGATACGCTCCAGTGGGGCGCGCGCTTGTGGTATCTCGATTCGCACGGCATTGGGAACCAGTCGGGCAGCGGGTTTGCCGTGGCGAGTAATGATGATCTCCTCACCGTGTTCGACCCGATCCAACAGCATTCCAAGCATGTTTTTCGCTTCGAAGGCCCCGATTTCCATGGCTACTCCTGAGATCATCCAGCTTCGCCAGCTTAACCCATTCTTTCCCACGTTCAACGCGGCCAGGTGGTCGCCTGACGCGTCATGCAGGTCCGGGAAATTGCAGGACGCAAAGTGTCGCTGCTTCCAATTGCCAGACCCACGAGGTCTCAGCCATCGTCCATCTGTGTCTGGGCATGTGAATCGCGTGTCCGATGCCGGGGGCGACCTCGCCGTAACGGCGGCTGCTGACGAGCGCGGTTTCAGGCTTGTGGTAATCCCAGTTGTGGATGGGGATTGGGCAGGAAGCCGCTCGCGCTCCATGGCTTGTCATTGTTTTTGACGGCTTCGCGGATGAAGTCGCGGGCGATTCCGTCGATGGCCCAGGGTTTCTGACGCGGTCCGGCGTCCCAGGCTGAGCCGATGTGGGAGTGACCTTGCTTGTATTCTTCGACTGCGTTCGGGGACGAGGAGACTGTGCCCCACAAGGTCGGACTTGGCGGACGTGGGCGTCCGCCGCAGCTCTGGGGAGCTGCCCCCCAAAGGGTGTCAGGCAGGGCTGCTGAAACTGGCCTGCCCGTTCCCTTCTGGCGGCTTCCAGACTAGAGTCTTGCGACGGCTTCCATGGTGCCTTCGTCCATGCGAAGCTCACACTCGAAGCCGAGGTTGCGGCAGACGCTGACCATTCCGGCGTTGTCGGCGAGGATCTCCGCCACCACCGTTTTGATCTTCTCTTCGCGGGCGATCTGCAGCAGGGTACGGGTGAGCTCGGTGCCGAGGCCCCGGTTCTGGAAGTCGTCGGCGACCAGCACCGCGAACTCCGCCTGACCGTCCTTCAGGGTGCGGACCAGACGTCCGACACCTACGATCTCCCGCTTGCCGACGCCGGGTAACGACCGCTCCGCCACCATCACCACCTGACGGTCGTAGTCGACAAAACAGATGCGCGACAGGCGCTCATGCGCGATGCGATTTTCCAGCTTCAGGTAGTGGAAGTAGCGCTGGTAAACGGTGCGTTCGCTGAGGCGCTCGTGGAAGTCGACCATACGGTGCTCATCTTCCGGACGGATGGGCCGCACGGTGACGGTGGTGTTGTCTTTGGCCAGCCACGACTTGACGTACTGTACGGGGTAGGGGCGGATGGCCGACTTCACCAGCTGCGATTCCTGCATGTTCTGGTCATGAACGATGACGCGGGCGTCGAGGGCGAGGAAGCCGGAAGGGCTCGCCAGCAGGGGGTTGATGTCGATCTCTTTGATCCAGGGCTGCTCGACCACAAGGCGGCTGAACCGGACCATCAGCTCTTCCAGGGCCGCCGTGTTGACCGGAGCGCGTCCGCGGACGCCCTGCAGGGCTGTCCAGATCTTTGTCTCTTCCATCATGCGGCGCGCGAGTGTGGTGTTGAGCGGCGGCAGGCCGAGCGCGCGGTCCTTGAACACTTCCACCAGCTGACCACCGGTGCCGAAGAGCAGCACGGGGCCGAACTGCGCGTCGGTGCTCATGCCGAGGATCAGCTCATAGCCGTCCTTTGAGGAAATCATCGGCTGGACGGTGACGCCGCCGAAGTCCGAAGCACTGCCGTGGGTGAGCACGGCGGTTTGGATGTCGTTGAACGCCTGACGGACGGCTGCCTCGTCACGAAGATTGAGCTTCACGCCGCCGACGTCCGTCTTGTGGGTAATGGTCTTTGAGTAGAGCTTCAGCACGATCGGATAGCCGATGCGTGCGGCTGCGTCGACAGCCTGGCTTTCGGTGAGCGCGGTGATGGTCTGCACGGTGGGAATGCCGTACAGGGCGAGGATCTTTTTGGATTCGGCCTCGTCCAGAATGGTGCGTCCCGCGGCCCGCACTTCGGCGATGATCTGATCGGCGGCGAACTTCTGATCGGTGGAATGCTCGTCGCTGGTCAACTGCGGAGTTTCGTATAGGCTGGTGAGACGGTCGGCGTACTGGTGAAGGTAGGTGAACGCCTTGGCTGCGGTGTCGGGATAAGGGAACACCGGGATGCCCGCGCGGGTGAGCAGGCGGGTTCCTTCGGCCACCATGGGACCGCCCATCCAGCTGGCCAGAATCGGCTTGCCGGTGGACTGCGCGTACTCGCGCAGCTTCTCGGCTATACCCGTGGGGCTGGTCATTCCCTGAGGGGTCATAATGACGAGCATGCCGTCGCTCTCGGGGTTCTGGGCGACGATCTCCAGCGTCTTTGCGTACTTGTCTGCGTCGGCGTCGCCGAGCACGTCGACAGGATTGGCGTGGCTCCAGGCGGCGGGCAGGATCTTGTTGAGCGCTTCGATGGTGGAGGGAGGGAGCTCAGCCAGCTTGCCGCCGTTGCCGATCAGTGAGTCTGTGGCGAGGACGCCCGGTCCACCGGCATTTGTCACAACGGTCAGCCTTGGACCGGCAGGACGCGGCTGTTTCGCGAGCACTTCCACCATATAAAACACGTCGGAGATGTTGTTGACACGGAGCACGCCGACGCGCCGGAATGCCGCATCGAGCACCTCATCGCTGCCTGCGAGGCTGCCCGTGTGGGATGCCGCCGCTTTGGCAGCCGCTTCGGTACGGCCCGCCTTAATCACAATGATGGGCTTGGTGAGGGCTACTTCGCGAGCTGCCGAGAGGAAGCTGCGGGCGTCGCCAATGGTCTCCATGTAGAGCACGATGCTCTTCGTGTTGGGGTCATCACCGAGGTAGTGGATAAGGTCGCCCCAGCCCACGTCGACCATGGCGCCGACGGAGAAGAAGGCACTGAAGCCGACCATTTCGCGCTCGCTCCAGTCGAGCATGGCGGTACAGAGCGCGCCGGACTGACTGAGGAACGCCACATTGCCGCGCGCTGCCATGGAACCGGCGAAGGTGGCGTTGAGGCCGGACAGAGGGCTCATGATGCCGAGGCAGTTGGGGCCGATGATGCGGAGGTTGCCGGCGCGGGCGGTTTCGAGAACCTGGCGCTCGAGCTCACGGCCCGCGGCTCCGGTCTCGCGGAAACCGGCCGAGATGATGACGGCGCCGCGCACGCCTTCTTCGACGCACTCTTTGATCAGGCCGGGGACGCTGGCTGCCGGCGTCGTGATGACGACGAGGTCGACCTGCTCAGGGACATCGGCAAGCGTCTTGTAGGCAGGACGGCCGAGGATGGTGTCGCGGAGCGGGTTGACGGGATAGATGGGAAAGCCTGGCTGAGCCGCGCGCAAGTTTTCGAAAACTACTCGGCCGACGCTTCCGGCGCGCTCGGAGGCACCGATCAGCGCGACGTTCTTTGGGTGGAAGAATACGTCGAGCGAGGTCGACCGATGAGTTCTTTTTCTCTTTTTCTTGTCGGTACTTGCGGTTGGCGTCATGTGGTCCAATTCTCCTGTGATGCGTACAGCCCTGGTCAGGGTCAGCCGACGACGGGTAGGTCTTCGGCGTCAGTTTCTTCGTGTGTGTGGTTCGATTCCACGCTCACCACCTCACCCAGCGGTCTTCTGGGTGTTGGGGCGACGCGCGGTGCATAGCCGAGCCGGAATGCGATCTGCGGGTAACCCCGCTCCTCCGGCAGCAGCTCCATCAGTTTGTTGCGTAATTCGGGTACTTCCACGGGCTGCAGAAAAAAGGATGCGGTGACGCCCTCCGACTGTGCCGAGAGCAGTACGCGGCCCAAAGCCTGTCCGGCGAGCATCCAGTCGCGGGCCGTGTCGGTTTCGGTGCCGAGCACGCAGAAGCCGGGGGCTCGCAGGACCAGTTCTTCGTCGCGGCGTCCCTGCGCGGAGCCGAAAGAGTTCATGGTGGGCGGGGAGAGGCGCGAGGACAGCGACCCGAAGCCGACGCTGTAGCCAGGCAGACCGTCGCGACAGGCGGTGTCGTTGGAACGCATCCAGCCCGCGATTTCCGAGCGGTATCCGGCGCGGCTGGCGAGAATCCCGTCGCCTTCGGCGATCATGCGCGCGATGGCCCGGCGGGTGTCGGGAACGTCGACAATGGCCATCCAGGCTTCCTCATACATGGCGGCTTTCTGCCAGCGAAAGAGGAGGGCTCGGGGAATTTGACGGGGCTCGAAGGGTAGCCGGGTGGTACGGCGTTCACGAATCGCTTTGAAGAGCCGGAAGTCGGTGCGGCCGGATGGGGCGACACCGGTCAGGCAGAGGCGGGCGAGAAGTTCGGGCTCGTCAGGCTCGGGACACAACTCCGCCTGGACCACGAGGCCGAAATTGCGGGCCGCTACGCGGAGGTTCAGCAGCGCGGCGCCGCAGCTCATTACCAGTTCGCGATTGTCAGGATCAGTGATCGGCATGGCGCGCGACAGGTCGCCCACAACGTCGAGGGTCGATCCGTTAATTCGGAACTTCCAGGGTTGGGTGTTGTGGCCCGATGGCGCCAGAATCGCGTAGCGTATGAGGAACTCGAGTTTGGAGCGGGCGCTGCCGTCGGCGGGAAACTCGGACTGGGACAGCGGTGAACGGACCGCCACGGCGGCGGACACGTCCGCACTAGTGTTTAGTCTCATCCGGATACCTTTCGACAAATCGAGTGGCATTTCGACTACCAATCTGCCCTGGTATCTGAAATCAACTACTTGGAAGGGAGGACAAGCCGGGGGCTGGGTGAAAGCACCCAACCACGGGTTGCGTCAGAAGTAGAATTTGAGCCCATGGACCAGGCGCCGCAGGGCGAGGTTCGCCGAGTTGTATTGTGTGGGTCATGGCGGGTCTGGGGACCGGTCTGGGGACCCGCCGCAGGCCTGGGGGGCCTGCCCCAGGCCTGCCCCCCCAGGTCAAGTGTTCTCTCCGACATTCCTACAGATTTGTCAGCTCATCCACAATCGAGGCATCGCTCTGGCGCTCATCAGCTCCCGGGTCGCTGTCGTCTTCCGTATACGTGTTGCGATAGGATTCGGTCTCGATACCGGTAATATGCTCGCCATAGAGACGGCTTAAATCCCATTCGGTAATCCAGGCCCTGATGTAGCTTCGAAGCGGTGTGCTGTGTCCCCTGATCACCGTGTCGAGAACCGGTGCTTCCCACCTGTAGGCGCGTGAATAGAGACCACGAATGGTTTCGTAAGTCTCATCCAGAACGTTCTCATCGGGCCGTTTCAGGGATAAACCGCCGGTGTTCAGAATCCGCATTCCCGCCTTTGCGTCCTCGGAATCGGGGTCGCCCGAGTGGAGGGCACGCTGGGCCAGCATCCCGGGAATCTTCTCCAGATCGCATTTGTCCTGGAGTACCGCACGCCCGTAATCCTCGGTAATGGCCAGCACCGGCCATGCGCCGTAGCCTGAGTCTTCCGCCACGTTCATTAAACGCGCGATTTCAATGTACGATTTCGCCCGCTGCAGGACACTATAAGAGCCGATCAGTTCCACCTCATCAATCAACAGCAGCCATCCCGCGTAACCAGCGGCGCGAATCAGCCTGCTGGCAAAACGAAATCTTTCTATCGCGAGTTCTCGCGCATTCAGGTGACCTGCCGGGTAACTCTCATTTATCTGCCGTAAACGTTTCCGTATGTTGCTGACAGGCAGTTTGTCGCCCGCCCAAAAGCGAATGATCTGGTCTCGAAGCTCGTGATCCGAGGCGAATTTCTCAAACAACAACAGCGTTGAGGCAAAAGGTGAGTCCTTGCGGCGGGCTGGCTGATTCGTCCAACGCTCAAAATCGCGGAAAGCCGGGGAGTGGAAGACCAGATTATTGGCCAGTTCGACAAATGCGTTTCCGGCGCGATCGGGGAGCGCGGCACTGTCGGCCGCCGAGGAAAACAGCCTGACCGGATCGAAGAGCGGAGCCTCTTTGCTAACGTACAGGCGGCTGCAGACGAACCCGTGATTCAGCGCCATCTCCCCCAAATATTGAAGAGTATGCGATTTCCCCATTCCAAAATCGCCTCGAATCATCAGACCCTTCGCTGATTGGCCTGCCTGAACGCGGGCAATCTGGGCTTCGAATTCCTGTACGATGCGAGGTTGCCCGCAGCCCAGCGCCGCCACGCTCCACCGGTTTGGAACGCCGGTTCGTAATCCCTCTATCGCGGAGCGGCAGTTGAATACCGAATCGGGAGAATAGTTACGCTCCGAGTTCATGGCGCCTCCGCGGTTTCCTGGAGCGCCAGCCGGTAAAGGGGTGACAGCGGATTCTGGCGGCCGCTCATGTGGATGTCAGCGAATATTCTCATTTTCAACGCCTGATATCGATCTACCCCTCTCTTCTCGTTCTCGAGAAACGCCGGTGGCGCGTACACCACGATAAGGGTGCCCGCGAAATCCGCGGATGCATCCACCAGCTGGCGCAGCACCTCATATACTTCCGTCAGAGCTGGAGAGGAGTAGTAAAGCCCCCCGGTTCTCTCGGCGGGCCGCACCTGCTCCAGGCAGCGGCCAAGATCCAGGCAGAGCACGAATCCTTTTCGACCGTTCTGGCGCAACCAGCGGGAGAGCGATTGCAACATAAGACGTGCGTTATGACGGCCGATTTTTGAAAATAGTTTGGCTTCTTTTACCTCCGAAATTCGCCTGAGTTCCCCGCGCAACCACTGCTCGACGGCTGGAGCACAATGGCTGACGCCGGCGATGTGGGACCGGCAGATCTGCAGCATCGCCAGGCGAAACTCATACGTCAGAGCATAGTCGCGGTAAAGCTCTTCCAGGCATTCCTTCAGGGCGGCTCGCGTATCGATATCGGGATATCGTGACTGCAGTTCCTCAGGGTCAATGACCCCATCCACAGGGTTCGCCTCGATGGAGCGGGATCTCAGCCAGGCCACCAGATAATCGAGCGCCAGCCCATGGACACCGACCAGCCGGGCGATCTCGAAAAAGACATGATCGCTGCGATTCAGCCTCGTTTGAACAGAATCCAGATCCACTGTCACATAGCCCCTGCTCTGTGCCAGCACAATCAACTCCTGCCGCGCCTCAGGGTTCCTGGTGGCAGGACCAATTACGAACTTAACCGAGCCTCCACCCGCCGCCAGAAAATCTGACAGGTATTCCGTATCCAGAAGTTCGAGCCACCTGGTCATGAGTCAGGATCTTGCTTGTGGAATTTGATTCCGTAGTAGCGCTTCTCCGCGCCGTCTTCGCCGACCGTCAGAAAGACGTCGCCGCCATGCCGGGTCCCCGTGCTCGCCGAGAGGACCGGTACATATCCGCTGCGGGTGGCAGCACCAGGACTCCTGTCGAGCAAGTATAAATCCCGGGAAAAGTCATCGCGCGTATAGTCCCTGGAGGCGCCAGGCATTAAAGTGAGAATTTCGTAAATGCGCCCGAGACTTACAACCTGGGACTCCTTGCCCGACAAGCAGTAGGTGTAGGCCTTGTGGAGAAGGTTTAAAAAGCCCTGGGATTCGAAGCGGCCGGGCCGGGCCTGCAGGTTCCGCAGCTCAGAGATCAACACGGAGGGACGCACGCCGCGTTCCTGTTTAGCGCCGATCTGGACCGAACGCTCCGCTCCGCGCACCCGCACCAACAAAGGATAGCAATAGATCTTGCCGTCAAGAACCGTGATCCGAAGCCCGGCGGAAGCCGCCGCTTCCTGAAGCTCCTGAAGGAAGCGATCGGGAAAATAGTCTTCGTCGACAGCGATGTTCAAAGCACCGGCCTGGAGTTGAACCTGGGCCGCCAACTCCCGTGTTTCCGCCAGGCCCTTGTCGATATCGCGTAAATCGCCGACTTTAACGGCCTTCTTCAGCTTGCGGAGCTTTGCAGCGAGTGTCGTCCCGCTACGGAGCGCCTCATCGACGAGACCTTCCAACGTTTGCAGTTTTGGTTCTAGCATCAACGACCGGATACTAACACAAGCCTCTTCTCTTCCAGGGTCATCCCCATCAACGGGAACCCACAAGAATTGCAATCCTCCTTTTCAGAGCGTGCGAAGATCACCCTGGTACGAGGCGACTGAGCATGAGTCGGATTGCAGCGATGTCGATCATAGTCTCCGAGGTAGACGCAGTTTGGTTTATGGCGATGGGGACACGCCTGGGACGGCAGAGGCAAAAGGGGGGCCGCGACAGTGAGAAAACGCGGCCCCGTCCGAGGCTAAATTGCGAGCACGGCACAGGGTGCCTGGCGAGCGATGGCGTAGGAATTGTGCTCCCACCAGGGGTGCTGGCCATTGCGACCGATTACCACCAGTTGCGACCCGTACTTCGTGACCGCGGCTTCCACCACGTCGGCAACATCACCCGCTTCGGCAACGATCGCCGAGTCGATGCCGTGTTTGATGGTGAGTGCGATCATCTGTTCGCGGGCCTGAGCGATAAGATGGCCGCGGAGTTCGCAATCCATTTGGCGCTCCGGCATCGCATCGGTCCCCGGAACCGCATGGATGAGAGTCAGAGACGCGCTGAAGGATGCGGCCAGTTCCGCTGCCGCGAGCAGAACTCGTTCACTGGCTGCGGTGAGGTCGAGCGGACACAGGATCCTGTTGATTTGCAGGCTGTCTTCGGGAACTGCGATCTCATCCATGTGCGCACCAGTCAAGACCGGGCATGAGCAGCGATGCAACAGCGAAGACGCCGTTGAACCGAACAGCAGTCGACGAAATGCACCATAGCCATGGCTGGGAATCACTACGAGGTCGGCATGTTGCTGCCTGGCGGTGTTGAGGATTTCCGCAGCAGCGGTGCCACGAACTACCCAACGTTGTACCTTAGGGCCAGACAACACATCCTTGAGATACTCGCTCAGCTGTTCTTTGGCCCGTACCTCCAGATCAAGCCAGGGTTCCAGCAGCACGCCGCCGAACTGCGGATCGCCGGGCTGGCCGATGCGCGCTTCCACCACATGCAGCAAGATCACGGTGGAGTCAAACCGGGCGCTCAATGCTTTGACGTATCGGGCGGCGCCTGCGCACCGGCCTGAAAAATCCGTCGGAAACAGAATCGTGTCGAAACGAAGCATAGCGGATACCTCCGCGTTCCGTTCTCAACCAACGTGAGAACTGCTCCCCTCCAACCAAACGTTGTAGAGGTGGAAAATCCCGAGAACCAGACCGTAGACCAGGGTGATCACCGTCAGGATGGTCTTCCAGCGGTCGAGTACATCCAGTTTGTGCGATACCTCGCTCTGGTGTGCGATGGCCTGGTCGCCTTCAAACACGTGGATATGATCATCCTCGGCTTTCCCGGCGGACCAGCGAAGAATGGTCACCACCATCCAGGAAGCGAACACCGCGCCCCAGACGCCCAGCAGCATCGTTAGATTCATGTCTTACCTCCCTTACAGGTAGGGTGCAACCACAATATGAAAGTGCAATTGCAGTGCCAACGGTGGCGAGGATGGATCCGCGACCATCGCCCGAGCGCGGAAGTTGACGGAACAAATTGAAAGTTCGGCTACTTTTTGCTCTTTTTCAAACCGGATAACGCCAGTGTTCAGTGGCGTCGGTTTGAACGGCTTTGTGGGTCAAGGACCTGGAACGGGGTGGGTGCATTGGGTGAATTAACCCGTCTTTGTGAGACCTGCGGCACCTTAGGAAGGCGCAACCAGGCCGACATGATAGCCAGCAGCAACGTGGAAGACGTGTCGCTGTCGTATACGACCGACCGTATTCCGAGATCCCACGCATGAGAAAGAATCGCGGGCTCATTGCGCGTGATCAAAACTACCCGGTCCGGAAAGTCGGGTGGGCTGGCAAGGGCTGACAGCACCTTGTCATCAAGCACCACAACCCCGCCCTTGCCGAAACTGGGAAGTTCTTTGATGGAAACAGGCCAATTACCGTTGTCTGCCAGCAACTGCTTCAGCTTTCTGGCATAGGAAGCATCGGACAGGACTAGCTGGATCGTCTGCATAGATCTAACACCTTCGCCGCTTTCAAGGAAGCAATCTGCGGGCCACTCGCGCGGCGAGCCATTTCCCACACCCTTCATTGGTAGTATGCTAGTCGTATTGGGTCAAATGGCTCAGAATTGTTGGCCTTTCGGGTATTCTGCCACGGATGGTCCTGGGCAAAGGTGCGTAGATGTCCAAAATGTTGCCTGACTGGCGCCGGCCAGAAGTGCTCTCCGCAGTGTTTGACAAGTTGTCCGATGCCATCGTTTTATACGACAGGGATCTGGTCATTACCGGAGTGAACGATGCGGCCGAACGCATGTTTGAAATGAATGCCGACGACATGGTCGGCAAGCACTGCCGGGACGTTTTCCGATGCGGTCAGTGCGATCATGGCTGCGGCATGCTGCTCGGTCTGCGCAATCCCAGTGTGCCCAACTGCACGGTGCATATGCACACAAATGGGGGCCAGGAGCGGCTTGCGGTCATTCGCACAACGCAGGTTCGAAGCCAGGATGGCAGCATTGAAGGCACCGTCGCCACTATCTCCGATGTGACCGAAGAGATGGCTCCGCAAAAGCGCGAGGTGATTGCCGAATCGCCTCTCATGCGGGACCTGATGGCGTTCATCCGACGCGTTGCCTGCAGTGAGGCCCAGACCATTTTGCTGGAAGGTGAGAATGGCACGGGCAAGGACCTGGTGGCCAAGACTCTGCACTACCAAAGCAGCCGTCAGGCCGAGCCTTTCATAGCCATCAACTGCGCCGCAATCCCCGAGACTCTGCTGGAAAGCGAACTGTTCGGCTACGAGAAAGGTGCGTTTACCGACGCACGTTCGCAGAAGCGGGGTCTGTTTGAACTGGCGGATAAAGGCACCCTGTTCCTGGATGAAATTGGTGAAATCCCCCTGGTGCTCCAGGCCAAATTACTCAGGGTGCTGGAAGATTCAACATTCCGGCGGCTCGGCGGGCTGGCCGATATTAGTGTCGATATTAGGGTGATCGCCGCCACAAACAAGAATCTGCGCGAGGCGGTTAAGGAACGCGCATTCCGCCAGGACTTGTACTTTCGCCTGAACGTGATCCAAATCACGATTCCGCCGTTGCGGGATCGTCCTGAAGACATCGTCCCCATGACGCAGTTCTTCATTAACCACTACAACCGGAAGTTCAAGCGCAGCATTCAGGGTGTTAGTGCCGCGACGGAGCAGATGCTCAACGTCTACGACTGGCCCGGGAACGTACGTGAACTGCGTAACGCGATCGAGCGCGCCATGATTCTGGAGGACAGCTCTTACCTGCAGCCGTCGAGCCTTCCGATCAGCATCGTGCACGGTGAGGATCGCCCAATGATGGCGGTGGCCAGTGCGCCGGATCCGATACCGACGGATGGTATTTCGCTGGAAGACAATGAGCGCATGCTGGTGGTGCGGGCGCTGGAAAAGACCAACGGCAATCAGACGCAGGCGGCCCGGCTGCTGCGTGTGACGCGCGACACGCTTCGCTACAAGATGAAGAAGTTCAATTTGAAGTAATTTCGTTCCCTCACATCGGGCAGGTGTTTCCCTCCGCTTCTACAGTAATGCAATCGCACGAGCCTCTGAGTTTGGGGAAGCTGGTCAGCACCTGACCTGTTGCGGTGGCGTTCAGCGCGGCTGGCGGCTCGACTGTGTCAATCGGCTCCTTGCCTTCGTCGGCCTCCTTGTGCGGCAGCCATCTCGCGATCCAGCGACAGGCGGCTTCACGGCGCGGCCGCGACACCGCTGAACTCAAGCACTACATTGTCGGTGGCGTGAGACCAGGAATAGCCGACCAGGGCGCTCAGGCCTCTGCCGAACTCTTGTCCAACGTCAACTGACCCTGCAATTGACCTCCGGCACCGTTCGACAGCGAGCTTCCTGGCACGATTACCAGCACCCCTCCACCTCCGCCTGGCCAATCTTCAGGAGGCGAAAGCAGTTCGCATGGCATCGACAGCTTTGATCAGGCTGGCCGTCTGATTCCCGAGCGGCAGATATTCCATGCACACAATCCCGTTATACCCGCCGTGTGCGATTGCCATGTAGATACCCGCGTAATTCATTTTGCCAGTGCCTGGGTCGTGGCGCCCGGGCGAGTCGGCTACGTGAAACACAGCGACGCAGGGAATGGCTTCGACTGCCAGCTTCCCCAGGGTCGCCGACCTCGGTTTGCTCGTGATACAGATCGAACAGGAGCCTGAAGTTGGGACTGTCGACCGCTTTGACCAGTTTCAGGCCCTCGCCGCACGTGTTCAGGTAGTAGCCCTTGTGATCGACCTTCGCATTCAGGGGTTCAATAATCCTAAAAACGGCAGTTAACCGGTAGTTGGTGCGAGCCTGGCAGTGCTGCCCAGTATGGTTCCGCGGAGGAAATACTGGAATGCAGCGCTTAGAATCAGGCTCCATTTGGCAGTCAATGTCAACT
>Ga0163150_10000833_pt1 | contig 55376 bp, 49 predicted proteins | sample OliLakLV19P2IB_FD_148628 | JGI IMG/M metagenome (GOLD analysis project Ga0163150, IMG submission 148628) | Freshwater microbial mat bacterial communities from Lake Vanda, McMurdo Dry Valleys, Antarctica - Oligotrophic Lake LV.19.P2.IB | ecosystem: Environmental > Aquatic > Freshwater > Lake >...
CCTTAAAGGGGGGTATTAAATTTTTGAGATATGAAAAAGATATTGTTGATTTTATTGGTGCTTGCGAATTCAGTTTGTTTTTCCCAATCGCAGGAAGTGAAGCAACTCCAATTGAATGTGGAGAAGCTGGCACAATTGAAGGCTTTGCTCAGCAGCATGAAAAAGGGATATGAAGTGATTCACAAAGGCACGACGGCTATCCGTGATATTGCTTCCGGCAATTTCAATCTGCACAAAGAATTTTTAGATGGACTGCTTGAAATAAGTCCCGCCGTAAGAAAATATAAAAAAATAGCCGATATCATCAGCTACCAGTTGGCGATCGTTAAAAATTATACTTCTGCGTTCCGGCAGTTCAAGGTTGAAAAAGCATTTACCATTGATGAGATTGCTTATATGGGTAAAGTTTATTCTAACCTGCTGTCAGCAAGTTTGACCAACCTGGATGAATTACTGCTGGTGATCACTGCCGGGCAATTGCGGATGAGCGATGATGAACGGATGCTGGCCATTGATAAAATTTATACTCCTATTGAAGACCAGTTCAATTTCCTGCAAGACTTTAATAATTCTGCGCAGTATCTCTCGCTGCAACGTAACAGTGAGAAAGCGGGAATAGAATTGTCGAAAAAAATTCATGGGTACTAAACTGAAACTATGCGTGTAAAGATTTTGTGCTGTTTGATCATTTGTTTTCTTCCCGTTATTGCCGATGCACAAATGGTGCAGCGGATCCGAAGCCTCAATGAAGTGCTTGATACCTTATATACTGACATGATGCCGCTATGCAGCCGGTTGATCAGTGTAGGGCGTGGTATTGCTGGCTTTGCCGCCATGTGGTATATCTCTGCGAAGGTATGGGGCCATATTGCCCGTGCAGAACCGATTGATTTTTATCCACTGTTCCGTCCCTTCGTTCTGGGGTTTGCCATCCTGATCTTCCCCTCCGTACTCGCTATGATCAATGGGGTAATGAAACCAACGGTGATGGCTACTGCACAAATGGTAACTGATTCGGATAAAGCGGTGACACAATTACTTAAGATGAAAGAGGAGGCCATTAAAACAACCCTGTACTGGCAAATGTATGTGGGGGCATCCGGCAATGGAGACCGTTCCAAGTGGTACAAATATAATTTCGGGGATAAGAAAGAAGGATGGTTGAAAAGTATCGGTCATGATATTCGTTTTGCTTTCGCCAAGTTCGGGTACAATTTCCGCAACTCGATCAAGGAATGGATGTCGGAAGTTTTGAAGGTACTCTTTGAAGCTGCTGCCCTTTGTATCAATACTATCCGCACCTTTTATTTAATTGTGCTTGGCATCCTTGGGCCACTGGTATTTGGCATCGCTGTCTTTGATGGATTTCAACATACGCTTACTGTGTGGATTGCCCGCTACCTGAATATATTCCTCTGGCTTCCCGTCGCTAATATTTTCGGCGGTATCATGGGGAAGATCCAGGAAAATATGCTAAAAGAAGACCTGCACCATATTGCTTCGAACGGTGATACTTTTTTCAGTTCGACGGACACGGCTTATTTAATATTTATGGTCATTGGTATCATCGGCTATTTCACCGTTCCCTCTGTTGCCAATTATATCATTCATGCCGGTGGTGGGAATGCCCTGCTGCAAAAGGTGACGAGTATAACGAGTATGTCTGTCCGCAATACGGCTTCGGGCTCCGTGAGCATGGGCCGTGATGCATTGGGCGGTGCCTATAATAAAGTGGCGAACAGTATGGCAGATTCGGGTACGTCTGATGGGTATTTTAAAGATAAAATAAAAGGTAATGCCTCATCCTAAATAACCTGCGGTCCCAACCTATGGTTGCTCCTTAAGGAGAAGGACTTATAGTAAAGATTTAAAGAATGTTCAGAAAGGCGAAAAATATTGATGCGGCATTCCGGCAGGTGCGCTTGTTTTCGGTAGCGACCCTTCTTGGGTTCCTGCTTTTATCGCTGTTCATCAGTTATAAAAGTTTCCAGCTATCCACCCGTTCACAGCAGCAAATTTATATACTGGCAAATGGTAAAGCACTGGAGGCCTTTGCTGCTGATCGTAAGGATAATATACCAGTGGAAGCCCGTGACCATGTGACCATGTGACCATGTTCCATTACCATTTTTTTTCCCTTGACCCGGATGAAAAAGTTATCCAGCGCAATATCGTTAAAGCTTTATACCTGGCCGATGCTTCTGCCAAACAACAATATGATAACCTGAAAGAGAATGGCTACTATGCCAATATCATCTCTGGCAATATCAGCCAGACGATTGAGGTTGATAGTATCCGCATCAACACCGATCATTATCCCTTTTACTTTACATACAAAGCGAAACAACAAATAATCCGGCCCACTTCTATTGTTACCCGCAGTTTGATCACCGAAGGTTACCTGCGAAATGTAGCGAGGTCCGATCATAACCCGCATGGTTTTTTGATTGAGAAGTGGCGGACGATTGAGAATAAAGATATTAATGTTGAAAACAGATGAGCCCCAACCAAACGACCTGCGGTCCCAACCTAAGGTTGTCTCCTAAAGGAGAAGGAGCACTATAAAGATTAACAATGGATAAAAAGAAAAAGGAATATCCATGGACTGATAAGCCTGCCGGAAAGATAGCCGGTACTATACTACAAGTGCAGGCTAAAGTTAGTAATGAGATGAATAAATTCTTGAACCAACTCTCTGCACAAAAGTTACGGATTGTTCTGGCGGTTTTTTGCCTTAGCTGGGGCAGCTTTAGTATCTATAATATCTTTTTTAATAAACCTGTGCTTCCGCAAACAGCGAAAGTGAAGATGGTGCAGCATCCTGCTGATTTGCCAGAGCCTCCCATTGACAACGGTATCCTTGAACAAATTGATGCCTATAAAAAATATATGGATAGTACCGGCGAGACCATACGTCCTTCACTCCTTGATAGTATGCAAGTGCTTGAACAAATTTATTCCCAACAACAAAAATAAAATCTATGCAAACAAAGAAACGACGAAAGATGATGCTTGCTTTACCGCTCCTGGTGATACCATTCCTTACTTTGGCATTCTGGGCGATGGGTGGTGGTAAGGGAACAACCACTTATATAACTACACCGGGAGGGTTGAATCCTTCTTTGCCCGGATCCCGTCAACAGGATGATGCCGGTTTGGATAAGTTGAGTTTTTATGAAGCGGCCGACAAGGATTCTGCGAAGTTGGAAGAGATGATACGCACCGACCCTTATTACCAGCGGGCTGATACAACTAGTCCCTTTCCAAATGAACTGGAAACACTCACGATGAACTCCGCCAATAAATTCAACCAGACCCTTAACCCCAGCCCCTTTGATAAAACGGGCAGCAAGCCGGAAGACCTGCTATTACAAAAACTTCAAATGCTGCAACAGTCATTGAACAACCCAGCTCCCACAAGATCTAATGAAAAAGGTGCGAACCCTGAGCTGGATCAATTAGAGACGATGATGCATTCGATGAACAAAGGTGATGCAGAAGACCCGGAACTAAAACTACTGAATGGTACGCTAGAGAAAATTCTTGATGTACAACATCCTGAACGGATGAAGGAGCGGAAGAAGGTTTCTGATAAAAAGGTGCTGACCGTCGCATCCACCATTGATTCATCGGTGATTGGATTTTATGGAATGAATGATGATAAAGCACAACCAACAGCGAATGCGTTTGAAGCAGTCGTCCATGAAAATCAAATTTTGGTCAATAGTGCTATCATCAAATTGCGATTGCTGAATGATATTTTTATTAACGGGCAAACCATCCTCAGCGGTACGATGGTGTATGGGGTTGCGGGTTTAGTTGGGGAACGGTTAACGATTGAGATTTCTTCTATCAAATATAAAAAGTCGTTGTTCGAAGTAAAGTTGGAGGTCTATGATATGGACGGGCTTCCCGGTATTTATATTCCCGGAGCTATCTCCCGTGATGTTGCCAAGCAAGGACTTACTGAAGGACTATCGTTGATGGACCTGACTGCCGCTGATCCCTCAATAAAAACTCAAGCTGCTGCTGCTGCGGGCATCGGCACTCTCAAAAATTTACTTTCTAAAAAAACTAAGTTGACCCGTGTGCAGGTGAAAGCGGGCTATAAAATTTTACTAACCAATAAAAATTAAACTTATGAAGCAATTCTTTTTTATTTTCCTTGGATTTTTTAATGTTGCGATAGCGCAACAGCCCTTATTTATTTCAACTGACAAAACCACCAGCCTCATCTTTCCTTTTCCGGTCGTCCATGTTGACCGTGGCACCACTACTATTATCGTGCAGCCAGTGAAGGAGAATGACCGCATCTTACTGGTGAAAGCAGCGGTCAAAAAATTTTCGGAAACGAATTTACATGTTGTCACCAGTGATGGCAGCGTTTATACGTTTACGGTTGGCTATAGTGATCAGCCTTCCGAACTGAGTTTGCAGCTGGTGCCTCAAAAGAAAACGAGTACCGCCACTTATTGTACGAGCCTGCTTGATAATGCGGGCCGACGAATACTCAAAGTAGAAAAAGGAAGAGTTATTACACGACTCATTGGTATTTATATTAAAGATGATGTGCTGTATTACCAATTAGAGATCCACAATCACAGCCCGCTTGATTATGATATTGACCTGCTGCAATTTTTTATCAAGGATAAGCGCAATGCCAAACGAAGTTCTGTGCAGGAAAATTTGCTGACACCCTTATACATTGCCGGTAATACTACGAAGGTGAAAGGTTATAATTTCTCCGTGATCGTTGTGGCACTTGAAAAATTCACGATTCCTGATGCGAAGTTCCTCGGCATACAATTGGTGGAGAAAAATGGTGGCCGTCATTTTAATCTGAAAGTGTATAACAACCAACTGATGAAAGCATTGGTGCTACCGGAATTGCGTTGATGAGTAATGAGCGAGTCATATCGGATAGTTTGTTTAGCGAAGCGCAAGCTGAATTTGCGGTTGGAAGAAACTGGATTGCCTACAATACCAAAACTTATTTTTTGGATAACGCCGACATGTGGTTTTTCAGGAATAAGGATGAAGCGTTCCAGTTTGCAGATGATAACTACAACGATGTAGAGGCTTTCGCAGTAATCCATGCGAATTCGATAGATGACCTGCTGAAGCAATTTCCCTACGGTGAGACGTTGCGAACTGAACTATTACTCAATGAGAAAGAACTACAGTTTGTAGAATCACTTATTAAAACCTTTGACTGGGACACTGTTTTTTATGATCCCCTGCAAGATCATACCGGCGTGAATACGGTGCTGGATAAAGCAGACCTTGAACGAATGGAGTTGCTGGTGGATGAATGGGAGAAACTTTATGCCAGCAGCCCTGAACTCGCATTGGAGATGGGGATAAGGTACTGGGAAGGCAAGCCCATGGAAAATTATAAAAATGATTTTTTAACTATACAATTTGATCTTATGAACGAGAAAAATTTTGATTACCTGAAATCAAATATCAGGAACCACGGCTTTGGTGAGACCCTTGGGCCGGCAATAGAAGCGCAACTGAAAAACGGGGCCGCTGAATTTACACTGCCCTATAAAACAGAAGTAAATAAACGGGAGATGGAAGCCACGCTTTACTTTGGCAAGTCAAAGGATAACGATATGTATTTTTTTAATAAGTACGATAGCCGGGTGAAAAATGAAAAGAATGAAACCGTAGCCCAAACTTTTTACATTAATAACGGATGGGGCGTCACTCTTAAAGAGGCCTATAATTTATTGAACGGACGTACGGTGCACAAAGAGCTGACAAATAAGGAAGGTGAAAAATACCAGGCCTGGGTTCAATTAGACTTTGCTGCGAAAGATAAGCATGGCAATTATGAACGCAAGCAGTATCACCAGAATTATGGGTATGAAATCAAAGATGTGCTGAATCATTACCCGATTAAAGAATTACTGAAGGCAGAAGATGCCGCAATGCTGATCAAATCATTGGAGAAAGGGAATGTGCAAATGGTGACGCTTGAACTTCCCGATAAGGATGTGAAAGTATTTATCGAAGCAAACCCGCAATATAAATCGCTTACGGTTTATGATAATAAAATGCAGCGGCTAGACCAGGATCAGCGTCAGGAGGTGATGAAGCAACCGGAAATGAAGGATGTTTCCAAGAATAAAGCGAAGGAACAACAACAGAACCTGGGTACGGAGGGGCAGGATGGAAAAAAGTCATTGAAGGGTAAGGGAAAAACGAATGGCTCTGAGAATGATGGGTTGGTTAAGAAGACGAGAACGAGGACTCCGGGGAAGGGGATGGGGGTGTAGTGAGGTGTGAGGTGTGAGGTGTGAGGTGTGAGGTGTGAGGTGTGAGGTGTGAGGGGTGAGGTGAGAGGTGTGAGTAAAGTTGAGATGTGCAAAGTAGATTAATAAATATTGTCAAACTAATTATGGATTGGGCGGTGCGTGTTGCTTCTTTCTACGAGTTGGCACTCGTAGACAACCGCATCGGCCCGGTTCATATCTCGCTTTATTTTGCGCTGCTGGTTGAGTCCGGTTCTTGCGGATTAGATTTGATACTGCCGGTACGTGAACGATTAATGAGTATGGCTAAGATATCTTCCACTGTGACTTATCATCGTTGTCTGCGGGAGCTGTCGGCGTATGGGTATATTGACTATAGGCCGAGTTTTGCGAGTGGAAGGAGTAGGGTGGAGATTATTGAATTGGGTAGATTTGTAAAGTGATTGAGTCCGAAATGCGGGTTGATTTGAAAGGTGATTGTCGTGATTTGAAAAACTGATACCGGGATTTGAAAAGTAATGAGTCCGCAAGGACTTTTTTTTGTGTGGTTGAATTTGTGAGTATGAAATATGTCGGTGCTATTAAACCGGAAACGGTTATAAAATTATACAAGAAAGATGGTATTGATTTGACAATCGAACAAGCAAAAGCAATTCTTGAATTTATGTATATGCTCGCAGAAATTTCATTGGAGCTTGCAGGGAATAAAATGAGTAATAAAAGTGATAATTTGCCGACTAAATTTGATGAGGGCAAATAGATTAAGTAAATTTGGATACACAAATTTTACTTATGAAAGTTGCTGATTTATATGTGCGTGTTAGCACCGATGAGCAAGCGGATAAAGGTTATTCGCAGCGTAACCAGGAGGAAGTATTGCGACGGTACTGTGACCTCAACGGTATCGTGATCAACAGCGTGGTGTATGAGGATCATTCTGCGAAATCGTTTAATCGACCCGCCTGGAGCAAGCTGCTCGCCGAAATCAGAAAGAAAAAGAATAAGAGTCTGCTTGTCCTGTTTACCAAATGGGATCGCTTCAGCCGGAATGCCGGTGATGCATACCAAATGATCAACCTCTTGCGTTCGTTTGGTGCAGAGCCACAAGCCATTGAGCAACCTCTTGATCTTTCCATTCCCGAAAACAAAATGATGTTGGCAATTTATCTCGCTGCTCCCGAAGTTGAGAACGATAGACGTGCCCTCAATATCCTTCATGGGATGCGCCGTGCCAGAAAGGAAGGGCGTTATATGTGCAAGGCACCGATTGGATACATTAATAAGTCTACTGAATCCGGAAAGAAATACATTGCCCCTTATGAGCCTGCTGCTTCCATCATGGTGTGGGTTTTTGAAGAATTGGCGAAAGGTCAATATGCTGTTGAAGCCATTTGGAAGGAGTCCTTAAAAAAAGGATTGCAAATAAAGCGCAACCCTTTCTGGTATGCTATCCGTAATCCTGTCTATTGCGGGAAGATTCTCGTTAGTAATTATAAAGATGAAAAGGCTTTTCATGCAACCGGATTGCATCAGCCCCTTATAACTGAAAGTTTATTCTATGAAGTGCAGGATGTGCTGGATGGTAAAAAGAAAACCTACCGGGCTCATCTTGCTGAGCTTGATATTTTTCAGCTCCGTGGTTTTTTGTTATGTCCCAGGTGCGGCAAATTATTAACTGCGAGTGCTTCAAAAGGAAGGACTATCCGCTATCATTATTATCATTGCACTTCCCAATGTGGCACCCGGTTTAAGTCAGAAAATGCTAATGAGCTGTTTGGGGGTTTATTACGGACCTATGTACCCCGACCTGCCGCAATTGAAACCTATGCCAAGGTTATCACCAGTTATTATACGACATTGTATAAGAATTCAAAAAATGATGTGAGCGGAATCAGGAAGGAACTTGAAAATGTCAATACCCGACTCTCAAAAGCCAGGGATCTTTTACTCAATAGTGACATTGAACCGGAAGAATATAAGGACATCAAAAAGGATTGTGACCGCCGTTTGCAATTGCTCGAAGCAAAGTTGATTGAGAATTCTACCAGCACACCACTCAATATTGTTCCGTTGTTACAACAAGCCATTAAAGGGCTTAGCCATCTCGATGAAGTTTATTTTAATGGAGATATTCGTCGCAAACGACAAGTAATTGGTTCGATGTTCCCCGAAAAACTCGTATTTGACGGTTTCACTTATCGAACCGCCCGGCTCAACTCTGCTGTTGAGCTGATATATAGACTAGGCAAGGGTTTGACGGAAAATAAAAAAGGAGAAAACAGTGCTGAAACTGAAATCTCCTGTTGCGTTGACCTATATGGATTCGAACCATAAACGACTGAACCAAAATCAGTTGTGTTACCATTACACCATAGGTCAATACCCTGAGCCTGATGAAGGGCTCGTTATTGGGAGTGCAAAAATAAGGTTTGGCAGTCTTCCTCCCAAATGGATTTCCACAAAATTATATCGGTTGTGATGAAACAACATTTTCTTTTTCTTCCTTCTCTTTCAACTCCCTGATTTTATCCAATGCCCTCGCCACCACATCACACATAATGGTATACAAAGCTCCGGGTTTGGCATTTTCGTAGATATAATCCAATGCCTGGTCTTCGTTTGGAATAGTGATGACGGGAATATTGGGGTTTACACTTTCAATACCTTCTTTCAGCAAGTCAATAATTTCATCAGCCGTTCGTCCCCGCAGGTTTTTATCGCAGCGGATAATTATTTCGTCGAAGAATTTTGCTGATATTTCTCCCAGTTCCCGGATGTCTTCATCCCTTCTGTCACCCGTGCCGCTGATAACACCAATTTTTGTTGGATAATCCAGTTTGCTCACAAAATCACAAAGCAGTTTCAGGCCATGTGGATTATGAGCAAAATCCGCCAGCATAGTAAAATGTTTGAAATGGAAAAAATTCAAACGGCCCGGTGTCAGGCTTTCGCTGGGAATAAAAGTTTGCAAACCTGACCGGATGTCTTCAATAGTAATATCACGGAACAAGTAAGCAGACAACACCGCTGGCAAGCAGTTATTAATATTATGTAAGGCCTTTCCTTCATACGTCAGCGGAATGCTTTTAGCAGGCAGCACTCTTATTTTCCAATTGCCCTTCATTATAGTGACAAAACCATTTTCATACACACAGGCTAATCCATTAGTGGAGCAATGTTCTTTGATGCGGGGGTTATTTTCATCCATACTAAACAAAGCAACGTTGCACCGGAGACCTTTTTTCATCTGGTAGACTAAATCATCATCCGCATTCAGCACAGCATATCCATGCGGAAAAACAGTTTCAGGAACCACCGCTTTTACTTTTGCCATGGCTTCAATAGTATGAATACCACCGAGACCCATGTGGTCGGCAGCTACATTGGTTACTACTGCCACTTCACAATTTTGAAAAGCTAATCCGGATTTTAAAATACCACCCCTTGCACATTCCAGTACGGCAAAATCAACTGTCGGATCTTTTAAAACAAAAGTGGATGATACCGGTCCGGTGCAATCGCCTTTCATCATCATTTGATTTTGTATATAAACACCATCGGATGTGGTGTAACCAACTTTTTTACCGGCACTTTTTGCAATGTGTGCCGTCAATCTTGTTGTTGTTGTTTTACCATTTGTCCCTGTAATGGCAATAATGGGAATACGGCCAGCACTTCCTTTTGGAAACAGCATATCCACTACCGGCTCGGCTACATTTCTTGGTAATCCTTCGGATGGGTCAATATGCATACGGAAACCTGGTGCTGCATTTACTTCGAGTATGGCCCCGCCATTTTCTGCAACCGGAGTTCTCAGATCTGTGGCCATTACATCAATACCACAAATATCAAGGCCGATAATTTTGGCAATACGTTCAAACATAAAAATATTAGCCGGGTGTACTTCATCTGTAACATCTGTAGAAGTTCCACCTGTCGAAAGGTTAGCTGTCGGTTTCAGCATCACCCTTTCGCCTTTTGCAGGAATAGTTTCTAATGTAATCTTTTCATCGTCCAGCATTTTTTGGGTAAACTGGTCAATGGTAATTTGCGTCAGCACTTTCTCATGACCAAAACCACGACGGGGGTCTTTATTTGTTTCGTCTATCAGCCATTGAATAGTGTGAACACCATCACCCACTACAGAGGCCGGTGTACGAAGTGCGGCACAAATAAATTTATTGTTGATTACCAAACAACGAAAATCAAAACCTGTAAGAAATCGTTCGATAATAACACTGCGGCTAAATGCTTTTGCTGCTTCAAATGCTTTAATAGCTTGTTCTCTATTAGTAATATTGGTGGTGTTACCTTTTCCATGATTACCATCAATTGGTTTTATCACCAGCGGGTAGCCAAATTTCTCTATGGCTTCATCCATACCAATTTCAGTTCTTATCACAGTTCCCCGTGGTACTGGAATTTCCGCTGCCCCTAACAGCATTTTTGTTTCTTCTTTATCACCAGCAATATCAACGGCAATATTGGAAGTGGTAGAGGCAACCGTTGCACGGATACGTTTCTGATTTACACCATACCCTAACTGTACCAGGCTTTGCTTATTCAATCTTATGTATGGGATACCTCTTTTTGCTGCTTCTTCCACAATGCAACCGGTAGAAGGGCCGAGCCTTGTATCTTCTCTTATCTCCCGCATCTGCTGGATATCGTTTGCCAAATCATATTCACTGCCATCAATTAATGCCTGTGCAATGCGAACCGAAGCTTTAGCAGCATATAACCCTGCATCTTCTTCCATATAACTAAAGACCACATAATATACACCTTCCTTTTCACCATCCGGGGTTCTTGTGCGGCCAAAGCCGGTGTCCATAGCTGCCAGGGTTTGAATTTCCAATGCAATATGTTCAATCACATGACCCATCCAGGTGCCTTCGTCCACCCGTTTAAAAAAACCGCCCCGCATATCTTCACTGCAGCGATGCTCAATCATTGTTGGAAACATATTTTCCAACCGCTCCCTGAAACCTGGAATAGTATTGGTAGGACGTTGCTCCAGTTCCTCCAAATCCAGTTTCATTTGTATCAGTTTGGTACGGCGAACACTCCAGTAGTTAGGACCTTTCAGCACTTTTATTTCCAATATTTGCATACGTCATTTTGTTAAGCATGGAAGTTAGTTTTTTTTGGTTATGTAGCCAATTCATCCGCCGGAGTTTTATATGGAGGCGGACACCTGTGCTACTATAATCTTAGTTGCGACAGCCTGTCCCGATTTTTTTCGGGACTTCGTTGATAGTTCTGTTCGCTGCTGAGGAACTTCCGGTACCTGCTGACCTCACCCCAATAACATTCATTCATATCGAAGTCACTGCCACCCCATCTCCCCTGGGAGAGGGGAATCAGAGTTTACAATATTCAGAGTAGTCGTGGGGTGAGGTTTTTATTTCACTACATTTATGAAAACAAACAGCTATGCCAGAAAATAATCGTAGAAAGTTTTTGCAAAAAGCAGGAATATTTTCTGCTACAGCATTTTTGTCATCACTAAACCAACCAGCCTGGAGCAGAAACTTAGAAAGTGCTTTGCGAAATGCTAAAGATATTTCACCGGACGAACTGGCAACAGAAGAAGATTTCTGGTATTATATCCAGCAATCATTTACCGTTTCTCCATCATTAATTAATTTGAATAATGGTGGTGTAAGCCCGGCACCAAAAACGGTACAGGATGCCATGAAAAGATATTACGACCTCTGCAATGAAGCACCGAGTTATTATATGTGGAGAATATTAGACCAGGGCCGGGAACCACTTAGAAAAAATCTGGCAAAATTGGCCGGTTGTTCACCAGAGGAAATTGCTATCAACAGAAATTCATCTGAAGGATTGGAAACAGTCATTTTTGGTTTGCAATTAAAAGCAGGGGATGAAGTGGTGGCTGCCAGGCAGGACTATCCTAATGTAATCAATGCTTACAACCAGCGACAAAAAAGGGATGGAATAAAAATGGTTTGGGTAAATCTTGAATTGCCCAGTGAGGACGAGAATTATTTAGTGCAACAATATGTCAAAGCGTTTACTTCCAAAACGAAAGTGGTTAATGTTACTCATATCATTAACTGGAACGGACAAATATTACCTGTAAAGAAAATTGCTGCCGAAGCAAATAAACGAGGAATAGAAGTGGTGGTGGATGGAGCACACAGTTTTGCCCACTTTGATTTTAAAATACCAGATTTGGATGCGGATTATTTTGCCGCCAGCTTACACAAGTGGCTGTATGCACCGATTGGCACTGGATTGTTATATGTAAGGAAAGAGAAGATAAACACTATTTACCCGATGTTTGCTACCAGTGAAGATCCACTGAAGGATGATATAAGAAAATTTGAAAATCTTGGCACCCGGCCTTTTTATATCGAACAAGCTATAGGTAAGGCAATCGAGTTTCATGATATGATTGGTAGCGAACGGAAAGAAAAGCGACTCCATTACCTGAAAAATTACTGGATGGAAAAAGTAAAAGATATTCCGAAGGTAAAATTGAATACATCCTTGCATTCAAAGTGGGGCTGTGCTATTGGTAATGTGGGCATAGAAGGAAAGAAGCCCGGTGAACTGGATTCATTCTTACATGATAAATACAGGGTGCATACCGTTGGCATTACATGGGAAAACATTGTTGGTGTAAGGGTAACGCCCAATGTTTATACTACTACGGAGAACCTTGATGTATTAGTCGAAGGTATTACTGCTTTTGCGAAACTATAAACCTGAAAGGTTGAAATTACTATAGAAACATTATTGAACAAAGCAAGTCAAATCCCGAAGGGATGATATTAGAATATCACATCTTCGGGTTTATTTTTTTCATAATTCGTAAACTATATTAATAGCATCTCTTCGGGATTATGCTGAAAGCGGTTTAAATTACGATGCCAACACAGCTATATTAATGTCCACACTCCAAACCAACCGGAAAATAAACTTGCTTCAAGCCACCTCTATCAACATGATAGATATGGTAGGCATTGGCCCGTTTGTGGTAATGCCTTTTGTGGTGGCACAGTTTGATAGTGGCCTGTTTATCTGGGCCTGGATATTCGGGGCTTTCACTGCTTTTATGGATGCAATGATCTGGAGTGAACTCGGTGCTAAGTATCCGTTGGCCGGAGGCACTTATAATTTTCATCGCATTGCATTTGGCGAAAAGGGTGGTAAGCTTATGAGTTTTTTATATGTGTGGCAAACATCCATTCAGGCTCCGCTGGTTGTTGCATCTGCAGCTATTGGGTTTGCCCAGTATCTTACTTATATCGTTCCCCTTGATTTTTGGCAACAGAAACTTGTTTCCGGAGGATTAGTGGTTTTAGTTTTTCTCTTGCTCTACAGAAAAATTGAAACAATCGGAAAAATTTCTGTGGTAATGGGAAGTATTGTAGTGCTGACTGTTCTATGGATTATCACCAGCGGATTAATGGCACAACAGCACTCAGTAAGATTATTGCCTGCGGGGAATGAATCTTTTTTTACGTTGGCATTTTGGGCCGCTATTGGCCAGGCTTCTGTCAAAACGGTATATGCGTATCTTGGTTATTATAATGTCTGTCATTTGGGGGGCGAAATAAAGAATCCCGGTAAAAATATTCCCCGAAGCATTTTTATTTCCATTATTGGTATATCCGCTTTGTATTTGCTGATGAATATAAGTGTGATGGGAGTAATTCCCTGGCAGGTGGTGAAGTCGGATGATAAATATCTCGTCAGCACATTCATGCAATTAATATATGGTAGCCAGGCGGGAGTTATTGTTACCATTTTAATTCTTTTCATTGCCTTCTCGTCATTGTTTGCTGTGGTGTTGGGCTATTCAAGAGTACCGTATGCCGCAGCAGTAGATGGAAATTTCTTTATGCCATTTGCCAAATTGCACCCGGTAAAAAACTTTCCTTACGTTTCACTGATTGTTTTATGTGCCTTAGGTTTTGTGTTCAGTCTTTTTATGCGACTGGGTGATGTTATCAGTTCTATTTTGGCCATGCGGATAATTGTCCAATTTATCGGGCAAGCTGTAGGCGTAGTGCTACTCCGAAAGAAATTTGGCAATAAAGGCTTACCATTTAAAATGTGGTTATTCCCTGTCCCCATTATACTTTCCATCACTATCTGGATATTCTTGTTTATTTCTACGGAATGGTTTGCTTTGTGGGGTAGTTTGATTGCGGTATTCGGGGTCATTGTTTATTTCGTAAAAGATAAATTAACAAAGAATCCAACACCTGATACCTGACATCTATTATCATTTTCCCACATTTCCACATTCCCTCATTTTCACACTATTCTTACGTTAATTTTCTATTACATTTGTCTATAATCAAACCCCGATGAATGAGTAATCCGAAAGGAAAACTGATTGCGATAGGTGGAGCCGAACATAAAGGCATCGAATTGGAAGTGGACGGCTTTCAACGCAACAATCTTAATTTTTTTGAACTCGGTATTCTTCGCCGGGTTGTGGAAGAAGCAGGTGGCACCGCTGCACGCATAGAAGTGATTACTACTGCCTCCATGATTCCTTATGAAGTAGGGGAGAATTACCTGAATGCATTCGGAAAAATTGGTTGTACCAATATAGGTGTCATGCACATCCGCACCCGGCAAGATGCAATGAATGACGAATTTATCGATCGTATCCGTCATTGTGATGCGGTAATGTTTAGTGGAGGAAATCAATTGCGATTGAGTGCAACAGATGGTGGTACAGAGTTTCTTTCCATTCTCAAAAAAAGATATAAAGAAGAAAACTTTCTTATTGCAGGAACATCAGCTGGCGCCATGGCCATGAGTAATACCATGATTTATGAAGGTAATGCAGCAAGGGCGCATTTAAAGGGGGAAGTAAAAATAACAACCGGTCTTGGTTTTCTGAATTCAGTTATCATTGATTCCCATTTCGAAAAAAGAGGAAGGTTTGGAAGACTGGTGCAAGCTATAGCGGCTAACCCGGGCTGCATTGGAATTGGTTTGGGAGAAGATACGGGTATGCTGGTAACCGAAGGGAATAAAATGGAAGCCATTGGCAGCGGATTAGTGGTAATTATTGACGGGCATGATATTCTTCACTCCAATATTGCCGATATTCCTGACGGCAATCCCATCAGCATTGAAAACCTGAAAGTGCATTTTTGTGAGAAAGGAAACGGTTTCCTCATCAAAGAAAGAAAATATCTGCCAGAGGTCAGCAATGGTTCGGTGATAAAGAAACAGGTGGATGTGGAGTGATAAGTGTCTGATGTCCCGCAGAACATCTGACACTTTCAATTAAATGTTATAGATAGTTAGTTTAAAGTTCGTTAACAACGCAACTGTTTTGTAACAAATAATCATCTGCTTATCCGGTGCCTGCATGCCGGCACACAGTCTTTTGTATTTTTATGTATTAACTACTTACTATGAAGAAGCTTTTATTCATTACCACTATTCTTTTTATCTCTTGTGCTTTTGCACCACAGAAAAAAATAAAAATAATTTTCTTTGGCGATTCTATAACTGAGTTGGGGGTTAAAGAAAAACCATACAAAGGCTATATCCTGAAAATGGACAGCCTGCTTAAAGTGCAGAAAAAAAATGATCAGTATGAGTTGTCAGGTTCAGGTATCAGCGGCAATAAAGTGTATGATTTGTATTTACGAATGGAAGAAGATGTGTTAAACAAAAACCCGGATGTAGTGGTGATATATGTTGGAGTAAATGATGTATGGCATAAAACTTTATTGGGTACTGGAACCGATGCTGATAAGTTTGAAAAATTTTATCAGGCCATTATTAAAAAATTAAAAGACAAGAACATTAAAGTAGTACTGTGTACACCGGCAGTAGTAGGAGAAAAGACAGACATGAGTAATCCCTTAGATGGCGACCTTAATAAGTACAGTAATATCATCCGTGACCTTGCTAAGAAAAACAATCTGCCGCTGATAGACCTGCGTAAAAAATTTATTGATTACCTGAAAACGAACAACCCGGATAACAAAGAAAAAGAAGTACTTACTTATGATAGGGTACACATGAATGATAAGGGTAATCAGTTTTTGGCTGATGCGATGTGGAAAGTAATAAAGGAATTGAAATAAGAGGTCTTAAATTTTTTATTGAGGGTTTTATTTATTCTGTTGAAGAATCCCATTGTTTCATAGAATTATGATAGAGTAATAATAATGCTTAAGGCCATGTTATTAACTTTACCCGAAGTTAATGTTCAGGTTATCCCACGATAAGGCAGCATCAGTTTACTGGTTAAAGGCTTTTGCATTATATGCATTCATGGAAGCCTGTATTCAATTGTTATTCTTTTTTATCCTGAATAATTTTGGTATCCGGCGAATCAGCATTCTTGAATATCACCTGGTAATGTTGTTTTTTCAATGCTTGCTTATTTTGCCAATATGGTGGGTAGCCTGGTTAGTAAGAAAGCAAACGATTTTAATTCAGGTTGCAGTCAACCTTGCTTTTTATGCCCTTTATACATATATCTGGTTTGGCCCTGTACAAGATGCTATTGCTTATTTGTATAATAATCTGCAGGAAATAACAAGGCCGGTAACTGACCGGCAGGTGCCTAATCTTGATAGAGGAAACGAGTATTCCTTTCTGAGCTACCAGTTGCTTAAGCATGCTTTCAGGCTTTCCTGGTTTTACCTGGCCAGCTATTTATATAATTACCGGCAGGAAGAAAGTAAAAGGGTTGCACTCGCAGTATCTAATAAAGACCTGCAGTTAAAATTGCTTAAATGGCATCTTAACCCTTCCTTTTATTTTAAAACTATTAAGCATCTTCAACAGTCGGCTGTTGCTCAACCTTCCAATGCAACAGAACCAATTCTTCAATTGGCAAAAGTTATGGAGTATGTTATTTATGAGGCAAGGCAACCTCATATAGAGATGAAAAAGGAAATTCAGTTTCTCACTAATTACATTGAACTGATTAATCAGCAACCGGACAATAAAATATTGATTAAAATGGGATATGAGGGAGATTATGATAAACTGAAAATTGCTCCGTTATTACTGGCAGGTATTATTGATAATATTGTTTTGTCACCAACTGGTGAAGAAAGAACCCATTGTTTTATCCAAATAAGGTTTATCCGAAATGAAATTTATTTTTCAGTTACTGGTATTGCAACAAAACCAATAACACCGCCTTTGCTCGAAGAATTATACAAGCATAAATATTTTATAAACTACACACCCGAAAAAGGGTTTAATCTCAATATACAATTAGATGAAGCCTGAGGAAAACGATATGATAAAAGCCAGTATGGTAAGCACAGGCAAAAAATTCTGGTTGCGGGCAATTGCTGTGTACGCTGCCGCAGAGGCATTATTTATTATTATTACTTATTTTATTACTTATTCCAAATGTAAAGTTTGTGTATTGCCAATACCTTTTTATTTGTGCCAATGGCTGGCAAACATATTACTTACAGCGATGCTTTGGTACTGGCTAAATTACATTCACCGGTTTTCAGTATGGAAAGTCATTGCAGGAAATATTTTTATTTTCCTGTTGTATTATTTTTCTTATACAGGAATGCTTTATACGGCACTCAATTCGAAAACTGGTTGGTTGATAGGCCCTGGTATGCGGTTCAGAACTTTTGAATTCGTTATTTTTGGGTCATGGTCAGATATTGGAAAGTATGTACTGAAACTCTCCGCCTTTTATATGCTGCATTTCTATTACGAATACCGGAAGGCGGCACAGCAGCGGTTACAACTGGCTGTTGTTAATAAAGACATGCAACTCAATTTGCTAAAGCAACAGTTGAGCCCTCACTTTTATTTTAATACGCTTAATAATCTTTATGGGCTTGCCCGTAGTAATAGCAGCCGCCTCTCTGTTGCATTGGACCAGCTTTCTAATATTATGAAGTATGTAATTGTGGATTGTAATAAGCCAAAAGTATTACTAAGCCAGGAGATTAATTTCCTGCAGAGTTATATTGAACTGGAAAAATTACGGTATGAAAGCAATACCGTTATTGAATTAAAAACGGAAGGAGAAGAAAAAAAGCAAACTATTGCACCCTTGCTGCTGATACAGTTTGTAGAGAATGCTTTTAAGCATGGTATGAAGGAAAAATCTGAACGAAGCTGGATGAAAGTAACGCTGAATATAAATGACAACGAACTTATGTTTCATGTAGAAAACAGCTTTTATGATCTACTTCCTTCGCAGGGAATAGGTATCAATAGTGTTAAAGATATTCTCGGTATTCAGTACGAAGGAAAGTACGAGATGAATATCTTACATGAACACAATCAGTTTTCAGTAACTTTAAAATTGAACCTGACATGAAAAAAATAAGTTGTGCCATAATTGATGATGAGCCCATTGCCCGTAACATACTGGAAGATTTTATTACTCAGGATGACAGGTTATTGCTGAACGGCAATTATAAAAATGCAAAAGAGGCATTGAAAGGTATCATGACACAACCGGTAGAATTGGTTTTTCTCGATATTAACATGCCGGGGCTTACCGGTTTTCAGTTTTTAAAATCAATGACCAATCCACCTGCCGTAATTTTTACCACGGCTTACCGGGAACATGCCATGGAAGGCTTTGATGCAAATGCCATTGACTATTTACTAAAACCAATTGCAATCGAAAGGTTTTTATTATCTGTAAATAAAGCCTGGAAATATTTACGTCCGGCTCCTTTTGAAACTACAGAGCAAGCCCTGGTAAATGAAAGCGATGATTTCTTTTTTGTAAAAGCAGACGGCGGCCTTGTAAAAATTTTCTTTGAAGAAATATTATTTATTGAAGCGTTAAAAGAGTATGTAAAGATTGTAACTAACGATAAATCTGTTATTACTTATCACACTATTTCCGGGCTGGAAGAAAAATTGCCTGCCGGAAAATTCTACCGCATACACCGTTCTTACATCGTAAATATAAAAGCCATTACCAGCATTGAAGGCTTTGCTGTTAAGATTGATAAACATGAACTCCCCGTCAGCCGCAACGAACGGGATGCTTTTGTAGAACTCGTTGCCAGCGGTAAAATTATTTCCAAGTAAATCGTATTTCGTTGAAATAATCCTGCTTCTCGTAGAATAGTCAATACCTCATGCCCACTAATTGAATTCTTTTTCCATCCTGTTGAAAAGACCGGATTCACTACTACTCATTTAGTAGTTTCATAGTGGATTCTGTTAGTAATCACTTTCATTTAAAAACCTGTAGTCATGAAAAAAATCCTTTTCCCCCTGCTGTTGTTATTGCCAGCGATCATTATTTCTTTTAAGCCAGTTAGTAAAACGGCCAAGATTGAACAACCAGCAACCTCACAGTTTAATGCAGTTTTATTCGAGGAAGCTGTTAATAAAAAAATGAAAAACCTTGTGAAGGGTTATGCGGTAGCCATTGGCGATAAAGATGGTATTAAAGCCAGGGCAGAAGGCGGCTGGGCACAAGACCCTGCAGATGGTAATGTAGCAATGACAACGAAGATACCAAGCTGTATTGGTTCCGTTACAAAAATGATGTCTGCAGCGGCATTGCTTAATCTGCTGGAGGCACTGCCCGGTGTAAAATTAGATGACCCGGTATTTTTAAAACTTCCTGCAAAGTGGCAGCAGAAATATAAAAACAGCAGGGTGGAACTACTCACTTATCGCCAATTGTTGCAGCATAAATCCGGATTTCGGAAAGGAAGCGACGTGGGAAACCTGGATTCAATGGCGACACTTCCAAAGGCATCGTTTACCCCGAAAAGAGATTATAACAATTCCAATATTTCAATTTTTCGTTTCCTCATAACTGCGTTAGCTTATCCTGAGGAAGCAGCAGCTATTGAGAAAAATGTTGCTGGATTATCATTCAGCAAATATTCAGATCAGGTAAATATTGACTACGGTTTCCCCTATGAAAAATATGTACGAAAACATATTCTGGAAAAAGGATTAAGCAGTATTACAGCAAGTTGCAGGCCGGAGCCAGACTTTATGCCCAAAGTAGCAAAAGGCTATTCCGACAGAAACGCAAAAGCAGGTGGATTAACAACTACAGCGGCTGAACATAAAGCCAAAGGAAACCATTGCGCACCACAGGGTAGTTGGTATTTCTCCGCAGAAATGCTCTGTCATTTTGGAAGAACCTTAGTGTACAGCAATAATTATCTGACGAATACCACACTTAAAATGATGTTTGATGACAAAAATAGTGATGAGAGATTAGGATGGGCGAGTTTTGAAAAGAATGATGGTTTTGGACAAGAAACCGGGCAGTCAAGATGGCCTTCCCATAACGGGGCGCAGAATGGATACTTTGCTTTGCTTATGCAGTTGCCTTATGGTTATGTAGGTTCGGTGCTTGTGAACAGCAGCAAGAATCTGAATACTGATACCACAGGAACTGATACCGGTGGTTTTTTAAAAGATGTATTGATGGATGCTTTTTATCAAGCCACTCACGCAGCCCCTTTAGCTGAAATTGCAAAACATGGTATTCCAGAAAACAAATACCAGGAAGAATTTAGTATGATATGGAATTCCGGGTACTATCCTGTGTGGGTGGATGCTTATGATGTGAATGGCAAAACTTTTTTCAATACCATCTTTCGGCCCAATAAAGATAAATATGATGTGGCAGTGAAGCATGATATGACTAAAGAAAGTTATCAGCAGGAGTATAATGAATGGGTGAAACAAAAAGGATACCGTCTTCAGCAAATTGATAATTACAATGATGCAGGTAAATTAAAGTTTGCGGCCATATTCATAAAAAAACCTGGTCAGGCTCCGGCGCAGCCGGCTTATCATGGTTTATCACCGGAAGAGCATCAAACCTTATTTGAAAAATATACTGGAGAGGGATATGTACCGGTAAATGTTTCTGTAACATCAGTTGGCGGTAAAAAATATTATGCCGCTTTTTATGAAAAAAGAAATGTAGGTGGCAGTGTGTTGAAGAGTTCCTTATCCCAACAGGAATACCAGAATATGTATGATGATATGGATAAAAAACACTGGGAGCAGGTTTACATCAATGCTTATCATCATGACGGGCAAACAAGATTTTCCGTAATCTGGTATGAAAAATCAGGGTATCGGTCTTTCACAGCCACCCGAAAATCAAGTAGTGATAGTTATCAGGATAAATGGGAAACCAATACCGGCAATGGCTTTCTCACCCGTTGTGTAACAGGATACGAGGAAGGCGGTAAACACTGGTTTGCGGCACATTGGGCAAAATAATTATTACCCATTAAAATAAATAAACACGAAAAAATTAATCTTCACACTGATGGCTGCCACCATGTTGTACACATCGGTTGGTCTCTATGCTCAGTCATCAACAACTAAAGTAGCAGTATCAGAATCTCCAACACCTCAAAATGTATTGAAGTGGACAAAGGAAGTGTTGCCCAAAATGGAAAGGCTGGTTCCAAAGCTGGAAAAAATAAAAGCAGATAATGCAGGTAAACCAGCAAATCTTGATGGAATTGGTTACTTAGTCGCTGTAAATCATTTAAAGGAAATTAATGCAAGGGGAACAAGGCTGAAGGCGGCAGAAGCAAAAAGATATTATGACCTGATTGCTGCAACTGTTAACAAGTTTTACATTGAATGCAAATCACAAAACGGCAAGGTTTGCTGTATGGATTGTATTAATCACGGAATACTAGGCATTTGGTGTTTAGCCAATTGCTTTGTAGCAAGATTTCCGGGTGATTGATGGATGAATTATAAGTAACTCATATTTTTTGAAAGCTATCATTAAAAGGCAGTATGTAAGCACTGTCTTTTAATGATATTTAAAATTTCTCTCTATGAAAAACTTTTACATGCTCCTGCTGATATTGCTTTCTTACAGTAATACTATAAATGCTGTGACAAGGTATGTAACACCGACAGGCAACGGATTGATGAACGGCACCAGTTGGGCTAACGCATTTCCCGGTACATCGTTACAAACTGCTATTAATGCATCCGGACCTGGTGATGAAGTATGGGTGATAACCGGAACTTACTATACCACCAACACTACCAATAGAAATATTTATTTCAGTATGCTAAATGGCGTTGCTATTTACGGTAGTTTTAACGGAACAGAAACATCTTTATCACAAAGAAATTTTAACTGTGGCTTTACATCTGTCCTCAGTGCCGAAATTGGTGTTGCAGGAAATGCAGACAATAGCTATCATGTATTCAATAACAGCAGCCTTAATAATACAGCAGTTTTAGATGGCTTCACCATAACCGGCGCCAATGCAAATTTTGATTTATTGGGTAATGATAACCGCAGCCTCGGCGGTGGAATGTTGAACAATGCAGCAAACAGTGGCACCTGCAGCCCCACCATCAGAAACTGTTTGTTTACAAATAACACAGCCTTATTTGGTGGCGGTATTTTTAATCATGGGCAAAATAGCGGCAATGCAAATCCGGTAATTACCAATTGCATTTTTGCTTTTAACACGCTACCAGTGGTGGTGGTGGTATAGATAATTTTGGATACAATGGTAATGCCAGCCCGGTTATTACCAATTCAATTTTTTACAGCAATACAGCAGTAAGCAGGGCTGGAGGCATGTATTGCTGGGGTGGTGGTAATGGCAACGCAAACCCTGTGGTTTTAAATTCTGTTTTTGTAAATAATGCTTCTGTTGATGGTGGGGCCATTGTTTCAGACCGTTCTAATTTTGTTTCGGGAAATTCGGGCACAGCCAACCCAACAATCCGCAACAGTATTTTTTGGGGCAACACTGCATCCGGCACCGGCCCGCAATTTTTTCTTCTTGGAGCTGCATCATTTACTGCTACATATGCTGCTATTGATATTACGAACCAAAACCCGCCACATACTATCACCGGGCCTGGAACAGGAAATATAAATACAGCCCCCACTTTTTTAAATATTGCCGATGCTGACGGAGCCGATAACTGCTGGCTTACCAGTGATGATGGGCTGCAATTGCAATTTGGTTCGGTGGGTATTGATGTTGGAAACAATGCCGGACTGCCTGTGTTTGACATCCGTAATTATAACAGGATAAGCAATGCAGTGGTAGATATAGGAGTGTATGAATTTAATTCAACAGTACTTCCCTTTAGGCTGGTTGAATTTGCCGGCAGAGCAAATGGAAAAACAAATATGCTTTTCTGGAAAACAGCATCGGAGAATAACAATTACCTCTTTGAAGTGGAGAGAAGCAGAGATGCCATTAAGTTTGAAAAAATTGGAGAAGTGTCCGGGGCCGGCAATAGTGGTTCGATAAGGCAATACCAGTTTATAGACGATAAATTACCGGCTAACGAATATTATTACCGGTTGAGACAAATTGATGATAATGGGAGAAGCACTTTCAGTAGTATTATTTTATTGAGAAGTAAAACAGACAACCAGGAAATAATTGTTTTTCCAAACCCTGCTGTGAATAGTGTTACCGTTTTATTTCAACATTTAGTTGTAAACAAAGAGTTTTTATTGTTGAATAGTAATGGACAGTTTATAAGTAAACTGTTTTTTAATGGCATGTCTGGCAATATTGATTTAACCGGGAAAGCAGCAGGAGTGTACCTGCTCACAAACAAGGAACTTGGAATTATTGTCAGGATTTACAAAGCACAGCAATAATACCAGATACTTTGTAATATGGCTTAAATAAATTTTACCAGGTAATAGTTCTTTTTCCCTTTTTGCACCAGCAAATATTTATCATGCAGCAGTAAGGAGGTATCAATTTTCAACTCAATGCCGTCCACCTTTTTTCTATTAATACTTACGCCGCCACCCTGTACTGTTTTTCTTGCTTCGCCTTTACTGGGAAAAATAGCGGCTTCCGCTAAAAAGGAAACTACATCAATACCAGTTTCAATTTTATCTTTTGAAAAATCAATTTTCACTACACCTTCCATTCCTTCTAAATCTTTGATGGAGAGGCTTTCTGCTGATGCAGTTTGATTAGCAAAAAGTTTTTCGGTAGTGGCAATAGCTTCTGCTAATCCGGCATCCCCATGTACAAATTTGGTAACTTCTTCTGCCAGCCTTTTTTGTAATAATCTTTTACTGGCTTCTTCTTTATGTGCAAAAAGCATAGAATTTATTTCAGGTTGCGATAAGAATGTAAAAATCTTAATCCATTTTTCTGCGTCGGCATCACTGGCATTTAACCAAAACTGGTAGAATTGGTAAGGTGTAGTACGAACCGGATCAAGCCAGATGTTGCCACTTTCTGTTTTGCCAAATTTACCGCCATCTGCTTTTGTTATCAACGGGCAGGTAAAAGCAAACGTTTCTCCACGAAGTTTCTTTCTAATTAATTCTGTACCTGCAGTAATATTGCCCCACTGGTCAGAGCCACCCATTTGTATTTTACAGTTATGATGTTCATACAACCACATAAAATCATATGCCTGCATGAGGATATAATTAAATTCTGTAAAAGATATTTCCTGGTCCTGCGCCATTCTGTCTTTAATAAAACCCTTGCTTAAAAGGTAACTGACAGTAAGGTATTTTCCCGCATCCCTTAAAAAATCTATAGTAGTAATCCCTCTAAACCAATCAGCATTATTAACAAGTAATGCGGCATTTTCCCCTGATTTAAAATCTAGAAAATGGCTCAACTGTTTACGGATACCTTCAACATTGTAGTTAACGTCTTCCTCCGTAAGGAGCTTGCGTTCTTCTTTTTTTCCAGATGGGTCCCCAATTAATCCTGTGGCTCCGCCAACAAGAGCAATTGGTTTATGGCCTGCCTTCTGTAAATGAACCAGCAATAAAATGGGCACAAGACTGCCAATATGAAGACTGTCGGCTGTTGGGTCAAAGCCTATATAGGCTGAAGTCATTTCTTTCTTCAGTTGCTCTTCCGTACCAGGCATGATGTCCTGTATCATGCCCCGCCATCTTAATTCTTCAATAAAACTCATTTGTAAAACAGTGATTTTCAGATTATACGCCGAAACATTCGGCGATGCAGATACAAAAGTAAGGCAGAATGATATTGACTGCCCCTATATGCAATATTTTTCTAATTAACTCGTTTTCAGTAATTAGTCGTTTTGCTCCACAAGCCTATGATTTTACGGGGCTAAAGACTATTTTTACACCAATCCCGTACGTATGAAAAGCTGACTTACTCTATTGCTTATTAGAAAATTCAATGAATGAAAACGAACCGCTTATACCTAACCCTGCTGACAATTTTATTTTTCTTTTCTGCTTCAGCACAATTCCGAAAATATTCTAACGAGTTTTTAAATATTGGCGCAGGTGCCAGAGGGCTTGCCATGGGCAGCTCACAAGTTGCATCTGTTGGCGATGGTACTGCCGGCTATTGGAATCCCGCCGGTCTTGTAGGCGTAAAAGATCATCCGCAAATAAACCTGATGCATGCAGAATACTTTGCGGGCATTGGCAAATACGATTATGTAGGAGTGGCACTGCCAACCGCCAACAATAAAAGAACGATTGGTATCACAGGGCTCCGGTTTGCCGTAGATGATATTATGAATACGTTATTCCTTGTTGAACCAGACGGATCTGTCAACTACAATAATATACAGGCTTTTTCTTCGGCTGACTATGCTTTCATTTTCTCTTTTGCTCAAAAACTGAAGGAGAGTGAGAAAAAGAATGTGCATTTTGGTGTTAACGCTAAAGTGATTCATCGAAATGTAGGCAAATTTGCCAAGGCATGGGGCTTTGGTCTTGATGCAGGTATGCAGATATTCAGCAATAAATGGCGGTTTGGCGTGGCTGCCCGTGACGTTACCAGCACCTTCAATGCCTGGTCTTTTACGTTTACAGAAAGAGAAAAGGAAGTATTATACCTGACAAATAATGAAATTCCTGTAAAGTCAACTGAACTTACGGCTCCGAGATTAGTCTTTGGTATAGCAAGAGAATTTAAGTTGGGCAAAAAATCAAGTCTGCTGGCCGAGGCCAATGCAGATGTTACATTTGATGGCCAGCGAAATACATTGATCAGCAGCGACCCGGTAAGTGTTGATCCAAAACTTGGATTAGAGCTGAACGTAAATAATGTTTTTTTTCTGAGAGGTGGAATCAATAATTTTCAAAAGGCTTTATCTGATGGCGATACATTGAACCAGAAGAAAGTCTGGATATACCAGCCCAGTGCTGGTGCCGGATTTAAAATTCAGAACGTAACGATTGATTATGCATTTACCAACCTTGCTAATCAGTCAAATCCATTATTTACCCATGTGTTTTCACTTCGGTTAACTATGGTTGGCAATAAAAAAAATAATTAAAAGCATCTGTACTTGATAAAATTTTGATTCCATGAAAAAATTTTTACTCCCGTTATTACTGCTTACAGGTTTACTGGCACAGTCGCAGGCATACAATAACGAATGGATTAATTACAGCAGAACCTATTATAAATTTAAAGTAGGTGCTACCGGTCTTTATCGCATTAGTCAGTCAACGCTTACTTCAATTGGCATTGGCAGTACTGCTGCCGAGCAATTCCAGTTATGGAGAAACGGAAGGCAGGTGCCACTATTTACTTCGGTGCAAACAGGGCCGCTTGGTGGGGCTGATTATATTGAATTCTGGGGCGAAATGAATGACGGAAAACCGGATAGTGTTCTTTACAAAAACCCGGATCATCAACTTAGTAATAAATGGAGTCTTGAAACTGATACGGCAGCATTTTTTCTTACCGTAAACCCTTCTGGCGGAAATGCCAGATTAGTGCCAACCGCTAATACCTTACCAACGGCTATTCCTGTAGAACCCTTTTTTATTCATACAGAAGGTGCTTATTACAGGGATAAGATCAATGCGGGTTATGCGGCTGTGGTGGGTGAGTATGTTCACTCTTCTGCTTATGACCAGGGAGAAGGCTGGACATCAGTTGATATGCAGCCTGCGAATCCTGCCACCGGTTTTGCCGGCACATTATTACGATTTGATCGAAGCGGCCTTAATGCTTACACCGGTGCAGGGGCGCCATCGCCGATACTAAAAATTAATGCTACAGGAAATGCATTAAATCCAAGGCGTCTTGATGTTAAGGCAAATGGTAACCAGGTTTCTGACCAAACCATGGACTACTTTGATTATATAAAACTGCAAGTGCCACTTGCATTATCGGTAATTGCCAGTGGATCAGTTACAGTAGATATAAAAAATATCTGTACTACTACTGTTAACGACAGGATGGTTGTAGCTCAGACAGAGCTTGTGTATCCACGACTGTTTAATTTTGGAGGTGCCAGCAAGTTTGAATTTATATTGCCGGCAAATGCTACGGGTAACTATCTTGAAATAAGCGGATTCAATCATAACAGCGTTAGCCCGGTATTATATGATCTCACAAATGGACAGCGGTACGTTTGCGATATTAGCAACCCGGCATTGGTAAAAGTGGTATTACAACCATCGGCTACTCAAAGAAAACTCCTTTTGGTATCACAGCATTCTTCCGTCTCTGTGGCAGTCACTACATTTCAGCAACGAAACTTTGTTAATTACAGCCTCGCTTCCAACCAGGGCAACTATCTGATTATTTCTCATCCTGCATTGATGGCAGGTGCTGGTGGAAGCAATCCGGTGGATGATTATAAAAACTATCGCAGTTCAGCAGTCGGTGGTAGTCATAACGCAAAAGTGTACCAGATAGATGAATTAGTTGATCAGTTTAGTTTTGGTATTAAGAAAAACCCATTATCTGTCCGCAACTTTGTCCGCTGGGCCCGTAATACTTATACAACGGTACCTATCAAAAATGTTTTGCTTATTGGTAAAGGATTAACGTACACGCAATACAGAACTTTTGAATCAAGCCCTGAAGTGGAAAGGCTTGGTTTAGTTCCCACATTTGGCTGGCCGGCATCTGATAATTTATTGACCGTAGAGCCAGGTTTAAATGAAACACCTAAAGTTCCTATTGGTCGTATTTCTGCCATTACTCCGGCAGAAGTAACAATATACCTCAACAAAGTAAAACAATACGAACAGGCACAGGCATTACCATCACCGCTTATCAGAGACAAGGCCTGGTTAAAAAATGTGGCGCATGTAATTGGTGCAAGTGATGGCTCCCTGGGTACTATTCTTACCAATTCCATGGCCAGGTTTACTCAAATAATATCAGATACTTTATATGGAGGAAACGTAAGTACTTTTAGTAAACTTTCTGCCGCACCTGTAGAACAGGCCAGCAGCGCAAGGTTGCAGAATTTGTTTGAGGAAGGCATAGGCCTGATGACTTATTTTGGTCACTCTTCTGCCAGTTCACTGGAGTTTAACCTGGATAATCCTGACCAGTATAATAATGCCGGCAAATATCCTGTTACCATTGTAATGGGATGTAACGCAGGTAATTTTTATAATTACAATACACTGCGTTTTACAACTAAAGAAACGCTGTCAGAAAAATTTGTACTGGCTGATCAACGTGGCTCTATCGCTTTTATCGCCAGCACCCACTTTGGTATTGTGCATTACCTCGATATTTTTAATACCCGTACTTACAATGCACTTTCTGTATCTCATTACGGCAAGACATTAGGTGAGCTGCTAATCGAATCTATTGCCCAGATGTATAACCTCACTACACAAAATGATTATTATGCCAGGTTCCATTGTGAACAAACAACTATTCATGGCGACCCGGCTTTGAAACTTAATGGATCAACGCCTAAACCAGATTATGTGATAGAAGATCAATTGGCAAAAGTAACACCTTCATTTGTATCGGTGGCGGAGTCAGCATTTAAGATAGATTCCAAATTCATGAATATTGGTAAAGCTGAAAATAAGAAGATTGTAGTGGAAGTAAAAAGGACTTATCCAAACCTTTCTACCGTAGTAATAAGAAGGGATACCATCCCCGGTATCCGCTATATAGATTCACTCTCTTATAGCTTTGATATTCTGCCATCAAGGGACAAAGGACTGAATAAAATATCTATTTGTATTGATGCCGACAATGCCGTGGATGAATTATACGAATCAAACAACTGTATAGTTAAAGATGTATTTGTATATGAAGACGAGGCAAGACCTGTGTATCCATACACTTATGCCATTGTAAAAAGGCAAGACCAAAAATTGATAGCCTCCACTGCCAATCCATTTATGAGTGCAAGACAATTTACTATGGAGATGGATACCACAGAATTCTTTAACTCACCTTCAAAAATTGTGCGTACAATAAATTCATCTGGTGGTATAATCGAATTTACACCGGGGGTTACCTTAGTTGACAGTATGGTGTATTATTGGAGAGTGGCACCTGTACCAGCCAATGGCCAGCCTGTTTGGAACAAATCGTCTTTTGTTTACCTGAGCCCAACAGGCCCTAACTCCAGTGACTTAGGATTTAACCAATCGCATTTCTTCCAGCAAACAAAATCTACTTACGACAGGGTAAAACTTGATTCTGCCAGCCGTTTATTGAAATTTGCAAACGTCTCAAACAATTTATTTATCAGACAGGGTACCTGGATTACCAGTGGAGCCAGGAATGAAGCTGAGTTATCGGTGGCAATTAATGGTATTCCCGCTATCCGCTTATGTTGTTGGTATTCTTCATTAGTTATTAATGTATTTGACCCTATTTCGTTCAAGCCCTGGAGAAACCAAACACTGATACCAAGCAGTGGTTCAGGTGTAAGTTCTTATCCCGGCGTAGGTCTCTATGAAAGTACGGCTAATACTTGCCGTGATGATGAAGAAAGGTATTTTACTTTTGAATACCGCTATACAGACACTGCCAGCCGGAGAAAAATTATGAAGTTCCTGAATGAAACTATTCCGAATGGCCATTATATTGTTGTCCGTAATTTTTCTCTTAATTCCATTTATGGCTTCCCTGAAGCTTTTGTGAATACCTGGAAAGCAGATACAGCGCTTTATGGCTCAGGAATTTCTTTATACCACACATTAAAAAATAATGGATTCCCGGAAATTGATTCTTTTTACAGAACAAGGCCATTTGCATTTGTCTATAAAAAGAATGATGCCTCATTTGCACCTAAATCAGTAGTAGGGGCAGGTATGTTTGATAACCCAACACTTTCAGTTGACTGTAACACAATAGACACTATCGGTTATGTTACTTCTCCTTCATTTGGCCCGGCCAGGCAGTGGAAGCAACTTAAATGGAGAGGTATTGGCGACCCTACCGGTGATGTGGCCACGGTAGATGTAATAGGTGTAAGGGCTGATGGCAGTGAAGCAGCATTGTTTAGAGATATTACTACTGCACAGCAAACATTTGATGTATCATCCATAAATGCAGCTACTTATCCTTATATGAAATTAAGAATGAGAACAGCGGACTCTATACATTATACACCTTACCAGCTTCGCTACTGGCGGCTTACTTTTACACCGGTGCCGGAAGGAGGCGTTAATCCTGATATTTCATTCCAATTCAGAGACTCTGTTGATGTAGGTGAACCTGCCAGTTTCAAAGTGGCTTTTAAAAACATCAGTGAAGTAAATTTTGACAGTTTGAGGGTAAAAATGGTACTTATTGATGGCAATAATTTTTCTCATACATTGATTAACGAAAAGAGGAAGCCATTAATGGTTGGGGATACTGTGCAGGTATTCCACAGATTGGAAACAGCAAACTATCCTGGAGTAAACCAGGTGTACTTTGAATTCAATCCTAACAACGACCAGCCAGAACAGTATCACTTTAATAATTATGCTTTCCGGAGCCTGAGGGTAAGAGGAGATACATTGAATCCGCTGTTGGATGTAACTTTTGACGGGGTTCACATTTTAAATACTGATATAGTGTCAGCCAAACCCGATATTATAATTAAGTTGAAGGATGAAGCCCGATGGATGATACTGGATGATACATCCCTGCTTACCCTAAAAGTTCGTTATCCTAACGGTAGTCTCCGGAGGTTTTACTTTAGCAACGATTCAGTAAGGTTTACCCCGGCTGGTCAGGCTCCTAATGCCGATAATACAGCTTCGATTAATTTCAAACCATACTTTACTGAGGATGGTGAGTATGAAATGATAGTAACCGGAAAAGACAAGAACAGTAATGTTTCGGGTAGTGCTAATGATATTCAATACAGGGTGGTGTTTAATGTGATTAATAAGCCGATGATTTCAAACATGCTTAACTATCCTAATCCATTCACTACCTCCACGGCATTTGTATTTACCATTACAGGAACAGAAGTGCCGCAGAATATTAAGATTGAGATTATGACGGTTACCGGTAAAATAGTAAGGGAGATCACCAAAAATGAACTGGGGCCATTGCAAATAGGACGGAACATTACCGACTTTAAATGGGATGGCACCGATCAGTTTGGGCAGAAACTGGCCAATGGTATTTACCTCTACAGGGTGGTTACCAATTTAAACGGAAAATCTCTTGATAAATACAACGGAACAAGTTCAAGGTTGGATGTTGACGGCAGACCGGTAGTTGTAACTCCGGGAGTAAATAACACCGATAAATACTTCAATAAAGGTTACGGTAAAATGTACCTGATGCGATAGTTAAAATATTCCTCAATACGAAAGTCCTGTTCCGTTTTATAACGAACAGGACTTTTTTTTACGCCGCCGATAGTCGAATTTTGCACCCATGGCAAAAATTGCAATTAATATAGCAACAGGAAGTTTACAAAAACAGGAAATGATAGTGGGCATTGATTTGGGTACCACCAATAGCCTGGTGGCTATCATTCATCCCGATACAAAGCAACCTGTTGTATTAAAAGAACATGACGGAGCAGCATTGGTTCCTTCTATTATTCACTTTGGCGAGGGCGGAGTAATTACGGTAGGCGATAAGGCAAAAGAATATCTTATCGCCGAACCACAGAATACCATTTTTTCTGTAAAACGGTTGATGGGTAAGTCGTACAGTGATGTAAAAGATCAGGCTTCTTTTTTTACTTATAAAGTGATAGATGATAATACAGAGAGCCTGGTAAAAATTCAGGCAGGGGACAAATTTTACTCACCAGTGGAGTTGTCTTCTTTCATTTTAAAAGAATTAAAAACAAGAGCAGAGCATATTTTAAAAACACCTGTAACAAAAGCAGTGATAACTGTGCCTGCTTATTTTAATGATGCACAGCGACAGGCTACAAGAGATGCCGGTAAACTGGCCGGTCTTGATGTATTAAGGATAGTGAATGAGCCAACAGCCGCAAGCCTTGCTTATGGTATGGGAATGAGTAAGGAGGAGACGAAGACTGTAGCAGTTTACGATTTAGGTGGCGGTACATTCGATATTTCCATCCTTCGCATCAGCGGCGGAATTTTTGAAGTTCTCTCAACGAATGGGGACACTTATCTGGGCGGAGATGATTTTGACAGAGCGATAGCAGCACATTGGACTGATACATCAGGTATAAATCAAGATGAGTTAGGAAAGAATAAAAGCCTTGCACAGGAGTTTCGTTTAAAGGCAGAAGAAGCGAAAAAGTTTTTAAGCAGTAGCAACTTATTTGCCGGGAGAATTGCAAATTATGATTTGAGCTTATCAAAGGAAGAATTTGAAAAATTAGTAACACCATTTGTTGATAAGACGATTCAATGCTGCAAGGATGCGTTGAAAGATGCTGAGCTGAGTATTGACGATATTGATGAAGTGGTAATGGTGGGTGGCTCCACAAGAGTTCCATTAGTGAAGAAGGCTGTAAGTGATTTCTTTGCAAGAAAATTACATGATTCAGTAAACCCGGATGAAGTAGTAGCATTAGGTGCAGCCGTGCAGGCTGATATATTGGCGGGTAACAATAAAGATTTTTTGCTGCTCGATATTACACCACTTTCCCTTGGTATTGAAACAATGGGCGGATTGATGGATGTGCTGATTCCCCGCAATTCAAAAATTCCTTCCAAGGTTGGACGGCAATATACTACACAGAAAGACGGACAAGGTAGTATGCGGATCGCTGTATACCAGGGTGAAAGAGACCTGGTAAAAGATAATCGTAAGCTGGCTGAGTTTAACCTGACAAATATTCCGGGTATGCCGGCAGGGTTTCCAAAAGTGGAAGTATCTTTTTTGGTGAATGCGGATGGAATACTGGTGGTAAAAGCAAAAGAACTAAGAAGTGGTATTGAACAAAGTATAGAAGTGAAACCGCAATATGGCCTCACAGATCAGGAAGTAGAACAAATGCTGCTGGATTCTATTACCCATGCAAAAGATGATATACAGGTAAGGGCTTTGGTAGAAGCACAAACAGAAGCACAGCAAATTCTTGAATCAACAACTCAGTTCATAGCAAAGAACAGGGGATTTCTTACCGAACAGGAATTAGCAGAAACAGAAACGGCCATTGAGAAATTATCCGGACTGGTAAAGACAGAGAATAAGGATGAAATTCACGGAAGTATTGAAAAACTGAATGAAATTTCCCGCCCTTATGCAGAAAGGCTGATGGATGAAGCTATCAGTACTGTAATGAAAGGGAAAAAGATATAGCCTTATTGACTGATCAACGAATCACTTGAAAACATTTTATAGCTGGTTGTTTCTTTTAACAATAATGCATTATTATTTCTACCGGCCGCTATATTCTCCATACTATCTTTTTTGCTGAAAATGAAAATTATTTTTCTTCCGGACCAACTGCTATCTATTTTACCAGTTGAGATGAAATTGAGATGAGCTTCTTTCTTTTGCTTATAGAAAGGAGTGGTGTAAGGATTGGAAATCCACGGATAGGCTTTGCTGTACACAGCACTTAATAAAGTCAGATCAAAGTCGCTGCTGACGATAAGGGTTTTATTATCAGCTTTATCTTTTATTATCCCAAGAATTTCTTTCTGTTCAGGTGAGATATACATTACCGATTTTGTCTTGTCAGTAAATCGTATGTAATTGGTAATCCAAAGAAAATTATCTGACAGGAACAGGCACACAAATGCTCCAAGAATAATTTTTCCTCTTTTTATTTTATGTAGGTATTCAAAAATTGGTTGCAGTGCCGGTAAGCCAAGAAGGAAAAAGCCAGTCCAGTCATAACCCCTTGTAAAGTGGATAGGCTGCCTTGGTTTCATAAACAGTTCATGGTTTACCAATAGCACCACGACAATTAACCAGCACAAAAAAAGCCGGTTATGACTATTTTGAAAAAACCGTTTCGGTTTACTGAATTTGAAAATACTTAGAAAAGCCAGCGGGGCAACTATTGCATAAGCAGGAATCATACTAAAGAACCGTAACCGCCAGTTTACAGAAAATTGTTCACTCACCGATTTATGATCAGGAAACTGGTTGAGGTAATACAAATAATAATAAACATGAAAGGCCATAATAAGGCCTGTGCCGATTGCAAAATACCAGGGGATGCTCTTGTTTTTTACAATCAATTTTTCTATAAATAACCATGCTCCAAGAATACTTAATAATTCAATGCCGGTGAATGGATGAGAAATGGATAAAACAAAAATGCTGAATAAAGCAGCTTTCCATTTCTTTTTTAAAATCATTAAAACAGAAAGCAAAAAAAGAAAATGATAAAAGGCTTCGCAGGTAATAAAAAAAGATCTGCCGAGGTTCAGGCCCCACCAACCCCAACCCGGGTCAAGAAAAAACATCCTGTCGAACAGATCCTGCCCATCAGGTGGCCTCATAAAATGAACAGGGATGCCGGCTACTGCAAGCAATCCACCGCCCCATGCAAATAATATAATACCAAGAATTCTGTACTTTCCATCCGGCACTAATACATCATAAATTTCAATGATGAGACGGAAGCATAGGAATGAAAAAAGAATAACAAATATGATCATGAGGAACCCGGCTGATATTCCGGTTTTCATCATAAGTGCCAGCAGTATGCTTTGTGTCTGAAAATAAATGGGGGAGTAGTTGCCGGAATCATTAAATGGGTTGGTATAAAATAAATGCAGCTTATCCGCATCTGCATATTGCCGTGCATAAGAAAGGTACAATGCATTATCCTCCATGATTAATCCTGTTGGAATATAGTCATGGTTATAATTAAACAAATAACCGGCAAAGAATGCAAGCACAGGGATGGTAAGCCCCAATGCAAACAGCCATTTATTTCCTTTTCTGTTTATCATTGCCTTCTTGATTTAATAGCTACCCAACTATAAAATAAGGCCACAATAAAGATACTGGCTAAGGATAACCAGATGGCTGCAATTACTTTCACAGGTTTGTAAGTGAACTCAATATAACTTTCTCCAGCGGGCACCTGCACACCCATAAAAGCAATATTTATTTTTAGTAGCGGAACGGATGACCTGTTTACTTTTACTTTCCAGTTGTGGTTGTATTGTTGAAAAATACTCAGCACTGAAGCTGTGGCAGAATTTACGGTGAAAGAAAATGAATTAGGACTAAAGCCGGTCAACTTAATATTAGCCCCACCTGTCTGAGAAATAATAGCAGGTTTTGATGAATTATCTGACCAGATGGAAAATCTTTTACCACTTATTATTGAATCAGGGGTTTTATCTACAAGGGTATCATTTAACCATACAAACGGGTAATTAGCCATTGCAGCTCCCAACTTGTTATTCAGATAAAATGTTTCATAGTCTTTATTGAGTGTGGGGGTAATAATATGGTCTTGTATAGTGATCCTTTTGGTGTAGAAATTAGCATAGCCATAAATTGGTATCTCCGTAGAATCAGAAACAACACCTGCTTCAACCGGCGAATTTATATCCGGCATCGGATAACCCTTCGGAAAAGATTGTATATACTGATTGACCGCACTAGTCTTTACTTGTGAAATAAAATTGAATGGCAAGGCAATCCAGCAAAAAAATATCGAATTCAATGCAAACAGGCCCGAAACTATTTTTTTATTTATTGCCTTCTTTCTTAGTAGATAGATCAGCCAGACAATAAAAAGAATTTGTGCAAGGCACTGAAGAAGTAAAAAAGAATTAAAAGAAAACGCATCAAGGAATACTTTTGGTTGTTTGATGTTTTTCAATGCTGCTGCGATATTTTGCCTTACACCACTTTGAAGCAAACAATAAATAGCAATAAGACCAAGGCAAGCACAAACTATATATGATAACCGCACAATTTTTTTCCTTATTTCGTCCCTGCCTGATTGAATAAGTTGTTGCGCATAAAAGGCTGCCAGCAGAATTATTCCAATAGAGGTAAAGAGCCTGATATTCCCCGGATGCCGGAAAGTATTAAACAGGGGTAATATGTAATAGCACAATTTATGAAGAGGTGTTGCTGAACCAAGACTAAGTAAAAAAGAAAAAATAGTAACACCAAGAATTATTTTTTGCCATTTACCATATTTACCCCCGAATGACAAACAAAAAAGCAAAAAGACAAATAATCCCACATAGCTGTTCCTCATACTTGTATCTGTATTCAGCCATTGATGATCTTTACTAACCGAGTTTGGTAAAATAAATGAAATCGAAGAAAATGGTGTAAAAGGATTTTCAGCCGCTTTTGCAACGCTTATTCCTGAACCTCTTGAATAATAAGGAAGAAATTCCCAATAGGAAATTATCGCCGGACTGCAAATGCATAGAAATACTAAAACAGCTCCAGTCAGAAGACCTGTAGTTTTCAAATTAACTGGTGAAGGTTTGTTCTTGAAATACGTTATTGTTGTAAATAGCAGAACAGCAAGAATAATATAACTGGTATAAATAAAGAAAGTCGGATAACCGCAAAGAAACAAAATGCTAAGACTGATGCTGAATGAAAGGGAACTTTTCCAATCCGGTTGTTCCAAAAATTTCTTCAGGTATTTAAAAACAAAAGGAATAAAAGCGGCACTGGAAATCCAGGGAATAACAGATGCACTGCCTGTAATAAAACCACAACTCATATAACTGATACCACCAAGAATACAAATAACACGACTCAACGAAAATGATTTCAGCAAACTATACATGCCAATGGCTGTGAGAACAAGGTATATCACTACTTCCAATTCAAGTACTGACATATTATACCTGGTAAAAGAAGAAATAGTTAGTACAATAGGATTCCATGTCATGCCCTGCATATCTGCATGAATGGGAAAGCCGGTGTATAAGTATGGATTCCAGAATGGGAAATAACCGTGTTGTATGGACTCACTTAAATGATAGCGAAAAGGAAGGTATTGGACTAATGAATCATTCTTCAAACTGAAAATAAAAAAAGATACCGGCAGGTAAGCAATAACAGTTATAATGATAAGCAGGATAATATCAGTAACTGTATTTCTGTTTTTTTTCATAGATAAACCGGTCTGCATGTCTATTGGCCGGAATTTTTCAGCTCCCCATATTTATTGCTGATGATATAAAGTGGCCGTTTGCGGCTTTCATTATAAATACGGAGAAGATATTCTCCCAATATTCTTACGGTTACTAATTGTACTCCGCCAAAAAATAAAATAACAATGATGAGTGTGGTGAAACCGGCTGGAACTTGTCCCCACATCAGCCTTTTGGTAATAATATAACCTGCATAAGTGATGCTTGCCATAATAATAATAAGGCCAAGCCGGCCTAAAAATTTAATCGGAAAATCGCTGAAGCTGAACATGCCATCGTACGCCAATTTCATCAGCTTGCGGGTAGAATATTTTGGCTGGCCGCTGAATCGTTCGTTCCTCTCACAGTCAACGCCTGTTTGATTAAAGCCAACCCATGAACGTATGCCCCGGATAAACAAACTATGTTCAGGCATTGTCAGCATTTCATCCACCACTTTTTTCTTCATCAGGCAGAAATCACCACTGTCAAGCGGCACTTTTACGCCAAATACATTTTTCAGTAACCGGTAAAAACCCCGATAGGCGATTCGTTTAAAGAAATTTTCTTTTCTTTTAGTTCGGATTGCATACACAATATCAACTGTCGCCGAAAGCGTTGCTAAGAATTTTGCAAAATTTGCAGGATCGTCCTGCAAGTCGCCATCCATTATACCGATATAATCTCCCTGTGCATAATTCAATCCTGCCCAGATAGCTGGCTGGTGACCAAAATTTTTTGACAGGCTGATTATTTTCCAGCGGCGGTCTTTTTCATGAATACTCACCAGCTTACTTAATGTATTGTCATTAGAGCCATCATTTACACAAATAACTTCCCAATCGCTGGTAATGGCATTCAATGAAGAAGCTGTCTGATTATATAATTCATCAATCAGTTCTTCCTCATTCAATACAGGTATAACAATGCTGATCATCATAAGCAATAAATGCGGCTAATTTGCTATAAAGCTATCAGTTTTGGGTCAAATGTCAAACAATCCTTGTGATTGAAACAAGCTAAACATCTTTTGTAAGGATGATAAATAGTTGAGAGGTTTTAGCGAAAGGCCTGCGAATAAAATCGAATACGGCAAACACAGCACTGATGGGTGCAAACAACCAATGAAAAATGATGGGTTTTTGAGCTGAGATGCGTACAATTTTTTGACGGTGCAATGCAGCAATGATACTAAATGCCCAAAAAGGAGCCCCTTGTGTGTACGTTAGTTTTTTTATTTTTAATGAAGTTGATTGTAATAGTTGCCGGAAACTTTTTTCAGAAAAAATAACCCAGTGCCTGGGGCAATGCAAGCCACCCCAATATGATTTTTTATAAAGCCGGGCATCCCAGCTATCTGTGTTGGGGGTTTTAATAACTATTATTCCGCCCGGGGCAAGTAATGATTGTGCTTTTTGTAAAACAGTGAGGGGATCAGCAACATGCTCTATCAAATTCAGCATGAGTATAAGATGAAATTTTTTGTCTGTCTCAAAGTTTTCTATGGTTCCTTCAAAATAAGCATGACTGTTTTCTTCAGCAATGCTTTTTGCCTTTTCATCTATATCAACAATTTGAGTAAAATTGATCCGGCTGTCTGTCTTCTTCAGCACATCAGGCATCCATCCTGTGCCACCACCAATATCCAGCACACTGATTTCCTGATCAGGTAGTTGTTTCAAAATTCGTTTAAAGAAACGTTTGTCTAACCATTCTTTTAATCGTACAACAATATTTTTTGATTTGTTTGCAAAGGAATAATAGTTCGAAGGATATATTTTTTTTAATTGATCAACCGGTATTGGATGAATAAAAATAGTGCCGCAATCAGCACAACCATAGTAAGTAAATTCCTCATCCACAGAAAAATATTCATAGTCCTTGGCTACGCTCCAGGTGCTGATATTTTGTTGTTTGCAAACACGGCAATATGCAGGAGCTAAACTCATGGAGCAGCCAATAATTTCTTTAGGGCAGAAGTATAAGTTGTTTTAGATGCTTTGATGATTAGAGCAACTTTTTCACTGGATGAAAGAAATGCTTCAATGTCTTTTAGCCGTGTATAAGAAATCTGCGGATCCCAGTGATGGATCATGTGCCGGGTAAAACCGGCAGACCCAAAACTGCTGTTAAGAACTGTATGAACAAACAGGCGACTTACTTTCCCATGTGGTTGTTTATAAAAATTAGTTGAATAATGCGCCAGTTCATCCCGGTGTTCCAATATCTGCCGGATAGTAGCAAAAAAAGGAAAGAAAATACCAAAGCCCAATAGCCAGGCAATGGCGAATGGCCAGTTGCCAGTTAAGAAAGCGGCAGTAAGAATAATCAAATGGAGAAATGTTCCTCCTAAAAGCATCATCCGGCTTTGTTTTACTTGTTCCTTTGTTAATACATCATTTCCTTCTTTACGCATCATTGTTCTTAGTAAATGGATACCGGTGAGAGTTTCCAGCACAAACAGTTTGGTTGGTGCATGAAAATAGGATACTTCAGCATCTTGCGGTGTTCCCAAATGAAGATGGTGCTGCCAGTGAATTTTCCGGTATGATTTCAATGACAGGCCAAAGGGCAGGCAAAGAAAAATAGTAGCCAGCCGGTCATTCATTTTTTTATCAGGGTGAATATTAAAATGCCCCGCTTCATGGATAAAGAGGGCCAGATAAGCAGCAATATAGCCGATGAGCACACTGCTAACCGGAATAGTGATCCACCAAAAGGAATGAAAAAAGTAGTCAATAAAAATAATTGTTGTCACAGTTACAAAAAGAAAGAAATAACCTTTTACAATATCGAAGGCAACAGCTGGGTAGCGGGGTTGTAAATTATTTCTGAAAACAGTATAACTGGTACCGCTGTTGTCAGTCACTTCATCAAAACCAATTCCTTCAAGGTTATTTTGCATAGTGTAGTTGCAAAAATATGTATAAGCTGCGGAAAAGAAAACCGGGATATTATCCTGGCTTTTTCCAAACGCCGATAATGCTTTTGCCAAAACTGTGAAAGAAAATTTTGTCAGTCACTTTTGAAACAGGCACCATCCGGTTATCCCAGAAAAGAACCTGTTTCTGCGTTGGATATTTCTTACGGAGAAAAAGTTTATTCATCAATGCCGCAAAATAGCCTGCAGAATCGTAATACCTGCTACTTACAAGCTGAAGCCCTGCAGGGGTGATATTTCTAATCGTCTTTTTATTATACCTCCGGTGATGACCAATGGCTTTGTCAAAAGGGTTATATAAAAATTGAAAAGCAGGGGATAGGACAATGACATGCCCACCTGCATTTAATAAGGCAGCAGCTTTTTCCATTTCTTCTCCATCTTTTTCAATATGTTCTAATACATCTATATATATAATGGTATCAAATGTTGAAGTAACATTATCAATCGTTCCTGATTGAAGCTGGCAGTTGGCAGGCAACTCTTTTGCTTCTATTTTCTTTTTCAATGTGCTACTCATTTCTTCATCAGGTTCGAGCAATAGCCATTTTTTTACAGAACCATCATTCAATAGCAGGGTAGTAGCACCGATGCCTGCACCAACTTCCAGCACATTCGCTTTTATATAAGGCTTTATTTGTTGACTGAAATACTTTTTCCAATGCTTTGCATGTTGAAATAACACCAGTTCGTCACCCTCGTATTTAAAAGAGTCGGTCATTTACTGAATGGTTTCAACCGTGCCGGTATAATCTTTATAATGCCTGGCGGGAATAAATTTTCGCTGCGACTGTGAAGAGAGATAGAGGAATATGGTGAAAAGGGAAAGCAGAAAACTTTGCAGCAAAATAATCAGCATGGCAGATACAACAGTGGATGTCCATCCGGGGATGGCGAGGTCAGTAAAACTTCTTATGCCAACCACTGCAAGTATAGCCAGTAAAGAAATACCGATAAGTATCAATGAAAATAGTAAAAGCCGGCTGGCAATTACTTCAATAAATACGGCAATAGCACCAAGTCCATGTATCAGGAGTGAGTTAAAATTCATTTTTGATTTACCTGCATATCTTTTACCCCGGTTGGTAGCAATGGACGTATATGGCAGACCTGTTTTTATTATACCACCTGCAATATGGTTCCATATCTCACTGTAATAAACGGCTTTGTCAAGTAATGGCTTTGGCATTAGCAGAAAATTGCCAAAAGCAATACTCTTGCCGGTCAAAATTCTGAAAGCAAATTTGTAAATCCTGTAAAAAAAACGAAATCCTGTTCCTTCCTGTCTTGATTTTCTCTGTGCAAAAATAATTTTATCAGCGTTGCTTGTTGAATGGCGGAGTAATGCAGCGGCATCTTCTGGTTTGTCTTCACCATCACTATCTATTACCAGCACTTTATCACAGGTCAAGTTTTCTTTTATATAGGCTAATCCAACAGCAATTGCCTTTTGATGGCCAATGTTTCGATTCAGGTGAAGAATCTGCAACGAAAAGGGAAGCGGAATTTTAATTTCCAGGCTATCGGTTGAGCCATCATCAATAACCAGCACAGAAAATTTAGCGTTAGTAAATTCTTTAAAGGATCCGGCAAGTTCATTCAGGAGTATGTTCAACGATTCTCCATCATTATAAACCGGTGTAAGTATGATAATTTGTTCAGCCATTACAATAGGGCTTAAAGATACAATCAAAAAAATGATATGAAAATGAGAGACTGTTCTATGCAAACTTGTCTTTTAGTTTCAGAAAATACTTTTCAAAATACTGGTAGCTGATCCAGCTGATTCCAATGGCAGCTAATGTTGCCAATACTGATACGCTAAATTCTAGTGACGAGCCGTTTACAAATTTTGATACCCACGGAAATAAATAGGGACTAAGCAGAATATATACCGGCCAGTGGAAAATGTAAAATCCGTAAGAGATTTTGCCAAAAAATTTGAGAAGCGGGATGTTAAACAGGAAGTTAACGAGTTTTGTTTTGTTCGTTACGACCTCATTAACGAGCAGCCCAAACATCATGGCAAATGTGGTATAACCCGCCAATGCCAGGTAAGGAAAGGCAAAATGGTAGCGACGATTAACAAAGAAAAAAGCAAAGTTCATAAAGGCAAAGAATAAAACAATAGCGGAGGTATATCGTTTCAGAAAGTTAGGATTCACCCTTTGCAATAAGGCAATCATACAGCCGATACAAATACCGTCAATACGGGTAAAAGTGAATAAATTAAAATAAGCAAGATCAACCACCTGGTGCATCCAGGCCCATAGGCGAAGCCCTAATACGGCAACAAGTATCAGGGAGATAAACAACAACAGATATTTTGGATTTTTGATTACAAGCACTGCCAGTGGCCATAATAAATAAAATTGCTCCTCTACAGCTAACGACCAGAGGTGATTGAGTGTATTCGTTTGCCCGGGATTTTGAAATGTATAGATCCAGTTTTGTAAGTAAGTCCATAACCAGACCTGGTGGTCAATATAATATTGTACATCAAATTGAAGATTCGTCTTTGGAAGTACAATCAGGAATAAAATAAGACACAGATAATAAAGAGGAAAAATGCGAAGCATTCGTCTGATATAGAAATTCCGCAGGTAATCTTTTTTACCAACTGTTTTTAATAATATATCTGTAATTAGAAAACCGGATAGCACAAAGAAAAGATCAACTCCCAGCCAGCCAAAGAAAAAAACATTAATGAAACCGAAATTGTGATAAACCACAACCAGTAAGATAGCAAGGCCTCTTAAGCCATCAAGGGCGGGGTAGTATGTCCTGCCTGCCTGCTCAGGAGCAATGGCTGCCTGCTTATAGGCAGGGTTGGAATTTTCAGGGTTCATCAGGTATTGAAAGGGTTAGTTATTTCTCTCTCAAAGATAGCCTTCTGATCAGATACTTACCAATCATATCAAATTCGAGGTTTACCGTATTCCCTTCCTTCACTTTATTAATATTGGTATGTTCAAAGGTGTAAGGAATGACGGCGATACAAAAACTTTTTTTCTTTACATTAAAGGCTGTCAGGCTGACACCGTTCACACATATCGAACCTTTATCAATTACCAGTTCAGCAAATTTTTTCGGAAATTCAATCTCAAATTCCCAACTGCCTTTTTTTTCTTTTCTTTTTATACAGGTCCCTGTAGTATCTGCATGGCCTTGTACAATATGTCCATCTAACCGGTCATTGAGCTGAAGACATTGTTCCAGGTTAATAAAAGTTCCTTCGGTCCAGCTGCTCAAATTGGTTTTTTGCAAGGTTTCATCAATGGCGGTAATCCGGTGGCTGTTTCCCATTATTTCTTCCACCGTTAAGCAAACACCGTTATGGCTCACACTTTGATCCACTTTAAACTGTGAGGAAATAGGGGACTCTACCCAAAAAATCCTGTTTGAACCGTTGGGAATGACCTCTTTAACTTTACCGACTGTTTCAATAATACCCGTAAACATGCCTCAAAGTAAATCATTTCTTTTTCCATTTCCATTTTTCAACTTTCCCTCTTATCTTTGCCATCCTAAAAAAAATACCAAAGGAGGTATATCATTTTATGCTAATTATTGATTCAAAAGACTGCGAAAACATAGACAAAGCTTTAAAGAAGTACAAGAAGAAATTTGAAAAGTCCAAAGTACTTTTACAGTTGCGGGAACGTCAGGCTTTCATTAAGCCTTCAGTAAGACGTCGTGGCCAGGTGCTGAAAGCTGTTTATAAGCAGAATTTAGCTATTGGTAAGATCGAAAGTTAATTCGGGCCGGTTAATAATATTTACAGGATAGCTACCCCGGTTTATATCGGGGTAGCTATTTTTTTTGCGCCTGTTACGTAGCTTTATAAAGTAATATGCCTGTACTTACTCATCAGTCCATCCAGTCCTTCCTTGATTATCTGAAATACGAGAAAAGGTATTCAGTTCATACGCTGACTTCTTACCAAACTGATCTCATTGACTTTATTGATTTCCTGGAAACACAATTCGGCAGTGTTTCATTAAAAGATATAACCCACAGCTATGTAAGAAGCTGGCTGGCTTATAAAAAAGATAAGGGTCTCTCCTCCAAGTCAATTAATCGCAAGATTTCCAGTCTTAAATCTTTTTTCAAATATCATTTAAGGACGGGTGCCATTGAAGCCACACCTATGGCACAGGTAATCAGTCCAAAAATCAGTAAAAGATTACCTGTTTTTGTACAAGAAACTGATACACGGAAAATGGTGCAAGCCCTCAATCAGTCTACAGATGACTGGAAAAGTCTTAATACAAAGATGCTTATCAGCATTTTTTATGCCACCGGAATGAGGTTAAGCGAATTGATTAATCTCAAAGAAAAACAAGTTGATTTCAGCAAATCCCAGATTAAGGTATTAGGAAAGGGAAATAAAGAAAGGATAATTCCTATAGTTAAAGAGATAGGCGAGATGATAAAAAACTATCAGCAACTAAAGAAAAAGGACTTTGAAAAAACAGATGATACACTGCTGGTAACAGAAAAAGGGAAAAAAATGTATCCGAAATACGCCTACCTGCTGGTAAATCAGGTGCTGGGACAAGCCAGCACTTTAGACAAAAAAAGCCCCCATGTACTCCGGCACACTTTTGCCACCCATTTGATGAACAATGGAGCCGATCTTAATGCTATAAAAGAGCTCTTGGGCCATAGCAGCCTTGCATCCACCCAAATTTATACCCACAATACTATCGAGAAGTTAAAAGACGTGTACAAAAAGGCTCATCCAAAAGCCTGAAAAAATTTCCTGTTTGGCACAATAAAATATTAGCCAAATTTTGTTTGGGGTAAATCAGCTTTTGTGCTAACTTGAATCAGACAAAAGAACCGAACCCCTGAAAAACAGACTAAAAAAAGTTCTTTATTTATTCTTTCACTAAAACATGATTACTATGAACGTAAACATTCAGTCAGTACATTTTGAAGCTGACAGTAAATTGATCGGGTATGTAAAACGTAAACTGGAAAAATTAGGCAACTTCAATGACCGGATCATCCAGATTAATGTGTTTCTTAAACTCGACAATGTAGTTCACAACATTAAAGACAAGATTGCAGAGATCAGGGTGCATGTACCCCGCCACAATTTTTTTGTAAAATCAACCAGTAAATCGTTTGAAGAATCGTTTGATGATGCCCTCAATTCGATGGTAACACAAATAAAAAGAAATAAAGAAAAAAAAGCCGCTTAAAAAACTTCAAGACCCTGATTCGTCAGGGTCTTTTTATTTCAACTTGTTACTAATAATTTTTTTTAGAATCTGCGCGGATGATTTTTAAACCTTTCATACTCCTACATATAATTCTCCTTGTTTCCTGTAATAGTGGTAACACAGATAAACCAGTTATTCTTACTGACAAAAAAGAAATAGTAAAAAACGAAAAACATAGTATCGCCATCCTTCCTTTCAAAGGCATTGATAGTAACTTAATCAACGAACTTAAAACCGGAATACTAAAACAGTTAAAAGTTGAACTGGATATTCTTGAAAACACCTCACTTCCGGATTTTGCATTTTATAAACCACGGCAACGATATATTGCGGATAGCTTGTTGGTATTCCTCCGGCAAAAAAATAAGAACAGGTTTGAAAAAATTATAGGTGTTACAACAAAAGATATTTCTACCAGGAAAGGCGATGTTGAAAATTGGGGAATACTTGGATTAGGTACCTGCCCCGGTGAAGTATGTGTAGTTTCCACTTTCCGGGCTGGAAAAGATAAAGTCTCACAGAGTGTCTTTCTACGCCGTATGACAACTCTTGCACTACACGAATTAGGTCATACTTACGGATTGGAGCATTGCCCGGTTGCAACCTGCCTTATGAAAGATGCCGGAGGGAAAATGAATTTAGACGATGGAGATTCATATTGCGAAAAATGCCGGAACTACTTGCATGGGAAAGCCATTTTGAAATAGACAGGAAGTTTTCCGCCATTTATTCACAAGTAGCTGAAAACAAGCAAAAAATTCCTTGTACAAAATTTTTCCAATTATCAAATTCCCTTACCTTTGCCTTCCCAAATTTTGGGGGTAGTTCTTTATTGTCTTTTTTCTGCTAAATGCAGGGTAGTTTAAGACAAAAACCTGATATTTTTTAATAAGCCGAAATAGCTCAGTTGGTAGAGCAACTGATTTGTAATCAGTAGGTCGCTGGTTCGACTCCAGTTTTCGGCTCATCAGGTCTGACGGTCTCCGTCCGACCATAAACGAAAAAATCAATCTGACGGTCCGTCTGATTGATTTCGGGGCAGATGGCCGAGTGGTTAAAGGCGACAGACTGTAAATCTGTTCTCTCACGAGTACGTTGGTTCGAACCCAGCTCTGCCCACTTTATCCGCTGTAGTCTCGTTTCAAACGAGACGAAGGCGGGTATGATTAATTAAAAAGTTCTTTGTAAAAAAAAATAATTACCAGCGGAAGTAGCTCATTTGGTAGAGCGGTAGCCTTCCAAGCTTCAGGTGGCCGGTTCGAGCCCGGTCTTCCGCTCCATTTCGATTACTGCCTGCGACGGCAGTGGAAAAAGCCGTTGTAGCTCAGTGGTAGAGCACTTCCTTGGTAGGGAAGAGGTCGTGAGTTCGATTCTCACTAACGGCTCTCTTTCTGGAATATGAAAAGAGGTCGACACAACAAAAATTAATAATTGCCCAGCCTTATACGGGGTAGTAATAAGTTTAGAACAATAAATAACAATAATAATTTAGTAAAACACAATTAAAAACCGATAACAATGGCAAAAGAGAACTTTAAGAGGGACAAACCCCACGTAAACATTGGCACAATTGGTCACGTTGACCATGGTAAAACCACATTGACTGCAGCAATTACAGAAGTTCTTTCTAAAAAAGGCCTTGCGACAGCCAAAAAATATGATGATATCGATGGCGCACCTGAGGAAAAAGAAAGAGGTATCACTATCAATACTGCCCACGTTGAATATGAAACGCTTAGCCGTCACTATGCCCACGTTGACTGTCCTGGTCACGCCGACTATGTAAAAAACATGATTACAGGTGCTGCTCAGATGGATGGTGCTATCCTTGTGGTGGCTGCCACTGACGGACCTATGCCTCAAACAAAAGAGCATATTCTTCTTGCCCGCCAGGTAGGTGTTCCTACAATGGTGGTATTTATGAATAAAGTTGATTTGGTTGAAGATCCTGAATTATTGGAACTGGTGGAAATGGAAATCCGTGAAGAGCTTACTAAACGTGGCTTTGACGGAGACAACACCCCAATCATCAAAGGTTCTGCTACTGGTGCTTTAGCAGGTGATCCAAAATGGGTTGGTGCTATTGATGAATTAATGGCTGCTGTTGATTCCTATATTCCTTTGCCTCCTCGTCCGGTTGATCTTCCATTCCTGATGTCGGTGGAAGATGTATTCTCAATCACTGGTCGTGGTACAGTTGCCACTGGTCGTATTGAAAGAGGTCGTATAAAAGTAGGTGAGGCAGTTGAAATCGTTGGTTTAATGGAAGCTCCGCTTAACTCTACTTGTACAGGTGTGGAAATGTTCCGCAAATTGCTGGATGAAGGTGAAGCTGGAGATAATGCAGGTCTTTTATTACGTGGTATTGAGAAAACTCAAATCCGTCGTGGTATGGTAATCTGTAAGCCAGGTACTATCACTCCGCATACTGATTTCAAAGGTGAGGTTTACGTATTGAGCAAAGACGAAGGTGGACGTCACACTCCATTCTTCCAGAAATACCGTCCTCAGTTCTACTTCCGTACAACGGACGTAACTGGTGAAGTTGAACTCGCAGCAGGTACTGAAATGGTTATGCCTGGCGATAATACCTCAATCACTGTTAAGCTTATCCAACCTATCGCAATGGAGAAAGGTTTGAAATTTGCGATTCGTGAAGGTGGCCGTACAGTTGGTGCCGGACAGGTTACTGAAATTTTGAAATAAAACCCCCAACCCCGCCAGTTGGCGGGGAGTCGGGAACCTTAGATATTACAAAGTACCTTTGGTGTGAACCATTGGTACTTTGTTGTTTAAAAAGTTCTTTAAATTTTTAAAATATTTGCCTTGTCCCCCTTTAGGGGATAGGGGTATACGGGCATGGTGCAACGGTAGCATACGGGTCTCCAAAACCTTTGATCTAGGTTCGAATCCTAGTGCCCGTGCAGAGTAATTTGCACAATTTGTCCTCCCGCCGTAAAAGGGTGGATTTGAAACATTCAAACTGAGAAAATATGAACAAGATTGGTAATTATTTCAGGGATTCTTACAAAGAATTGACAGAAAAAGTAACTTGGCCTACCTGGCCGCAACTTCAGCAGTCAACAATGATTGTATTAGTGGCTACGATTCTTCTTTCTTTCATTGTACTGGGTATGGACTTTGTTGCGGGTAATGGATTGAAATTTATATATGAGCTTTTGAAATAAAAAGAAAATGGAAGCAACAACAAATACAGAGAACATACAACAGGAAACCACAAAATGGTTTGTGCTCAGAGTTGTAAGCGGTAAGGAGAGAAAGGTAAAAGAGTACCTGGATAAAGAAGTATCCCGTGGTGGTTGGGATCAGGTAAAACAGGTTTTTCTGCCTGTAGAAAAAGTGTATAAAGTTGCCAATGGTAAAAAGGTAATGCGGGAAAGAAACTACTATCCCGGTTATGTAATGATTGAGATTTCTAATAACAAATTGACAGACGATTTAAGAGACATCATTAAGAATACTACCAACGTTATCCATTTTTTGGGAAAAGAAAACCCGATAGCTCTTCGTAAAGCAGAGGTAAATAAGATGCTGGGTAAAATGGATGAAATGGCAGAAGCTGGTGGTCTTAGCATGAGTGAGCCTTTCATCGTTGGCGAAACTATTAAAATCATCGAAGGGGCATTCAACGACTTTAACGGAATAATAGAAGAGGTGAATGATGAGAAGAAAAAATTAAAAGTATCTGTAAAAATATTTGGTCGTTCCCAACCGGTGGAACTAACCTATATGCAGGTAGAGAAAGTCAATTAAGTCTGTCTTTATAGAATATTTTTGAAAAGCCATCCATTTGGGTGGCTTTTTCGTTAGTAAAAGGGTCACTTGCCTGACAACCGGGAGAATTTTCAACTTGTAGTTTTACAGGAGTTATTTAAATGATTAGCCTATCAATTCTTTCCTATGAAACTTACTTACCTAACCTTGTGGCTCAGCATCTTGCTTCTTTCTTGTAAAAAAAATGATGAGGTAATACCTCCAACATTCTCAGAAGCCAGGTACACTATTACATTTACCGGTAAATGGAATACTCCGGATTTTGCAGTACCCGCCGGTGCCCACTTTACCACATTTGTCGGGATGGTACATAACAATAATGCCTGGTTATGGAAGGATGGCGCAAAGGCAAGCCCCGGTACAGAGTTGATGGCAGAAATTGGAAATGGTACTACCATGCTCGCAGAAATAGATTCCATGATAATAGCCCGTAATGCCAGCTCATTGATTCTTTTTACAGCCCCCGCCACTTTAACCGGCAGCCGTATGTCTGGCATCTATTGTAACACCAATTATTCCCAGGTAAGTTTTGTATCCATGCTTGGGCCAACACCAGATTGGTTTGTGGGGGCAAGTGGGATTAGTCTTTACAAAAACAGCAACTGGGTAGCTGATACTACAATAAATCTGTACACTTATGATGCCGGTACGGAAGATGGAGATATGTTTGGTTATAATAATCCGGCAACGATGCCCCAGCAAAATATTCATGTTCTTCAGGCTTCGCAGGCAACAGTGTTAGCAAACGGAAACCCGGTTCTTGTGCCGATTGCTACAGCAAGATTTGTACGACAATAAGTTGTATTTAAAAGTTATAAGCAAGCCTAAAAGACCGACTTCCGACACATTTCAACACTCCGACAGAAATTTGTTGAAAAATAATTACACCTTTTTTATTAACTGACAGTTAAAGTTACTATATTTGCATCATAGTTCTTTGAAAGGTGCTTTTGACCATCGTATTACGAATTCTAATTGTAAAGTGTATTTAGTTACACAACCCTAGTGGTTCTGTTGGGACATTCAGATTCTTATCAACCCACTACACTGTTTATCAATGTAGACTTGATTAAATCAGTTCTAACATCTGTTACTTTTTTTGTAGCAGGAATTTTTGGGGGTGCAAATGAACGAACAACGTCTAAGAAATTTGTATACGAGCTTCATTGAAGTGTAGCAGGCATAAAAGCCTTATACTAATATGACAAATAAAGTCAAAAGCCTTGGTGACCTGGAAACAGGAATCAAGCATCTCCTACTGGAGAACCGTTGTTCGTTTTCGGACGAAGAAAAAGTTTTGTTAAATGAGTGCCTTATGGTAATTCAGAAAGCGAAAAGTAATCAGAATGTTGGCCTTGTGGTCAAAGTTTTTGAAATCTTAAGCAGACTATTTTTTACAAGCGACCATTTTAAAGACATCTTCTAACCGACACCCCTAATTTTTTCTCTTAAACAAAATCGTATGGACTTAGGTAACGCAATAAAACATATTAGACATCAAAAAGGAATCAAGCAAAATTATCTTGCTGAGAAAAGCGGTATATCTCAAACTTACCTTTCTCAAATTGAAAACAATGCTAAAGAGCCAAACATTTCGACTCTCAAAACAATTTGCGAAAATTTAAAAATTCCACTACCGGTATTATTTTTCCTTGCAATTGACAGCAATGATATTTCACCAGAAAAAAGAAATGCATTCCAACATTTAGCACCTTCTATCAATTCAATGGTTACTGAATTTTTCGGGGAATCAATTATTACCAAATGATAAGGACGAGTAAACATTTAGCATTTGAACTAAAGGTTGAACTTTCCGAAATCAACCATATTCTAAATAATATTGGCAGCTTCTATTATCAAAAGGAAACAATTAAAAAAAATGAAAAGGATGAGCCCAAAATTAAAAACGGTGTAATTCAGAAAAGGGTCTTAAACCCAAGTATAAAAAGACTCAAAGTAATTCAAAAGCGTCTTCAAAGTAACATCCTTCAAAAACTTGAAATTCCAGAATATGCTTTCGGAGCAATAAAAGGTAAGGACAATATTTCTAACGCAAAAAAACATCAAGGGAAAAAATACATTTTCACCACTGACCTAACTAATTTTTTTCCATCAGTTAATCACAGACAAGTATTTGAAATGTATTTGTCGTTTGACTTTTCGCCAACGGTTGCAAGGTATCTAACCAAGTTAACTACATACAAAGGCAAACTGCCTCAAGGCGCACCAACTTCTCCAATTGTTGCGAATCTTGTTTTCGTTAAAACTGGAAAGCGTTTGCAGGAGTTTGCGACTGAAAACAAGTTAACATTTACTTCATTTGTTGACGACTTAACTTTTTCGAGCCCCGTAGACTTTAAGGATAAAACACAATTTATATTAGACGCTGTTATAGCAGACGGATTTAAAATAAGTCATAAAAAAACTAACTATAAATCTAAACTGCCGACAGTGACAGGTATAATAGTCAAAAACAATAATCTTGACTTGCCAAGAGAATTCAAAAACAAATTAAAAGACAAAACTCAAACAAAAGAACGCTTAGACGGACTTGAAAGGTATCACAACAGGGTAATAAACTATGGAAAGAAAAAGAACGCCAGCCTATAACAGCACCTAAAAAAAATTGGCGGTTTAGTGCTTCGTATGACAGTTTTGTGGTTCAACAAACATTAGTTCTTAGTATGAAAATTTGTGGTAAAAATCGCCAACTTCTTGTAGCTGCAAAACGATGAACGAAGTCCCGAAAAAAATCTTATCGTGCAGACACATCTTTTGAATCGAAAAAATAGCACACGGATGACACAGATCCGATAGCTATCGGATTTCACTGTTTTCTTTATCCAGCCATTTAAAGCACCTATTAGCTTGACTAAAGGATAATCACAGATTTATCCGCCTGAGGCGGATAAAAAATCCGTGTTTATCCCTGTCTGCCGACAGGCAGGCATCCGATCTGTGTCATCCGTGTTCCAAAAAAATTTGTTTCCCTACGATCAGAAAAAATCGGGACAACATCACCCCAATCAGGGCATAAAAATTTTAAAAAATATCTCTAAAACCTTTGCCTGTACCCTATTTGCCCTTACCTTTGCCGCCCCAATTAGTTCTTTTGAAATCCCGGTTAACCGGGAACCAGCCTTTGCCAAGGCTTCGGCTGGTAAATGAGGAAACCGCCAGCTGGCGGATGGGAGACTAAGTATCCACCTGTTGGTGAGGAAAGGTCGTTAACACCAAAAAAGATAAAATAATGGCAAAAGAAATCAGCGGCTTTGTAAAGCTGCAATGTAAAGGTGGCCAGGCTAACCCCGCACCTCCAATCGGTCCGGCTTTAGGTTCCAAGGGTATCAACATCATGGAATTCTGTAAGCAGTTCAACGCAAGAACGCAGGACAAACAAGGGAAAGTAATTCCCGTATTAATCACCGTTTATACTGACAAGAGTTTTGATTTTGTTTTAAAAACTCCACCCGCAGCTATTCAGCTGATGGAAGCCGCTAAAATTCAAAAGGGTTCCAAAGAAAGCAACCGTGCAAAAGTTGGTAAGGTAAACTGGGAACAGGTAAAGGCAATTGCAGAAGACAAAATGCCCGACCTCAACTGTTTTACCGTAGAAAGTGCTATGAAAATGGTAGCCGGTACTGCACGCAGCATGGGCTTGAATGTAGAAGGTAAAGCCCCATGGGAAAATTAATTAATGAACCTTCCGCCTTCGCTAAAGCTACGGCGGACAAGAAAAACGAATTAAAATGGCATTCATCAGTAAAAAAAGAAAAGTTGTAAATCCAAAAGTGGACGGCAACAAATTATATTCCTTAAAGGAAGCATCTGCATTAGTAAAAAGTATTACTACCTGCAAATTTGATGCTTCAGTAGATCTGCACATCCGTTTGGGTGTTGATCCTAAAAAGGCAGACCAGGCAATCCGGGGTACTGTATCACTTCCTCACGGAACTGGTAAAACAAAAAAAGTATTAGTGCTTTGTCCTCCTGATAAAGAAGCAGAAGCAAAAGCAGCCGGTGCCGACTATGTTGGCCTGGATGAGTATGTAACAAAAATCGAAGGCGGCTGGGTAGATGTTGATGTTATCATTGCTACTCCATCAGTAATGCCTAAGATTGGTAAACTGGGTAAAGTGTTAGGACCAAGAAACCTGATGCCAAACCCTAAAACCGGAACTGTTACCAACGATGTGGCAAATGCTATCAATGAAGTAAAAGGTGGTAAGATTGCTTTCAAAGTTGATAAGGTAGGTATCATACATGCTTCTATTGGCCGTATAAGTTTTGCTCCTGAAAAAATTGCAGAGAACAGCCTGGAGCTGATCAATGCAATTCTTAAAGCAAAACCTTCATCCTCTAAAGGAACTTATGTAAGAGGTGTTAGTATGGCCAGCTCTATGAGTCCCGGCATTACTATTGACGCAAAAACATTTGTTCAATAAAATCTTTGCTAACATCCGCCAGCTGGAGGATTAAAATATACAAAATGACTAAAGATCAAAAAAACGAAGTGATAGAATTGCTGAAAGGCAAATTCACACAGTATAATAATTTCTACGTTACAGATACCGAATCGCTGACAGTAGCACAAGTGGTTAAACTGCGCCGTGCCTGCTTTGATAAAAAGGTAGAAATGAAAGTGGCAAAAAACAGTCTCATTAAAAAAGCATTAGAGTCGTTGGATGCTGAAAAATATGCAGGTGTATATGATTCATTGCATAAAGTAACAGCGTTGATGTTTTCTGAGAACCCTAAAGATCCGGCGTTGATCCTGAGTTCTTTCCGTAAAGCAACCAATGGTGAAAGACCTGAGTTAAAAGCGGCATTTATCAATGGTGATATTTATACCGGCGACAACAGCCTGAAAGCTCTTACACAGATCAAAACTAAGAATGAGCTTATCGGGGAAGTTATCGGCTTGTTACAATCTCCTGCGAAGAGAGTTATCGCCGCTTTATTACACCATCATGAGAAGCAGGCTGCTGGTGATACATCCACCCCATCTGCAAAAGTTGAAAAATCTGCAGAGAACGTAAAAGCAAAGGAAGGTGTGACTGCAGAAACAAAACATGCGGAGAGTGCTGAAGCAAAACCTGCAGAGAACGTAAAAGCAAAAGACGGATTGAGTGCTGAAGCAAAACATGCAGAGAGTGCAGAAGCAAAACCAGCAGAGAACGTAAAAGCAAAGGAAGGTGTGACTGCAGAAACAAAACATGCGGAGAGTGCAGAAGCAAAACCTGCAGAGAACGTTAAAGCAAAAGACGGAGTGAGTGCAGAAGCAAAACATGTAGAGAGTGCTGAAGCAAAACCTGCAGAGAACGTTAAAGCAAACGACGGAGTGAGTGCTGAAGCAAAGCATGCAGAAAGCGCAGAAAACCAGGCAGCTGACACAGAATCAACTCCTCCGGAGGAAGCAGGACCAAAGCCTGAATAAGAACAATTAAGAAGTTGGAAATCTCTATTTCTTACTTTGTATTTTATAACCCAGGCCTGGGGGTAAACAAAGGCAATTTTTTTAATCACTCCGCCGGAGTCAAAAACAATGAAGGCGGCAAAAATTTAAATCAAATGGCAGACGTAAAAGCATTAGCAGAAGGCCTTGTAGCCTTAACAGTAAAAGAAGTGCAGGAATTAGCTGACTTCTTAAAAACAGAATACGGAATTGAACCAGCAGCAGCAACTGTAGTTGCAGCAGCAGGTGGCGGCGAAGGTGCAGTAGCAGTTGAAGAAAAAACTGCCTTCAATGTAGTATTGAAGAGTGCAGGGCCTTCTAAACTGGGTGTAGTTAAGATTGTAAAAGATCTGACTGGTTTAGGATTGAAAGAAGCGAAAGATCTGGTTGATGGTGCACCTAAGAATATCAAAGAAGGTGTTTCTAAAGCAGAAGCTGAAGAAATAGCTAACAAACTGAAAGAAGCCGGAGC